>Ga0070699_100000705_pt1 | contig 30969 bp, 31 predicted proteins | sample KBSK1503metaG_FD_65473 | JGI IMG/M metagenome (GOLD analysis project Ga0070699, IMG submission 65473) | Corn, switchgrass and miscanthus rhizosphere microbial communities from Kellogg Biological Station, Michigan, USA - KBS K1-50-3 metaG | ecosystem: Host-associated > Plants > Roots >...
TGGGCAATGAGAGTTCCCTACTGCCGCTTGCCTACTGCCTATTGCCTACTGCCTATTGCCTAACAAATAGATTCCACTGGCCGGATGATAGGTGTGCCAATCAAACCAGTAATCGAGCAGCAGGTATACCGGCGTGAGCCGCTTGCCGGCGAGCGCGCCGGACACCGCCTCCCCCTGGAATGACCAGCGGCTACCCGTGCCGACATCGACCACGACCCCCGGTTCGCCCTCCGCCGGACGAATGAATTCGAGCGACGTGGAATCGATTCGCGCCTCGAACGCCCGGATCGATTTTCCGTCCCCGCCGACCAGGAGCGCGATCGGGACACCGCCGACGCGGTCGTGCACCGGTGCCTGCGCTAGGACGCGGTCCACCGGATACGCCTTGGCCGTTCCTCCGATCTCCACCCCGGCAATGAGCGCTCGGGCCGGAAGTCTGGGATCGAGCGCGGCGTGCACCCGAACCGGTAACTTGCCGGTTCCTTCCTCCCAGCCCGCGGAAAACGCTCGCCAGGTGCTGTCGGACGCCGGAAGCAGCACCCGTCCGCCGGGGAGCTCCTTCATCCACTCGCGGTAGGTCAGCTCGTCGTGGAAGACGCGCACGAGATGCTTGCCTTTGAGCGGTCCCTGGATCGCTTCCCCGCTGACCTGCTGCCACCACGATCCGGTCTCCCGGTCCTGCATGATGAAATTCTGGTTGTTGATCCCCGCCAGGCGAAAGGTCAGCACCCGTCCGTCGATCGTCCGCTCCCACACCAGACCGGTGTGGCAGAGGGTTCAATAGGTGGCGACGATCGGCACCCCGCCGACCGCATCCTCCACCAGATGGTGGTAGGCGAGCTGGCGAACCGGATACGCCGCGGCATCGCCCTTGACCCGCACCGCCAGCACCATGTCTCCCGGATCCACCACGCCCCCTTCGGCCGCGCGGGCAAATCGGGCATCGGGCAGGGGCGCGAACATCCATTCGAAATGGTTCTGCCGCGCCGCCCACGCGGTGACGAGGGTGACGATCACCATGACGCCGAGCCCCGCCCGGGGAAAGAATCGCCGCGTGGTCCGCCAGGTGCCGATCGCGATCGCGAGGCCAATGAACGCGGCGGCGATGGTCACCCATGGCGACCAGCGCCGGAGCGCAAATGCCAGCGCGATCGACGATGGCGTCTGGGGGGCAAAGGGCCGGATCAGCACCACCGGCACCGCGACGACCACGAACGAGATGGCGGTGACGAGCAGGAGCGCGAGCCAGCGGGCTCGAGTGGTTCGCTGCGTCATTCGGAGTCTCCGTAGAAAAACAGAATCTCGTGTTCGCCCGACAGGGTAAAAATGGCAAGGTCGCGCGCCAGCGCCACCTCGTCGACGCTGACCCGCGCCACCGGTGGAGTATTCCGGAGCGAAAGGGCCAGCGGAATCGGGGGACCGAAGCTCACTGCAAGCCGGACCCTGGTCCACTCCGCGCGAGGGCGGAGCTCGATGTCGACGATCGTCCGGTGAAATCGCACCCGGCGGAGCGCCAGGCTCGGCCAGCCTTCGGGAATCCACGGGGACAGCTCGAATCTGCCGCCCGCCTGGTCGGCGCGCGCACCGAACAATCCTCCCACCACCTCGCGCAAAAACGCGGACGGATCTCCCAGTGCATGGGCGCCAACCCGGCGAAACCCCCGCGCTTCTTCCAGCAGGTGGGCAAAATCGGCGCCGTCCCACTCCTCGGGCGCGAATCCCGCCCCGGCCCGGACTTCCGCGCCGGCCCGCCGGACGCACCATGCAAAGGTCTGGTTGAGCGAGGACTCCGGTGTATCGAGGAGCGCCGGGCGGATCAGGGGGTCAGCCTGGCCATCTCGGCCAGCAGCTCGCTGTTGTCGCGACGCTCGCTGTTGTTGGCCTCCTGATGCGCCCAGCGAACCACACCCTCGTGGTCGATCAGGACGTACGCGCGGTCGCTGAAGAACTTCGCTTCGTTGAGCACCCCATACTTGCGCGAGACTTCGCGCTTGAAGTCGCTCAGGAGATCGATGGTGAGGTGCTCCTTGGACTTGAACTCCTTGAGCGTCGGAATCGAGTCCACGCTCGTCGGGAGGACCACGGTGTTCCCGCGCTGGAACTTGCCGTAATCCTCCGACATGGCGCAGACCTCGGCGGTACAGGTGCTGGTGAACGCCAGCGGGAAAAAGGCGAGCAGCACGTTCTTCCCCCGGAGCGCGGAGAGCGTCACCGCTTGCCCGGAAGTCGAAGGCAGGGTGAAGTCGGGAGCGGGGGAGCCAACGGCCGGAAGCGCCATGCGACGTACTCCTCTGGAAAACGGCGTCAACGGTCAACAGTCAACCGTCAACGGGAAGTGCACTCGTCATCGGTCCGGCATCGCGAAGCGATCACCACCGACAAGCAGGTCCCGCTGACCGTTCACCGTTGACTGTTGACGTCTTTCAGGCCTTCAGCCTTTCCCCCGCGACGCTCCAATTCAGCACATTCCACCACGCCGCCAGGTAGTCCGCGCGCCGGTTCTGGTATTTCAGATAGTAGGCATGTTCCCAGACGTCGCAGCCCAGGATGACGTGCTTCCCGTCCATGAGCGGGCTGTCCTGGTTCGGCGTGCTCTCGATCGCGACCTTGCCTGACTTGTCGCGCACCAGCCAGACCCAACCGCTGCCGAAGCGACCGAGCCCGGCCTTCTGGAACTGCTCCTTGAAGCCGGCGAGACCGCCGAAGCCCGCGTCGATTTCCTGTGCGAGCGCACCCTCCGGTGCGCCGGCGCCGCCGGGCGTCATGAGCTGCCAGAAGAGCGTGTGATTGTAATGTCCCCCGCCGTTGTTCCGCACGGCGGCACGCGACGCCTCGGGCACCTTGCTCAGGTCCCCGATCAGCGCTTCGATCGAAAGGTTTTGCAGGGCCGGCAGACTCTCCAGCGCCGCATTCAGGTTGGTGACGTACGCCTGGTGGTGCTTGCCATGATGGATCTGCATGGTCTGCGCGTCGATGTGAGGCTCGAGCGCGGCATGGTCATAGGGAAGCGGTGCAAGGGTGAATGGCATGGCGATCTCCCGAACGGGTTGCTCCGGAGCCCGGGCGCCGGCTTCCGGAATGGCGCGTGTCAATATAACGGCGGGTGAGCGGCCTGGGGTCTCCGACGAAACTCTCGCACCGAGGCGGCCACCACCCCCATGACTACGGCCACCGACAGGACGACCTGCGCCCGGAGACCGGCCTCGAGTGCTGGAAGCGCCGCAAGCGCGGGGACGAGCAACAGGAGACCGGCCCAGCGCTCCGGCAGCCTCGGCGCGGGCCCCAGCCTGCCACGAGCCGCCACGTCGAGGAGCCATCCCCAGAGAACCAGGAGCTCCGCGGCGAACACTCCCGAGGGAATGCCACTCCAGAGCGAAGCAAGGCCGGCCGCGACGCTGAGGGCGGCCCACCTCCGGGTCAGCGCCGCCCAGACCGTCGCCCCGGCCAGCAGGAGCATGAAGAGCGTCTGCCACTCGACAACTCCACTCGGAAGCGCGGGAAGTGCCACGCGCCCCATCACGATGGCGGCGATTGGCGCCAGGCCGACGCCCCACGGTGCCCGGTGAAGCGGCGGCAGCCCGGCAAGCATCAAGGTGCCGGCGCCGAACAACAGGACCAGCAACCGCTCAGCCGCTGGACTGAACGGACCGGCCGGAAGTCGGGCGACATCCCCGCCTCCAGGCCCGAGAATTGTCGTCGCGAGGACGCACCCCGCTGCCGTTATCCCTCCACCGATCGCGAGGGCGGTGAGCCACCCTCTCCGCCCCGAACGAATGGCGGCCCGTACCACCGAGACCAACGCCAGCAGGATTCCGAGCTCGACGAGCAGCAAATGCGGCCCGGCGGCGGAAAGAGTGAGGCCGATCAAAAGCAGGAGATGGGAGCTGGGGACGTGGGACCGGGGAAGCGCTGGATCTGGTGAGGCCCCGGGACCTCGCCGGAATCCGGCCGCACCGGCGACCACGACGACCAGGCCGCCAAGGAGCACCAGCAGCTCGTTGACGGTCGCGAAGGTCGTCCCGCTCGACGGGCCGCCGACTCGACCGCTGGCGGCCGCGAGGAGGACCAGACCGAGTCCGGCTGCCCCGAGCGCGCGGAACCTGGTGCCCGGAATCAGTGCGACGAGCAGCACCAGACCGGCATAGAGCCAGTCCGCCCGCTCGAAGAGCACGTCCACGCCGGGTTAGTTGCCTCTGACGGGGCCGTCGAGCTCGCGAATCGTCCTGGCGCTGGGCGGCCGCGCCTTCTTGAGTCGCGCCGCGACGCGCTCGGCCTGCGCGAGAACGCGCAGTACGTTTTCTCCGGCGAGCTTTCGCAGATCGGCTTCGGTCCACCCGCGGCGCGCGAGCTCGGCGAAGAGCATGGGAAACGTGGAGACGTCCTCGAGCCCTTCGGGGGTTTCGGTGATTCCGTCGAAATCGGAGCCGATCCCGACATGGTCCGCCCCGGCCACGCGTCGAACATGGTCGATGTGATCGGCCACGTCCTTGATGCCGACGCGAGGCCGGGGCCCCTTCCGGGTCGCCGCGCCCGAATCCTCCCACGCTTTGAGCGCCGCCGAGACGAACGTCGTCACGAACGGCACCATGACCACGCCGCCGTTCCCGGGCAGCCGGGCGAGAATCGAATCCGGCACATTGCGGCGGTGGTCGACCAGAGCACGCGCGCCCGAATGGGAGAAGATCACCGGCGCTTCGGTCACCGTCAGCGCATCGCTCATCGCTCCCGGCGAGACGTGCGACAGATCGAGCAACATGCCGAGCCGGTTCATCTCATGGACGACCTCTTCGCCGAAACGGGTCAGCCCGCCGTGTTTCGCGCTGTCGAGTGCCGCATCGGCCCAGTCGAGGGTGACGTTGTGGGTCAGGGTCATGTACCGGGCGCCGAGGTCGTAGTAGACCCGGAGGGCGCCAAGCGAATTCTCGATCGCGTGTCCGCCCTCGAGGCCGAGCAGCGATCCGACTTTCCGCGCGGCAAAGGCACGCCGCACCGCGGCCGCGGTGGGCGTCGATTGCAGGATCTCGGGGTACTTGGCGATCACCCGCCGAGCGATGTCGAATTGCTCGAGCTGGACCCGCGCGTAGCCGGAGTCACGAATCTCGCCCGGAATGTAGATCGACCAGAACTGTGCCCCGACCATCCCGCGCCGGAGGCGCGCGATATCAGTGTGGCCCGGTGTCGGCTTGCGGAGGTCGTACTTCTCCACGTCGCCGCGCGCGATACTGTCCTCCCGAATTCTCCAGGGCAGGTCGTTGTGACCGTCTACCAGCGGCGTGGTGCGAAGCACTCGCCGCGCGAGCGCGAGATACGGATCGGCCGACTGACCCTCGAGGGGAGCGGCGGAAAGGACGAACAGCGCGGTTACGATGAAGCGTCTCACGGAGCCTCCGGCCAGACGTGGTCCTTGAATCGTTCTCTGAGCACCTTCTTGTCGAACTTGCCGACGCTGGTCTTGGGCACGGCCTCGATCACCACTACGTCGTCGGGAAGCCACCAGTCCGCGACCCTTCCACGGAGCCAGTCGCGGAGCCCGCTGCGCGTCAGCTGCTCCGCGCCGCCGGCTTTCGGCACCACGCATGCGAGCGGCCGCTCGGTCCATTTGGGATGCGCAATGGCCACGACCGCCGCTTCCGCGACCTGGGGGTGACCCATGATCACGTTTTCGAGATCGACGCTCGAAATCCATTCCCCGCCGCTCTTGACCATATCCTTGGTCCGGTCCACCAGACGCACATAACCTCGCTCGTCGATGCAGGCGACGTCGCCGGTACGGAACCACCCGTCGTGGAACCGCTCCGCGCTGCCAGGGTCGTCGTAGTACTCCTTGATCACCCAGGGGCCGCGGGCTTCGAGCTCGCCGGCGGTTTCCCCGTCCCATGGAGCGACCGATCCTTCCTCCGTGACAACCCGAAGCTCGACCAGCGGGAACGGCGTGCCCTGCAGGAGCCGGATGCGGGTCTTGTCCTCCCGGGGCCACGGCTCCATCTCCCCGCGCAGCCGGGAGACGCTCCCCGCGGGCGAGAGCTCGGTCATCCCCCAGGCGTGGACCACTTCGATGCCCATATCGTCGAAGCCCTCGAGCAGCACGCGCGGCAGGGCCGATCCACCGACCAGGATCTGCCGGAGCGTCGGAACCTTCCGGCCCGATTGCTTGAGATACTGATACAAAGCCGAGACGATGGTCGGGACACCGCCGACGAAGGTGACCCCTTCGCTTTCGATCAGATCCACCAGGTCCTTGGGGACGAGATGGGGACCGGGCAGCACCACGCTGCACCCGATCATGCCGGCCGCGAACGGCAATCCCCAGGCGTTGGCGTGGAACATCGGCACGATGGTCAGCACGACGTCGCGCTGGGCGAGGCCGAACGCGTCGGCGATCGAGAAGCCCAGTGTGTGCAGCACGAGCGCGCGGTGCGAGTACAGCACCCCTTTCGGGTGCCCCGTCGTTCCCGACGTGTAGCACAGCGCCGCCGCATCCTGCTCGTCGAGCTCCGGCCATGCAAAGCTCGGATCTGCCGCGGCGAGCAGAGCCTCATAGTCGTGCATTCCCGGCGGAATCGCCGCACCGGGTCCGCCATCGGACATCACGATGATCTCCTCGACCGTGGTGAGCTGGGATCGCACCTTGTCGAGCAGCGGCAGCAGCGAGCCATCCACGATCAGCACGCGGTCCTTCGCATGATTGATGACGTACGCGAGCTGCTCCGGAAAGAGCCGCAGATTGATCGTGTGGAGGACCGCGCCCATGCAGGGAATCGCGTAGTAGGCTTCGAGATGGCGGTGGCTGTTCCAGCCGAGGGTCCCGACCCGGTCACCCCGCCGCACGCCGAGCGAGCGCAGGCCCCCGGCGAGGCGGTCGACCCGTCCGGCCATGTCGCCGAGGGTATAGCGAAAGACTCCGTCCGGCTGGCGGCTGGCAATCACACGGTCGTGAAACAGCCGTCGCGCCCGCTCGAGAAAGTGGGTGAGCGTGAGCTGCCAGTCCATCATGAGTCCATGCATCGCGGTTCCCATGCTGGAGTCTGAGCTACCGGCACCACGCGCGCGCCGTGGCCACCAGTACGTTCGCCGTCTGCACCACGCTCTCCACCTCCACCCACTCCTCCGCGGCGTGCGCACCGGCCCCATGGGGGCCGAACACCACCGTCTCGATGCCCGCGCCGGCGGTGAGCGCCGAATCCATCCAGGGGGTGTCGCCCATATGGACGGGAGGATCGGACAGCACCGTTCTGGCCGCGCTGTCCAGCGTCTGAACGATACCGGCGTCCGGCCCGATCTCGAAGGCGTCCCGGCTGAAGAATGTCCGAAGCGAGATCCCGAGCGACGGGTCGTCGCGACGGAGTTGTGCGACGAGCGCTTCGATCTCGGCTACCGCACCGGCCTCGGTTTCGCCCGGGATGGTGCGGCGCTCGATGCGCACGACGCTCTTCGCCGCGTAGGTGGAGAGCCCGCTCCCCCCTTCGAGCAGCGCCGCATGGAGCGAGGGTGGCCCGACCAGAGGATGCGGGGGCCGGGCCCGAAGCTCGCGCTCGAGCCCTTCGAGCGCAACGAGAAAGCGGCCCATGCGCAGGTTGGCATCGATCCCGAGATCGAATCGGCTGCCATGTGCGGCGCGTCCCGTGACCTCGACTTCGATCCAGAGGTACCCCTTGTGGGCACGGCAGATCCGGAGCGAGGTCGGCTCCGTCACGATCGCAGCATCGGTGCGAACGGTCCGAAGCAGACCGGCGGTTCCGATGCTCCCGTATTCCTCGTCCGCAACCGCAGCGACGACGAGATCGCCCCCGAGCCGTGTCTCCGAGCCGGCGAGTGCCTTTGCGGCCGCCATGCAGGCCGCGAGACTCCCCTTCATGTCATAGGCGCCCCGCCCGTACAGTTTCCCGTCGCGAACCGCGCCGCTCCACGCCTCGGCCATCCCGGCGACATCCACCGTATCCATGTGCGCGTTGAGCATGAGGCTCCGGCCGCCACCGGTTCCCTCGAGGCGGGCAAGCACACTCGGCCGCCCCGGTTCGGGCTCATCGATCAGCACCTCGAGTCCGGCGTCTCGCAGCCAGGCCGCGACATACCCGGCGATTTCCGCCTCGCCGGGGGCGCCTGGGACAAGCGTGGGGTTGATGGAATTGATCCGCACCAGGTCGGCAAGCGTGCGAATCAGGTCAGCGCGATCTACCTGCATGAGGTTCCTTGCCGAGAGGATTGCGCGCTTTCCGGTCCGGAAAGGGCATCGTACGTATATAGATAGGAGGAATACGGCTTGTACACCGGAGGCACAAGGCTGCGTCGGGTACGGGGTTTGCAGCGACCGTCAGGAGTGCTCCGGTCGTGCCGATACATGAGGGGCACACGAAAAGGAGACGATGACGTGATCAACGCCGACGCCCGCAGCCGGATCACACCGGACGATCTCGACCTCCTCGGTATCACGCTGGAGAGCGACGGCGTCGTGCGCGAAGACCTCGATCGGGTACTGGACCGTCGCGAGGTCGTGGCCTACCTGATGGGTGCTGCATTGCCGGGCCCGTCTCCCTCGCTGCTCTTTTATGTGCTCGTCCGTCATTCGCTGCTCGACGTCGGCATCGAGAACCCCGCGGTCGCCGACTACTTCGCGGCGCTCCTTCGCGAGTTCGGCATCCGGCAGCGTGCCACCCGAATCGACGACGTGGACGACCACGATCACCGCTACCTTGTCGATATCCTGGCGGATTGGTCCGCATCGACCGGCGAGCGCCAGTTCAAGGTCTCGGTCCACCTCGGCAATTACGCGCTCTGGCTTTCCGGAGTGTTTCCCGAGCGGATTGCGGCACAGCGGCTGCGGCGCGGCGGGCCCGATGTTTCCTACTATGAAATCCTCGGTGGCCGAGGGTATGCCGAAGCCGCCGAACACCATCTGGCGGAACGGACCGGACTCGATGATGTGCTCCGGACCGCATCCGAGCGAGTGCGGGATGTCCGCGTCGCCCTGAACAGCGTCAGCGCCCAGCTGCACCTCCGACGGTCACGACTCGCCGCCTGATCGTTCGGCGCCACTCCCAAAGGCCGGACCCCGGGAGTAGCTTCGTCGCCATGCTCTCACTGAACGGCAGACGCGCGCTCGTCTGCGGCAGCACTCAGGGGATCGGACGGGCGAGTGCCGTGGCACTGGCGGAGTCCGGGGCAGCGGTCGTGCTCCTCGCCCGAAACCGCGAGCGGCTCTCGGCGGTTCGCGATGAGCTTCCCTCCCCCACCGGTGCGACACACGGGATCCTGGTGGCGGACTTCACCGACCCCGCCGGCCTTCGCGCCACGGTCCGCGACTATCTCGCCGATCATCCCACCTTCCATGTCCTGGTCAACAACACCGGAGGGCCTCCGCCGGGGCCGGTGCTCGATGCCGATGACGCGGCGTTCCTCTCGGCGTTTACCTCGCACATCCTCTCGGGACAAGCCTTGATTCAGTGCCTGGTACCGGGCATGCGCACCGCGGGCTACGGGAGGATCATCAATATCGTCTCCACTTCGGTGCGTGAGCCGATCCGCGGGCTCGGAGTGTCGAATACGATTCGCGCCGCGGTCGCGGGATGGGCCAAAACGCTCTCCAAGGAGCTCGCGCCCGATTCCATCACCGTGAACAACATCCTCCCCGGCTCGACCCGGACCGGTCGACTCGAAGGTCTGATCGCGAGCCGCGCCGCGGCATCCGGCGCCGCGGTTGGGGCGGTGGAGCGGGCAATGATGTCGGAGATCCCCATGGGCCGCTTTGCCGATGTGCATGAGATCGCCGCCGTCGTGGCGTTCCTCGCGTCACCCGGCGCGAGCTACGTGACCGGAGTCAGCCTGCCGGTGGACGGGGGACGCCTCGCGTCCATTTGACTCCGTGAAGACTCTCGCGAACTACATCGATGGCGAGCTCGTCCCCCCAGCCAAGGGACGATATCTCGACGTGGTGGAACCCGCGACCGGACGGGGATTCGCCCGGGCGCCGGCGAGCGACGAGCAGGACATTGCCGCCGCGGTCGGTGCCGCGACGCGCGCGTTTCCCGATTGGGCCGCGATGCGCGTCTCCGAGCGCTCCAAGTTGCTGCTCGGCATTGCCTCGCAGATCGATGCGCGGCTCGACGACCTGGCCCTGGCGGAATCGACGGACACCGGGAAGCCGCTCTCGCTGGCGCGCGCGCTCGACATTCCTCGCGCCTCGGCGAACTTCCGGTTCTTTGCCACGGCGGCCCTGCACACGCACCAGGACGCGCACCTGACCGATGCCGATGCACTCAACTACACCCTTCGCCGGCCGAGGGGTGTCGCAGGGCTGATCTCCCCATGGAACCTTCCCCTCTATCTCCTCAGCTGGAAAATCGCGCCGGCGCTCGCGACCGGAAACACCGCCGTCGCCAAGCCCTCGGAGCTCACCCCCCTCACCGCGCACCTGCTGTCCGAGATCTGCCGGGACGTGGGGCTGCCGCGCGGAGTCCTCAACATCGTGCACGGCCGGGGCACGGAAGCGGGCGCGAGCCTCGTCGCGCATCCCTCGGTCACGACGATCTCGTTCACCGGAGGGACGGCAACCGGCGCGGCGATCGCGCGCGCGGCCGCCCCGGCATTCAAGAAGCTCACGCTGGAAATGGGCGGCAAAAACCCGACGGTGGTTTTCGGCGACGCCGATCTCGGCGAGGCGATTCCCGGCATCCTGCGTTCGGCGTTCACGAACCAGGGACAGATCTGCCTTTGCGGCTCGCGGATCCTGGTGGACGAATCGGTGCACGACGACGTCCTCGCCGGGATCGTGGACGGCGCGCGGAGGCTCGGCGTGGGCGATCCTCTCGAAGCGGCTACCGGCATCGGCGCCGTGGTGTCCGCCGCCCACCGGGAGAAAATCGAGTCGTATATCGCACTGGCGCGCCAAGAAGGAGGCACGATTCTCACTGGAGGGGGGCGCCCGCGGTCGCTGCCCGAGCGCTGCCGGGATGGCTTTTTCCTCGAGCCGACGGTGATCACCGGATTGCCGATGAGCTCCCGGGTGAACCAGGAGGAGATCTTCGGCCCGGTCGTGACGGTGACACCGTTCCGGAACGAGGCAGCCGCGGTGTCCCTCGCCAACGAGAGCCCCTATGGACTCGCCGCGTCCCTCTGGACCAGGGACGTCCAGCGGGCCCACCGGGTGGCCGCACAGATCGACTGCGGCACGGTCTGGGTCAATTGCTGGCTCCTGCGGGACTTGCGGGTACCGTTCGGCGGGATGAAGCAGAGCGGCGTTGGACGCGAGGGCGGCGAGGAGGCGATTCGATTCTTTACCGAGGCGAAGAACATATGCGTCAAACTGTGAGTGTCATTGCGAGCCGGCGGACCCGGCGAAGCAGTCCCGCATGACCGGCACGAGTTCCAGGGCACCCGAGCCCGTCGGCCCCTACCCGCACTATCGGCGGGCGGGGGGGCTGCTCTTCCTCTCGGGGATCGGCCCCCGGGTACGGGGCGCGATCGAGGTGCCGGGCGTGACGCTCGGACCAGATGGCAGGGTCACGCGCTACGATTTCGACCTGCAGTGCCGCCAGGTCTTCGAGAACGTGCGCCTGGTGCTCGAGGATGCCGGCTCCTCGTGGGACCGGATCGTGGATGTGACGGTATTCCTCACCAGCATGGACGACTTCGCGTCGATGAACCGGCTCTACGCGGAAGCGTTCAGCGCGAATAAGCCGACCCGCACGACGGTGGAGGTGAGCCGGCTGCCCACCCCCATCGCCATCGAGCTCAAGGTGATCGCGACGATCTGAGCACCGCGCGCACCGGACTCGCGTCGAAGCCCTCCAGACGGAGCGGGAGGGCGATCAGCTCGTAGTGGCCCTCCTCCACGCCATCCAGCACCAACCCTTCGAGATTCGCCATGTCGTTCGCCAGGAATCGTTTGTGCGCGGCGAGCTCCTTGGACGAAAAGGGATCGACACTCGGTGTATCGATCCCCGCGAGAATCACACCCGTCGCGTGGAGGTGATCGACCAGTTCCGGCGAGAGCGCGGCGAAATCCGTGTTGAACACGGCGGGGTCCGGTGCTGTGCCGGTCGCGAACAGCACCCGGGGTGCGCTCGCTGCGCGCGGCAGCATGGCCGGGGTGATCACGCCGCCACGCGCCACCGGCACCCGCATGACCTCGCACGCACCGATGTAGTAGCCGAGGGCCCGGGTCGCGATATCCGACGCCCTGTCTCCGTAATGACTGGGCGCGTCGGCGTGGGCACCGAGGTGGACGGTCGCGCGGAGGGTGGAGAGGGTGACGCTCGCTCCCCGGGCGATCTCCAGGAGGATTTCGCGTGAGAGCGGCGTGTCGCCGGGCCAGACGGCCGTGGAGACGGAAAGCGGCGGTGAGATATCTATGATCATGAGTCTCCGCTAGCAGCTCACATCCGATGCCTGATCGCCCAGAGATCCGGAAACAACGGCTTCCACAGCGACTGCTTCAGGAACTCCACTCCGGGCGACCCGCCGGTTCCCTTCTTTGCGCCGATGGTCCGCTCGACCAGCTTGATGTGCCGATACCGCCACTCCTGAAGGCCCTCGTCGAAGTCGGTCATCAGCTCGAAGAGGATCACCAGCTCCGGCTGTTCCCGGTAGGCCCGGAAAAGCTCCTCCTGGAGCGCGTCGCTCGTCTGCGTCGGGAGGGTCACGTCCTTCGAGAGCAGCGCGGCCGGCACCGTCAGGCCCCGCTGCGCGAGGAAGCTGTAGAAGTGATCCACCACCGACGGCTCCCCGAGCCGCCGTTCGGCCGCGCGGCGCTGGCCCTCATGATCGGGAATCGCTCCAGTCACCTGCGCCCGCTTGTACCCGAGTGCGAACTCCACCTCCCGGAACTGGAACGACTGGAAACCCGAGGCGGTGTCGAGCCGGTCGCGAAACGACGAAAACGACATGGGGGTCATGGTCTCGAGGATATCGAGCTGGCCCACCAGGGTCTTCAGAATCGTTCGCATCCGCTTCCACGTGGCGATCGCTCCATACAGATCGTTGCCGGTGAAGTCCCGCCCCACCTTGTCGGCCTCGTGCAGCAGCAGCTTGAACCAGAGCTCGAAGACCTGGTGGATCACGATGAACAGCATCTCGTCGTGCTCCGGCGGCTCGGACCGCGGCCGCTGCAGCTCGAGGAGCTTCGGGAGATCGAGGTAACTGCTGTAGGTCAGGGTCATCGGCTTTCGACAGCGTGAACGGTGAACGGTCAACGGTGAACGGGGAGCCGCCCCATCGACTCACATCTTAGCGCAGCAACAGCCAGGTGACGAGCAGGAACAGCACCAGGATTCCCAGCGCGATTCCCTTGATTGCGCGCCTCTGTCGAGCCGCCCGCTCCCGTGCCTCGGCGTAGGGAATCCGCGTGAAGGAGATCATGGTGTAGAGCGGCACGAACCGGGCGGGGAACAACCGGTGGATCAGCGCCTCGGCCCGCTTCTCGAGTCGGAAGAGCGGCGAGGCGACCTTGTCCCGCATCTCCTGAAAATTCGCGATCGCGAGATCCGCGATGGCGTCGGCGTTGGGCCGGCGGTCCGCTTCGTAGGCCGGGAATGCCCGGGAGCAATCCCCGGTGTGCCTGGCGAGCGCCGCCGACAGGGCGAGACAGTCTTCGAAGGCGGCATTGGCTCCCTGTCCGAAGAACGGCACGATGGCGTGCGCCGCGTCGCCGAGCAGGACGACGGCACCCTCGTGATACCAGGGCCGGTTGCGGATGGTGACCAGGGTCCCGGTTGGGTTGGCGAAGAAGTCGTGGCCGAGCCCGGGCAGCAACGGGACGGCATCGGGAAAGACGCGCACGAAGAAGCGGGACACTTCTTCCGGCGTCCGCAGCCAGTGAAAGCTTTCGGGTCCTTCGAAGGCGAGGTACAACGTCACGGTGAAGGAGCCGTCCAGATTGGCCATCGCCATCATCATGAACCCGCCGCGCGGCCAGATATGCAAGGCATGCCGGTCGAGACGCGGCCGCCCCTCCGGGCCGGGAGGGATATACAGCTCCTTGTACCCATGGGTCAGGTAGGCCTGCGAAAAGTCATGCCGCTCGCGCCGCTGCAACTGGCCGCGGACCGCCGAGTAGGCTCCGTCAGCGCCGACGATGACTCCCGGATGCCGCTCTTCTCCTGCACCGGTCCGCGCGTCCACCGTGACGGCATGACCAGCGACGGGATCCACCTCGGTGCAGCGGCGCTGAAAGCGAACCCGGACTCTTCCGGTACTCTCCGCCGCGCCAAGAAGTGCCTGATTGAGCGCCTGCCGGGAGATGGAATTGATCGATTGCCCGTGGATGCCGTATGGCTGGAAGGCCAGCGGTCCCTTGAGCGGGTGGATCATGCGCCCATGGAGCGGCGTGGCGAGCGCCAGGATCTCCTCGCGCAGTCCGACCTCCCCGAGGGCATGGAGTCCGCGCGCCGAGATCGCGAGGTTGATGGACCTCCCGGCCTCGACGGTCCCCGCGCGGGGATCCGGCCGCCGCTCGAGCAGCTCCACCGGGTGGCCGGCCTGGCCGAGCAGCGTCGCCATCAGCGAACCGCCGAGTCCCGCCCCGACGATGACGAAATCGTTCATGCCCCGGAGACGAGCTCGCGCAGCACACCGGCGGCCCGCCAGACCTCGTGAAAGGTGTTGTAGAGGGGAGCCGGTGCCAGCCGGATGACGTCGGGCGCACGGAAGTCGCCGACAATCTTCCTTCGCCTGAGCTCATCGAACAGCTCGCGGGCGCCGCGCGACACCCGGTAGGAGAGCTGGCAGCCGCGGGCACCGGGGTCGTCGGGCGTCAGCAGACAAATCCGTTCGGGAGGAAGATCGCGCAACAACTCGGCGAGGTAGCCGGTCAGGCGTCCGGATTTCTCGCGGAGGGCCGGCATGCCGGCCCGGTCGAAGAGCGCGAGCGAGGCGCCGAGAGGAGCCATCGCGAGGATTGGAGGATTGCTGAGCTGCCACCCCGCCGCGCCGGCCACCGGCACGAACCGCTCGTTGAGATGCATCCGGAAGCGGGTCGCGGGATCATTGCCCCACCACCCCGCAAGCCTCGGAATCTCCGGATCGGATCCATGGCGCTGGTGGACGAAGCACCCGGCGACGGCGCCAGGCCCCGCGTTGAGATACTTGTAGGTGCACCACGCGGCAAAGTCGACGTCCCACTCGTGGAGCCGGAGCACCGCATTACCCGCCGCGTGTGCCAGGTCGAAACCGGCGACCGCTCCCGCGGCATGGGCCGCACGCGTGAGCCGTTCCATGTCGAGGAGCTGCCCGCTGAAGTACTGGACCCCGGGGAGGAGCACCAGTGCGATCTCCCCTCCTCGGGATGAGAGCAGCGCCTCGACATCCTCGGTCCGCAGAAAGGCTTCTCCTGCCCGGGGCTGGGCGACGATCACCCCTTCCGCCGGATCCAGTCCCCGCGCGCGCAGGTGCGAGGCGACCGCATAGGAGTCCGAGGGGAACGCCGATTCCTCGATGAGGACCTTCCACCGGGCCGGCGTGGGCCGATAGAACGAGACCATCATGAGGTGGAGATTCACCGTCAGCGAATTCATCAGGGCCACTTCCCCGGACAGGGCGCCGACCAGCCGGGCCATCGGCGGCACCAGGGGCTCATGATAGCTGTACCAGGGATTCGCCCCCTCGAGATGCCCCTCGACGCCATGGCGCGACCAGGCATCGAGCTCTTCCGCGACGATCGTCCGCACCCCGCGCGGCATGAGACCGAGCGAGTTCCCGCAGAAATACAGGAGAGGAGTGCCGTCACCGTCCACCGGCAGCTCGAACTCCGCGCGGCACCAGGCGAGCGAATCGCGGGCGTCCTGCTCCAGGGCCCAGCGCTCCTGTCCCGCGTCCCCGGGAAAGCGGATTGCCAAGGTCGCGGCGCTCACTGGAATTCGGCGGCGTCGCGGTTCAGGAACTCGAGCGCGGTGCCGTGGAGCAGGCGCGCGCGGGTGGCTGGATCGAGGTCGCTCATGCCGGCGATCAATTTGCCCGGCGGAGACTCCCCCAGCGGAAAGGGGTAGTCGCTGCCCATGGCGACCCGGTCCCGACCATGCAGGCGAAGGAGAAGCCGCAGCGCGTCCGCATCGTGGGTCAGCGCGTCGACGTAGAGCCGGGTGAGATATCGAGCGGGGGGATGTGGGTTGTCGACCGCCATCAGGTCGGGCCGCACATCGAACCCGTGCGCGATCCGCCCGTAGGTCCCGGAAAACGCTCCTCCGCCATGGGCAAAGCCGATGCGAAGACGGGGGAGGCGTTCCAGGACGCCACCGAAGATGACGGAACAGATCGCCAGCGAGGTTTCTGCCGGCATGCCGACGACCCACGGAAGCCAGTACTTGCTCATGCGTTCCGGCGCGAGCATGTCCCATGCGTGCACGAACACCGCGGCGCCGAGCTGTTCGGCCGCTTCGAACACCGGGAAGAGTGCCGGATGATCGAGATTCCAGCCTCCCACGTGGGTCCCGATCTGAATGCCGGCCAGCCCGAGCTGCGTGACGCAACGGGTGAGCTCCCGAACGGCGAGCTCCGGCGCCTGGAGCGGGACGGTGCCGAGGCCGATGAAGCGCCGCGGATGGGACGCGACGACGCCGGCCAGATGATCGTTGAGATACCGTGCCCAGTCGTGGCCGTGGTCGGCACGGGCCCAGTAGCTGAACAGCACCGGCACCGTCGAAAGCACCTGGACATGCACGCCGTCCCGGTCACATTCCTCGAGCCGGCGGGACGGCAGCCAGCAATTGTCGTCGATCTCCCTGAAGACATTCCCGTCCACCATGATGCGCGCGCGGCAGGGGGCATGGTGCTCGAGCGACACCCAGCGGCCTCCCCCGTAGCGTGCCGCGAGGTCCGGCCACGACTCCGGAAGGATGTGGGTGTGCAGGTCGATCGCGAGCACTACTTGGCGGGAGCCGCCGGCGCCGGCGCCGCCATCACATGCCCGCACTGCTTGCACGTTCTGAGCGTTTCGTCGGCCCAGAACTGCTCGATGATCGGCTTCAGCTGCTTGCCCAGGTCGACCAGGTGAAAGTTCGAGTCGTACAACACCGCTCCGCACGACTCGCAGAACCAGCGGAGATGATCCTCCTCGTCTTCGGCACGCCGCCGTTCGATGACCAGCCCCACGGTATTCGCCGGCCGCTGGGGAGAGTGCGGAATGTTGGGCGGGAGCAGGAACATCTCCCCTTCCCGAATCGGGATCTCGCGGAGTTTGCCGTCCTCAATGATCCGGAGGGTGATGTCGCCCTCCACCTGGAAGAAGAATTCCTCCCCGTCCTCGACGTGGAAGTCCTTGCGCTGGTTGGGCCCTCCGACCGCCATGACCATGAATTCGGAGTTCTGCCAGATCATCTTGTTGCCGACCGGTGGCTTGAGAAGGCTCCGGTGCTCTTCGATCCAGGCCTTCAGGTTGATGGGGGGCATGAGCATGGGGCGACTCCTGAGCAAGGCGTTTGACAGCGTGAGCCGTGAGCGGTGAGCAGTAAGCGGGAAGCGCCTGTCCCGCTCACCGCTTACCGCTCACCGCTCACCATTCACTATCCTAGCATAACCGACGGGGTCGGTCGCCCCCTCGGTGTTGATCACCAGCACGCTGGTCGCGGGACCGAGCTGGAGAAATCTCGCCGCCAGAGCCAGCTCCGGCTCCTCCATCAGGGCCAGGAGTCCCGCCAGCCCCGCCGCTCCCGATTCGCCCGCCACGATCGGGGGATCACCGACGGCGGGACGAGCCAATATGCGCATTGCCGCGGCGGCGTGCCGGTCGTCGATGGTCAGAAACAGGTCGACTCCGCGGCGAATCGTCGGCCAGGCGGCGAGGGACACCGCCCCGCAATTCAGGCCCGCCATGATCGAGTTCTGCTTTCCCGCCGCCGGAGTCGGGCTCCCGTCCGGCGACCCGATCGAGGCAAAGAGCGGAGCCGACTCGGCCGGCTCCACCGCGACGAGCTTCGGCTGGGTCGAGCCGCCACGGAAGTGGTCGACGGCAGCGTGCAAAAGGGATCCCACACCGGCCTGAACCAGCACCACGTCGGGCGGTGCCACACCCACGGCGGCGAGCTGTTCAGCTGTTTCTTCAAACAGCGTCGAGTACCCCTCGGCGATCCACTGCGGAACCTGGAGGTATCCCGGATATCCGGTGTCCGAGACGACCTGCCATCCATTCCGGCCGGCTGTCTCCGCCGCGAGAGCCACCGCATCGTCATACGTCCCGCGCACGACTTCCACGCGGGCTCCCTCCCGGCGGATTTTCTCCACGCGAGCCGGCTGGGCGTCTGCCGGGACGAATATCACGGCGTAACAATCCATGCGCGTCGCCGCCCAGGCAACCGCCCGGCCATGGTTCCCGGCGGTGGCCGTCGTCACGGTCATCGGACCGGTGCGCCCGGTCCGAACGCGCTCCATGGCCCACGATGCACCGAGGGCCTTGAATGCCTCGAGGCCGAAACGCACCGACTCGTCCTTCACCAGAATGCGCGCGAGCCCGAGCGCACGCGCGAGACCGTCACACCGGTGGAGCGGAGTGAGCTCGTAACGAGGCAGGTTCCGGTGAAACTCCCGAACGGCGCTGCGCGACGGATGCGGCACCACGCCCGGCGCAAAAAAGCGATTGATCCGGAAGTCTATCACGCTACTGCCTGAGTCCGCCCAGGTGGGCGACGAGCCCGATGTTGCGGGATGCCGCCTTGCCGAGGACGTGGTGGGCCGCCGCCAGGTCCTCGATCGCGAGCCCGAGCGATTTGAAGATGGTCCATTCGGCCGGCGTGCGTCTCCCCGGTACCGTCCCGAGCAGCACCTCGCCAAGCTCTCCCACGATGTGCGCGTCGGTGATGGCACCCTCGGATCTGGGAATCAGAAAGTCTCCCGCTTCGTTGAGGGCGGACTCGCGCCGGTCCACCACGAGTCTCGCTTCCGCCACCGTGCGCGAGTCGAGCTCACGCGCGGTCGGGATGCTGGAACCGACGGCGTTGATGTGAACCCCCGGCCCGAGCCAGCCCGCCTCGACCACCGGCGTCCGGGAGGAGGTCGCCGTACAGATGATGTCGGCTCCCCGGACCGCTGCTTCCGCCGACGACACGGTTTCCACCGCGGCCCCGAATCGGTTGCCGGCCCAGGCGGCAAACGCCGTGAGCCGGCCCTGATTCGGGCTCCATGCCCGCACCCGGTACAGCGGGCGGACGACGGACATGGCCTCGAGATGACTGCGCGCCTGCACACCGCTCCCGAGCAGGGCCAGGTCGCCGGCGCCGGGATTGGCGAGGGCACGGGTCGCCACCGCACTCACGGCCGCGGTCCGGATGGCCGTGATGCTGCTCGCGTCCATGATGGCGATGGGCGCGCCGGTATCGGGCGCGAAAAGCACCACCAGCCCCTGGTGCGAGTCGAGCCTGGTGCCCTCGTTCCCCGGGAAGACCGCGATGGCTTTGAGGCCAAGGGCGGATGGGGTCGAGAGACGTGCCGGCATCACTCCGAATGCGCCGAGGCCGTCGGGGAGTTTCAGCACGGTGCGGAGCGGCAGCATCGCTCCCCCCTCCGCCAACGTCCGGAGCGCGAGTTCCATGACGTCGATGCACTCCCTCATCGGGAGCAGCTCGGTCACCTGGGCCTGGTCGAGGATACGCACGGGCATTCGAGTTACGGCTCGACGACGCCGAGCGTTTGTCCCGCGGGGTGCGGGCCGGGCACTACCTGTCGCCGGCCCGAAGGCCACTTCACTTCCACGCTCGCCGCGCTGCCGGAGGCCCCGAGTCCGACGAACAAGGGCAGATCGCTCTGGGAGAGATAGCCCGACTTCCCGTCGATCACCCGGAGCAGTCGCCGGCCGTCGGGGAGCACCACGGTCACCGCCGCTCCGATGCCCTGGCGGTTGGACACGGTGCCGCGAAGCCGGATCGTGAGCGTGTGCACGGGATGGCGTGCCGCCAGGTCGCTCAAAAGGATCTGCGGTGAGCCGTTGAATTCGTTGGTCACGATGTCCTGATCGCCATCACCGTCGAGATCGACGATCAGGGCCGACCGGGTGCCGACGGTTCCCATCATCGTGAGGCGGCCCTGCGCATCCTTGTGGCGGCATTCGGGTGCCATCACCCGCGGCTGCATGCAGGCGAGGCAGAAGCGGTTCTCCCGGTCGGCGCCTGAGCACTCGAGCGTGAACCAGGGTTGTTCGGTCACCCCACCCCGCCGCGGCTCGATGCCGAGGAGGAATTCGCTCCCCCGGAATCGGCGCCCCGCTTCATTGAGAAGGACGCGGTTGATGCCGTAGCGATGGGGAAAGTTCATGCTCGACGCGATGAAGAGGTCTTCCCAGCCGTCGGCATTGAGATCGCCGGCGCTCGGCCCCCACGGCCAGTAGTTCTCGACACCGGCACTGTCGGATAGCTCCTCGAATCGTCCGTTGCCCCGGTTGGTGAACAGGGCGTTTCCGAAGATCAGGCCCGACTTCCCCGCGGCGAAGAAATCGGCGGGAATTCCGGCCGAGTCGGCCTTGCGGAGCTCTCCCGCGGCATCCGTCGGCTCGATGTTGGTGAACATGTCCGAGTGCATGTCGGTCACCAACAGATCGACCCGCTCATCGCCGTTCCAGTCGAACGCCTTCACCCCCATCGCACCCCACGGTGTGCTCGGGAAAACGCTCCGGGTTATGTCGCGGAAACGCGCCCCTCCCTCGTTTCGCCACAGGTGATTCTCCCCCTGCATGTTGGGGAGGTAGAGGTCGGGCTTGCCGTCATCATTGACGTCGATGATGGTCGCATCGCCGCTCCAGCTCCGGTCCACGAGCCCGGTCTGCCTGGATACGTCCCGGAACCGGTTGCCCCCGAGGTTCCGGTACAGCATGCTGGCTTCGGCCCGCTCGGCGTGCAGGTGTCCCCGGAAGGCGTCTTCGAGTCCCACGTAAAAGCCGCCCGGCCCCTGCTCCCCCGTCGTGTAGACGCCGACATTGCTGACGAACAGGTCGAGCAGCCCGTCGCCATCGTAGTCGAAAAAGACCGCCCCGGACGAATGGCCCACGTAGCCGACGCCGGCCGGAGCGGTGATATCGGCGAACCGGCCTCCGCCCTGGTTCTCGAACAGGCGGTTTCCATGGCGCACCGTCGTCACGAAGAGATCGGGGTCGCCGTCGTTGTCGATGTCGGCAAACGACGCTCCCACCGCGATCGCGTCGGTCATGCGGAGCCCGGCGGCGTCCGTCTGATCGCCAAAGCGCCCGCCACCGAGATTCTTCCAGAGCTCGCTGCTGCCCCGTTGGGAGACGAAGTACAGATCGGTCCGGCCGTCCCCGTCCACGTCGGCCGCCGCGAGTCCGGTCCCGTGGTCATAGTGCACCTTCTTGTACGTCTTTCCGGCGTCGTCCACGATCCGGTTGCGAAAGGTGATCCCGCTGGAATCGAGCCGGTCGGTGAATCCGAAATCGTGCAGCACGGCGACGGTGGCGGCTTCGGCGCGTTGCGCCGCCTGTCGCGCGAGGAGCCAGGCGGGGGTCGTCACGACCGAGTCCTGTGGAGCGGCGGACGCATCCCTCTCGGATGAGGCGGAGCAGGCCCCACAAACCACGAGAATCAGGAGAAACGGCCCGGGCGAGCGCGTGCGGAGCAGCATGTAGGCCTGTAGTGAGGTTCGGGTTGCGATGTCGTGCCGTCGACCGACGCAAATTTACACCGTTCCACCGGCCGGCTGACGAATTGAGCAATCCCCTCGATGATGGCATATTGCAGCGCCATTGGGGCGGTAGCTCAGTTGGGAGAGCACCTGCTTTGCAAGCAGGGGGTCAGGGGTTCGATTCCCCTCCGCTCCATCGCATTCCAGTGTTGACGCTTCCGTCCCGGCCGAGTCGCACACCCCTCCCGGTATCGCCCTCCCGTGTGTGCAGCCGTCACTAACACGCACGTCCCACCAGGTAAGTCGTCCCGACACATCGTTCATCTCACGCGACCCAGTCGCCAGCATTCGCGGGCGCCGGCCCGCTGGAGGACACCATGCATCGCTCGATCACGCTGCTGGCCAGCATGGCGGTTTTCGCGGTGGCATGCCAGGACACACCCTCTCCCACCGCTCCCGAGCCGCAGCTCGAAGCCAGCCGCACCGCGACCCAGACGCAGGAGACGCCCGACCAGCTGGACGTGGCGCGCGCCGTCCCCGGATTTGGAGGCTATTTCATCGACGAGTCCGGCTCCCCGACGGTATACCTGACCGATCCGGCCCGCAGGCCGGAGGCCGAGCAGGCCCTCGCAGGATTCCTGACGAGTTTCGGCTGGTCCTCCGGGGACCTGCATGTGCGCCCGGCGAGCTATGACTACCTCCAGCTCGATGCCTGGTATCGTCAAGCATGGGCCGGGGTCCTCGCGCTGCCCGGCGCCGTCTCCACCGATCTCGACGAAGGGCGGAACCGGCTCCGTTTCACCGGCGTGGACGCGACTGCGCTCTCACGCATTGCGAGCACCCTTGCGGACCTCGGAATCCCGAGCGCAGCGACGGTACTGCAGCTCCGCGGCCCCGTGCGCCAAACGCTGAGCCTCCGGGACAAGGTCCGCCCGCCCCATGGCGGCTTTCAAATCCAGTTCTTCCCGTCACCGGCAAGTCCGCTGGTGCTGGTGTGCACGATGGGTTTCAACGTGCTCCGGAACGGCGTACAGTCCTTCATCACCAACTCGCATTGCAGCAACGTCCAGGGCGGCACCGATCTTCGAACCGACTACTACCAGTCCACCCGCGGCGGCGTGCTCCCGAATCCCGACAACTTCATTGGATTCGAGGCGGATGATCCGCAATACGTGAGCGGAGGCGACTGTCCCCTCCTGCGGCGCTGCCGCACTGCCGATGCCTCCCGCGCGCAATACGGCGCTGGACAGGCATTCTCGGTGGGCAGGATCGCGCGAACGACGTTGTTGAACACCGTCCTCGCGTCCGACGACAGCACGTATTTCCAGATCGACCCCCTGAACCCGGTCTACCGGATCACCGCCGAACAGCCGACACCGGTGCAGGGTCAGGTGCTCAACAAGGTCGGCCGGACGACCGGATGGACGGCGGGAACGGTCGTGGCGACCTGCGAAAACGTGAGCGTCACCGATTCGGACATCACCCAGCTGTGTCAGGGCCTGGTCGGAGCGTTCGTGGATGGAGGCGACAGCGGCTCCCCGGTATTCGGATTCCACACCGACGGCACGGTATTCCTGGGAGGGATCCTCTGGGGGAGCTCCACCGATCTGGTGACGAACGAAGTCCAATTCATCTTCAGCCCCTTCGGGAGCATCGAGCGCGAAATGGGAGAGCTCACGACCGCCGATCCGCTCCCGACCGGCGGGAAGAAGGTGAAGAAGCCGAAGTAGCGTCGCTGGGAGACTCGACGGGGAGGAGCGGCAGCGCGATATACTTCAGCAATGAGCACCCCTCCCCGCCGGCCAAAAAACGACATCCCGGCGCCGCTCCGGGAACGCCTGACCGCGGCCCGGGACGCATTGCTCGGCCTGCACAAGGCGCTGCTCGACGAGGAGAAGATCCGGTACGAGCGGGCCCGCGGCCGGATCGAGAGCAGCTACCAGCTGTTGCAGCTGGTGATCAGCGATCCGTGGTTTGCCTGGCTGCATCCGGTGTCGGAGCTCGTGGTGCAGATCGACGTGCTCATGGAGTCGCGGGACCCCGCGCCCCCGGGTGCCGCCGAGCAGCTCCTGCGGCAGGCGCGCACGCTGCTCAATCCCGATGGGTCGGTGGACGATTTTCATGGAGAGTACCGCCGGGCGCTCCAGGAGTCCCCGGCGGTCGTGCTCGCGCATTCCGACGCGATCAAGCGCCTCGGCCCGGAGCCGAAAGGCTAGGACGCCGGAGCAGCGGCGAGGAGGCTCGCGAGATCGAGCGGGCCGGTCCCCATCGACAGGCGCCCCTCCGCGTCACGGGGCCACTCCTCGCGGGGCCTGTCCCAATACAGCTCCACTCCGTTTTCGTCGGGATCCCTCAGATAGAGCGCTTCGCTCACCCCATGATCACTCGCCCCATCGAGCCGGACGCCGGCGTCGGTGAGGCGACGGAGCGCCGTGCCCAGCGCGGCGCGGGTCGGATAACGGATGGCCAGGTGGTAGAGGCCGGTGGATTCCCGCGGCGGGGGCTCGCCCCCCGCGCTGTGCCAGGTGTTGAGCCCGATGTGATGGTGGTACCCTCCGGCGGAGAGAAACGCCGCATCGGGCCCATAACGCTGGGTCAGGTCGAAGCCGAGCACACCCTGATAGAACCGGAGGGCGCGGTCGAGATCGGCCACCTTGAGATGCACGTGGCCGATGTCGGTGCCCGCGGGAATCGAGTACGGCCGGTGGGGCCCTCCGGCGCTCATTTGCCTTTGCGCCCTTTGCGTCCGTTGTGGGGAGCCTCCCGGGGGAGGATCTTCCGGGGGTGACTGAGTGCGCCGGTCACCAGACGACGCACCCGGGTCAGATCGGCATCCGACACCATCTCCCCCTTCCGGACCGGCCGTTGCAGACGCTCCAGCAGCAGATCCCGCACGTCTTCGTGCCGCGATGCTTCCACCGCGTTCCGGAGACGCCGGAGGAACCCCGCGGTTTCCGGAGTCCGCGGGATCCGGATGTCGGTTTCGATGCGGAAGCGGAGGTCCCCCGGACTGCCGAACTCCTCGACGAAAAACTCGTTGATGCGATGGATTCCCATGGCCGTCTCCCGGAAGCGAGCGGGTCACCCAGCGGAGCAGGTGCCGCGAATGTAGCCCCGCAGTCCGTGCCTTGGTATCCTACCGGATGCGCGGCGGCACAGGACGCCCGGACCCGGACTCCGAATTCGCCCGGCAGTTCGCCGAATCCCTGGGAGACCGGTATCGCCTGATCCGGGAGCTCGGGAGCGGAGGCATGGCGGTGGTCTTCCTCGCGGAGGACCTGAAACATCGCCGCCAGGTCGCCGTGAAAGTGCTCCGTCCAGCCGTCGCCCGAGCGCTCGGTCCGGAGCGGTTTCTGCGCGAAATCGAAATCGTCGCCACCCTCACCCACCCGCACATCCTTCCGCTCCACGATTCCGGCGATGCGTCGGGATTGCTCTACTACGTGATGCCCTTCGTGGAAGGCCCCACCGTCAGGACCCTGCTCGACCAGCGCTCCCACCTGCCGCTGGATGAAGCGGTCGCCATCGCCCTGGATGTCGCCGGCGCGCTGGACTATGCGCATCAGCGCGGGATCGTGCACCGGGACATCAAGCCGGAAAACATTCTGCTCGAGGAAGGACAGGCGGTGGTGAGTGATTTCGGCATTGCGCGCGCCCGCGACGCGGCCGAATCCTCGACGCTCACGTCCGAGCACATGGTGGTCGGCACGCCCCGCTACATGAGCCCGGAGCAGCGGATCGCCGGCGAGCCGGTCGATGCACGGAGCGACATCTATTCCCTCGGGCTCCTGCTCTACGAAATGCTGGCGGGCGAATCGCCGGTGACCGGCCCTACCCCTGCCCACCCCGCAGTGCGCCGGGCAGCCCGACCGCTGAGAGGCTTACGTCAGGTCCGTCCCGTCGTCGCCCGCGGGATCGAGCGCGCGCTCGACCAGGCCATGGCCCGGGATCCGGCGGAACGCTTCGCAGACATGAAGACGTTCGCCGAGGCGCTGCGCGCGCCGGTCCGGCGAAGGCGCCTGATTCTCGCGGTGGGCATTGGTGCGCTCGTGGTCGGCGCGCTCCTGGCCCGCAGCCTGACGCCCCCCGCCGTTCCCGGCCCGCACCCCAACCGCGTGGTGGTGACGGCTTTCGTCAACCAGACCGGGCTCCCCGCGCTCGACCGGCTCGGATTGGCCGCGGCAGACTGGATCACCGCCGGCCTCCAGCAAACCGGCCTCCTCGAGGTGGTTCCGAGCGACGCCGCACTGCAAGCCTCCCTGGCGATCGAGCGCGAGATGGCCGATGGTCGCGGTGCCAAGTCCGCGCCGACCCTCGCCGGCGTGACCGGGGCGGGACAGCATGTATCCGGAACGTACAGCCTGGAGAATGACTCGCTGGTGCTGAAGATCCAGGTCTACGACGCGATCCGGGGCCGGGTGCTCGGCTCGATCGACCCGGTCAAGAGTCTGGTGGCCACCCCCGAAGCCGTGCTGCCCGAAGCCCGCGCCCGGCTCATGGGGTTTCTCGCCTCCTCACTCGACGAACGATTGATCGCGTTCGTGGGCCGGCCGGCGCGCCCCCCGACCTGGCCGGCATACCTCGAGGCCAGTGAAGGGCTCGACGCCTACGTGCGCAATGATTTTGCGGAGGCGGCGCGCCGCTCCCGCCGCGCGGTCGAGATCGATTCGACCTTTCCCGCGCCCCTGGTGATCGCCTCGATCAGCCTTTCCAACCTCGGCCAGTTCGCCGCCGCGGACTCGGTGCTCGACATCCTGGAGCGGAGTCGACACCGCCTGAGCCCGCACCAGCTGAAGTGGGTGGAGTACCGCCGGGCGCTGATGGCGGGGAATCACGAAGCGGCGCTGCGCGCGGTGCGCGAAGTCGCGCGCGAAGAACCGGCGTCGAAGGCCGTATACAACCATGCCCTCCAGGCGCTCCAGGCGGGACACCTCGATGAAGCGCTCCTGGCACTGCAGTCGCTACCGACCCGCGGCGGGCCGATGCTTGGTTGGGTGTCCTACTGGGACCTCCTGAGCACGATCCAGCATCTGCTCGGGCGGCGCGACGACGAGCTCGCGACCGGGCGGGACGCGCAGGCAGCCAATCCCTCACGGCTCTTTGCGCTGCTCCCCGCACTCCGCGCCCTCGCGGCGCTGGGGCGCACCGCGGCGATCGACTCGCTCCTCCGAGGTGCCGCACGGCTCCCGGCCGATCCCGCCGCCTCGGAGCCGATGCTGCTCGGGGAGGTCGCCGAAGAGCTCAGGGCACACGGCCATCCGGTGGAGGCCACACAATTCTGGGAACGAAGCCTCGCGGCGGCAGCGGATCGCTCGGCCGGAATCGAGGATCCCACCGGGGCGCGGCTGCAGCGGGCGACGACGCTCTACGCGCTCGGGCGGGTGGGCGATGCGATTCCCGCGGTCGACAGCATCCTGGCCGCGTCGGCCGCGCCACCCGCCGATGCCCTCGGGCTTCGCGGGGCGATCGCGGCGCGCCAGGGCGACCGTCCGCGGGTTAGGGAGATCACCAGCCGCCTCGCCGCCCTCCCCCGGGCCTACAGCTTCGGCGTGCCGACGGTCTGGCGCGCCCGGATCGCGGCCGCGCTGGGCGAGCGCGATGCCGCCGTCGACCTCCTCCGCACCGCGTTCGCGGAGGGCCGGGAGTACGACCTCTGGCTGCACCGCGACCAGGATCTCGCGTCCCTCCGGGGTTATGCGCCATTTGAAGCGCTCATCCGGCCCAAGAACTGATCTCCTACATCTTCATCCCGGCATGTTCGTCGCCCCGCGGTCGATGAAACGGGCGGACCCGGAGGAAGACCATCGCCCCGATCGGAGTGCGTGAGCCGTAGAACGGCTCGAGGGTGCGCGGGAGCAGATTGATCGTGCCGCGCGCTCCGACGCCGAGCGTCATGCCCAGCCCCCGACCCAACTCGCGAATCGCGCCGGCCGACAGACTGGCGAAGTGAAAGTGCTGGTGCGGATCCTGGACCGGCAGCACCAGATCCTCTGCCGTCTTTCGCACCCACTCGAACCGTCCGAACACCGTGTGACGACGATTGAGGATCGCCTCCGATTCCGCCAGGAAGGTGTGGGACCATTCCGCCGGTTCCGATCCCCCACCCATCCGGTTGACGCCGTACACCACCGTCGCGGCAAGCTGTCCTTCACTGCCGATGGCCTTGCCATACATCGCCGACGCAGTGACCCGGTGGGCCGATTCCTCCGGCGCATGCGCCTCGGGACTCTCGAGAAACCCGTAGGCGGCCGAAAGACTCCAGTGGGCGTTGGGATTGAGGATCAGCCGCGCCGAATACGAATCGAGCCTGATCCTGTCGAAATTCCACCGATGCTCATCGGGCTCGCGGCCGTTGAAGACCGAGCCCTCCAGCTTCCAGCGCGAGCCGAAGAGCCCGACACTGACGACCCCGAAACTCGTATGGGTGGCGTCCTGCCAGTGATGTCCCAGCGGGGCCATCGGATCGTCCATCGATGAGGGCCGGTGCATGAACGCCACCGGCCCGAGCGCAGGCTCGCCGGACAGGGCGGCGTACAGGCTCACACCCACCGTGGAGCTGACCGGCCGTTCGTAGAGCGCACCGAGCTCCATCCAGAAATCGTGGGGATGTTGCCGGTCGTGCAACGGCTGCCCCTGATAGCTCTCCCCGGTCTGCAGCAGGAGCGGGTACCCGCGCGCGGTCACGGTACCAGGATCGAGCGACAGCATGGTCCTGGCTTCGAACCTGCCGCCGCCGAGCTCCCGGCTCGCCATCACCATCATCCAGTTGAGTGAGCCAAGCTGATCGTCTCCGCGCGGGCCTCCCTGCCGGACGTATTGGCCGAACACGAAACCATGGACCATGAGCATCCATGGACCCGCCATCAGGTGACGCGACGGCACCGAGACGGCGTCGGGAATCCAGGTGGTGCCGGAGCCCATCCGATCCATCGGAATTCCGAGCGGCCCGGCGGACGAGTCCGCCCCGGCGCCGTGAACATGCTGGGCAACCAGCCGGGCCGGCTGCGCGGCGACGATCCACAGCGCGCAGACAACCGCAAACTTCCTGAAATGCATTGGACAGTACCCCCGCAAAAGCCAGAGTGCCCACGAGCTTCGGGCTCGAGGGATGAATTCACGCCAACATCTCTGGCTACGCTTTGGGGGGAGGGGGGTCGGGAGTCGTGGGACGGAAGAGAAGGCCGGCGGAACGTCCGTGGGGCGGCGCACCATGCTCGCTGTCGGTAACGATGCCTTCGGTGCGCCCGTCGTCCGCGAAGGCAAACGAGCAGGTCATCAGCATCGGACAGCATTCCGCCAGCGTCTGCCGCTCGCAGGGCGGAGCGGTGGGGGCGTCGCCGTTTTCCGGGTGCGAATCATGGTGGGACGGGTGCGACGGCGCCGGCGTTTCCGCCTCGTGGCCCTGATGCCTGGCGCAGACCTCCTCGGGAGTGGCGAGGGTGCCACCAACGACGAGCGCCGCGAGAACCAGCCGGGAGAGCCGGGCGAATACCATGACGGAAAGTAACCAAACCGCCCTCAGCGAGCTAAACTACGACAGATTCACGAGCCGAATCCCATGCGCCTCATCCCTCCCCGCGTCTCCAAACTCGCGTCGCAGAACGATCCCGAGGCCCTGGGGCGGGAGCTCGATCGCTACAGGCACAAGAGCCTCAGCGGCATCCTGGGGCCATGGCGCTGGTCCCGGTGCCGGAAATTGATCGATGCGCTCGCCATGATGGGCCAGCCCGCCTCGATCCCGTTGCTCGGCATCGTGTTCGGCCGTGATGTGTGGAAAAAGCGCAGGTACGCGGCACAGGCGCTGGCGGACGTCCCCGGCACGGCGGAAGAACTTGCGGCGGAGATTCGCGTCCGCCTGCCGGGTCCAGCCCCTGGGGAGCCGGATCCCCTGCCGACCTTCACCGCGGCGCTGGTGGATCGCGATCTCCGCACCAAAGCGCTGTGCGCGTGGGCGCTGTTGCGCAACAAGGCACCGGATGCTCCTGCGCTCTTCCAGTCCTGCCTCCCCTGGATCGAAGCGACCATCGCCCGGCTCAGCGCGCGCCCGGCCTTCGGCTCGCTCGCGGCAACGGGGGCCGCTCCGCTCGCGCACGGTACGATGGCAAAGATCCTCGACAAACTGGTGAAGGAGGGCGCCGAGGTCGGGGCCGAGGCGGCGGTGGAGCGACTGGGGATCGGGGACCTCGATCTGGAGCCCGACGCCAGCCCCGATCTCGGTGACGATCCTTGACGGATACGGCCCGGGCGGAGATACTTCCTCCAGATGCGCACCTCTTCGCAACAGACCTGGTGGCCCTGGCGCGGTTCCTCCCGCGGTGGGTCCTCGTGCGCATAGTCTAGCCCCATAGACGACGGCATTCCACGAAGCCCACCGCCAACAGGCGGTGGGCTTTTTCGTCTCCCTCTACCCGCGCGAGAAACCGGATGATCATCGTCTTGAAGCCGCATGCCACCAGAGAGCATGCCGAAGAGCTCATGGCGCGGATCACGGCGCTCGGACTCCGGCCCCTGTACATGCCGGGAGCGGAGCGCGTGGTGCTCGGCGCCCTGGGGGACGAGCGCGCGCTCGAAAGTCTCCATCTCGACAGCGATCCGATGGTGGAGAGCGTCAAGCCGATCCTCGCGCCGTACAAGCTGGTGGGACGGGAAATCCACCCCCACGACAGCATCGTGGATCTCGGTGGCGTGCAAATCGGAGGTGGCCGTTTCACCGTCATCGCCGGGCCCTGCGCCGTCGAATCGCGCGAGCAGATGCTCGCCACCGCCCGCGCCGTCAAGGCGGGGGGAGGCCACGCCCTGCGCGGCGGCGCCTACAAGCCCCGCACCAGCCCCTACTCCTTCCAGGGCCTTGGCGTCGAGGGCCTGACGATTCTCCGCGACACCTCCCTGGAGTGCGGGCTTCCCGCCGTGACCGAGGTGGTGGATGCCGCGGATGTCGACCTGGTGGACGGCTTTGCCGCCGCCTTCCAGGCCGGCGCGCGCAACATGCAGAACTACCGGCTGCTCCAGGCGCTCGGCAAAAGCAGAAAGCCGGTGATCCTGAAGCGCGGGATGGCGGCCAAGGTGGACGACCTTCTGCTCGCGGCGGAATACATCCTCGCGGAAGGCAACCCGAACGTGATTCTCTGTGAGCGCGGGATCACGACCTTTGAAACTGCGACGCGCAATACCCTCGACCTCAACGCGATTCCCGTCATCAAACAGCGCAGTCACCTGCCGGTCCTCGTGGATCCCTCGCATGGCACCGGACTGCGCGAGCTGGTCCCGGCGATGGCCAAGGCCGCGCTCGCGTGCGGGGCGGACGGCATCCTGGTCGAAGTGCACAGCGATCCGCCGAATGCGCTCTCGGACGGGCGACAGAGCCTCTTTCCCGAGCAGTTCGCCGCGATGATGCGCGAGCTTCGTCCGATTGCCGACGCGGTG
>Ga0070699_100000707_pt1 | contig 30935 bp, 29 predicted proteins | sample KBSK1503metaG_FD_65473 | JGI IMG/M metagenome (GOLD analysis project Ga0070699, IMG submission 65473) | Corn, switchgrass and miscanthus rhizosphere microbial communities from Kellogg Biological Station, Michigan, USA - KBS K1-50-3 metaG | ecosystem: Host-associated > Plants > Roots >...
CCCCCCGTACCCCCCGGCCAGGTGACATTCGCGTTCGGCAAGGTCAGCGGGGCCGCGCTGCTGGCCGGCCTGCTGCTCCTGGCGGCCAGGTCGCACTCGATCCTGCTGGCCTCGTTCGCCCACGTCCCGGGCGGCGCGACCCGCACCACCGCCGAGGTGCTGCTGCTCGGCGGGTTCGCGGTCAAGGCCGGCCTGGTGCCGTTCCAGGTCTGGCTGCCGCGCGGGTACGCCGCCGCCCCTGGTCCTGCCCGCGCGATCATGGCCGGCGTCTGCGTCAACATGGCCTTCTACGGCATGTGGCGCACGTTCGCGCTGACCGGCCGGCCGCCCGGCTGGCTGACCGGCGGCCTGCTGGTGCTCGGCGCGCTGAGCGCGCTGCTCGGCATCGCCCACGCGGCGGTGCAGAACCGGCTGTCCCGGGTGATCGCCTACTCCAGCATCGAGAACACCGGGCTCATCGTGACCGGCTTCGGCGTCGCGCTGACCGGCGCGGGGGTCGGCGACCGGCGCCTGGTCGCGGCCGGGCTGCTGGCCGCCACGCTGCAAGTGGTGACGCATACCGCGGCCAAGTCCCTCCTGTTCACCTCGTCCGCCGGGATCGAGGCCGCTACCGGCGCCGACGACCTGGAGGAGTTGCGGGGGCGGGCGCGGAGGACCGGGTGGAGCGGGTTCGGCCTGGCCGTGGGCTCGCTGACGCTGGCCGGGTTGCCGCCCACGGCGGGCTTCGTGTCGGAGTGGTTCCTGCTGGAATCGCTGATGCAGCAGTTCCGGGTGCCTGGACTCGGCTACCGCCTGGTGCTGGCCCTGGCCGGCGCCGCGGTCGCCCTCACCGTCGGCTTCGCCGGCGTCACCTTCGTCCGCCTGCTGGGTCTCATTGTCTTGGGCCGCGGCACCGAGTCCGAGCCGGGCCGGGCTGGGTACGGCTGGGTTGGCCGGGCGGCGGTGCTGGTGCTGTCGGCGGCGTGCCTGGGGATGGCGGCCGTGACTCCGCTGGAGATCCGGGTGATCGCGGCCGGGTTGTCGCCCGCGGTCCCTAGCTCGCTGACCATGGGCGCGCTGAAGTCCCCGTGGATCCTGCAGCCGGTGTTCGAGGGGTTCTCCATCTTGTCGCCGTCCTGGCTCTGGGTCGAGATGCCGCTGATGCTGCTGCTGACCGTGCTGTTCGCCTGGGCCGTGTCCGGCCGGCGGCTGCTGCGGGTACGCCGGGTGCCGGCCTGGCGGTCGGCGACGATCGGCGTCGAGGGGGCGGATTCCTACACCGCGTTCGGCTACGCCAACCCCACCCGCCGGGTGCTGGCTGGCGTCCTGCACACCCGGGCCGAGCTGCGCGAGGTCATGATGGAGGACAACGACCGCGACGACGGGTCCGGCCCGCCCGACCGCGCCGATCCCGGCTGGGAAGAGGCAGCTGCGCACCTGCGCTACGCCTCCGACGTCATGGAGGTGGTGGAGACCTACCTCTACCGGCCCGCACTCGGGTACTTCATGGCGGTCGTGACGGCTGCCAAACGCCTGCAGTCCGGCCGCCTGGACGCCTACCTGCTCTACATGCTCATCGCCCTGATCGCCGTCATTGCCGTAGTCACCGCGCTGGCCTGACGGAAGCCTCGACCATTTCCGTCACCATGCATGCATGTATAATGCATGCATGGTGAGTATCCAGGTCCGGGACGTCCCTGAGCAGGTCCGGGACACGCTCGCGAAGGTGGCCAAGTCGCGGGGGCAGTCGATGCAGGCGTACCTGCTGGCACTGCTGGAAGAGGATGCCCGCCGGGCGGGGAACGTGATGCTGCTGAAGCAGGTCCGGGAGACTAGCGGCGGCTACGTGGCCGCTCCCGGCGAGACGGCCGGGGAGCTTGATGCGATCCGCGCCGGGCGGGATCAGCGGAACACCGGTGACGCGTGATCGTTGTTGACGCGGCGCTCATGGTCGACGCGCTGACCGACGACGGCCCGGCGGGCGATGCCGCTCAGTCCGAACTGATGGTCGACCCGCACTGGGCGGCCCCGGAGCACCTGCGGGTGGAGGTAACGTCGGCCATCAGGGGCAGGTGGCTGGCCGGCAAGCTCAGCGACGAACGCGCCGACACGGCCGTGCGCACCCTGAACCAGCTCACGATCGGCTACGCGGCCTGGAATGAGCTGGCCGGCCGGGTCTGGGAACTGCGCCACAACGTGACGCCCTATGACGCCGCCTATCTGGCGCTTGCCGAGGCTCGCGGCTGCCGCCTGGTGACCACGGACGGCAAGCTGCGTGACTGCCCCGGACGGCGCTGTGACGTGCACGTCGTCACGCCGGGCCGTTAGCACGCAGACGGCAGGCTATTGTTGTGCACCGTTGTGATACCATAACGGTATGGCTATGACACTCCGCTTGCCGCCTGAGATTGAAGCCCAGCTAAAGCAGGTCGCTGAGGTTGAGCACCGCAGCGTGCAGCAGACGGTCCTGGTCGCGATCGAGGAGTACCTGTCGATGCGGGAGACCGCTGAGATCCTCGCCGATCCAGCGGCGCTGCGAGGCCTGGCCGAAGCCAGGGAGTCTGAACGGGCCGGGGACGTGGTCTACGGGGCCGAGGCCGCGCGTGCGCTGCTGGCTGAGCGCAGGCGGTGAACGCCGCGCCTTATGAGCTCGGAATGACCCGGCCGGCCAGGCGCGCGATCTCGGAGTTGCTCCCGGAGGATGTCGCTGCCGCGGCTGTCGAATTCATCACCGGACCGCTCCTGGAGGCCCCTTACCGGGTCGGCAAGTCACTTCGGGACACCCTGTCCGGGTTCCACAGCGCCCGGCTCGGTACCCAGTGGCGCGTGCTGTACCGGATCGATGAATCAAAGCACGCGGTCATCGTGCAGGACGTCCAGCATCGTTCGACCGCCTACCGTCGCCGGTAGGCCCGCGCGACACGACGGCGCTGGGGGCCAAGCAGGCCAGCTCAGGCCGGGTGATCAGCGGATGCGGCGGCCCATCTCCTTGGTGGAGTAGCCGCCGAGTTCGGTGACCGAGGACTGGAAACGGTCCGAGCGGAGCAGCGACCACAGCGGGGCGAGCAGCGGGCTGTCCATCGCCTCGGCCGCCACCACCAGGTCGTAGGGCTCCTGGGTGACCGGCACGAAGTCCAGGCCGAACGCGCGGGCGGCGGCCATGATGCCCAGGCCCGCGTCGGCGCGGCCCGCGGCCACGGCGGCGGCCACGGCCAGGTGAGTGGGTTCCTCCCGGGCGTAGCCGTCGATGTCGTCGGGGCTGACGCCGAGGCGTCCCAGCTCGAAGTCGAGCAGTACCCGGGTGCCCGCGCCGCGCTGCCGGCTGACGTAGCGGACGCCTGGGCGGGTCAGGTCACCGATCCCGTCCAGGCCGAGCGGGTTGCCGGGCGCGACCATTAGGCCCTGGTCACGGTGAACCAGCCGGACCACGGACACTTCGGCGCTGCCCAGGACGCGGTCCAGGTAGGGCAGTGTGTACTCGCCGGTGGCCGGATCCAGCAGGTGGGATCCGGCCAGGTGGCACAGGCCGTCGCGGAGCGCCATCAGGCCGCCGAGCGAGCCGACGTTGGACGAGGCCAGCGTGACCATGGGGTCGTCGGCGCGCAGCGCCGAGGCGGCCAGGTCCAGGACCAGGTCGTGCGAGCCGATGGCCACGATCGTGCCCGCGATCTCGTCGATGCCGCGCAGCAGCTCGATGTCCACTTCCTCCCCCGCGTGGTGACCCTCCAGCCCGGCCGGGACGACCAGCAGCCCGTCGGCGCGGACCAGCGAGGTCAGCACGCCGGCGCCGCGCGGCAGCGGGGTGGCCACCATGACGCCGCCCACCACGCCGAGCCTGACCCGCACCCAGTCGTCCAGGCCGAGCGGGGAGGCCAGCTTGCGGGCCACCCGGGCGCTGGCCCGGGGGCGCTTGCGCGGCGGCGCGCCTACCAGTTCGGCGAGCAGCGGCTCGGCGAAGATGTCGAAGGTCAGCGCGGCCGACACGGGATAGCCGGGGGCGCCGAGCACCGCGGTGCCGCCGACCGCGCCGAGCACCACCGGGTGACCGGGCCGGACAGCCACGCCGTGCACGGCGAGCGTGCCCTGCTCGGCCACCACCCGGGCGGTGTAGTCGTCCCGCCCGGCGCTGGAGCCGGCCACGATGATCAGCAGGTCGCAGCCGGTGACCGCGGCCTTGACCGCGGCCGCGATGCGCTCGGGGTCGTCCGGCTCGATCGGCAGGCAGTGCGCCTCGCAGCCCGCCTCGCAGGCCTGGGTGGCCAGCATCAGCGAGTTGGTGTCGGTGATCTGGCCGGCACCGGTCTGCTCGCCGATGGGCCGCACCTCGTCCCCGGTCGGCAGGACCGTGACCACCGGGCGGCGCCGGACGAGCAGGTGCGTCGCGCCCGCCGCGGCGGCGGCCGCGACGTCGGCGGCGCGCAGCCGGTGTCCCTCGGGCAGTAGCAGCTCGCCCGCGCTCACGTCCTCGCCGATCGACCGAACGTGCTGGTAAGGGGGCACGGCGGCGCGGATCTCGGCGGTCTTGCCCTGGTAGTGCACGTGCTCGCGCATCACCACCGCGTCCCGGCCGCCCGGCATCGGGTCGCCGGTGTCCACCGTGTCGTAGCCGTCCGGCGGCAGGTAGACCGGGGTGGTCTCGCTCGCGCCGAGGGTGTCCGCGGCGCGCACCGCGATGCCGTCCATGCCGGCCGCGTCGAACGGCGGCGACGAGCGGACCGCCCACACCGGCCCGGCGGTGACCAGGCCGGCCGCCTCCTGCACGGGCACCCGCACCGCCGGGATCCGGGCCGGGCAACCCGCGGCCGCGCGCACGTCGCGCCAGGCCTGCATCGCCCGGGCGGCCGGGACGTCGCGGATGAACGGGCTGTCCGCCATGGCCTCCTCAGGAGTAGATGACGACGTCGACCTCGGTGCCCGCGTCGAGCCCCGTGGCCTCCTCGGGAATGATGACATACCCGTCGGCGGCGGTGAGCACCGAGAGTAGCGCGGACGGCCCGAACACCGGCGTGGCCGCGCCGCCGGCCACCGTGACCTGGACCACGTCCAGGCGGCCGGCCGCGGACGGCAGGTCGCGGGCCAGCCGGGCGCGGACCGCGGGCTCGGGCGGCGGCCCCGTCGGCGATACAGCGCAGCCGCCGACGAGGCGCACCAGGGGGACGCCGAGCAGCCGGAAGACCACCAGCGCGGACCGGGGATTGCCGGGCAGCCCGATGACCGGGACGTCCCCGCACTCGGCCAGCAGCGTGGGCTTGCCCGGCTTGACCGCGATGCCGTGGCACCAGATCTCCCCCAGCCGGCCCACCACGCCCGCGGTCTCGTCCCGCGCCCCGACCGAGGAGCCCGCCGAGATCACCACCAGGTCGCTGGCTGTCAGCGCGGCCCGCAGCGCCGCCTCCAGGGCCCGCACGTCGTCGGGCACGATGCCGGATACCGCCGGCTCGCCGCCCGCGTCGGCCACCATCGCGGCCAGCGCGACCGCGGTCGCGTCGCGGACCTGGCCCGGCCGCAGCGCCGCCGTCTCCGGCGGCACCACCTCGTCGCCGGTGGAGAAGATCGTCACCCGGGGCCGGGCGTGCACGGGCACCGTGGTGACGCCGGCCGCGGCCAGCATGGCCAGGTCCTGGGCGCGCAGCGGCCGGCCGGCCGGCACCAGTTCGGCGCCCGGGGCGGCGTCCTCGTCGGCGCGGACCACGCCCTCGCCGGGGGCGACCGGCCGGACCACCTCGACGGTGCCCGGCATGACCTGCTGGGTGTACTCGATCATGACCACGGCGTCCGCGCCGGGCGGCAGCACTCCGCCGGTGGGCATGCTCACCGCCGTCCCAGGGCCCACGGTGACCGCGGGCTCGGCCCCCATCAGCACGGCCCCGGTCACCTGGAGGTAACCAGGCAGGCCGTCGGAGACGCCGTAGGTGTCGGCGGCCCGCACCGCGTAGCCGTCCACGGTGGACCGGGCGAAGCCGGGCAGCGCGTCCGGCGCGGTGACCGGCGCGGCCGGCACCCGGTGCAGGGCCGCGGCCAGCGGCACCGGCTCGGCGGGCGTGCGGCGGGCCGGGCGGAAGCCGGCCAGCGCCTCCGCCACCGTCCGGGTGGTGAAGAACTCCCGCCCCAGCTCAGCCTTTATCACGGCCCCCGGAAAGCCGCAGCACGCTGGCGACCGGGCCGAGCGCCACCTGGCCGAGGCCGCAGATCGAGGTCCGGCGCATGACCTGCTCCAGCTCGGAGATGCGCTCAGGCACGTCGCCGGTCCCGCCGCCGGCCGCCAGGTGATCGGCCAGGATCCGGTGCGCCTTGGTCGAGCCGACCCGGCACGGCACGCACTTGCCGCAGGACTCGTCGCGGAAGAAGCGCAGCACGTTGGTTGCCGCGGCGAGCAGGTCGGTGCCCTCGGCCAGCACGACCAGCGCGCCGGAGCCTAGCATGGACCCGGCCTCGCGCAGCGAGCCGAAGTCGAGCGGCACGTCGAGCTGGTCAGGGCCGAGGAAGTTGGACGAGGCGCCGCCCGGCTGGATGGCGCCGAGCGCCCGCCCGCCGGACACCCCGCCGGCCAGGTCGAGCAGCGCGCGGGCGGTGGTGCCCATCGGCACGCAGTAGACGCCGGGCCGCTCGACGTGACCGGAGACGGCGAAGAACTTCAGCCCGGCGTGCTCGCCCGCGCCCTGCGCCGTCCACCAGGCGGCGCCCCGCCGGGCGATGACCGGGACATGGGCGAACGTCTCGACCGAGTTCATCAGCGTGGGCTGGCCGTGCAGGCCGTACACGCCGGGGAAGGGCGGCTTGTTGCGCGGCTCGCCGCGGTGCCCCTCCATGCACTCGATCAGCGCCGACTCCTCGCCGAGGATGTAGCCGCCGGGCGAGGTGAACACCTCGACCGACAGCCGCCGGCCGGTGCCGAGCACGTCCTGGCCGGCCAGCCCGGCCGCACGCAGCCGCGCGATCTCGGCGCGGACCGCCGCCTCCTCCGGGCCGTACTCGTGCCGGATGAACACCCAGCCTTCCTCGGCCCCGGTGGCGAGCATGCCGAGCAGCATGCCCTCCAGCACCAGGTGCGGCTGCCCGGCCAGGATCTGCCGGTCCTTGAACGTGCCCGGCTCGGACTCGTCGGCGTTGCAGATCGCGTACTTCGGCGTCGCGGCCTGCGCCGCGACCAGCTCCCACTTGCGCCCGGCGGGGAAGCCCGCGCCGCCCATGCCGCGCAGCCCGCTGTCGGCCAGGGCCGTGGTGACCTGCCCGGCGTCCAGCGCGCCGGAGAGCACGTCGCGCAGCACCCCGTAGTGCTCCCGCGCCGACGCGTACGGGTCGTTCGGCCAGCGCTGGGGACCGGTCGCGGCGGCGGGCGGGATCCCGCCGTCGCGGGCCGCGGCGACCAGGGCGTCCACCCCGGCCAGCGTGGCCGGGGCGTCGTTGACCACCGCGGCCGGAGCCGCGTCGCACCGGCCGATGCAGGACCCCTCGATCACCTCGCAGTCGGCGTCGGGCCCGTAGCGGTCGCGGATCGCGGCCAGGCCTTCCTCCGCGCCGCGCAGCCAGCAGGACAGGTCGTGGCAGACGCGCAGCGTCACCCGCACCGGCGCGGTGGTCCGGAAGTGCGGGTAGAACGAGATCAGCCCCTCGATCTCGTACAGCGGCCGGTGCACCTCGCGGGACAGCGCCACCAGCTCCTCGCGGGGCAGCCAGCCGACCCGCTCCTGGATCGCGTGCAGCGCCGGGATCAGGCTCGGCCCGGGGAACTTGCCGGCCCGGGCCTCGACGCCGGGGACGCGCGGGGCGACCTCAGGCATGAGCGGCTTCGATCCGTACCGCGCAGAACTTGAACTCGGGGATCTTGCCGAACGGGTCGATCTCGTCGATCGTCAGCAGGTTGGCCGCTGCCTCGCGGAAGTGGAACGGGATGAAGCAGTTGCCGCGGGCCTCGCGGTGCGAGACCGTCACCTCGAGCTCGATGCTGCCGCGCCGGGACGTGACCCGGGCCAGGTCGCCGTCGGCCAGGCCGAGGTCCGCGGCGTCGTCCGGGTGCACGAACACCAGCGCCTTCGGCGCGATGGCGTCCAGCGCGTAGGACCGGCGGGTCATCGAGCCGGTGTGCCAGTGCTCCAGCATCCGGCCGGTGTTCAGCACGAACGGGTACTCCTCGCTGGGCAGTTCCCTGGCCGGCAGCCACTCGGCCGGCACCAGGTGGGCCAGGCCGTCGTTGGTGTTGAACCGGTCGCCGAACATGACCACGGTGCCGTCGCTGTGCTCGGGGTCCGGGTTCGGGTAGAGCTTGCCGGACAGGCCCAGGTTGTCGTAGGTCAGGTTGGCGTAGCTGGGGATGACCGAGACCATCTCGTCGAAGATCTCCCGCGGCGAGGCGTAGTCCCAGCCGAGCCCGATCCGGTTGGCGATGTCCTGGACGACCTGCCAGTCCAGCCGGGCCTCGCCGGGCGAGTCCAGGACCTTGTGCCCGAGCTGCACCCGGCGGTCGGTGTTGGTGTACGTGCCGTCCTTCTCCAGGTAGGACGAGGCGGGCAGGATCACGTCGGCGAACTCGGCCGTCTCGGTCAGGAAGATGTCCTGGACCACGAGGAACTCCAGCGCGGCCAGGGCCTTGCGCACCTTGTTGATGTTCGGGTCGGACAGGAACGGGTTCTCGCCCAGCATGTACATGCCGCGGACGCCGCCCTTCAGGGCCGAGCCGATGATCTCGGTGACGGTGAGCCCGCGCTTCGGGTCCAGGTCGCCGGTCCCCCACGCCCGCTCGAACCTGGCTCGTACCGCGGGGTCGTCGGCCTTGGCGTAGTCCGGGTAGAACATCGGGATCAGGCCCATGTCCGAGGCGCCCTGCACGTTGTTCTGCCCGCGCAGCGGGTGCAGCCCGCTGCCCGGCCGGCCGATGTTGCCGGTGATCGCGCACAGCGCGATCAGGCAGCGGGCGTTGTCCGTGCCGGTGGTGTGCTGGGAGATCCCCATCCCCCAGAAGATCACGCCGGCGCCGGCCTCGCCCCAGACCCGTGCGACCCGGCGGATCACGTCGGCCGGGACCCCCGTGATCTGTCCGGCCCGTTCCGGCGGATAATCCCGAACGGTCTGGGCGAGAGCCTCGTAGTTGCTGGTCCGCCCGGCGATGTAGTCGTGGTCGACGAGGTCCAGCCGGATGATCTCGTGCATCACGCCGTTGTAGAAGGCCACGTCGGTACCCGGCTTGAGCTGGCAGTAGATGTCGGCGTGGTCGGCCATCTTGTCGGCCCGCGGGTCGATGTAGATGATCGTGGTGCCGCGGCGCCTGGCCTGCTTGAAGAACGTGGACGCGACCGGGTGGTTGGCGGTGGAGTTGCTGCCGGTGACGATGGCCACGTCGGCGTTGATCACGTCGCCGTAGGTGGTGGAGACCGCGCCGGAGCCGATGCCCTCGAAGAGGGCGGCCACGCTGGAGGCGTGGCACAGCCGGGTGCAGTGGTCCACGTTGTTGGTGTGGAAGCCGGTCCTGATCAGCTTCTGGAAGAGGTAGGCCTCCTCGTTGGAGCACTTGGCCGAGCCGAACCCGGCGATCGCGGCCGGGCCGCCGGCCGCGTGGATCCCGGTCAGCCTGCGGGCCACCAGGTCCAGCGCTTCCTCCCAGGTGGCCTCGCGGAAGTGCGGCATGACCTCGGCGTAGTCGACCAGGCCGCCGGGCTTGCGGCGGCGGCGTCTTTCTTTCGGAGCGTCGCCGGCCATCTCGCCGCGCACGTCGTCGGAGAGCGCGCCCTTGGGGTAGGACCCCTCGCGGCGGATCAGCGGCTTGGTCAGCCGCTGCGGCGAGGCCGCGTAGTCCCAGCCGTACCGGCCCTTCACGCACAGCCGGCCGTGCGAGCCTGGCTGCTCCCGGCCCTCGGCGAAGGAGATCGCGTTGTGCTCGCGGTCCACGTAGTAGGTCAGCGCGCAGCCGACGCCGCAGTACGGGCAGACCGTGTCCACCGCGTCCAGCTCGGTGCGCGGCCGGATCGGTATGTTACGGATCGGCTTGTTGGTCAGCGCGCCGGTCGGGCAGGCGGCCACGCACTCGCCGCAGGACACGCAGGAGGACTCCCCCATCGGGTCGTTCAGGTCGAACGCGATCCGGGTGGCGTAGCCCTTGCCGCTGCGCCCGATGACGTCGTTGCCCTGGATGTCGTCGCAGGCGCGCACGCACCGGTCGCACAGGATGCAGGCGTCGTGGTCCACCGCGATGACCGGGCTGGAGGAATCGTTGCCCCGGCCTGAGGCACACGGCAGCCCGTCCTCATCCGTGCCGCCATCAGTGCCGCCCTGACCTAGGCCGAACCGGTCGGCCAGCGCGAGCAACTCGTTGTCGCCGGTCTTGGCCTGCTTGGCGTCCTGCTCGCGGTCGGGCTGGTCGGACAGGAGCATCTCGGTGAGCACGGCGCGGCTGCGCTCGAGCTCCGCGGTGCTGGTCTTGACCTCCATGCCGTTCTCGCAGGCGCGCACGCAGGACGCGGCGAAGGCCGGGGCGCCGACGTCGACCACGCACATCCGGCAGACGCCGACCGGGTCGTAACGCTCGTCGTGGCACAGCACGGGGATGTCGATGCCGGCCGCCTTGGCGGCCTCCCAGATCGTCGACCCTTCCGCGGCCGTGACCTCCCGCCCGTCGATCGTGAGCGTGACGGTCCCGGTGCGGTCCGGGGCGGTAATAGCCATGACTGCAGTATCCGCCTGTCTCGCAAATCAGCTCAACCGGAGGTCGGCCAGCTGGGCCTGGTCCGGACGGCCCTGGTCATCGAGCCCGCGGGAGGCGTAGTAGCCGTCGATCATGGCCCGCAGCCGCTCCGGGGTGAGCCCGGCCTCCCGGCCCGAGGCGAGCCTGACCGGCTCGGCGAGCAGCCGTTCCGGCAGCCAGTCGTCGGCCGGGCGCCATCCCTCGCGCAGGTTGAAGACGCGTTTGGCCAGGACGATCCGCCGGGCCGTTCGGCGCAATTCCGGGGCGTCGACCGCCCAGCCGGTGACCGCGGACAGCAACCCGGCCCATTCGGTGAACGGGTCGGTGAACACGCCGCGGAGGAACTTGCACAAGATCAGCGAGTCCATCACCGCGGCCCGGTCCTCGGTCTCCACCGCCGCGGCCACGTGGGCCGCGCCGCCGTCGAGCCGGTCCAGCTCGCCGGACAGGTCCGCCTCGTACGCGCCGGACCGGTTGTGGTCGGCGCCGCGGGCGTTCACCGCCAGGCCGAGCGCCATGGCGTGCAGCGTGCGCGGCTCGTAGCCTGGCATCTCCATGCCCTTGACGTGCGGCGCGAACGCGTCCGAACCGCCGCCGACCCGCTCCGCGGCGCGCCGGGAGCCGTCGGCGAGCAGGTCGCCGAGGCCGTCCCCGGCGCCGATCTCGGCGATGACCCGCAGCAGCGCGTCCGCGTCGCCGAACCGGAGCCAGGGCGCGTCGATCAGGCCGCGTTCGGCGCACTCCATGGCCCACGCGATCGTGCCGCCGGCCGAGATCGTGTCCAGCCCGAGGTCGTCGCAGAGCGCGCTCGCGGCCAGCACCGCGTCCGGGTCGGACACCCCGCACATCGGGCCGAGCGCGAACACGTTCTCGTACTCCACCCGGGTCGTGCGGCCGCCCTTGGCCCTGTAGATGTGCTCGCAGCCGATGGTGCAGGACGCGCAGCTGTGCCGCGCGACCTTACGCATGGCGGCCAGGTCCTCGGCGGCCAGGGCCGGCGCCCCCTCGAACGTCGCGGCCTGGAAGTTCCTGGTGGGCAGCGTGCTGATCGCGTTGAAGGCGAGCAGGTTGGCCAGCGTGCCCAGCTCGCGGTACTTGGCCGTGGCCGGGCCGAACGACCGGGCCCGCAGGTCCCGCGCCGCCGCCAGCACGGCGTCCGGGTCGGCCGGGGCGACCGTGGCCGCGGCGCGGACCGCGATGGCCTTGACCCGCTTGGCCCCCAGCACCGCGCCGAGCCCGCCTCGGCCGGCGTGCCGCCCGTCGTGGGAGATCGTGGCGTACCTGACCCCGCGCTCGCCGGCCGGGCCGATCGCCGCCACCCGCCAGCCCCGGCCCAGCCGCTGGCGCAGCCTGGCCCCGGCCTGCGCCGCGGTCAGCCCGGCCAGGTCGGCGGCGTCCTCGAAGCGCGCGCCCGCGCCGTCGATGAGCAGGACGGACGAGTTGGCGCGGGCCCCGCGCAGGACGATCGCGTCGTAGCCGGTGAGCTTGCCCGCGATGGCGAAGTGGCTGGAGGCGAGCGCGTCGGTCAGCATCCCGGTCAGCGGCGACTTGGCCACCACGGCGAACTTCGCGCTGGTGGTCAGCGGCGTGCCGACCAGCGGGGAAAAGACGTAGGCCAGCGGCGCTTCCGCGCCGAGCGGGTCCAGGTTCGGCGGCGCCAGGCGGTGCATCAGCCAGGCGCCGAGCCCGGCGCCGCCGACGTAGGCGCGGAGCACGTCGTCGGGGAGCGTCAGCGTCTCAGCGGTGCCGGTGCTCGCGTCGACGACGAGGGCCCGGCCGAAGTAACCGCCTGCGGGCATCGCTCGCTCAGCCCCCCGCGTCGGCCGACAGGAAGAAGACCGTGTCCCCGGTGGCCAGCGGGGTCTGGCCGTCCCGGGTGATCTGATCGCCGTTGAGCGCCGCCGTGACGTGCCCGGCGGCGAAGTCGACGGCGGCGGCCGCGGCGGCTTCGGCGACGGTGGCGGCGCGTACGGTCTCCGGGGCCCGGCGGTTCTGGGCGGCCAGCACGCCGAAGCGCTGGATGGTGATCTCCGGGGCGGGCTGTTCCCGGGCCGTTCGGTAGTCATCTGGTTCGTTGATGTTGACCACCGAGGTCAGCTGGGGATCGAGCGCGGCCAGCACCGGGTCGTCCCGGAGCGCGGCCTCGTCCAGCCGGGTCACCGCGCACAGCTGGAACAGGAACGCGGGGCGGAGGCGATCCTCCTTGACGAGCTGCCCGGCGATCGGGGCCAGGCTGGTCCGGTAGGCGGCGGCCAGCGGCTGCGGAAAGCCGCGGGCGATGGGGAGGCCCACGTCGGCGCCCTCGTGTACGGCGCGCAGCACCCGGCGGACGAAGGCGGGGTGCAGGAACGGCATGTCGGTGGAGCTGACGAAGGCCACGTCGGCGCGGTCCATGAGGGCACCGAGCCCGGCGGCTATGCCCTGCACCGGGCCTTTGCCCTCCCGCGGGTCGTCTATCACTTCGACGTCCCTGGGTAGCGCGGGCAGCTCCTGGCCCTTCGCGCGGACCACCACGACGGGACCGCCGGTGGCCCGGGCGAGGATGCCGACGGTCCGGCGCAGCAGCGTGGACCCGTGCCACTCCAGCGCCGCCTTGGGCGTGCCCATCCGGGACGACCGCCCGCCGGCCAGCACCACACCCGCAGAACCCGGCATGCCCTCATGCTAGTCGCGGGCCCGTGCTTACCCGTAAGTGGCGAGGAACACGTCCACGGCGGCGTCCGCGATCCGGTTGAGCTGGTCGGCGGGCGGGAGGGCATCCGTCCCGGCGAACATGACCTGGTTCATCGGCTGGTACATGACCAGCCCGGCGAACTGGCAGGCGGCCAGGGCCGGGTCGCCGAGGTCGCGCAGCAGGCCGCGGTCGGCCAGGCGCCGCATCGCCTCGCCCAGGATCACCAGCGCGCGCTCGAAGCCGCGGTCGAACCAGGCTCGTCCGATCTGAGGGAAACGGTCGGCTTCGGCGATCACCAGCCGGCGCAGCCGCACCACGTCCGGCTGCAGCAGGCCGCGCAGGAAGCCGTCGGCCAGGGCGCGGAGGGCCTGGCGCACGTCCTGCGCGTCGTCAAGCGTGCTGGCCACCGCGGCCGACAGACCGTCCACCACCTGGACCGTGGTGTCCAGGATGACCTCGGCGAACAGGTGCTGCTTGTCGGCGAAGTGCTTGTAGAGGGTCTGCTTGGAGACCGACGCGCGGGCGGCGACCTCGTCGGTGGTCGCGCCCAGGTAGCCGTGCCGCAGGAACACCTCGGTGGCCGCCTTGATGATCGCCTGCCGCCTGCGTTCGGACCGGCCGGTGTCCGCGGCGGCGCCAGCCTGATCCGCAGCGGCGCCGGCCTGATCCGCGGCGGCGCCGGCCTGATCCGCAGCGGCGCCGGCCTGATCCGCGGCGGCGCCGGCCCGATTCGCGGCGGCGCTCGGCTGAAGGGCCACTGATCCTCCTGAAGGTTTCTGCCGACAGTACTGTACAGTACCGTACGATAGGAGTACGGTACCGTTCAGTACCACAAGGTACGGACTGCAAATTACGGGCGGAACGAGGGGATGACGATGAGTACGGTTACTTCCGCGGACGGCACGACCATTGGCTACGACGCCTGGGGCGACGGCCAGCCGCTGATCATGGTCGACGGCGCGACGGCCTACCGGGCCGTGTCACAGACTTCCGCGCAGGTGGGTGCGCTGCTGCGCCGGGACTTCCGGACGTTCGCCTACGACCGCCGGGGGCGCGGGGAGAGCGGCGACACTCCCCCGTACGCGGTGCAGCGCGAGATCGAGGACCTGGCCGCCCTGATCGCCGAGGCGGGCGGGCCGGCGTTCGTGTGCGGCTTTTCCTCCGGGGCGGTGCTGGCCCTGGACGCCGCCGCGGCCGGGCTGCCGATCACGCGGCTCGCGCTGTTCGAGCCGCCGTTCGTGGTCGACGACAGCCGCCCGCCGGGGCCGGCCGACTACGTCGAGCGGCTCGACGCGGCCGTGGCCGCCGGCCGTCCCGGCGACGCGGTGGAGCTGTTCATGACCGGCGCGGTCGGGATGCCGGCCGAGGCCCTCGCCGGCCTGCGGCAGAGCCCGTTCTGGCCCGCCCTGGAAGGGGTCGCCCCCACCATCGCCTACGACGGCCGCATCATGGGGTCCACCATGTCCGGTCGGCCCCTGCCGGCCGATCGCTGGGCCGCCGTCAGCGTGCCCACCCTGGTCATGTACGGCCGCGGCACCGAGCCGTGGCTGATCGCCGCGGCGCGGGCGCTGGCCGGCCTGCTGCCCACCGCCTCGCTGCGTGCGGTGGAGGGGGCGCAGCACAACGTCGAGGCGGAGGTGCTCGCACCCGAACTGCGGCAGTTCGCGCTGGCCGAGCAGGCCACCGGACACTGACGGTCAGGCGTCCGGTTCCGGCACGTAGTGGCGGCTCTGGTCGGCGGGATCGACCCATACCCGCATGACCGTGCTCGTACTGGGGTCGCGGAACCGCTCGTTCGTGGGGACCCAGCCGACGGCGGGCTGGTCGGCGTGTGCGTGGCCGCGCCGCCGTCTGGCCCGCCGCGGCGGGGCGGTCCCCGGCGCGGTTGTTCCCGGCGCAGGAGCTCCTGACGCGGTTGTTCCCGGCGCGGGGGCTCCCGGCAGGTCGGCGACTGCCGCGGCCACCTCGTCAAGGAACTGGGCGCCCAGCACCACCCCAATCCGGCGGTCCAGCTCGTCCAGGCCGAGCAGGCCCACCGCGTAGTGCTCGCGCAGCAGCGCGACCAGGCGCTCGCGGTCAGCGTCGGACGCCAGCGGCCGCGGGGCGCCGGGACCGGGCACCGCTACCCGGCGGGCCGGACGACGACCGCGGTCCCGTAGGCCACGATCTCCGTCAGCTGCTGGCTGATCTCCGACGAGTCGAACCGCATGGCGACGATCGCGTTCGCGCCCAGCAGCCGCGCGTTCTCGACCATGCGGTCGATGGCGTGCCGGCGGCTGTCCTCGAGCAGCCGGGTGTACTGCGGCACCTCGCCCTGGCGCAGCGAGGTAAGCCCGGCGCCGAATGACTTGGCGAAACCCATGCTGCGCACCACGAGGCCGAAGGCGAGCCCCAGGTCCTTCTCGATGACCGTGCCCGGCAGCCCGAGGCCGGTGGTGATGGGAAACGTCGCTGATGGTACCCCCGCTGGGGTTGACTCTGACATGACGGCATCATACGGAAGGAGCATGCCGATGCGACTGGCCGCCTGCGCCGAGATGGTTTTCCTCGACCTGCCGATCACCGAACGGGTCCAGCGGATCGCCGAGGCAGGATTCGACGCCGAGATCTGGGACTGGACCCGCCACGACGTCGAGGCCCTGGCCGGGACCGGGGCGGTGTTCTCATCGATGACGGGCTATGTGCGAGGGGACTTCGGCGACGGAGCGGACGAGCTGATCCGGACCGCGCGGGAGTCCATCGCAGTGGCGGAGACCCTCGGCTGTCCCCGGCTCAACCTGCACGGCACCGGCCTGGACAACAAGGGCCTGCCGGTGGTGCCCGGAGCCGAGATGCCGGGCCCGCTGTGGATCTCGGCCGCGCGCACCCTGACCCGCCTCGGCGAGATGGCCGAACGGGCCGGGGTCACGTTCTGCCTGGAGAACCTCAACACGGCGGTGGACCACCCCGGCGTCCCGTTCGCCCGGGCCGCCGACACGCTCGCCCTGGTCGAGGCGGTCGGCCACCCGCGGGTCCGGCTGATGCTCGACCTGTACCACGCGCAGATCGGCGAGGGGAACCTGATCGAACTGATCCGCCGGGCCGGGCCGCTGATCGGCGAGATCCAGGTCGCCGACGTGCCCGGCCGGCGCGAGCCGGGCACCGGGGAGATCAACTACCCGGCCATTGCCGCCGCCCTGGAGGAGATGGGCTACACCGGCACCGTCGGGCTGGAAGCCTGGGCCGCCGACGGCGACAGCGACCGCGCGCTGGCCAGGTTCCGGGCCGCCTTCACGGTCTAGGGCTCGGACGGGCGGCCGTGAGCCGTGATGCCAGCGGGCATCTGTGGCACAAGTGCATCATGAGGCGGACAGCCGCGAAAAGATTGTGGTTGATTCGGGCTTGGTGGTTGATTTAGTGCATCATAGTCCCCCTAATTCACCGCCAAGCCCGAATCAACCACGGAAATGGCTACGATGATCGTACTGGTGAGCGAATAGATGCACAGGAGACGCTGGCAGGATTAGGAGATCATGGACAAGCGTGAGCGCGGGGCGCAGCGTCTTAGGGAGCAGTGCCTGGCGCTGCCGGGCGCCAGCGAGGAGTTCCCGTTCGGCGACGAGGTGTCGGTGTTCAAGGTCGGCGGGAAGATGTTCGCGCTGAGCCACCTGGACGGCGAGCCGCTGCAGCTGAGCCTCAAGTGCGATCCGGAGCTCGCGGTCCAGCTACGTTCGGCCTATCCGGCGATCACGCCCGGATACCACCTGAACAAGCGGCACTGGAACACCATCACCCTGGACGGCTCGGTGCCCGACGAAATGGTGACCGACCTGCTCGGCGACTCCTACGACCTGGTGGTCGCGTCGCTGCCGAAGGCGCGCAGGCCTTGACCTCGGTCCCGGTCCGGTGGCTTACCGTTTCCTGGACTCCCGGCGGGTACTTTCGCGCGCGAGCGCTCGTTCTGGAGCGCGCTGACCGGGTGGGAGGGGCAGGCTGGAGCCCGTTCGGGATCTGCCTGTCTCGACCCGCCCGCCGGGATGCCGGTCCGGCTGTGGTTCCGGCGGGGCGACGGCGGTGATCCCGTGACCGGCCACATCGGGTTCGCTTGCGAGACCCCGTCGGCCGCTTGTACTGCCTGACCGGGGGGTGAAGGGATGGCCATCCCCGTCCCTGCTCGACCGCGACCCTGGTCATGTGTTCGGCTTCGACGCGCGGGACAGCAACTCGACCAGGTGCTTCCGCCGCAGTGGCGAAATCGTAGAGGCAGGTCGCACCGGACTGCGTGAATTGGAAGGTGATGGTGGCACCCCGGAGGTCTGGCGGGCAGCACCCTGGCATGGCCGTGACGGCAGGCTGAGGATCGGTTTATCCATCCGGCCGCAGGGAGGAAGCTGGTGGGGGACAGATCTGGTCGTCGCCGGCTGCGCGCCTTCAGCTCGCTAGCGGGCAACACTGCCCTGCTGCGCGTGCTGGCGGCGTATGTGCTGTTCACCCTCACCGAGTACGCGATGTGGATCGCCATGCTGGTGTTCGTCGGTTGCCGTTACCCCCGATCAGCTGACCGCGGCCAACGTGGTCGTGGGCTGGCTGGAAGCCGCCGGGGTGGCGGCGGCCGGGCTGCTGGCCGGAGTGCTGATCTCGCTAGCCGGGGTGGGGAGCGTGTTAGCGGGGAGCGCCGGCCTCGGCCTGGTGGCCGCGCTGGTCGTTACTGGGCTGCGGGTGGCCGCACTGGCGGCGGAACAGGGCGCCGACGGCGCGGCGGCCGGGATCGGTGCGGGCCTGCGGCTGGCGGTCCGCCAGCCGCGGCTGCGGCTCATGCTGGCCCTGCTGACCGCGGATGCCGTCGTGCTGGGTGCGCTGGACCTGCTGGTCGTCATCCTGGCCCTTACCGTGCTTGGCCGCCCTCCGGGCTGGGCCGGTTACCTCGAGTTCGCTTTCGGCGTGGGAGCGGTACTGGCGGCGACCGTGAGCGCGGTCCTGGTCGGACGTCGGCTGGGCGGGCCAATCCTGGCTGCGGCGCTGGCTTTCAGCGGCGCGCTGGCTGCGGTCGCGTTCGGTCTCGGTCTGGCCGGGACCGTGGCCCTGCTCGGTGGGCGGGGCTAGCCACTCCCTGCTGGCGGTGGCCACCCGGACGCGCTCGCTCCCGTTGTTCGCCGAACGGCCCGCACCCGCCACCGCGGTGCGGGCCGCGTCCCTTTCGCCTTGTGCGCCAGCGCCGGATCGACCAACACCGGAGCGGTGGATCCCCTCGCCGACCTCGCCGATGTCTGCGCCGCCGAAGCGCCTTCGGCCTGGCCGCGTTCCGCGCCTGCATCCAGCGCAACCTCGAGCTGGCAGAGTACGCCGAGGCCCTGATCCGCGGCTACCCGGAGCTCACCGTGATGGCGCCGGCGATGCTCGGGATCGTCTGCTTCCGCCGGGAATGGCCCGGCTGCGACGAAGCCGAGACCGAGCGCCGCGGCACGGCCCTCGCCGAGGAACTGGAACGAGGCGGCACCGCGCTGGTCTCCACGACCAGGCATTGGCTGCCACTCTCGGGCGCTGGTCAGCTGGGCCGGTCTTCACAGACAGTACAGCGGCGCGCCCGCGCCCGGATGGGGTCGTGATCCAGCGTGTAGATGGGAACGATGGTGCCGACCGCAGGCGCGGGCGGCCCTCGCCGGAAGCGAGCCGATCGCAAGCTGCGCATTTAGTGGCGGGGCCGACGGCTGGCTGCGCTTGGCCGCGTGTTCTCCAAGACCGGCACGGTGGAACGCTGTCCTCCGGCGCATTTCCGTTTCTGGCTCAACGGGACTGCGGCGGCATGGTGCTGGTCGAGCGGAGTGAGTTCCTTGCCCCGGTGATCCGGGCGCGGGCGCCTTAGGTGCCTGTCCGCGCGGTGGGGCGGGTCAGGGCAGGGTCCACAGGTGTACCTCGCCGCCTGTGAGGGAGCCGTCAGCCACGATGCGGTCGCCCGGGGCCAGGATCGGCTGGGCGTCGCTGACGTCGCGGAAGATGGTGGTGAGGTCGCTGAGGGCACCTGAGCCGGACACCTGCCAGGTGAAGACCGTGTCGCGGGCCGCCATGCCGGGCCACGCCTCGGGGCGGTCGATCACGACCGTCAGGGCGCGCCCGTCCGGGGTGAAGCCCGCCGCGTAGGCGGCGGGGACGCGGCAGCCCGGGCCGGGGCCGCAAGGGCTGGCCGGGGCGTCCCCTCCGCCGGGGAACCGCGCGCTGGCCAGGATGCCGGGGCGCGTGGTGACGCGGACCGGGCGGCCCGGGCCGGCCACGCGGAACACCAGCACGCTGCCGTGGTAGGTCACGCCGGCCAGCAGGTTCCCGCCGGGGGAGAACGCGAGCGCCGCGAAGTAGTCGCGCGGGCCGGCCAGGGTGGCGATGCGGGTGGCAAGGGCCGGGCGGGTCACGTTCCACAAGGTGACCTGGTCGCGGCCGGACACGCTGGCCAGCATCCGCCCGTCCGGGGAGAACACGAGGTCGCCCTGGCTTACGCCGAACGGCACCGGGCCCGGGTCGTCCGACCGGAGCGGGGCGGCGGCCAGGCTGCGCAGCAGGCGGGGCCGGGCCGGGTCGGCTACGTTCCACAGGACCAGCCCGGTGGTGGAGGCGGCGGCCAGGATGCGGCCGTCAGGGGAGAACGCCTCGCCCCACAGCGCGCCGGACAAGCCGGCGGACAGCACAGCCAGCCGCACCGGGTGCCGCGGGCGGGTCACGTTCCACAGGGCCGCCTCCGCCCGGCCGCCGAACGCGTTCGTGGCCACGGTGGCGCCGTCCGGCGAGATCGTAGCGGGACTCCCGCCCTCGAACACCGACAGCCGCCGCGGCCGGGCCTGGTCGGTGACGTCCCACAAGGTGCTAGTGGCCTCCCAAGGCGGGCCGCCGGTGGCGCTGACCATAGTGCGCTGATCGCGCGAGAACGCGATGGCCCCCACGCTGTCGCTGCCTGACGGCTGCCACCTGCTTTCCCTGATGGCCCTGGGAATCATGGGAAGGATCACCAGCGCGGGGACGCCGACGATGATGGCGGCGATGATGGCAATGTACAGCTTGGCGTCCCTGCTCAGGTGCGGCATGAGGCGCAGCTGCATCCGGTAGTCCGGGTCCAGGTGGGTACTCATGGCGCCGCCGGCCAGGCTGAGGACGGTCCGCAGCCTCGCACGGTGCTGGTCGAGCACGTCGAGCAGTTCCGCGGCGTAGCGCTGCTTCCAGCGGCGCGGGTAGCAGCCCACCACGGCGCGGGACAGCCGGTCGGCCAGGGCGGGCTTCATCGCGGGCTCAGGCGGTGGCGGTGCGCTGGCGGCCGACGCGGACGATCTGCTGCATCGACCGCAGCTGCTCGGCCAGGACCTCCTGGCCGGCGGCGGTGATCTCATACGGGCGGCGGCGCTCGCCGGCGGCCAGCGGCCGGATCCAGCCGCGGCGCTCCAGCCGGGACAGCGCGCCGTATAGGGTGCCCGGCTCCATGCTGACGCCGCTGAACGCGGCGATGTCGGTCATGATCGCGTAACCGTGCTTGGGCCCGTCGGACAGGCTGGTCAAGATCAGCAGCGACGGGTCGGCGAACCGGCCCAGGCCATCGAACTTACCGTGCATCCAGCACCTCGCTTACTCATCACCGCTTACTACACTGTAGTGAATAGCGCACCGCCCCCGGCTTTGTCAATCCGCCAGCCCGCCTTATGACAGCGGCGGGCGCCGGCGCACCGGCGGGTCACGGACCGGGCACCGAGCGCGAGCGCGAGCGTGACGGCAGCCCGCGCGCCGCCGCCGCTGCGTGGCGGCCTCCATCGCCCTCGGCAGGCATCTGGCCGGCGGCAGCGCAGCAGCCAGGTCCGCCATTCCGCCTGCGCCGCGAGGATCTCCGGCGCCCGCTCAGCCGTGAGGTACCGGACCGGCCACACCTCGCTGAGTCAGTTGCCCGCAATCCGCCTTTGCCAGTCACGCGATATGGCACGGAAATGGGTCATTCGCCGGGCCGGGGGAATCAGTCAACGTGGAGCACGGCCTTGCCGCCGATGCGGCGGTTCAGCAGGGCGTCGATGGCAGGCTCCGGCTGGCGCCATGAGCACTGGAGTTCAACCTGGCCATCGAGCCGCCTGCCGACGGCCAGCGCGCACGGGCGGGTGAGATCACCGGCTGCGCTGGCCTGGGAGGCGACCTCGTCCGGACGGTTCAGGGTGCAGATCGTCGCGCCGCGGGCGCGGTCGAAGCGCCCGGCCCGGAAGCTGACCATTTCCTCGTCGTCCTGCGTCGCGCTGTTCACGACGACCCCCGCGGGCACCGGTGCCCGATGGCGAGCCCGAACGTGGCACCGCCGGCGCGGTCGATGATGACATCGAACTCCCCGCGGAGATGCCCGGCGGCCGCCGCGGCGCCGGGGCGGCTGATCAGCTCGCCGGACGCGGCGGCATCGCGCACCCGGCGCGGTGACGTGAGGGGGATCGGGCACCTCGGTAAGCAAGACATACGGGGCGGCAGAGACCGTCGTGAGCGCAAGCACCACTCGACCCTAGCCATCAGCCACCCGACCCCGCCGGGGCCGCCCTGATGCGTATCGCCCGCGCCCACGGCGAGATAGCGAGCTGATCTTCACCCGCACCCGGACTGGGTTGCTTTTGTGCCGGGTTGCAGCAGGCTCGCTACCGCCCTGCCGACGCCTGCTGGCCTCCGAAGCCGGAGGCTGAAGACGAGCCGCCACCGCCAGCCACAGCCCTGCAGCCATCCGGCAGCTGCTCCAGGCCAGGAAATGACGTACCGTCGCCAACAGAGCGCGTGCTCAACAGCTCAAATCGCGCATATCGAGTGATACACGGGTGATCATCTCCGCATATCGCTTCGAAAAATTAGTGATGATCACCCGTGTATCTAGCGTTATACGGCCCGAAGGGCTCGGTGATCTCCGATCACCCGTATAACGCCGACTATGCGTCGATGGCCTGTAACGAATTCTGCGAGGCCAAATGATACAGAACTACCGTTTCTGGCGCATTTTCCCTGTGCTGTCGATCTTCTGCTGCAGGTGGTGGTATTGCGTGCGGTGCTTCCCCGTGGGGGTCGCAGGTGCCGGCGGCAGGGCGCCGCGACCGCGGGAGCGGGTCAGATGGCAGGTCGGCAGGGTTGTGTGCCGTATCCCCGTGCCGAGTGCCGGTGGCGTGGGCGTCATCTGAATTGACCGTATCTCCAGGTCGTGTCGTGCTGGGCGAGCGTGGCGGGTCAACCGCCAAGGCCGGCGGCGCGGGCCCGCTGCATTGCCTCGGTGCGGCCGTTGACCTGGAGTTTGGTGAATATGTTACTTACGTGGTTGCGGACGGTTTTGGGCGACAGGACGAGTTTATGGGCGATCTGGCTGTTGGGCATGCCGCGGGCGAGGAGTTCGAGTACTTCCCGCTCGCGGTCGGACAGTTCGGGGAACAGTACCGGGTCGCGCGCTGACAGCGGCCGGGTGAGGTAGGACAGGACGCGGCTGGCGACTGCCGGCCCGAAGACCACGTCGCCGCGCGCGACCGATTCCAGTGCCCGCAGCAGGTCGTCGGTGTCGGCGCCCTTCACGACGTAGCCGCGGGCTCCGGCGCGCATCGCCGCGAACACCGGCTCATCCTCATCCAGCATGGTCAGCACGAGCACGGCGATAGCGGGGTTGGCGGCGACAATCTTGCGTGTTGCCTCGACGCCGTTGAGGCCGGGCATGTTGAGGTCCATCACGACCACATCGGGAAGCAGCTTTGCCGCCTGCTCGATTGCGGCCTCGCCGTCCGCAGCCTCGCCGGCCAGTTCGATGTCTGGCAGCGAGTCGATCAGCGCCTTGAGCCCTCGGCGGAATGTCAGATGGTCGTCGGCGATGAGGACCCGGGTGGTCATGATGTCACCCGCAGGGGTAGCACGGCCACGACGGCGGTGCCGCCGTCTCGGCTGCCGACTGAGCAGGCGCCGCCGAGTTCGGCCGCGCGCTCGGCCATCGCGGCCAGGCCGACGCCGGTGCGGCGGTCATCGCGGCGGGTGGCGATGCCCACGCCGTCGTCGATGACCTCAAGTCGCAGCTGTGCGTTGTCGATGGTGAATGCCACCATGGTGTGCCGGGCTCGGGAGTGCCGCGCCGCGTTGGTCAGCGCCTCGGCGGCGATGCGGTAGGCGGCGACCTCGACGGCGGCCGGCAATGGCGGCAGGGCTGGCGCGGACACGCAGATGTCAAGCGCGCCGCGTTCGCCGAGCCGCGCGGCGTAGGCCTGCACGGCCGGCACCAAGCCGAGCTGATCCAGGTCGGGCGGCCGCAGGTCGTAGACGAGTCGGCGGACGCCAGTGATCGAGGCCCGCACTTCGGTCTTGAGTTCGGCCAGCGTCACGGCCGTGGCTTGCGGGTCGCTGGCCAGGGTGTTGCGGGCCGCGTCGAGGCCGAACATGATGCCTGCCAGTGCGGGCCCGAGCCCGTCGTGCAGATCACGGCGGATGCGGCGCCGCTCTTCCTCCCTCGCGGCCACGAGCGATTCCCGTGAGCGCTGCAGGTCACTGGTCAGCGTCGCGGCGTGGGCGGCGACGGCGATGTGCTGCGCGAGGTCGTGAAGCAGGGTGAGGTCGCGCTGGCTGTAGTGCTCGTTCGGGGTCCGCTGCGCGACGATAAGGGACCCGGCTTGCCTGCCACGCAGCGTCAGGGGCACCACGATCTCGGGGCCACCTCGATGGCCAGCGGAGGCTGTCGGCGCCTGCTCGCCGGCCAGGACGACCGCGGCGTACGGTGCGCGTAGCGCGTCGGCGACAGCGCGCACAACCTGGTGCAGGAGGTCGCCGGGGCTGCCGGCGATGCGGCGGCCCAGATCGGCGAGCGCCGCGTAGGGGTCGCCCCTGGCGCCGTAGACCAGGCGGTCGGCCGAACGCTGCAGCCGGGCCCGCAGCGGCGCGGCCAGGACAGCGATGAGCCCCGCAGCGACGAAGATGGCAGCGCGGTCGGCGCGGCTGCCCAGCACCGCTAGCGCGAGGCCCACAACGGCGATATAGGCGGCAAGGAGCAGGGCCGACAGCGAACCGTAGACCAGCAGGCGCGGCAGCACCAGGCCGTCGCGGCGGACAAGGGTGACGCCCAGGGTGACCGGCAGCAAGAACGTGGCAATCACGTTGAGCGCCACGATGACAATGCCGAGCGCCTTCGGGCCGGGCACCGCGATGGTAATCGCGATGACCGCTACCACAGCAAGGAGCCAGCGCAGCTGGGCGCGGACAGCCGCGTCGCCGCGGTAGAACCGCCAGCCCACCGAGGCCAGGGTGGCCACCGCGGTGACAGCGAGCGCGAAAAAGCCGGCGAAGCCGATGACGCGCAAGGCTGGTCCGGCACCAGTCCAGCCCACCGGGTTGGCGATGCGCACGGAGAATGCGGGCATCGGGCCGGGCGAGAAAGCGATCGCGAGCCAGATCGCGGCGAGCGAGACGGCAACGCCGCCGACGGCCCAGCGCCACCGGGGTCCGGGCACATCGCCGGTGGGGAACCACAGCAGGGCAAGCAGCAGGCCAGTGGGAACCCCGACCCACAGCCAGGTGTAGACCCAGGCAACGGCCAAGATGACCGGGCCGTGATGGCGCAAGCCGTACATGACGAAGACATGCAGCACGATCGTGGCGGCGCACAGCGCGCCGAAGCCAAGGAAAAGCCAGGCCAGACGGTCCTGGCGCGGCGGGCGGTCCGGGTCGCGGCCGCGGTTGCGCAGCATGAACGCGGCCAGGAGCGGGAACGCCGGGGCAGCGACCAGGTTGATCCAGGTTCCGGTCTCGACAATGGGCAGATCGATGCTGGCCTCGGCGGCGATCACCAGGGCGGCGGCCACCGCGATCGTGTCGAGGACCGCGACCGCGACCCGCGCCCAGGCCGCACGACGCTGGCCGGTACCGGGTGCAGTGCCTGGTATCCCCACCATCGCATCGTTACACGGCCTGGGCGGTTGCGTCATGTCACGGCGTGCGGCGCTAGGCGCTGACCGGGACGCGGGCATCGGCCCTCCCGCTCGCCTTGCCGACACTGGCGCCAGTACCCGGCCTGATAGCCAGACGGACACTCACGGCGAGCAGCCACAGCAGGCCAAGCAGGAACGCCAGCGGGTTGGCGCTGAAGGGATCATGGATGCCGATGATGGTCAAGACCAGGCCAGCGGCGCCGAGGATGAAGCCGCAGTAGGCAGTGGGCCGGCCAACAAGGCCGGCGCGGTGCAGCGCGGCCGCGGCAGCCGCGACGAAGATCGCGGACGGCAGCCAGCTGATGACGAACGCCACGCCGCCCAGGTCGTTGAGAACCAGGGCGAGCTGCGGGCTGATAGCACTGTGGTCCACCCACAGCGCCATGATGGGGGCGGCAGAGCCGAGCTTGACGGCGACCATGACCGCGCCCGCGACGATACCGGTACCCGCGGCGATGCTGCCGCGCCGGCCCGCCACACTGCGGCCCAGGACGTCGGCGAGATAGCCCAGGAAGACGATAAACGCGGTGAAGCCCAGTACCTCCAAGGCCACTCCCGCGGCGACGCTTGCGCTGGAGACCTGGTGAGCGGCGTCCCTGAGCACCTGATCTCCCGTCGGACGGGCAGACTGGCCGGAGCCGGCCGTGGCCATCTGGTTGCCGACCAGGATGAGTACGACGAAGGCGGCGCCTGTCACGGCGCCAAGGCGGTCGCGGACAGTAGTAGACATCTCTTTCCCTCCCGCAGGCCGGCACGGTCGGCCAGCCCGCACATCCAACATCCACCGGGACCTGTCCCGTCGTCATGGGTCCCGCAGTCCCGACCTGTCCCGGCGCAAGAAACGGTGTCAGGCACGCCACATGCCGCCGGAAGCGCCCAGCACCATGCCCCAGGTCTGGCTAGCCGACCCGCCCACGCCCGCCAGCATCGTCCTTGAACGAATACTCATGAACGCCAGAAAAACTGTTATGAGTCCTACGCCGACAGTGAATACGCAATGAAGAACAGAACAGATCGGCGGCAGTGTGCGCGTGCGGGTTGCCGCGGCTCCTAGCAGTGACAACGCGTGATTAACGGTTCGCCTGGAATATCGCCCGCTTGCCCGGCCCGGTGGAATACAGGTAACTCGCCACCGCCACCGCCACCGCCGCGCCGCCCACGCCAGCCAGCGCCGCGACGGCAGGCCTGTGACCGCGCCGCCCAGGCCACCGTGCCTGCCAGCCCGTGCCGTCCGCATGCCGGATACCCGGGACGCCGCACCAGGGAACAGAATAGCCTTAGCCGCGATGAACGCTACCGCGCCGCCCGCCGGGAACCTGTACCTCGTCGTCGGGTATGACGGCTCGCCTCCTGCCTTCCGGGCGCTCGACGCCGCGGTCAGGCTGCTGTACGGCCGGGGCGGCACCATCGAGGTGGCGTACGTCGCTCACCTGCCCAGCATCGACATGCTGTCGGCAGGTGCCGTAGCCGAAATGGAAGTCAACTTCGACGATATCGCGCGGGAGCTGCACACTGCGGCCAGCGAGCAGCTGCGCGGCCGCGAGGAGCGCTGGCGGTTCGAGCGACGCCAGGGCCTGATCCCGGACGAGCTGATCGCCGCCGCCACGGGCATCCGCGACGCCCACCCCGGCGACACCGTGGTGATCGTGGTCGGGAGCTCATCGCATGCCATGCACCGCGTGGTCGGCTCGGTCGCCGTCAGCCTCGCCCGCCGCTCACCGGTGCCCCTCGTGGTCGTGCCTTAGGTCCTGGACCGTGCCGCCCGGCCGGCTCGTCCCACGTACAGCTCTGGGACGAGGCAGAGGCCCGGATCACCGCCGGGTCTCTGACGGGTCTGGTCCGCGCCTCCCGGGACAGCGGGGCTAGCCTCCGCTCGGCGGCGATATGGACCGCGGGTGGTAGGCATGTATGGCCTGGCACAGGTGGACGTGGCGTTTCCGGTATGCCTATCGTGGCTCGGAGATCGCGGCATTGAGTCCGCGATCCCCAGCGGCATTACTGGGCAATCGTTACTCAGGACCCCGGTAGCGATCCGTGCAGTGCGCTCGACGCGAAGGGGCATAGATCTCATGTCATCTGCCACCCAGGGCCGTCCGGCAGCCCCCGTCGACCGGCGCTGGCTGGTCCTGGTGGTGGTGGCTGTCGCCCAGCTGATGGTGGTCCTGGATGCCACGGTCGTGAACATCGCGCTGCCGTCGGCCCAGCGTTCGCTGGGGTTCCCGAACGGCGACCGGCAGTGGGTGGTCACGGCCTATGCCCTGGCCTTCGGGAGCCTGCTGCTGGTTGGCGGCCGGCTCGGCGACATCTACAGCCGCAAGCGGGTCTTCATCACGGGCCTGGCCGGATTCGCCGTCTCCTCGGCCATCGGGGGTGCCGCCGTCTCGTTCGAGATGCTGGTGGCGGCGCGAACCCTGCAGGGCGCGTTCGGCGCCATCCTCGCGCCGTCCGCCCTGGGCACCCTGGTCAGCACCTTCCAGGATCCGCGGGAGCGGGGGCGGGCCTTCGGGGTCTTCGGATCGGTCGCCGCCGGCGGCGGCGGCGTGGGCCTGATCCTCGGCGGGGTGCTCACCCAGTACCTGTCCTGGCGCTGGACGCTCTATGTCAATCTGGTATTCGCCGCGATCGCCGTGGCCGGCGCCCTGGCGTACATGCGCAGCAGCCGACCCGCCAGCCGACCGCGGATGGACTGGCCCGGGGCTGTACTGGCCTGCGCCGGGCTCTTCCTCATAGTCTTCGGCTTCTCCCACGCCGAGACCGCCGGCTGGACGGCCGGGCTCACAATCGGCTCCCTGGTCCTCGGCCTGCTGCTCCTCGCCACGTTCGTAGTCGCCGAGCGGCGGAGCAGTCACCCGCTGCTGCCGCTGCACGTGATACTCGACCGCACCCGGGGTGGCTCCTATGTCGCGGTCGGCCTGTCGGGAATCGCGATCTTCGGCATCTTCCTGTTCCTCACCTACTACCTGCAGGAGGTCAAGGGATACAGCCCCGTGACCAGCGGGCTGGCCTTCCTGCCGATGATCGGCTGCATCCTGCTCAGCTCCAATGTCTCCAGCATCGTGACCTTGCCCCGGCTCGGGCCGCGCGTTCTGATCACCACCGGCATGCTGCTGGGCGCCGGCGCCATGACCTACCTGACCCAGCTCACCGTGACCTCCAGCTACGCCGGCGGCGTGCTCCCGGCCCTGCTCATCCTGGGCCTGGGCTTCGGCATGATCTTCGCCCCGGCCATCAACACGGCTACGGCCGGCGTCCAGCGCCAGGACTCAGGCGTAGCCTCCGCGCTGGTCAACACCATGCAGCAGGTCGGCGGATCGATCGGGACGGCGCTGCTGAGCACCATCGCGCTGACCGCGACGACCAGCTACCTCGTCGCGCACCACACGGGGCCGCTGGCGCCGACGATCGCGGCCACCCACGGTTACACCGTGGCCTTTGCAGTGTCCGCGGGAATCTTCGGTCTCGGTGTGATCCTCGCGATCGTCCTGCTGCCATCCCGGCAGCGGCTTGCAGAACTCAGGGCCGCCGCACCCGCGCCCGCGGCCGCAGCCGTAGCTCCTGCCGCCGACCTCGCGCCGCAGCTTGAGGTGCACGCGATTCCGGTAGCCCTGCCCTGCTGCTCGCCAGTGATAAACCCCGCTTCGCTCCCGGCGGGCAGGCCTGCCGGGTGATCGCGGCGGGAAGGGACCCGATAGACATCTCGATCTGGCTGCCGGTGCGGCCCGGTGGACACGATGAGCCCGCAGTCCGCCTGACGGCGGAGGCAGATTCCGGCGTCTTCGGTGAACCGGTCACTGCCGCAGCGCCATGGGGAAGGCGCAGACGATGAACGGATCGCTGGTCGCGGAACGCGCCGCCTGCGACGTGCTCCGGGCACTTAGACGCCGGCGTTGAACGGACGGCCGTCTGGCAACCCGCGTCGCAATCCGCGTCTGCCAACCCATCGTGTCCTTCTGCCTGGCAGCTCTGCCGGCCCGTCAATTACGCTGCCTGGCTGAGCATCCGGTCCGTTACCTCGCCCAGCTGCGTGCGGAACTGCCGGTCATAGGCCTGGGGCAGGGCACGTGCGGTGCTGAGCCCGTCGAAGAACTGCCCGGTGACTCCGTCGAGAGCCGGATCGGTGATGAGCCGCATGGTCGCCTCACCTCCTTGCTCGACGGTGGAGACCGGGGTGATGCCGCCGCGCGTGACCATCGCGGTGTTCATGAAGGTCGCCGGGTGCAGGCAGTTCACCGTGACCTTGGCCGGATCAAGCTCGCCGGCCAGGTCGAAGGTGAACGCGGCCAGCGCGAGCTTGGACCTGCGGTAGGCATCTACTCCGTTGTACCCGGCCTCGAACTCGGCATCGGCAGGGTCGAAGGGGACCTGGCCGAGCGAGCCCACGTTGACGATCCTGGACGGCGCCGATGCGGTCAGCAGCGGCACCAGCAGCCGGGTGAGCAGCACCGGCGCGAGGTAGTTGACGGCGAACCGCAGTTCGTGGCCGTCCGCGCTCAGCTGCCTCGCCTCGCCCGGCGCGCCGAAGCCGATCCCCGCGTTGTTCACCAGCGCATCAAGCCGTGGCACCTCCGCGCGGACCTGGGTCGCAAGTTCCCGCACGTCGCTGAGCGAGGCCAGATCAGCGACGTAGCCCCGCGCACCGCCGCCGAGCTCCGCGGTAAGGTCCGCCACGCGCGCCGGATCGCGTCCGTGGGCCAGGACCTGCCAGCCGGAACCGGCAAGCTGGCTGGCCAGGTAACGGCCCAGCCCGGAGGTGGCACCGGTGATAAGCACGGCAGGCGCGGCGTCAGCCATCTGTCCTCCAGCATGGTCCAGTCTCCATCTCGCGGCCCCGGGCACCCCAGACACACAAGCGGAGGGCACCGGCGCCCAGATGCCCCGGTTCTCTCCGCGGATGCGATAACACCGGCGCCAGCTGCCTCCCGGCAGGCGGCAGCTACGCCTGAGCCTAAAGCCAGAACCGCGTAGACGAGTTCTGTGGTGGCGGTGCGGTTGTGGCCGGCTAGGCGCGCGATCTCCTCAATGGGCACACCCGTCTGGGGACATCAGGGAGACGAAGGTGTGGCGCAGGTCCCGCGGCGCCGATCCGGTGCCGAGGCCAGCCGCTTCGGTGATCTTGCGGAACTCGCGGCGGACGCTGGCCGCGTCCAAGGGCGTCCCGACGGCCGAGGCAGCGCGCCGTCAGGCGTGCGTGACGGTGATGGTCGCGGTCACCTGGCCGGAGTTGTCGGAGGTGTTGCCGCTGTAGGCGTCGTCGTTGAAGGCGAGCCACAGCTCTCCGGTGTACGGCCAGTTCCCGTCCAGGTGACTGCCCACGCCGTCGATCAGCCTGGCCCGGTCGGCCACTGCCTTGGACACGTAGCTGCCGACCCCCGGCGGCGAGCTTCCGGTGTAGCTGATCAGCATCCCCCAGTGCCCGTATTTGGTGGGGGCGCAGTCGGCGCAGACACCCAGGTCGGTGAGATTGAAGAAGTTGTCGGCCGACGGGAGCGAGGAGTCGAACCCGTCCGGGCCGGTGAAATGCACGCCGTCGGGCGTCCACGACCCTTGCGCGGCGATGTCCACGACGTCGGCCGGTGAGACGCTCAGCCCGGTATCGACCCAGCCCCCGGTCGCGGTGACGGTGACGTGCACGGTCGTCGACGGCGGAGGCGGGGGCGGCGGAGGCGGGGGCGGCGGAGGCGGGGGCGGCGGAGGC
>Ga0070699_100000708_pt1 | contig 30920 bp, 34 predicted proteins | sample KBSK1503metaG_FD_65473 | JGI IMG/M metagenome (GOLD analysis project Ga0070699, IMG submission 65473) | Corn, switchgrass and miscanthus rhizosphere microbial communities from Kellogg Biological Station, Michigan, USA - KBS K1-50-3 metaG | ecosystem: Host-associated > Plants > Roots >...
CGCGTTCCTCTTTGGCCGGCGGACGTACGAGATCTTCGCCGGCTCCTGGGGAGCGATGGCCGATCCGAGCACGAGCCCGATCGCCGCCGCGCTGAACAGCCGGCCCAAGTACGTGGCATCGACCAGCCTCGTCGACCCGCAGTGGGCGGGCACGACGGTCCTGCAGGGCGACCTCGCCACGGCGGTCGGTGATCTGAAGGCGCATCAAGACGGCACACTGCTGGTGCCCGGCAGCGGTGCCCTCGTCCGATGGCTACTCGCCAACGACCTGGTCGACCAACTCGACCTGCTCACCTATCCCGTCGTCATCGGCCAGGGCACACGACTCTTCCCCGATTCCGGTCCGGACCTCGCGCTCGACCTGGTCAACTCGCGGACCACTTCCCGGGGCATCACCATCCAGACCTACCGGCTTCTCCGGCGTCCGGAGTACGCAACGTCCACGGTCGACCCCGAACACGCCATGCGCGACGCGACCTCGGGTCGGCGCAGCTAAAACGCTAGTTGGCAGTCATGCGAAGGAGTGCATCAGACCGAACCCGCTCCGACGAACCGTGTCCTGATTGACCCATTAACGAGCGAGACGTCGTACCACCAGACTCATGACCACCAGTCAGCGTTTGTCGATACTTATCGGCTCGAAATTTTTCGGCGGCCGAATCCAAAACGGCACTTGCTGACACGTGACGGCGTCTGCGTATGGCGTCGAAAGAGAAAGACGGGGGACGCAGCCCCCGTCTCCCACACTTTCGTCCGCTCGAAGGGGCTATGGCCTGCTATCGGGATTCGTCTTCTTGCCGGGGTTTGATTGTGGCGATGAACTCTCCCCTCGTGTCGAAGAGGTCAGGAGTCCGGAGTGTGCCGGCGACTCGATGGCCTCGGCGGAGGTCAGCCTTTGCCCGTTTACGGTCTTGGCGAAGGGCATCGTTCCCAGACCGGGGATTGAGGTCATCGCAGGCACGCAGCCACCGCTGGAGATGCCCTGAGCACTGCAGAAGACGAAGTAGACGTGGTAGCGAACAGGGTTGTTGCCACGGTCGTTGCCATGGCTCTGTGGTGACACGGCGCCGATGACGTGATCGTGCAGGAAGGGCACACTGCCCTGGGCGGCGCCGGTCTGTGGCGCCAGGACGTAGAAGTTGCGTGTGGGAGCGATGGATGGCGCCGGGTTGAGGTCGACAAAAGTCATCTTGACTTGCGCCCCGTCTGACCAGATCTTCTCAAAGCACGGCGTAGTGGCACTGATGTCATTGCAAGGCGATGGTTGTTGTGGCGATGCGGACGAGGATTGAACGCACTTTTTTGAATCCTTTTTCTATAGGCTCAGGGCGACCAAACGCGCGAGGCGCGTACTTGGGTCAATGCACCTGTCGGAATGGACACGGTTTGGCCAGATTGTCGGAGCCCGGCCGAGGCCGGGCTCCGAGCTGTCTAGCGATCGAGGCGAAAGTTACCGAGCGGTCGCCGCAGGGACCGTGGAAGCGTTATCCACTCCGACGGTACGGCTGTAAAGGGCGGTGATGGCAGAGGGCTTAAAGCCTTTGACCACCAAGTAAACCCCCAGCGAAAACTCCCATACAGCGATCGGAATTGCGAACAGCCCTGTCGTCGAGGCATGCTGCCCGATGAGACCGAACAGTATGGCCGCATCGCCGGCGACCAGCAGGGCCGCTCCGGTGAATCCGAGCAGCGGAAGCCACCGTGGCACCAGGCGCGACTGGTACAGCAGCGAGCCGATCAACAAGGCGTTGACGGCCGGAATGAAGCTCTGGCTGAGCAGGGCGATCCGGTCATACATGGTGATCAGCGCATGGCCGGTGACCAACGCATTGGCTCCGGCTCCGGCCTGCTGCAAGGTGACGAGCGACAAGACGCACGCCGCACCAGCGAGGATGGCACCGCCTTCCAGGGTTCGCGTGCCGACGAAGCCGAGCGCGACTCCCTCATTCTGCCTCTTGACCACCGGGAACAGCGCGACGGCCGTGCCGATACCGGCGAGGGCCACGATCATCTCCAGGATGGCGCCGACGATGATGCCTGTATTCGAGCCATGCCCGACGATGTAGTTCGAATCGCGCAGCGGATTGTAGAGAAAGAGGGTCGGGATCGAGACGAAGCTGAGCAGATAGAGCGCGCCCGCGGCAAACGCTGTCTTTCGAAGAGGACTCATCTGAAAACTCCTTGTTTGAAAAGGTCATCGACGCGACGACCACTGATTGATGTTCACGTGGAGTGCTTCAATCTGCCGACATCAACCACCTCCCCGATGTGAACGCCTTCATTTCGAGCCCCAGTCGTTCCCGTACCGAATCACGGCGTCGACGTCGTCTTCTCGCCGGGCCGCCGCCTCGCAGGCCCAGACGAACTCGATGAGCTCCGACAACTGCGCATCGAGCCTGGCAATGGCTTTCGGTTCGTTGCACACGTTCTCCGCTTGCCGAATTAACTCGTTCATGGCTTCTCTCCTTCTTTCACCCGTGGTTGCAGTTCAGCCCTGGAAAGCGTCGGCGTGGAGGTCAGGCTGATGACCTCGTAACCGCGGAGTGCTTCGAGAAATGGCTGAAAGCTGCCACAAACAAGACAGCGCAGTCGGCAGCCGTCGAGTTCCACCTCCGTGACCCCTATCGCCCGCGCGATTTGTCGTGCCGGAGGCAGGCCGACGAATGTCACTTCGACTCGCTGGCTCGGTAGCCGCTCCTTCATACTTGTCAGCCTGAGGCAGCAGCCGGACCGGCGAATCGTCCGAATTAATGAGTCGATCCGTAGTCATGGCCAGACCTAGGCAGCGGTTGGGTAACCTGCCCGCGGAGGCGACGAGCTTCGTCGGCCGCCGACGGGAGCTCGCGGAGATCAGAAAGAGGCTGACGACGGCCCGCCTGATCAGCCTCGTTGGGCCGGGTGGTGTCGGGAAGACCCGACTCGCACTTCGGATGGCCGCCGACCTCGGACGTGGATTCGCGGACGGCGCCTGGTGGGTCGAGCTCGCCGAGGTTCGCGATGAGGCCCTCGTGACCACTGCCGTGCTCGCGGCCCTGGACCTCAGAGACCAAGCCGCAATGAAGCCGCTGGGGATCCTGGTCTCCGACTTGCAGAACAGGCAGCTGTTGCTCCTGCTCGACAACTGTGAACACCTCCTGGGAGCGGTCGCTCAACTCGTCGCCGAAGTCCTTCGCGCCGCGCCTCAGCTGAGGGTGATCGCGACCAGCCGAGAGCCGCTCCAAGTACCAGGCGAGCACGTCATCCCCATTCCGCCGCTCCAAGTGCCTCCAGGAGACGGAAGAGAAGCGCTCGCTCAACTGCGACAGAACGAAGCCGTCACGCTGTTTACCGAGCGGGCGTCGGCAGCATCGGGCACATTCGAGCTCACAAGCTCGAACCAGGCGGCCGTCGTCGCCCTGTGCCGAAGGCTCGACGGTTTGCCACTAGCGATCGAGCTCGCGGCGGTCCGAACCCGCGTGCTCAGCGTTGAACAGATCCTCGATCGCCTGAGTGACCGATTCGCTCTCCTGACCGGAGGAGGCCGCGGTGCGCTACCGCGTCATCAAACACTCCGATTGGCCATTGACTGGAGTTACGACCTGTTAACGGCAGCCGAGCAAGCTCTGTTGAGGCGGTTATGCATTTTCGCCGGCCGATTCACCCTGGACGATGTCGAGTCTGTTTGTACATCCGACGAGGTGCCCGCCACCCTAGCGTTGGACGTCCTGTCATCACTGGTCGATAAATCGCTGGTGACCAAATTGGATGTCAGCGGCCTGGCTTGCTATCGACTGCACGAGACGATGCGCGAATACGCCATTCTCAAGTTACGAGAAGCTAACGAGGAGGATCTGCTGGAGGAGCGATGCCTCCGGTACTACCGGACGAGGTGTTTGCAATCTGCGGACCAAGCTCGGTACCGGCTTCTCGAGTGGCTCGCGTGGGCTGAGCTGGAAATCGACAACATCCGAGCGGTGCTCCACCGCTGTCTGGCGCGCGGCGACTTTGCCCGCGGGCTGGATATCGCCGCCTCTATGAAGTACTACTGGATCACGCATGGGACCACCGAGAGCCTGGGCTGGCTTGACCAGCTGCTCGCGCCCGGCGAGGCGTCGCCGCTGACGCTGGTACGGGCCTATTACCTTCGTGGTTGGTTGAGCCTGCTGCAGGCCGATGCGGCTGCGGCCAGGCCATGGATTGCGCGAGCCATAGCGACCGCTCGAGAGACGGGGCAGCCAGCGCTATTGTCCGAGTCACTATCGATAGCCGCGACCGCTGAGAACGTAGCCGGCGACCTTGACGCCGCGAGACGATTCCTCGATCAGGCCGAAGCGATGAAGGCGGGTCTCGATGACTACCCCGCGACGATCGAGCTGTTGCTGTCCCGCTCCATTCACGCGTTCTTCCAGGGTGACCTGGACATTGCCAGAGCCGCGTCTTTAGAGGGCGTGCGCCTCAGCCGCGACGCCGGTGACCTGTACCAACTTGACACGATGCTTCGCAACCTCGGCATGGTGGGAATGATGGCCGGTGACATTCACGCGGCACAGTCAGGGTTCGTCGAAGCGTTGAAGGTCTCTCGGCAGGTCGATAATCGGCTCACTCAGTTTTACGGGCTTGCGGCTTTAGGCTGGCATGCTGCCAACGCTGCCCAGCCGCGAATTGCAGCTCAGCTGCTCGGCGCCGCAGAAGCCGTGGGGACGCGCGCTGGCGCAGACATCATCGGACCGTCTGTTCCATTCTTGGCCCAGGCTAAAGAGTCCGCGATTGGAGCGCTGGGGGCGTCGAAGTTCGAGGCAGAATTTGCGGCAGGCAAGCGAATGAGCCGCGATGCGGCAGTCCGCCTGGCGCTTGGCGAATCCGATCATGTCGACGTCGCTACGGAACGCGAGGCGGGGCCCCTGGCGAGGCGGGAGGTCGAGGTCGCGAGGCTGGTCGCCCAAGGCCTGAGCAATAAGCAGATCGGCGCGCGCCTGCTCGTATCCGAGGCCACCGTCGCCACCCATATCCGCAGCATTATGAACAAGCTTGGGTTTAACTCACGGGCACAGATCGCGAGCTGGATCGCATCGCCGAATACCGGAGCCTGAGTCGCCTCCCCGCCGATCATGGTCATCAGGAGGGCATCGGCCTTTCCAAACGCCCTCGACGTAGAGATGACCGCCTGTGCGTTGCTGTTAGCTCCGGGCGCGTGCGCCGGCCGGCACGGGCGCGGCCGCCGCGGCAAGAATAACGTTAGCGACCTCGCGCGGACGCGATACCATCACAGCGTGGCTGGCCCCGGGCACTAAGGTCGTCGTTGCGTCCATGCGCTTGGCCATCCAGCGCTCGAGGTCGGGATGGATGATCCCATCCGCTTCTGCGACGACATACCAGGACGGATACTCCCGCCATGCCGGTGGTCCGGACTTAAACAGGAAACGCGCCGCATCTGCGGGGCCCTGGACGACGGCCAGGACGCGAGCTTCAACCGGATCGACGTCTTGGGCGAACAGCCTCGGAAACTGGTCCTGCGGAAACACGAAGAATCCGTTCTTGTCGACCACGATGTACTTCGCGGATTCGAGCGCGGGAAAGCGGCCGACGAGGTCGGCAGCACTCTCATCGGCATCCGGCGCGAATGCGGCGACGTAGACCAGCGCACTCACATTCGGCGCGTTATGGGCGGCTTGCGTGATGACGACCCCACCAAACGAATGACCAACGACCACCACCGGCGCGTCGAATTTGTCGATCGCCCGGCGTGCTGTTGCGGCGTCATCGGCGATCGACGTCAGCGGCAGCTGTACGGCGACCACGTTGTGGCCGGCGTCCTGAAGTATCGGGATCACTTTGCTCCAGCACGACCCGTCGGCATCCGCCCCGTGAACCAACACAATGTTCGTAGCCATCTTTTTTTTCGACCTCCTGATTACCCTCGACGAACATCCCCTCCGCGACGCTCAGCGCCATGGTGACCTCGGTGTTCAAGGCACGTGGGTGCTGTGGCGGAGGCCGGAAGTACCGGCTCAACCATGAGACGCGACCCTCTTTCCCACTTTTGGACAAGCCTGGCGAAATCAAATGCAGGAGACACACAACCGAAAAGAGGACCCTCCAGATTCCGCGGGCGTCCACGTGCTCCTGCGATCAAATATCGGCCCCCCATGCGGCCGGTTGTCAACGCTTTACTGAAGCCGTTGGTCTTGTGGACCATTCGTGATGACCTCTGCTCTGAGGGCGACGCGATGTACGTCGTCACCAACCCCTATTTCTTAAGGGAGGCCTCGATGATGCGACGAAGCGCTTCGGCCTCGTTATGTTCCGTGTCTCTCGCGCCATACAGCAAGGTGATGCGACCCTTGCGGGCCAGCGCTTCGAGTTGGTGCAGCCGCTCCTGCTGCTCCGGCCGTCGAAGCTCAGCTCGGTATCGTCGCTGAAACTCCGCCCATCGCTTGGGATCGTGGCCAAACCATTTACGAAGCGCAGTGGATGGCGCAATCTCCCGTAGCCAGAGGTCCAGGTGCAGAGCCTCCTTCTTGATACCCCTTGGCCAGACCCGGTCGACCAGGATCCGCTTCCCACCTGGTGATTGCGCCGCGTCATAGACCCGTTGGACCGTGACACTCATCATTGAGCTCCTGTTCCCTGCTGGGCGACGGCCGAGCGAACGGTCGTGAGGACCTGTCGACCGAGCTTGCTAGTCGCCCCGGTAGCGCTCCTCCTTCCAGGGATCGCCATGCCGGTGATAGCCAAGGGTCTCCCAGAATCCCAGGCGCTCCTGTTCCTCGACCCGAAACCCCATGATCCACTTCGCGCTCTTCCAGAAATAGAGATGCGGGACAACGAGCCGGGCGGGCGCGCCGTGTTCGGGTTCCAGGGGCTTGTCGTAGGCCTGGTAGGCGATAAACGCCTGGTCGTTCACCAGGTCTGCAATCGGCAGATTCGTTGAATAGAGGCCGTAGGAGTAGGCAGTGATGAACGCCGCCTTGGGGTCCAACTCGACGGATTTGAACAGGGAGTCGACACTGACGCCCTGCCACTTCATCCCAAGCTTGGTCCAGTGCGTCACGCAGCTGATGTCGACGACATAGGTCTTCGACGGTAACTTGAGGAACTCGTCCCAGGACCAGCTCATGGGTTCCTTGACGAGCCCCTCGATTGTGAACCTCCACTTGTCGAGTGGAATTCGGGGTGTGGACCCGGCCGATAGCACCGGCCATTCCGGATCGACGAGATACTGCCCCGGCGGAATCCTGGGATCCTGCTGCTGGCGACGCCTGCCCAAGAATCCTCGCGTGGTCGTCGTTTGCTCTGCCATCTCTCTTGCCCTCAATCCAGGTGACGGAGTTGATCACCTCCATAATGACATCAACCACCTTGATGAGTGACGCGCAGTTCGAGAAGGTAAAGTCCGGGTCCGGTTTCGTCGCCGCGTTGGATCAAAGCGGAGGCAGCACGCCGAAGGCGCTGGAACTATACGGCATCCCCGAGGACGCCTACTCGGACGACGACGAGATGTTCGCCCTGATGCATGAGTATCGCCGCAGAATAATCACGAGTCCCAGTTTCGGCGGAAACCACATTATCGCTGCGATCCTGTTCGAGGACACCGTGGACCGACAGATCGACGGCCGAGCGTCGGCCGACTATCTGTGGAACGTGAAAGAGGTGGTCCCGTTTATGAAAATCGACAAAGGCCTCGCCTCAGCCGCAAATGGTGTCCAGATGATGAAGCCCATACGAGACCTTGGCGAGCTGCTGGCAAAAGCCAAGGGGAACGGTATCTTTGGCACCAAAATGCGCTCTGTCATCAAGTTCGCCAACACTGACGGTGTACGGGCAATTGTTGATCAGCAGTTCGCGCTCGCTCGCCAGATCCTCGCTGCCAAACTGGTTCCGATCATCGAGCCGGAGATCGACATTCACAGCCCTGAGAAGTCCGCTGCGGAGGCGATTCTCAAGGCGGCCATCCTCGAAGGGCTTGCGACTCTCGGCGCAGATCAACGCGTGATGCTGAAGTTGTCACTGCCGGACGTTGACGACTTCTACGCAACGCTCGTGAGCCATCCTCGAGTCGTGCGGGTCCTCGCGCTCTCCGGAGGCTACAGCCGGGAAGAGGCGAATGCCCGGCTCGCTCGCAATCATGGAGTCATCGCAAGCTTCTCGCGGGCGCTCACGCAGGGACTCTCCGTTGACCAAACCGAAGCGGAGTTCGACGCCGTCCTCGACGAATCGATCCGCAGTATCGCGAAGGCATCCAAGGCGTAGCGGCCGTTCGACCTTTGCGTGAGCACTGGGAGACTGGAAGGATCCTGGAGGGGCCGACCCCCGCCAGCATCTCGACCCGGTCATGACCGCGAAATCGTCGCGAGCCACGCCTGGGCGTCACCCAAGTTGGTCTCGAAGACCGATGGCTCGATGGAATTGACGCGCCAGCCATCGCCAAAGACCGCCCGGATCTCGGCCTGGGTTACACGGCGCGGCCCCCAATCGCCTGGCTGCTGATCGCTGAAGCACATCAGGAAGTAGGTGCCGCCGCTCCGCACGACGCGCCCGAGGCTTTCCCGGAAGCGGGGACGCTCGTCGTCGGAGAAAACATGAAACAGGCCGGTATCAATGAGGGTGTCGAAGTGTCGCTGAGGTGTTGGGAGGTCGAGCGCGTCCCCGACCTCGAACGACACGCTGAGACCACGCCGTTTGGCCTTGGCCCGAGCCTTCTTGATCGCGGTCGGCGCGCCGTCGACGCCTGCCGCCGCATAGCCGTGCTCAGCCAGGTAGAGGACGTTCTCGCCGGTCCCGCACCCGACGTCGAGGACCGACCCCTTGATCTGGCCTGTCTCGGCAAGCCGCACGATCGCGGGCTGTGGACGGCCAATGTCCCACGGGGGCGTTCCGAGGTAGGCCGATTCGAACGAGTTTGCGGGCATAATCAATCGGTCACCGTAGTCTAGTGTCCTGTAACAGAAATTCGTGACATAATACTGGGGTTGCCGTCGGGTCGCACAAAGAGGTATCCGTCATGCCACGCGGCCGCCCCCATCAGCGCCCACTGGTTGTCTCGCCCGAGGATCGAGTTGAGCTCTTGCGCTGGACCAGACGCCGAACGTCGAGCAATGGGCTGGCGCAGCGCGCCAGTATCGTGCTCCGCTGCGCCGACGGGCAGACCAACACCCAGGTCGCCACGGAACTCCGGATTGTCCGCCACACGGTGGGCAAGTGGCGACGCCGCTTTCTGCAGCGGGGCTTGGCGGGCCTGCTCGACGAGCCGCGCGCCGGCGCTCCACGACAGATCACCGACGAAAAGATCGAACGCGTCGTGGTCATGACCCTGGAAACGATGCCGAGCGAGGCCACCCATTGGAGTACGCGCTCGCTCGCGAGCCGAAGCGGCATCAGCCACGCGTCGGTTCGACGCATCTGGCAAGCCTTTGGCCTGCAACCCCATCGCATCGAGACCTTCAAGCTCTCCCCCGATCCCCAGTTCATCGAAAAAGTGCGCGACATTGTGGGCTTGTACCTGAATCCGCCGGACAAAGCGCTGGTGCTCTGTGTCGACGAGAAGAGTCAAATCCAGGCCCTCGACCGCACCCAACCGATCTTGCCCCTCGCGCCCGGCATTCCCCAGCGCCAAACCCACGACTATGTCCGCCACGGCACCACCTCGCTCTTCGCGGCGCTGGAGGTGGCGAGCGGCAAAGTGATCGGGGAGACCCATCGTCGGCACCGGTCGATCGAGTTCAAAGCCTTTCTGGACTCCATCGACCAGGAGATCCCGGACGGGCTGCAGGCTCACCTGGTGCTCGACAACTCGAGCATTCACAAGACGCCGCTGGTGCACCGCTGGCTGGTCCGCCATCCGCGATTCCAGCTCCACTTCACGCCCACCTACAGTTCCTGGATCAATCAGGTCGAGCGTTGGTTCGCGCTCCTCACCGACAAGCATCTCCGACGCGGCACCCACCAGAGCACCCGCCAACTCGAGGACGCCATTCGCCTCTATATCGCCACCAGCAACCAAACCGCCAAACCATTCCTGTGGGTCAAGACCGCGGACGAGATCCTTTCCAGTGTGGCCCGATTTTGCCAACGAACTTCCGTTTCAGGACACTAGCCGGTCTCAGCCGCCTCTCAGGACGGTTTCAGCGAGATTCGCGAGCCGGCTCCTACCGTAAGGTTCGAGGGCGACAGAAAGGCATGAACCGCCACGTTGTACCAGGCAGGGAGCGGAATATGTCCTCGATCGCGACGCTGAGGTGGGCGTCGACATTGGGCACGCTGCTGCTGGCGCTGCTCGCCGGCGGCGTTGTCGCCACTTCACCCAAACCCTCCCAGGCACCTCTGCACCCTTCGGTGACGCTGCTGCCGAACGATGCCACGGTCCAGAGCAAGAGTTATGTCTCGTGACCTCGCATCCCGACACTTCAGCGCCCTGGGCTCGACCTGCGAGCTGCTGGCGCTCGGGGTGGGGCAGGCGGCGCTCGAGCGTTGCGAGCAGCGGGTGCGCGCGGAAGAGGCGCGCTTCACACGATTCGTCAAGGAGAGCGAGCTCGCTCGGCTGAACGCCGGCGACGGCCGCTATGTTCCCGTCAGCCCGGAGATGTTCGCCATGCTCGAGGCCGCGTTATGGGCGTACGAGGAAAGTGAGGGATTGGTCAACGCCGCCATCCTTCCCGCACTAAGGGCCGCCGGTTACGACCGACCCTTTGGTCAGGGCCTCTCGCATCCCGGATCCAGCGAGCCGATGCAGGTTCCCGGTCTGCCACAGGTACTGATCTTGGATGCGACGACCCGCTCCGTCGCGCTCGCCCCGGGGGCCGCGCTCGACCTGGGCGGGATCGCCAAGGGGGCGCTGGCCGACCTCCTCATCGATGAGCTCGGTAATGATGCCGTCTGCAACCTCGGCGGCGACGTCCGGGTGCGCGGCGACGGGCCTGAGGGCGACGGCTGGCACATCGGGCTCTGCGATCGCTCGGCGGTCGCGGTGCGAGACGGTGCCGTCTGCACCAGTGGCACCACCCGTCGCCGCTGGGGTCAGTCCATGCATCACTTGATCGATCCGAAAACGGGGATGCCTGTACGGACCGACCTGGCGGAAGTCTCGGTGATCACCGATTTCGCCTTGCGCGGCGAGGTCTACGCGAAGTGTGCGATGTTGCTCGGCGCCTCCGCGGGTCTTGCCTTCCTCGAGTCGCGCGGCGTTCGCCACGCCGTGGTGCCGGCGGTCGGCAAGGGCGACGGTGCCCTTCCCGCTGCCGCGTGAGCCTAAACCAGCTGCTGTGGCTGACGTCCCGGGGGGCGGCGCTCACCGCCTTCTTCGTGATTGCCGCGGCGTTGCTCACCGGTCAAGCGCTGCGCACCGCCATGTTCGAAGGCGCCGTGCGGAATCGCGACCTCTCGGACGTGCACCGGTTCCTGACCCTGTGCTGGGTGCCATTCGTTGTGCTCCATGTGCTGGCGGTGACGCTCGATGGCGTCGCCCGCATTGGCCCGCTCGACCTGGTGATTCCGTTCCGCGTCTCCTACGCCGCGCTGCCGATCGGGCTGGGGACGATCGGATTCGACCTGCTGCTGATCGTCACCATCACCGCCTACCTACGAAGCCGCCTCGACCCGACCGCGTGGCGATGGCTGCACCGGCTCTCGTACCTGATGTTCGGCGTCTTTCTGCTGCACGCTTTGCTGGCGGGCACCGACTTCGCCCGACCCATCGTGCTGGCTCCGGCAGCCGGCGTGGCGGCCTTCATCGCGATCACGAGCGCGGCTCGCCTCGTCTTCGGGCGCCTGAGGACAACCTCCCGCTAGACTCGCGCTCGTGAACATGGATCCATGGCAGCGGGCGATTGCCTTCATACGTGCGCTTGACGAGCGTGCCGCCGAGCAGGTCGTCCCCTTCCGCTGGGGCCGCGCTCTGATCAACCGGCGACTCAAGCGGGTGCATGATCTCAACTACCTGATCGTGGACCGGGTTGATGGCGCCGACGTCGAATCGCTGGCCGCGGAGGCCGATCGGATCCAGGGCGAGGCAGGCATCGCGCATCGGCGCATAAACGTCGACAACCAGGCCGCGGCCGACCGCTTCACGCCAGCTTTCGTCGCCGCTGGTTACAAGCCGGAGCGATTTGTCGTGATGGTGCGTCGACGACCACCCGATCGGCCCGTGGCCACCGGCGATGTGCGGGAAATCGACTGGGTGGAGTTGCGCCCGGCACGCGAGCGCGAGTTGCTACAGCAACCATGGGCGTCCCCGGGACTCGTCTTACAGATCCTTGCCAAACACGAGCTCACCGCGAGTCGCATCAACACGCGCTACTTCGGGGCGCTGGCGGAAGGCGGCGTCGTCTCGTCGTGCGAGCTTCGAACGGAGAACGGCGTGGCACAAATCGAGACCGTCGAAACGCTCGAACCATTCCGCCGCCGTGGGCTCTCGCGGGCGGTCGTCAGCGCGGCGCTCCAGGCCGCCAGCGCGTATGCTTTCGTCTTCCTGGTTGCCGACGCGAACGATTGGCCGCAGGAGTTCTATCGCCGGCTTGGTTTCGAACAGGTCGGCATCGAGTCGCGATTCCTTCGCATACTGAGTTCGTCAGGGTCGCGGGATTTCCCGCGGGTCCATGCCTGACCATCGGCCGCTGAGCGAGGACTGGGAGGCAGCGGCGCGTGCCTGGGTGGAATGGGCCCGAAAGTCCGCCACCGGGCAACCTGAACGAACCTCTCAAACGCTCGCCTGGCACTAAAGCGCCGCTCGCGTGGGGCGAGGCCCCGCGATATCGGTTGCGGCGAAGGCCGAGTCGCCCGCGACCTCAAGGCGCTCGGCCATAAGGTGGTGGCGGTCGATGTCTCGCCGACGATGGTCGACTTCGCGAAGGCTGCCGATCCATCGATGCAGGTGATGGTCGTCGATGCTGCCCGGTTACCGTTTGACGACAGCGCTGCGGATCTTGCCATTGCATTCATGTCGTTGCAGGATGTCGACGACATGCCGATGGCGATCCAGGAGGCGGGCCGGGTCCTGGAGCGCGGCGGTACTTTCTGTCTGTCGGTCGTTCATCCCATCAACTCGGCCGGTCGGTTTGAGGGCCCCGACCCGGCTGCTCGCTTCGTTATCGACACCTCGTATCTCGAACCTCACCGTTACCAGGATTCGATCGAGCGGGAGGGTTTGCGGATGACGTTCAACAGCCGCCACTGGCCGCTGGAGGCGTACTTTCGCGCCCTGCGGGATAGCGGGTTCGTCGTCGAGGCGCTAACTGAACCGACCGTCGACGAGGCGTCGGTCGCCGAGCGCGCGGATCGCGCCCGCTGGCGGCGTCTTCCACTCTTTCTGGATCGCGAGCCCGCAAACGTTAGGCTGAGGGCGCGTCAGCGATAGCTTTCGGTAGCCAATCCCAAGGAGGACTGCGATGCGTGTCATGGATGTTGTCAACGAGGCAAAAGGTGCGATGCGGGCGAGCGAAGTCTTCGGCACGCCCTACGAAAAGGATGGCATCACGGTCATTCCCGCCGCGAAAATCGCGGGCGGGGCGGGCGGTGGCGGCGACCAGCAGAATCCGCAGGCGGGCGGGGTGGGATTTGGCGTCTCCTCGCGGCCCGTCGGCGCGTTCGTGATCAAGGACGGTGAGGTCAGATGGCAGCCGGCCCTCGACCTGACTCGGATCATCCTGATGGGGCAGATGGTCGCGATCGTCACGCTGTGGACGGCTCGAGCGATCGTGAAGGCATCGACCAAGCGCCGCTGATGACTAGCCCGACCGCCGTCGACCTTGACCTGCAGTCAGTTCGCGCGCAATTTCCGGCGCTGGCCCTGAAGATCGAGGGACGACCGGTCGTGTACCTCGACAATCCCGCCGGCACCCAGGTGCCCCAGCGGGTGATCGACCGCACGGCGGAGTACTGGCGCACGATGAACGCCAATCGGGGCAGCGCATTCGTCACCAGCGAGGAAACGGAGGCGCTGCTCGCCGAGGTGCGGAGGGCGGCGGCCGTCTTCCTCAATGCGGCGTCGGCCGACGAGATCGTCTTCGGAGCCAACATGACGACCTTGACCTTCGCCGTCAGTCGAGCCATCGGTCGCGAGTTGAAGCCTGGTGACGAGATCATGGTCACGCGCCTCGAACATGACGCCAACGTCTCGCCCTGGCTGGCGCTTCAGGAGCAGGGCGTCATCGTGCGCTTCGTCGACATCGCGGTTCCGCAATGCACGCTCGATATGGAGGACTTCACGCGGCAGCTCGGCCCACGGACGCGGCTGGTCGCAGTCACCCACTCCTCCAACGCCGTCGGGACGATTCCGGACCTGGGGGCGATTTCACGCGCCGCGCATGCTGCGGGCGCGTGGGTCTGGGTCGACGCGGTTCACTATGGCCCACACGGCCTGATCGACGTGCGCGCCATCGACTGTGACTTTCTCGTCTGCTCGAGCTACAAGTTCTACGGGCCACATCAGGGCGTCCTCTACGGCCGGCGCGAGCTGCTCGAGCGACTCCGTCCTTACAAGGTTCGTCCCGCGACCGACGAGGGCCCGAGCCGCTGGGAAACCGGCACGCAGAACCACGAATGCCTCGCCGGCGTCCTCGGCGCCTTCGAATACCTGGCCGACCTAGGGGGCTCGGAGCGCGTGGTCCGTCCGGCGCTGGAGGCCGCGATGCTCCGCATCCAGGCCCACGAGCGGGCGCTCGCGGCGCGACTGATCGACGGTCTCGAGCAGATCAACGGTGTGCAGATCTACGGGATCACCGACGCCGAGCAATTGGACCGGCGCGCGCCGACGGTCTCGCTCACCTGGCCGCCGCATCGTCCCGAGGCTTTGGCCCGTTGGCTCGGACGTCACCAGGTCTTCACCACGCATAGCGATCACTATGCGACCGAGCTGATGAATCGACTCGGCCTCGCCGAGCGAGGTGGCACGCTGCGCATCGGCGTCGCCCACTACAACACTGCCAGCGAAGTCGATCTCGTCCTGGAGTTGCTGGCCGGCTACCGACCGGCAGCCGACTAGAGACTGATCAGCAGGACGCCAGCCAGCGCGATGACGATTCCGGCCTGCTGCAAGCGGGCCATTCGCTCCCTGAGCACGATCCGAGCCAGGATAACCGTCGCCACCGGGTAGAGCGACGAGAGAATCGAGACGATACTCAGCAGGCCGACGGTGGTCGCGAACGCGAAGAAGACATCGGCGGACACATCGAGGACGCCGACGGTGAAGAGCGATGGCAGGTCGCGCCGTCCAAGCGTGATGCGCGATCGAAAGGCGAGCCCGAGCAGCAGCAGTGCCGATACGCTCCCGGCTCGGGTCGCGAGGACGCCCAGCAGCGGATCGGGCCGGCTCGCGTAGCGGATCGCGACTAGGAACACGCCGAACGCCAGCGCGGCCAGCAGCGCCAGCGCGACGCCGGGCACCAGCTTGCCTCCGGCCTGCGGCCGCCGATCGAAGGCCAGCAGGCCGATCCCGAGCAGCGTGGCGACGATGCCCCCGAACTGCACGAGGCTCGGTCGTTCGCCCAGGGCCAGGCCAACGATGATCGGGACCACCGGTCCGGTGGCCGCAATCGTCGATACCACGCTGACCACGCCGATGGCCATCCCGCGATAGGCCGCCGACAGGCCGACCAGGCCGACCAGGCCGGCCAGAACGCCGGCGACGATCCATGGGCCCGGGGTCACCCGGACGCCGCGAAGGATGACGACCGCGGCGATCAGCACCAGGGTTGGCGGCTGGGAGACGAAGAGCACGGCGAACGCCCCCAGGCTCCGGGTCTTGAAACCGCCGATGAAGTCGCCGACGCCCCAGCTCAGGCTGGCGGCGAGCGCCAGCAGAACCGCCGTCAGTGAGCCACCCGACGAACCGAGGTCTTGGTCAGGAGATCGCCGAGACGCTGGCGCCGCCGATTTCGCAACAGCAAGACCGCATCGATCGGCCACAGGAGAACGAGCACGCCGATCAGGTTGCGGACGGCGGTGCGCCACCACACGGGTACGCCGCCATCGGGTCCGTACACCGAGATGCCCATCAGGGTCTTGCCGATCGTTTGGCCGGTGCGTGCCTCGATTGGGATGCGATACACCAGGGCGATGATTGCCAGGAGCAAGAGACCTTCGGGGTCGAGGACGATCTCGGTCGTGTCCAGCCCGGAGACTACGGTCAGGATCAGGATGGCGACCATGAACACAATGGCCATGTCGATCAGGCCGGCCCACAGACGGCGTACGAGCGGATACTGACGCCACTCGCGACTGCGGAAAACTGCCGCGTCGATCGTGTCCGCCAATTCACGGCGCACACCCAGGGCGATCGGCTCGAGGGCTGTGAGGGCACCCCGGCGAGCCAGCCAGCGCACGGAGAGGATGACGGCCGCTGCGGCAAGGACGGTCACGGCAATGACAAAAAATCGATGCTCGGCGCGGTGGAAGAGCCGGACCGCGGGCTGGCCGACCAGCGCCCCGAGCCCCACAAAGACTGCGATGTAGACGACCACCGACGGGATCAGGCCGGCGGCAAAGGTCAGGCGCGGCAACTTGCTGACGCCGGCCACCTGGGTGGTGCTGATGCGAAGCCCGGGAATCAGCCGGCCGATGAACACGGCCACGGATCCGCCTCGTCGGAGCAAGCGCGTCGCCCTATCCAACGCCGGCCGGAATCCCAGCGCGTCCGCCGCTCGTATCAGGGCCGGCCGGCCGACCGCGGCGAAGACTTCCCGGCCGACCATCGCGCCCACCACGCTGGCGACCAGGATCGCGGCGACCATGGGAATCGGCTCCACGGTGTCGCTGGCGATCGCAATCCCGGCGATGACCAGGAGCACGTCGCCGGGCGCGAAGGGGACCGGGATTCCGCTTTCTTCGATGAAAACCAGTCCGGCGATGACGCCGATCAAGAGATCGCCGCTCAGGTTGGCGATCGAGCCAATCGGGTTCATCCGCGGCCTTTTTCACACCGGAGGCCGCTGATATGCCGGAGGAGCCCGAAACGGAATTCGTAACCCAGCCAATCCGATTTGGCGGCCATTGCTCGCCGTAACATCGCCAGGCCCCGCACGGGGTTTGAGGCTAGCAGGTAGCCGCTTGCAAACCGTCATGCGGGACGTAAGGCTCCGTTGTTACGTTGGCGTCACCGAATCATGCGCCAGCCATCATCGCCTCGTAACCCGCTGAGCGCCTTCCATCGTCCGCTGGTGGCCCTGCTGGCCGCTACCGGCCTGGCGCTGGCCGGTCTGCCGAGTATTTCGGTCCTGGCGGCATCCAACCAGGCGCACCTCGATCGCGAGGTCCTCAAAGCGTTGCAGGCCGGGCGTTCGATCGACGTCATCGTGGTCGCACGCGGCGGTCTGAACGTCCTGGAGGCCGATCTGCGGCGGTCTGGTCTCAAACACACGGTGCGCGTCCCGATCGCTCACGGCGTCGCGGTCCAACTCACACCCGCGTCCATCGACCACTTCCGCGCGGACGCGAACGTCGCCCGCCTCATCTACGACGCTCCCGTCAGGCTTACCGATACGCCATTCAACCCGACCGCACTGGCAACGGCGTACCCGGCGGTGGTTGACGCCCTCCCCGTCTGGAGCAACCCGCTGGCGCCGCTCACCGGCCAGGCGATCGGGATCGCCGTGATCGACAGCGGCGTTGCGTCGCATCCGGACCTGGCGAATCGCGTGATCGTCAGCCAGAACTTCAATCCGAACGTCACCGGCACAGATGACGCCTACGGCCACGGCACTGCGGTCGCCGGCATCATCGCTGGTAATGGCACCGCCGGCCCCGGACGGTTCATCGGTGTCGCGCCGCAGGCGAACCTCATCAGCCTGCGGGTCAATGACGGCAACGGCGGTGCGCCCACCTCGGCGATCATGAACGCCATTCAGTGGGCGGTTATCAACCGCAATACCTACAACATCCGCGTGATCAACCTGTCGTTGCAGGCATCGGTGCAGGAGTCCTACCACACCAGCCCCATCGACGCGGCAGTTGAGTATGCCTGGCTGAAAGGACTCGTCGTGGTCGTCGCCGCCGGCAACAGTGGGCCCAACAGCGCTCTCTACGCGCCAGCGAATGATCCGTACGTAATCACGGTAGGCGCGACCGATGACCAGGGCACCGTCGCCACGACCGACGATACGCTGGCCGGTTTTTCCAGCTACGGTGTCACCCAGGACGGCTTTACCAAGCCAGACTTCGTTGCGCCTGGCCGGCGCATCATCACCACGCTCGCCCCCAACAGCAGTTTCGCGCTGAACTACCCGAACTTTCTCGTCGGTTCGCAGTATATTCAGCTCAGCGGTACCTCGGTGGCGGCCCCGGTCGTCAGCGGCCTCGCGGCGCTCTACATCGAGAGCAACCCGACGGTTCGCCCCGGACAATTAAAAGCAGTGCTGCTGGCAACCGCTAATCGGCTGGGGGTCGCCGGTAGCGGCGGCGGGTACCCGGACGCCCAGCATGCGATCACCTACAGCGGCCTGATCGGGAATGCCGATCACGGCCTGGATCCGAACAACTACCTGAAGGCCCTCTACATGGCGGCGTACGGTCTGACGGTGATGCCCGTCGTCTCCTGGGACACCGTTTCCTGGGACAGTGTTTCCTGGGACAGCGTGTCGTGGGACAGCGTCTCGTGGGACGCGGTGAGCTGGAGCAATTGACGATGAAAGGTGAGAGGCTCCCGCGCGTCGCCCTTGTCTACATCGCCGGCGTCAGCGTCGGCGCTGTGACGGCCGCTCTGCTCCTCTGGCGGAGCGAGGGCCATCCAGCGAGTCTGATCGTTTTCCTCGTCCTCTCCGGCCTGGGCATGCTGGCGCACGCCTACCCGGTCCAGGGATTCCGTCACCAGGCCTACCAGGTGACGTTGCCATTCATCGTCGTCGCGGCCGCCATGTTGAACGCCACGCAGCTGGTGGCCTTCATCGTGTTGATCCACCTGGCCGAGCAGGCCCGCCTTCGCCGCCGGCTCGACATTCAGTGGTTCAACGTCTGCAACTACTTCCTCAGCGCCGCGATGGCCGCCGCCTCTTACCATCGGGCCGCCGTGCTGCTCCCCGATGGCGCCCTGGGCCACGTCGCCGCCGCCCTGTCGGCTGGTTGTACCTTCGTGCTCCTCAACCGGATCCAGCTGGCCGGGATTTTGTGGCTTGCCCGCGGCCTGGCGCCGCTCGCGTCGGGGCTTTTCGAGCCCGAGTTGCTGGCCGCCGACCTGATCATTGCCTGGATCGCCGGACCGATGCTGGTCCTCACATTGGAGGCAGGACCCTGGATGGTCCTCGCTACCGCGGGTCCGCTGTTACTGGCCCGCCTGGCGCTGTCGACGTTGCTGGCCCGCCGAGAGGCGCCGGCGCGATCGACCGAGGCCCGGGCCGCCTGAGGTCCATGAACGAGCTCCCGCGCGCAGCACGGATTTACATCGCCGTCGTGCTCGTGGCGGCGCTGATCGGCGCCATTGCGGTCATCATGCTGGCGCCGCCACGGCTCGAGCCGCTTCCGGCCGCCTTCGTGCTCCTGCTGTGCGCGACAATTGCGCAGCAGTTCAAGGTCAAGAGCCCCAAACACCAGTCCTACTACACAACGACGATTTTCTTCTTCGCCGCGGCCGTGCTTTTCCGTCCGGAGTATGTCATCGCCATCATCGTCGCCGCCCATGCTGTGGAGTTAATCCGAGTGCGCTACCGGTGGTACATCCAGGCGTTCAACGTCGCGAATTTCATCCTCTGCTCGATCGCCGCCGGCGCCATTGCGGGCATTGGCCAGTCGAGCCAGAATTCGAGTACAGCGGGCGCCGTCTTCTACGTGACACTCGCGGGCGTGACTTTTGTTGCCCTCAATCACTTTCTGACCGCTCTGGTGATCATGTGGGCGCGCGGCGTCCCGATTTCGCGCGCCGGCACCATGGATTGGGAAAACCTGGGCACCGACCTGGCGTTGATGTCAGTGGGCGCGCTCGGTTCGCTGCTTTGGCTCAAGAATCCCTGGCTGGTGCCGCTCTGCCTCGGCCCGCTCTTCTTGATTTACCGGTCGTTGCTGGTCCCAAGCTTGAAGGAGGAGGCGCGCACCGATCCCAAGACCGAGCTGGCGAATATGAAGCACTGGAACCAGCTGGCCCAGGCAGAGGTCGAGCGTGCTCGTCGCTTCCGCCGTCCCCTCAGCGTCGTTCTCGCGGACTTCGACCTCCTCCGTGACGTCAACAATCGCTATGGCCACCTGATGGGGGACCAGATGATCCGGCGCGTGGCCGATGCGATCCGGGCGTCCCTGCGCGAGTACGATGTGCCGGCTCGCTTCGGTGGCGACGAATTTGTCGTCCTCATGCCGGAAACCACGCTCCCCGAGGCGATGTCGGTTGCCGAGCGCATCCGCCGCGAGGTCGAGTCGATCGTGCTGAAGACTGGAGAAGGGCCAGTCCCGGGAAGCGTCAGCATCGGCGTGGCGCTGTTCCCCGCGCACGGACGAACCGCATCTGACTTACTGGCCGCGGCCGATCGTGCCGTTTACAAGGCCAAGGCACTGGGTCGCAATCGCGTCTGTGCCTTTGCCGAGCGCGACGACGAGAACATGATCACGGTGACAGCACCGTCGCGGCGGGAAGCGAGCTAGTTCGCGCCCTTACTTCTTTGGACGCCGGCTTCCTCGCCGGTCGCCGTGGGCGCGCATGAACGTATATGTCTTTTCCGCCGCGTAGCCCTTTTGCACCGCGTCCTGGATGCGTGGCCAGAACTCTTCCTTCACCCAGTTGCGGGCAACCAGTACTTCGACGCCGGCGAGCCGAAGGTCCCCTTTCTCGAGGTCGGAGGTCGTATCGCCACGCTGGAGGGCACGAACCGCGTCGAGGCTGAGGTTGGGGAGGAGCCAGGCGCTGGGGATAAGGACTTCGGCCTGCCCGCGCGGCTCGTCTGGCACGGAGCAACTATAAACGGCAAGCGGAGGCGGCGACATTACCGCCGCCCTTTTCCACGCCGGAGGCGGCTACGGTACCGCCGCCTTTTCCACGCCGGAGGCGGCGACGGTACCGCCGCCTTTTCCACGCCGGAGGCGGCTACATTATGCTGCTCACGTGTTGGTGCTGAAAACGTTGCACGTCTTCGGCGCGATCTTCCTTCTCGGTGGTGTCACCACGCAGGCGTTGCTCCGCCCGATGGCGGCTCGCGCCGCCGACGTCGCGCAACACGCGCTCTACCAGTTTGCCTGGCGCGTACAGCTGACGATGGTCTACGTCGGATCAGCCCTGGTGTTGGTCACGGGCGTTCTGTTATGGGTCGGGCAATTCAAGCTGTTCACGGGGTGGCTCGTGCTCGGCGTGTTGCTCTTCATCGCAACGATGGGGCTGGACGGAGCGTTTCTCGCCCCCAACCTGCGGCGGGCTCGAAGCACCGAGGGCGAGGCCAGAGCGGTTGCCGGCGCGGCCATGACGGTACAGGTGGTGGCCTGGTTCTTGCTGGTGGTCGTCGTCTTTCTCATGGTGGCGCGTCCCTTCTAGCCGGATGGCGTCGCTCGGACCAGTCACGTTGACCGGGACACACATCCGGCTCGAGCCGATGCGGCCGGCGCATGCGGGCGCGCTGCTCGAAGCGGGGCGCGCCGCCGAAATCTGGGAATGGATGCCGAGCCGCCCGCCGGACCCGGCCGCGATGGAGGGCTGGCTGAAGAAAGCGATGCAGGCGGAATCGACCCGCCGGGAGTATCCATTCGTGGTGATCCTCGTGCCAGGCGACCGCCTGGTGGGCAGCACACGCTACCTGGATGTCCAGGAAGATGATCGGACAGTCGAGATCGGCTGGACCTGGTACGCGCCGGACACCTGGGGCAGCGTCGTGAACCCGGAGGCGAAGTACTTACTGATGCGCCATGCTTTCGAGGCGTGGGGTGCCATTCGGGTCGCACTCAAGACCGACATTCGCAATCTCCACTCGCAGGCCGCCATCAAGAAGCTGGGCGCGAAGTACGAGGGGTTGCTCCGCAACCAGCGGATCCGTCCCGACGGGAGCTACCGCGACACGGTGGTGTTTTCCATCACGGAGCGTGAGTGGCCGGCCGTCAAGGCGCGACTCGAGCAACGCATCGAACGGCTCACTCCTCGGGGAACAGCGACATGATCGACGGGTTTTGCGAACGGCTCGCGCGCGCCGGCCGCCTCGCGCCGCCTGGGAGGACCAAGAGGGTCGGCTCGTCCTTGCGCCGCGCGCGGTAACCGCTGGCGACCCGGGCCGCCGCCGCCTGGACGGCCCCGATCATCTCCTGCGCCGCCACCTCGGGGCTGCGCAGCGATTGCTCTTCGAACGGCACCAGCTCGCTGATGCAGATCTGACGCTGCGGGTCGACGATGACGACCGCGACAAAGGGCTCCTCGGACCTGATGCTGGGATGGATCTCTGACCACGGAATGACACTGCCCATGACGCGAGCCTAACCCCCCGTTTTGACAGCTGTGTGTCGCAACGGCAGGCCAATTTTCTAACGCTTTCTAGCCGGTCGTGACCTCTTCTTCTTCGGAGACCGGGAGCGACCCGTTGGCAGGCGTTTCCTCGGCGGACGCTGGAACGAGAGCTGGCCCCGGCAGCCGGATGATGGTCCAGTCGTGGTTCTTCTCGACGCGGTCGGCCAGCGCCTCATCCTTCGAAAACAAGATGACCTGGTGGTCGAGGCGGCCCAGTTCGTCCATGGCCGCTCGTAGCCGGCGGCGATCCGCGTGCACCAGCGCCTCGTCGAGCAGCAACGGTGGAGGCTCCGCGTTTCCGCCGATGATCCGCGCCAGCGCCAGGCGTTCGAGTAAATAGATCAGGGAGCGAGTTCCGAGGCTGAGGTCATCAACATCTTTGTATGCCCGCTGATCCTGGGTCTTGACGGAGAGCGCGAGGTCTTCCCCGATTCTCACGTCGCGGTAGCGCCCGTTCGTGATCGGGGCCAGCTGGCCCTGCAGTTGCGATTTGAGCCGCGGGATCACCGCCCGTCGGACGGACCTGGCCGCCGCCTCGAGGGTGTCGATCGCGAGGTCGTAGGCGTGGGCCTCCGCCTCGAGCTCCTGCAGCTGCTCGCGGACCGTGGCGATCTCCTCCTCGAGTGCGGCCACATCGCCGATCTGGGTCAGCCGGTCGTTCAAGAGCTCCTCGGCCCGCGCCCGTTCCTCCTGGGCACGCTCCTTGACGCTGCGGTGTTGGTCGCCCTGCCGTTCGAGTTCGGCCAGGGGTAGCGCCGCGAACTCGGCCGCTCGCGTCGTGTCGACACTCGCGCTCACCTCGCCCAGCTGGCGGGTCAGGTCCTCGACCAGCTGGCGCAGCGAGCCTGCCTCGTCCGCCGTCACCCCGCCGCGTTGCGATTCCAGCTCGGCCAGCCGAACGCTTGACGTCCGGTAGGCCTCGGCGTGACTGACGCTGGCCTCCCAGGCCTCCGCGCCTGCCTCCATGTCGGGATCGGTGATGCCGGCGCGGGTATAGATCGCCGCCAGCTGGCGGGCGTACTCATCGGCCTTGCCGCGCTCCGCGGTGGAACGCTCGCCCGGAGCCCGAAGCTGGGCCAGCTGGGCGTCGAGCTGCTCGATCCGGGTGCGCATCTGCTGGGCGTGGCGCTCGGCCTCGCAGCTGGCGATAAAGTCGCGCGCGGCGCCCAACGCCTCCCGCCGGTCGAACCCGAGCCGGTCGAGCAGGCTGTGGACCTGCTGCCGCAGCGATTCCCGGCGTTGGTCCATGTCGATTTCGGCCCGGGTCGCGTCCTGCGAGCGCTGGCTGGCGGCGTTCCAGGCCTGGCTGTCGTGGGCCAGCGACTCCACGTCTCTGGCTGTCTCCTCGACCGCCTCCTCGGTGGGGGCCGGCTGGGGCAGTCCCCAGGATCCGACCAGCTCGCGCAGACTACGTCCGGCGGTTTGCGCGCGCTCTTCCAGCTCGGTCGCCTGGCGATCGAGCTCCAGGCGGGTCGCGTCATAGCGGACCTTCTGGAGGTGCTCGACAAGCGCCTGCTGCAGCTCGCCCGAGCTACGGACGCCCCAGGGCTGCAGAATCTCCCGGCGCTTGACGCGGGCCTCATCTTTGGACCGTAGGCGGCGATCGACCTCGCGGACGGCAGCGCCGCGGACCCAGATGCCGATGCCAGTCGATAACACTCCCATGCCGAGTAAGAAGAAGGCTGCGCCGGCGAGCGGCAGGGGCATTCCACCCTGGAGCGCGAGGAAGGCGACCAGGATCGCCATTGCGGTGAGCAGCAGGCCGCCGAGCATGGCGCCCAGGAAGGTTCGCTGCCGGCTGCGGGCGCGTTCCGCCATGGCCTCCTCACGCCGCATGGCTTCCTCGGCTTGCTGGCCGGCCTTGATGACGTCCGGAACTTCTTTGTAGCGCGCGATGTCGTGCTTGAGCTGCTCCAGCCGCGGGGGAAGCTCGGCCCCAGCGCGGCTCCGTGCCTCGGCGGCGACATTGTGGCGCTCGCGCCATTCCGAGTAGAAACGTTGGAACTCCATCTGGCGCGCGGGCCAATCGAGGTTCTGGCCGATCAGGCCAGGGTGACGCTCAGCGATCCGGCGCGCCTCTTCGGCGGCCGTCTGGGCCCGCAGATGGACGTCGGGGGCCTGGGCGTCGGCAACATTGAGGGTGGTCAGCAATTCGCGCACGACCGGTTCCTGTTCCAGCGCCGCTGCGTCGATTCCACGGGCTCGGGTTTCGTGACCTTGCGCCGCCAGCACGAACTTGGCACGCTCGGCCTCGAGCTGCTGCACCTGGTCGGCGTTCTCCGCGCCTCGACGCTCGAACTCCTCCTGTGCCTCGCGGGTAGCGCGCAGGTGGCTGCGCAGCTCCTGGACTTCCGACTGGCGGTCGAGCGGAAACATGGCAAAGCGGGTGTGATCTTCCTGGCGCGCCCGCTCATCACTGATCGCCCGCTCCAGCGTCTCGACGCGCTCCAGCCGATGACGGGCCTCGTCCAGGCGCGAAGCCAGGACGGCGGCGTCGAGTAGCTGGACCACCGCCAGCTCCGCCTCGGTGAGCGCCGACACGGTCTCGCGCTTTTGGGCCAGTTCGTCGACGGCGCCACGCGCCTGGCGGGCGGCGTTGATTTGGCGCTCCAGATCGGCAAGCCGGCTTTCGAGGTCATGGAGGGGGCCGGTGCGCGCGCGCGGCTTGCCGATGCGCTGCGCTCGTTCCTGGCGTAGCCGGTCGAGCACGGCCTGTGCGGTCCGGTCCGGATGTGCGGAGTCGGCCAGCGCGACGATCGCTTCCTTGATACTGCCGGCGTCTTCGAGGCGCATCACTTCGCTGCGCGAGATGCAGGCCGTGTTGGTGTAGATGTCGCGGCTGATGCCGAGCAACTGGCGTCCAACCTGGAGCCCACCCCAGGGATCGCGCTCGAACCGGTCGTTGAGCTCTGCGCCGCTGGACAGGTCGAGCACTCGAACCGAATCGGCGTCAAGGTCGCGCTCGATCCGGAGCCGCGAGCGGTCGTCCAGCTCGAATTCGAGCGCGAGACCAAAGGCGCCGCCTTCCCATGGTCGCCAGCGATCGGTACGCTCGACGATCGCCGATCGACGGTCGCCGGTCTCGAGCCCGTACAGGCCCGTCACGATTGCTTCCTGCAGCGTCGACTTCCCGGCTTCGTTCGGACCCACGACGAGGTTCATCGTTGGACCGAAGCGCAGATCCATGGCGTGAAGGGCGCCAAAGCCTCCGACCTCGATGCGGGTCAGGCGCATGAGTGTCTCACCATATAAAGGCTAAAGGTCATTCGTCGAAGGCATCGAGCGCGAGCTGCAGCGCCCGACCAACCGTCTGTTCCTCCTGGCGGGATCCCTGCTGCTGATCGACGAGCTTGCGAACCATTTCTCCACGGCTGGTGAACTCCTGGGTTGCCGCTTCGAGGTCGTGCGAGAACCGAGACTGGTCGCGGAACTCGAGATAGGCGAATCCGTCACTGCACTCGGTCGCGAGCGCCTGGGGATCGATGGTCAGCGAACGGGCGCGTTCCCCCACGAGTGTTGCTCGGATCACGGCGCCCGCGAGGTGTTTGCCCTCACGGATCGCAAGCACGGCGTCGCGCACGTGCTCGGGGCTCGTCATCCCACTGATGTCGATCGTCTCCTGGGCGAACTGGCGCTGATTGACGTCCTCCAGCAACACATGCACCACGCCATCATCATCGATCGTGACGAGCGCGGTACAATGCCGCCCGATTTCGTTCCAGCCCAATGGTTCGGGACTGCCTGGATAGGTCATCGGCCCGATCGTGCTCGCCTCGTGATAGTGGCCGAGAAGCGCGTGGCGGAACCCAGCCTGCTCCACCTGGCTCGGCAGGATCGGCTTGTAGGGCGTCACACCGTCAGGCACGTGGCTCATGTCAGAGGCGTGCAGCAAAAGGACATGCGTGCCCTCGTCTTGCCGGGCGAAATCTCGCAGTGGCGCATCCGAAACGTCAGAACGCATGAACCCGGCCGCCCACAGCTGGACGCCGCCGTAGCGGTATGGACGCAAATCATCGTGGGCGGCGATCGTTACATTGTCCGGCCAGCGGAGGTATCGGTAGGGTGAGCTGGGCACGGCGGGATCCGCGTTGCCGGGGGCGATCAACACCGGCAGACCAGCGCTGCCCAGGGTTTGCGTGAGGAAGCTCGCCGTGTCACGGGTGACGTGATCCTGCTCGAAGAGATCGCCGGCGCAGGTGATCAGGTCGACCTGCGACTGGCTTGCGCGCTCCACGATCCGCTGGAGGGCGGCTCGCAGGTCGCCACGACGGCGTTGCGCGCCAACGCCGTAGAGGCGCTCGCTCGCGAAGGACCGGTCCAGATGCAGGTCAGCGAAGTGAAGAAGGCGAAGGGCCACAAATCCCCCGTAACCACGCGAATTGTGCCTGGCGCGATGGCATATGCGAGCGTGAAATCAGCGCCCATTATAGAGCGAGGGCTGAATTTATTCCGAATCAGCCGGCGCTGCGACGGCAGCGCCTAGACTGAGCGACGAAGTGGGCTCGTTCGAGAAGGGGGACCGGGGTGCGCGCATCCTCAAAATCCAGACGCTCCTGCAGGGCAATCCGCGCGGTCTGACCACGGGCGAGATCGCTCGTCGGACCGGCGTCAACCCGCGCACCACCTATCGCGACGTCAAGGCGCTGGAGGCGATGAACGTCCCGGTCTATGAGGAAGCCGGACGAATCGCCATCGACCCGAACTACTTCATCGCACCGGTCAAGTTCACGCTGCGCGAAGCTATGGCGCTGCTGATGGGCGTCCGCCTCATGTCCCGCCACAGCGATGAAGCCGACCCTGACGTTGGCGACGCCTTCACCAAGCTGGCCGCGGTGCTGCCCGCGCCGGTCGCTGAGTACGTGCATGCCACCGTGCGCCAGATGGCGGCGCGGCCGCCCAACCCCGTCTATTCCAGGGTGCTACAGACGGTGGCGCTCGGCTGGGCCGGCCGTAAGGTGGTGCGCATCTGGTATCCATCTTCCGATCACACGGCTGTCAAACCGCGGCTGATCGAGCCCTACTTTCTCGAGCCGTCGCTGCTTGGGCACGGGAGCTATGTCGTCGCGCGCGATCGCGGCGTGGGCGAGATGCGGACCTTCAAGCTGGAACGCATCACGCGGGCCGAGCCCATGACGGAGACCTACACGATTCCGGCCGACTTCGATATCAACCGCTACCTGTCGGGGGCCTGGGGGATCTATCACTCCGGCGATCCGGTCGAAGTCCGGCTGCGGTTTTTTCCGCCAGCGGCGGCCCGGGTGCGGGAGTCGACCTGGCATCCGTCGCAGAAGCTCAGCGACGGGCCCAGAGGCTCGGTGAACATGACCGTTACCGTCACCGGGACAGTCGAGATCACGCCCTGGATCCTGGGCTGGGGCGACGCGGTGGAGGTCATCGCACCGAAAGAGTTACGCAGGAAGATCGCCGACGCGGGTGCAAAAATGGGGGCGCGCAACACAGTGACAATTCCCTCCCGCTCGGGGGGAGGCGAGGGTGGGGGCCGCCGGGCCCGAGGAGGGTCGTGATGAGTGTCTTCGGAAACGTATCAGCGGTGAAGCCATCGAAGATTTGGGACGGAGTCCTCGCGCGCGCCGTGCACGCCGAAAGGGTCACGATCGGATTCGTCGACATCGATCCGGGCGTGCTCGTACCGGAGCACCGGCACGACAACGAGCAGGTCGGATTTGTGCAGCGTGGTTCGGTCACGATGACTGTCGCGGGTCAAGCGCGCGAGCTACGGGTGGGGGAGACGTACTCCATCGCCGGCGGCGTCCCTCACTCCGCGAAGGCAGGCGCCGATGGAGTGTCAGTGGTTGACGTCTTCGCGCCAGTTCGCGAAGACTGGAAGATGGTGCCGACCGTTGAGCCCTTTCCAGGGAAGTGGCCCGAGCCCGCGCGCTGAGCTAAAAGAGCCCGGCGTACTCCCCGCCGTCGACCGACAGCGTGGCGCCCGTGATGAAGCTCGCCGCGTCGCCGGCCAGAAAGACGACGGCCGCGGCGAGCTCATCGGGACGTCCGTGCCGGCCAAGCGGGATATTGCGGATGCTTCGTGCCGTGAACTCCTTGGGATCGACCCCAAGCCGGCTCGCCTGGTGACGGTTTTCTTCGACGATCCGATCGGTCTCGAAGCGGCCGGTCAGGATCGAGTTGACCCGGACCTCGGGCGCGGCCTCTTTCGCCAATGTTTTTCCCATCGCGACCACCGCCGGGCGCAGCGCATTCGAGAGGACGAGATTGTCGACGGGCTGATGGGCGGCGATCGACGTGAGGTTCACGATGCTGCCGCGACCGCGCCGCAGTGCGGGAAGGGAAGCGCGCGTCAGGCGGACGGCGCTCATCAGCACCAGGTTGATCGCCTCGGCCCACGCGGCATCGTCTAGCTCGGCGACGCGGCCGAGGATCGGCCCGCGTGTGTTGTTGACGAGCACCTCGAGGCCGCCAAGGGTCGCGGTCGCCCACTCGACGAGGTCGCGGCACTGGTCAGCCTGCCTGAGGTCGGCCACCCGCGCGACGACATCGTGACCTTCCTTCCGCAGGGCGTCGGCGGCGGCCCGGATCCGCTGCTCGTTGCTGGAGGAGATCGCGACGCGATAGCCCTCGGCGGCGAGCGCCCGGGCCGACGCAAACCCGAGGCCACGGCTGGCAGCCGTCACGAGCGCGCGGCGTCCCCTGAGCCCCGTTTCCACGGGCCAAATACTAGGGCGGGGTGGCTAGGCGGCGGCGCGAGGTTGCTTGCCGCAGGCTGGGCACGGCGTGCCCGCCTTGAGCTCCGCTCTTTTGAACGCGTGCCCTCCGCAATGGGGGCAGAGTGCGCCCGGTCGAAGAGGCTGTGCCAGCGCGGCCTTCTGCATCCGCTCGCGCAGGTGACTGTCCTCTTCCTTTTCGATGAAGCGCGGGTCGGTGGGCGTCTGGGTGCTCATGCGGCCTTCAGCGCTCCCGGCTGAAATGCTCCGGGTCGAATGTGCTCAGCGAGCTTGATGCCGATGACTTCTGGATGCAGGTCGATGCCGCGCTGATACGGATGCACACTGAGAATGGCCGGCACGCGCCGATTGCCGATCTCGACATCGAGGACGTGACCGTGCAGGCTCGTCATGGACCCCCATCCATCCCAGGTCTTCACGGTCCGCCACCATAGGTGTCGGGCGACTGGTCCACCCATCGCAACGATCGCCTGTGGCGCGATCCTTGCCAGCAAGCTCTGCAGGTGGCGGTCGACGCACTGATTGAGCGCCGCATCGGTGACGCGGTCCGGGTTCTCGGTCGCGCAGCGAACCGCCCAGGTATGAAAGGCGGAGTCCAGGACGTCGTGCTTGTCGAGCTTCTGGCCCATCCGCCCGCGGGCGGCAAGCATCACCGCGCGGACGAACTGAAAGTAGGGGAGAGGAGTATCCGCCGTCATATGGTGCTCGAGCCGCCCCTCATGGTCGAGCCACTCGTTAAACGCTTCGTTACTGGCACTGGCCGCGTCGAGTGGGCTCGGGCTGATGAAGACGATCGGCGCCTCCGGGTTCCCAAATCCCACCTGGGGCCGGCGGAGCGGCTGCGCCAGCCGTTCGCACGGACTGTCCGCGCCCCGGTCGGACTCGGCGATCGCGCACCCGTGCAACCGCTTGAGAGCGTCCGAGCCGAAGAATTCCAGGTATTGCTGGCCCTTGCTCACGCTGTTGGAAACGACGCGGAGCGATGGCCGAAGCTTGCGCCCACTGGGGCCGCTTAAGATTTCCCCAGTGGCAACGATTCCCGCCATCGATGTCAAGGAGCTCCGACGCCGCCTCGACGCGGGCGGTGCCAAGCCCTACCTGCTCGATGTCCGCGAGCCGTGGGAGTATCTGGCCGGGCACGTGCCCGGGGCGCACCTGATCCCGCTCGGGGAGCTGGAACAACGGGTCGCCGAGGTGCCGCGAGATCGCGAGGTGCTCGCCATTTGCCACAGCGGTCAACGCAGCCTGGCCGCCGCCGGCTACCTGCAGCAGCTGGGCTATACCACCGTCAGCAATGTCGACGGCGGCACCGCCGCCTGGATCGAACGCGGCTACCCACTGGAGAAGTAACCCTCCCCCGCTCGCGGGGGAGGGCAGGGTGGGGGCTCTCCGACAGACAGCTGTCAAAACCCCCTGCTTGACTTTGGGAGTGAGCCAAACCACGATGATGTCGACCAACCGTCCCTTTCACGTCCTGGAGGAGTTGCTGTGAGCGTCCTTGAACTGGTCATCGTGATCCTGTTGCTGGCGGTTCTGCTGAGCCTTTTGGCTGTCGTGATCCGCCGGCCCTCCTCGACCGGGCCGTCTGATGCCGTGCTTGCCGCGCTGGCCGACCTCGGCTCGCTGAAGTCGCACGTCGAAACGGTGAGCACCCAGCAGGGCGCGCTGAGCCAGTCGCTGGGCATGCTGCAGGCGGCCGTCCAGGGGGTGGAGACCAAGGTACTGGAGAGTTCGGCCGGGGTCCGGGAAGCGATCGGCAAGGACCTGTCCGACGCCCGGATCGTGGTCGAACGCCTCAAAGTCGACGGCGAGGAGCGGCGGCGCATGGAGGAGGACGTGCAAGCGTCGGC
>Ga0070699_100000709_pt1 | contig 30905 bp, 32 predicted proteins | sample KBSK1503metaG_FD_65473 | JGI IMG/M metagenome (GOLD analysis project Ga0070699, IMG submission 65473) | Corn, switchgrass and miscanthus rhizosphere microbial communities from Kellogg Biological Station, Michigan, USA - KBS K1-50-3 metaG | ecosystem: Host-associated > Plants > Roots >...
CGCGGCGCGCGCCCCGCCCCGCGCCTCGTCCCGCGCCCCACCCCCTCGCCCCGCCCCTCGCCTCGTCTCGTGCCCCACCCTGGCACCCGCATCTACCTGCCCAAGCGCATCAGCCCTCGCCCTGCTCGCACCTCCCCGCGCATCCACCTCACCCGGGAACCCGCGCGAGGGCTGACCAATCATTGCGGATCGCTGCACCCCCCATCACGGGGGTAACGATCCGCAATAACGATTCCGCGTTATCCACAGGCTAGAAGCTTGGGATGGCGCGGGGCAGCGGGGCTCTTCAGGCTGGGGGCATGGATCAGCAGAGCTTGACCTGGCTCGGCCAGCTTCAGCACCAGGCGGGCGTCGTCTCACGACAGCAGGCGCTTGACGCGGGCTTCACCGAGAAGGCGATCGAATGGCGGCTCCGCCGCGGGACGTGGCAGCGTCTGCATACCGGGGCCTATGCGACATTCAGTGGCAAACCCTCGCGGGAGGGGAGGCTGTGGGCGGTCGTGTTGCACGTGGGGCCCGGCGCTGTGCTCAGCCACGAGACCGCTGCCGAGATCCATCGCCTGACCGACAAGCAGAGCGCTCGGATCCACGTGAGCGTCCCGGTCGAGCGCCGTCCCGGGCAGCACAAGAAGCTCCGGGGGGTGGTTATCCACAGATCGCGGGGACTGGTTGCGGAATGGCAGCCGCCGTGGCATCTGCCGCGGACCGCGGTGGAGGACACCGTGCTCGACCTGATCGCCGCGGCGCGCACCTTCGACGACGCCTATGGCTGGATCTCGGCCGCGGTCGGCCGCCGCCTCACCACGCCGGAACTGCTCGGCAAGGCGCTGGCTGTGCGCTCGCGGATGCGCTGGCGTCGCTGGGTCACGGCGGCGCTCCAGGACGCCGCCGACGGCGTCCACTCCCCGCTGGAGCGGCAGTACGTGGACGGGGTCGAGCGCGCCCACGGGCTGCCGCCGGCCCGGCGGCAGGCCAGGCGCAGGCACGGCAGCGGTAACCGGTACCTGGACAACCTGTACGAGCCGTTCGGGCTGTGCGTGGAACTCGATGGCAACGCCGCCCATCCGGCCGAGGGCCGCTGGCGCGACACGCACCGGGACAACGCCAACCTGGTGCAGGGAGCGCGGACGCTCAGGTACGGCTGGCCCGACGTCACCGAGCACCGCTGCCGGACGGCCGCGGAGATCGCCGAGGTCCTGCACCGACAGGGCTGGACAGGCACGTTGCGCCGGTGCGGTCCCGCTTGCACCGCGGTCGGATAGGGCAGGGACTACGAGGAGCGGGCGGCGTGCCGCTTGCGCTTGGAGCGGGCCGTCGCCTCGGGCTGCGGCGCGGCGGCGGGCTGAGTGGCGGCCGAAGCCACCTTCACCAGGGCCTCGAACATGCGCAGGTCGTCGCCATCCTCGGGGTTCCACTGCACGCCCAGGCCCCACCGGTGCCCCTGCACCTCGAGCGCCTCCACCACCTGGTCCGGGGTCCAGGCCACGGTGAGGAGACCGGTGCCGAGCTGGTTGACAGCCTGGTGATGGGACGCAGGCACCTGGGCGTGCTCGCCCAGCACGCCGCTGAGCTTGCTCGCCGTGGCGATCTGCAGGTCGTGGGTGGTCATCTTGACCGGGTCCGGCTTGTGGCTCTCGTTGCCGAGGCGGTCGGGGAGGTGCTGGGTCAGGGTGCCGCCGCGGGCCACGTTGAGGATGTGCATGCCGCGGCCGATGGCCAGGAAAGGCAGGTCGGCGTCGATCGCCGCCCGGGTGAGGATCAGCTCGAACCGGTCCCGCCGGTGGTCGGGTATGTCGGTCTGCTCGTGCGGCGCCTCGTCGTACAGCGAGGGGTCGACGTCACGGCCGCCGGTCAGCACCAGGCCGCTGAGGCCGGCGATCAGCACGGGCACGGAAGCCGCCGGAACCGGCGGCAGGATGACCGGCGTCCCTCCGGCACGATCGACGGCTCGGGTGTAGCTCACCGGCGAGACCACTGCCTCGCGAATCCAGTTACCCCACCGGGCGGCCTCAAGCTCCCCAGTGATGCCGATAATCGGCCGGCCCATCCGTTGCCCTCCTGCATATAAGGTCCCATGCCCATAATGGCCCATCACGCCCACGTCAGACCTGTCCACCGGGAAATTCTTCAGCGCCGGTTAAACCCGACTTGCCGGGAATCGATGATAGCGCTCTGCTGCTGGTGCGACGCTGTGAGTGTGGTGATGTCTGCAAGCGGCGAATCGGCCCGCCCGGCTGAAGGCCTTCCGGCGCCTAACAGCCCGGGCGATGTCGTCCGAAATCCTGCACAGGTCTCATTCTGACTGCTCGGGCCGGTCTCTGACGCGGCAATGACATACTTCTACGCGCAACTGTTTACCATGGACGCCGAAATCCGGGCCATGTTCCCGGCCGCCATGGACCTGCAGCGGCGGCGTTTCTTCGAGGCCCTCGGCCGGATCGCCGACGCCCAGCAGACCCAGGCTGAGCGCGACCGCCTAGTGCCCTACCTGCAGGAACTCGGGCGCGCGCACCGAAAGTTCGGCGTTCGCGAGCAGCACTACGAGGTGATCGGGCGCGCCCTGCTCGCGACGCTGCAGCGGTTCGCCGCGCCGCGCTGGAACGAGACCGCGAAGCACGCCTGGGAGACCGCGTACAACCGGGCCGCCACCATCATGATCGAGGCCGCTAAGGACGACGCGGCAGAGTCTCCGGCGTGGTGGATCGCCACCGTGAGCGGAATGGAATTGCGCGGGCCTGATATCGCGGAGCTGACCCTGCAGCCCGAGCAGCCGCTGACCTACCGTCCTGGCCAGCACATCAGCGTCCAGACGCCGCACTGGCCGCGGCTGTGGCGCACCTACTCGATCGCGAATGCCCCGCGGTCCGACGGGCTGATCCGCTTGCATGTGCGCGCGGTCAGCGGCGGGCTGGTCAGCCCGGTGCTCGTGCACCAGGTCCGGGCCGGGGACCCGCTCGTGCTCGGCGCGCCGGCCGGCGCGATGATCGCCGACACGCGTTCGGACCGGGATGTCCTGTGCCTGGCGGGCGGCACCGGGCTGGCCCCGGTCAAGGCCATCATCGAGGCCCTGATCAGCGCGCCCGACCCGGGCCGGCACCGCGAGATCGTGCTCTACCACGGCGCGCGGCGGCACCAGGACCTGTATGACCTGCCCGCGCTGCACGAGATGGAACTGGCCTACCCGTGGCTGCAGATCATCCCGGCGGTGTCGGACGAGCCGGCCCACGACCACGACATCATGTACGGCACGATCCCCGAACTGGCCGCCAAGGCGACCTGGGCCGAACGGGACGTCTACATCAGCGGTCCCGACCACATGATCGTCAAGACCGCACGGGCGCTCAGGGAGCGCGGCGCCCCGAATCGCCTCATTCACTACGACCTGGACCCGAGGACTCCTCAAAACCCGCAGGCGAGCCAGTCCCTCTAACCCCGCAGAGCTCTGTTTATCCCAGATATGCGCTTATCTCAGATATGTACCGAAGAACGCGAAGATCCGCTGCCAGGCGTCCTCCGCCGCGCCCTTGTCGTACCGCAGCCGCGCCAGCGCGGTGAGCGGCGCCATCGCAGCCGGCTTGGGGCTCATGAAGCTGTGCCCTGCCTCCGGGTACACCTTCACGTCGTGCGGCACTCCCAGTGCGGTCAGCGCGGCCTCGAGCCGCTGCGGATGCGAGGCGCCCATCGCGTCCCGCCCGCCGTAGCTCCCGACGATCGGGCAGGAGCCGGCCAGCAGCGCTTCCGCATCCGCCGGGACCTCGCCGTAATTGACCGCCGCGGCGGAGTACTCCCCGCGCGGCGCGCACAGCAGCGCGAAGCCGCCCCCCATGCAGAACCCGATCACCCCGGTCTTGCCGGTGCAGTCCGGGCGCCCGGCCAGACAGGCGCGGCACGCGTCCAGGATCTCGAAGGCCGGTCCCGACCCGGCCCGCAGCTGCCGGAACATGCTCCGGAGACAGCGCACCCAGAACTTGCCGTCGATCAGGTCGGGCGCCAGGGCCAGGTAGCCGAGCGCGGCCAGCCGGTCCGCGTGGGCCCGGGTGTCCGCGTTGAGGCCGAACGCCTCGTGGATCACCACCACGCCCGGCCACGGGCCAGCCGAACCGAACGGCTCGGCGAGGTACGCGTTCGTGGCACCGACCGTCACGTCAGGCACCGCGAGGCCCCTATACCTTGCGCCAGCCGGGGACCCAGGTGCCGTCCTCGGTCACCGTGTAGTCCCCGAACAGGGCCGGCGCCTCCGCCCGCATCAGCTCGCCGATCTTGCCGAACACCAGGCGGATCTCTTCCTCGGCGCCCTGGTCCGTGCGCGCCTCGAGGGTGTGCCGCAGGGTGCGGACGTTCGCCGTCCACACCAGCCCGGTGGCCAGGCCCTCGGGCGCGAACCGGCGCATGAACGAGGTCTTGGCCTTCTTCTCGTGCATCTTGGTGTCGTCTTCGTCCAGCCCGAAGTGCCCGGCCAGCCACTGCTGGAACTGCTCGAGCTCGGTCAGCAGGGCGGTGGCCCGCTTCATCAGCTCGGCGTCCTGGAGCGCCCAGTCGGGGAACCAGAACGGCAGTTCGTCGAGCCGGACGTAGCGCAGCGACTCCTGCGAGATAGCCGTACCGGGCCGATGCCTAGCAATCTCGTGCGTGAAAACACGAGATACGTTGTGCAACACGAATGTAAAACTGGTGTGTTCCAGGACGGATCCGTGCTGCTGCTTCAGGATGTTCTGCAGGTACGCATCCTGGTCGTCGCGTACCTTGCGAACATTGGGGTTGAGCCCTGGCTCCCAGGAGCGATAGCACATCTTGCCGGCGAACTCGGCGAGATCCTGGGCCTCGAGCTGGCCGCGGTCGATCCGCTCCAGCCAGCGTTCGCCGCCCACCTCGCGCAGGTAGGCGGCCATCGCCTCGTAGTCGACCTTCGGCCGGGCAACCAGGAAAACCTCGGGCTCCACGCTCCTCATGGCACAGCACACTACATGGCGGCCCCGGCATTCTCCCGGGCACGACACAGGTCCAGGACGTTGCCGATGACCTGGTGGCCGGACCGCCCGGACGCAGTCAGGATCGACTCGGGGTGGAACTGCACGGCCCACCGGGCCGCGACGGGATCCTCGATCGCCATCACGACGCCGTCCGGGGTGCAGGCAGTCACGGCGAACCCGCCGCGGACTTCGGCGGCCGGCGCGTACAGGCTGTGGTACCGGCCCGCGGTGAACTCGGCGGGCAGCCCGGCCAGCAGGGACCCCCCGTTCACCCGGACCAGCCCGGGCTTGCCGTGCGCGGGCTCGGGCAGCAGGGACAGCGTCCCGCCCGCGTGCTCCACCATCGCCTGCAGGCCCAGGCAGACGCCGAACACCGGCAGGTGCCGCGCGTACACCTCGCCGAGCAGCGCCGTGCAGCCGAAGTCGGCCGGCCGGCCCGGCCCGGGCGACATGACGACCAGATCCGGGGCGTACGAGTCGAGCAGCGCCGGGGAAAACCCGTACCGCAGCGTAGTGACCTCGGCGCCGTGCTGCCTGAAGTAGTCGCCCAGCGTGTGCACGAACGAGTCCTGGTGGTCAACCAGCAGGACCCGGGGGGCGTAGTCACACGAGGCTGTCTCCAGCCCGGCCGAACGAGCGGCCCCGGCCTCGCCCGGCCCGATTCGGCTGGGCGCGATCCGGCTGGACGCGATCCGGCTGGCCTCATCCAGGGTCTCCAGCAGGGCGCGCGCCTTGATGTGCGTCTCTTTCTCCTCGGCCTCCGGCACCGAGTCGTACAGCAGCGTCGCGCCCGCCCGCACCGCGGCGATCCCGCCGGTGATGTGGGCGGTGCGCAGGGTGAGCCCGGTGTTCATCGACCCGTCGAAGCCGATCTTGCCGACGGCCCCGCCGTACCAGCGGCGCGGGGTGTCCTCGTGGTCCTCGATGAACTGCATGGCCCAGGTCTTCGGGGCGCCGGTCACGGTGACCGCCCACATGTGGGTGAGGAACGCGTCGAACGCGTCGAACCCGGGTCTGAGCCGACCCTCGATGTGGTCGACGGTGTGGATGAGGCGGCTGTACATCTCGATCTGCCGCCGACCGATCACCCGGACCGAGCCCGGCACGCAAACCCGCGACTTGTCGTTGCGGTCCACGTCGGTGCACATAGTCAGCTCGGACTCCTCCTTGGCCGAGCCGAGCAGGGTGGCGATGTTGGCCGCGTCCTCAAGGGTGTCCTCGCCGCGCGCGATCGTGCCGGCGATCGGGCAGGTCTCCACCCGGTCGCCGGTAACCCGCACGTACATCTCGGGCGACGCGCCGACCAGGTACTCCCCCTCGCCCAGGTTGAAAAGGAACTCGTACGGGGCCGGATTGCGCTGCCGCAGCAGCTCGTAGAACGCGGCCGGCGACGCGCACCGGCCGTAGAACACGTGGCTGGGCACCACCTCGAACAGGTCCCCGCGGGCGAATCGCTCCCTGGCATCCTCCACCACCCGTGCATAACGTCCGGGCCGCGGTTGCTGAGGAAGGTCTTGATCCCGAACGGCCTGGGTTTCCCGCCCGGCAGCCGTACCTGCCGTGGCGCGGTCGAGCCCGGCTGTGGACACCCCGCCCACCTCGAAGTCGTAGGAGTACCTGACCGCCTCCTCGCGCTTGCGGTCCATGACCCAGATCTCATCCGGCAGGTGCAGCACCAGGTCACGCTGGGTGGCCGGGCGGTCGAGCCGGCGCCGGACCGGCTCGAACTGGAAGGCCAGGTCGTAGCCGAACGCGCCGTACAGGCCCAGGTGCGGGTCCTCGCAGCCGAACGCCGCGGTGATCTCCCGCAGCGCGGTGAACACGGTCGGCCGGCGGCTGCGCTCCTCCTCGGTGAACTCCCTGTCGTCCTCCGGGATGAGGAAGGTGTCGTCGTCGACGGGCTGGATCAAGGGTCCGGCCCGCCGCAAGGCGGCGCGGATCACCGGCAGCAGCACGCGGCCGCGGTCGTTCAGCGCCCGCAGGGTCACCCGCCTGCCGCTAGCGACGATCTCGGCGCACGGGTCGGCGTACGCCATGATCCAGCGGCTGTACCGCCCCGGGTACTCCATGCCGGAGCTCATCACGCCGCCGCGGCGCTCGTCGGCCAGGGCCGCGATCCGGCCGAGCTCGGCGGGGTCGAACGGCGCGGCAGTGCGGATGACCCGCACCCCGTCGCGGGTCGTCATTTCCGTACGTTGGGCGTCCACAGTGGCCCCTCGGGTCTCAGGCCCCGGAGGCGGCCGGGCAACAAAAAGCGGCCGCCTCCGGGGCGGTCGCTTCTCGGATCCGTCTGTGTTTCAAAAACAGCTGAATCAGCACGCCGCCTAGGGGCGGCGCCACCACTGCAGGCGGGCTGTTCTCGTCACGGGGCTTAGCGTAGCGGACGGCCGCCCGGTTCCGCCAGCGGGCCGGGCGCTCAGGAACCCGGGCAGGCCGGGTGCAGGTCCGGCATCCGCCAGGCGGCCGCCGCGGCCGCTATGAGCTGGGCCGCGCTGCGCAGGTCCCGCTGGGAACCGCCCGCCATCGCGTCCAGGTCCTGGTCCGACGGTGTGCCGCCGGCCAGGAACGTCACAACGATCCGCTGCACCGAGGGGTCGCCAAGCAGGCCGCCGTGGAAGGCATCGACGAAGATCACGTTCCGCGGCATCGGGCAAGCGGGCAGCGTGACCGCGTCGGCGAGCGGCACGACCGCCAGCCAGGCCAGGCCGCGGTCCCGGCTGACCTGGGCGAAGTAGCTGGCGCCCACCTCGCTTACCGAGTCGATCAGCGCCTGCGCTCCGGAACGTCCGTAGGGCGACATCCCGCCGATCAGGTTGTTCAGCGTGGTCAGCGCGGCGCCCGGCACGGTGCCTCCGGCCTGGCCGAGCTGGCCGGGCTGGACGATGGGGCTGAGCAGCACCACCGACCTGACCGGCACGTGCGGGTGCCTGGCCAGCATCGCGTACACGCCGAGGGTGCCCTCGCTCTCCGCCACGATGTCCACCGGCGCGCCGACCAGCAGGTACAGCTTCTCGACCTGGCTGGCCATCCGGTCGCCTAGCACCTGGATGGAGAGGTTCCCGGCCAGGTTGTACGGGATCGGCTGCCCGGCGGCGTCCAGGCCCAGGTAGGAGAACTGGCGCACCAGCATGTGCGGCTCGGCGGCGCGCAGGGTGTTCGCGCTGTGACAGCAGGTCGATCCGAAGCCCTCGACCACGAGCACGGCGCCGCTGACCCGGGCCGGCCCGGTGACGGCCTTGGCACTGGCCGCGCTGGTTCCCCCGGCCGGCGCGGTCAGGTCGTCTCCGGTGACTGCGCCGACCGTCACGCCGCCCGGCTCCGCGGCGAACCGCACGGTACCGGTGAAGGCGAGCCGGGCCATCCCCACGACGAGGGCAAGCACCATCACCGCCGCCAGCGGCGCCATCGGCACCCAGTTGGTCCGGTGCCGCAGCGCCCGCCGGATGCGCCAGAGCGTGGCGTGCCACTGCCACGGGTTAGGCGGCCTTTCGGCCGCGGCCCGCACCACGGCCGCGGTCAGCCCATACCAGGCCCGCGCGTCCACGACGCCGGCCAGCCCGGCCACCGCCACCACGCCGGGCGTGTCGAGGTGCGCCATCAGCGCCGAGGACAGCGACAGCACGCCGAAGGTGGCCACGACCCACGCCGCGGTCGTGGCCGGGGGAAGTCGCCGCCACCAGGCCTGGCCGACGCCGCCCTGGCTCAGCGCCACGGCGGTGCCGAGCAGGATGGGTACCGCGGCCAGGTAGGGCCAGGAGAACGGCAGCAGCGCCACCCCGAACATCAGCGTGACTACTGGCGACATCACCAGCCCGACCAGAACGGTCAGCACTGCGCAGGACACCAGCGAGGCCAGGAAACGCGGCCGCGGCAGGCTCTGCTGCGCTCCGGGCTGCTCCCCGGCGCTACCCTTCGGCCAGGCCAGCATGACCAGCACGGCGTCCACCGCCGAGCGGGCGACGACGAGTAGCAGGAGCACGCCGGTAAAGCCGAGCCAGGACTGGTTGAACGCGAACAGCCAGCGCAGATCGTGGTAGGCCGCGAGCGGCGGGAGCGCGGTGACCTGGGGGGCGAGCGGGCGGGCGCTGGGCGCGAGGAAAGAGAGCACCGTCGCCTCGGCTATCGCGCCCCCGGCCGCAAACGCGATAAGCCCCCGGTGCCGGACGAAACCCCCGGCCAAACCCCGCCTCCCGTACGCCAGCGCCCCCGCTGTGGCTGATCGCAGCCTAAACGTGCCGTAAGGGCGCGTACGGCTGCCGCGGGGTCCACGCGGCGGCGAATACTGTGGCCCGCTATCCGGTGTAACCGGGCAATGCGGGCATGTATGCCCGGGGAGGGCAGCCGGGGGTTAGAACTCGAATCCGCCGGGGCGGCCGTTCCGGTCGGCGAGCAGGCCAGCCAAGGTGGAGACGGCGATCTCCGGGGGAATCCGGGAGCCGATGTTGAGCCCGATCGGCCGGTGCACGCGGGCGATTTCCTCCGGCGGGACGCCGAGGTCGGTGAGCATGGCCACGTGCGGCCCGGCGTGGTGCGGGTTGCCCATGATCCCGACCCAGCGCGCCTTGGTGGCCAGCGCGTCGCGGAGGATGACGCCGAGCTCGGACCGGTGGTGGTCGGTGAGGACCACGTCCGTGCTGTCGTCGAGGTCGTCGGGGATCGCGGTGAGCAGCGGGAACCCGAGGGCGGCCGCCCCGGCCGCGCGTGCCTCGTCGGGCTCGAGCAGCAGCCCGCGGAATCCCATGTCCGCGCCGTACCTGAGCAGGTAGCCGGCGACCGGAGAGGCGAAGACGGCGACCAGCGTCCGCTCGGCCGGGACCGAGCTGCTCGCGGGGGCGACGGGGGTGTGGGCCACCTCGCAGGCCGAGTCTTCGTCGTGGTGGTGCGTGTGCTCAGTCATACAGCTAGTCTGCCCTGGGCGATAACGGCGTGGGTAGGGTGAGGTGTGATCACCCGTGACGACATCCGCGGCACCTACGACACGATCAGGCCCTATATCCGGCGCACGCCGGTGGTCCAGCTCGACCTCGGCCACCTCGACCCCGCGGCTACCGAACTGCCCGACGTTATCCTCAAGCTGGAGCAGCTTCAGTGCGCCGGCTCGTTCAAGGCCCGCGGCGCGTTCGCGAACCTGCTGCTGCGAGACGTGCCGCCCGTGGGCGTCGTGGCGGCCTCCGGCGGCAACCACGGAGTGGCCGTCGCCTACGCCGCGTCCAGGGTGGGTTTGGGGGGCAAGCAGAGCGTCCCGGCCAGGATCTTCGTGCCCACCGTGTCCGCCCCGGCCAAGATGGAGCGGATCCGGCAGCTCGGCGCGGAACTCGTGGTGACCGGCGACAGGTACGCCGACGCGCTGGACGCCGCGCAGGCCTGGGCCGCGAGCTCGGGCGCGATGAGCGTGCACGCCTTCGACCAGCGGGAGACACTGCTCGGCCAGGGCACTGTGGCCCTCGAGCTGGCCGGGCAGGCCGCCGAGCTGGACGCGGCCGGCCTGGACACGGTGCTGGTCCCGGTCGGCGGCGGCGGGCTGATCGGCGGCATTGCCGCCTGGTTCGGCGGCTCCGTCCCGAAGACCCGGGTGATCGGGGTCGAGCCGGACGGCGCCCCCACCCTGACCCGCGCCCGCGCCGAGGGCAGGCCCGCCGACGCCCCGGCCGAGGGGGTGGCGGCCGACGCCCTGGCCCCGCGGCGGGTGGGCGAGCTGGTATTCCCGATCACGCAGGCCTACGTCGAGGACGTGGTGCTGGTCGGCGACGCCGCGATCCTGGCGGCTCAGCAGGCGCTGTGGCAGGCGGCCAGGATCGCCGCGGAACCCGCTGCCTCGGTCGGGATCGCGGCCCTGCTCACCGGCGCCTACAAGCCCGCGCCCGGCGAGCGGGTGGCCGTCGTGATCAGCGGTGCCAACATGGCTCCGGCCCAGCTCGGCACGTAGTGTGACCGGGCCTGCCATGCGCTTCGTCTTCACTCCTCCCGCTGACCACGCGGCCGGCCTGCTCACGCTGCCGTGGTCCGAGCCGCTCGCGGAATGGCGGGACGAGCGGCTGGTCGAGATCAGGCAGCGGGGTATCTCCCGGCACGTGGTCCGCTTCGTCTACGACGACGGCACCCTGTACGCCCTCAAGGAGCTCAGCGAGCGACTGGCCCGGCGCGAGTACCGGCTGCTCAGGGCGCTCGGCGAGCTCGGTATCCCGGCCGTGGAGGCGGTCGGCGTGGCGGTCGACCGGGACGGGCCGGGACGCGGCGACGAGGACGCGATCCTCGTGACCAGGTTCCTCAGCTACGCGACCACCTACCGGGCGGTCTTCTCCAACCCGCGGGGTCTGCAGCCGACCGACGGGCTGCTCGACGCGCTGGTCGAGCTGCTGGTCCGGCTGCACCTGTCCGGCTTCTTCTGGGGTGACTGCTCGCTGTCCAACACGCTGTTCCGGCACGACGCGGGCACCCTGGAGGCGTACCTGGTCGACGCGGAGACCAGCGAGCAGCACCCGGGGCTGAGCGACGGGCAGCGCGAATGGGACCTCGAGCTGGCCGTCGAGCGGGTCTACGGTGAGCTGCTCGACCTGCAGGCGGGCGAGCTGCTCCCGGCCGACGTGGAGCCGCTGGAAATCGCCGGGGAACTCGGGCGCCGGTACGAGTCGCTGTGGCAGGAGCTGACCCGCGAGGAGATCCTGAAACCCGACGAGCAGCGGTACCGGATCGCCGACCGCCTGCGTCGGCTCAACGAGCTCGGCTTCGACGCGGACGAGGTCGAGCTGATCAGCACCGGCGACGGCAACAAGCTGCGGCTGAAGACCCGGGTCACGGAGACCGGGCACGACTCCAGGAAGCTGTTCCTGCGCACCGGGATCGACGCCGGGGAGCGCCAGGCGCGGCGCCTGCTCAACGACATGGCCGGGTTCCGGGCCTGGCTGGAGCAGAAGCAGGGCCGGCCGGTTTCGGAGGTGGTGGCGGCCAACCGGTGGCTGGAGGAGGTCTACGACCCGGTGATCGCCGCGATCCCCGAGGACCTCCGCGGCCGGCTGCCCCCCGCGGAGGTCTTCCACGAGGTGCTCGAGCACCGCTGGTACGTGTCCGAGGCGGCGGGCCGCGACGTTGGCACCTCCGCCGCCGCCACGGCCTACTTCGAGCAGGTCCTGCCCGCCGCGCCCGAGCCCATGACGGCCGACGACGCCCAGGTCTAGTGCGGAGGCCTAGCGCGGGGCCGGATACAGGTCGGCCTCCGGGTCCCCGCCGGCCAGCCAGCCGGCGGCCTCGTCGGTCTCCTGCTGGACCCCCCGCCTGAGCCCGCGCAGGGCCACGAACCCGGCGACGGCCATGATCACGCACATCCCGTACAGCACATCGCGAGTGGCTGCGGCGAAGTCGGCACGAATGAACGCCGGGATGGCTGATTCTTAGCTTGTAAAGTGCCCGGGGGCCAGTCATCAGTTAAATGACTGTAGCTGGCGGGCTTCCTACCTGGGATGCTCGGGCCATGCGCGCAGTTGTGCTCGAGCAGTTCGGCGGCACCCTGACCCTGACCGAGGTGGACAAGCCGGCGGCGGGTCCCGGCGAGGTCCTGGTCCGGGTGCTGGCCAGCGGCGTGAACCCGCTGGATACCAAGATCCGGGCCGGGAAGGCCGCCCACGCCCAGAGCGTCCTGCCCGCCATCCTCGGCCTGGACCTGGCCGGCGTGGTCGAGGAGGCCGGCCCGGACGTGCCGGGCTTCGCCGCGGGCGACGAGGTCTACGGGCTCACCGGCGGGGTCGGCGGCCTGCCGGGCTCGCTCGCCGAGTACGCGGCCGTGGACGCCGCGCTGCTGGCCCGCAAGCCCGCGGCGCTGACCATGCGCGAGGCCGCGGCGCTCCCGCTCGCCGTGATCACCGCGTGGGAGGGCCTGGTCGACCGGGCCGGCGTCCGCGGCGGGCAGAAAGTGCTCGTGCACGGCGGCGCCGGCGGCGTCGGTCACGTGGCCGTCCAGCTGGCCCGCGCCCGGGGCGCCGAGGTCTTCGCGACCGGCTCGCCGGGCAGCCTGCCGGTCATCTCCAGGCTCGGCGCCACCGCGATCGACTACGCCACCCCGGTCGGCGACTACGTGGCCAGGTACACCGGCGGCGAAGGCTTTGACGTCATCTTCGATTCGGTCGGCGGGAAGACGCTCGACAAGTCGTTCGAGGCGGTCCGCTCCTACACCGGCCACGTGGTGAGCGCGCTGGGCTGGGGCACGCACGACCTCGCTCCGCTTTCGTTCCGCGGCGCCAGCTACTCCGGCATCTTCACCCTTCTGCCCTTGCTGACCGGCCGTGGCCGGGCGCACCACGGCGAGATCCTGCGCGAGGCGGCGGCGCTGGCCGACGCCGGGGCGCTGCGGCCGATCATCGACGCCCGGCGTTTCACCCACAAGACCGTGGCCGAGGCTCACCGGGCGGTCGAGGACGGCACCGCCGCGAGCAAGATCGTCATCGACATCGCGGAGTGAGGCTCCCCCCAGGCCCAGACTCACACCGAGGTCGGTCCCTCGCTGCTCGAGGTGCTGCTGGCCGCGCGGATCGTGCCCACCCGCAACACCTGGGTCGCGGCCACCGGCGACGACAACTACGTGGCCACGGTCACGCCGGCCGAGCAGCTCGTCGGCGGGCGGCCGCTGCAGCTGTCGCTGAACGAGGACGGCACCGCGCTGGCCCAGCCGAGGCTGGTCACCGACGGCGACGTCAGGGGCGGCCGCTACGTCTCCGGCGTGGTGGACATCTACGTCGGCACCGGGCCCGCCCGCTAGGCGGCCCGACTAGGAGGCGGCGAGCGCGTCGGTGAGCGCGTTGATGCCGGCCAGGTTCGCGGCCAGGTCGGCACCGAGGCGATATCGGGCGGCGAGCGCGTCCGGCGAGAAGTAGGAGACCTTGGTCTGCCCGTCGTCGTCCCACACCAGCACCTTGAGCGGCAGGTCGAGGGCGGCCAGCGGTGACGCCGCCATCACCGGCGTGCCCGCCGCCGGGCTGCCGAAGATCACCATCGTGGTCTCGCGAAGCGAGAGCCCGACCTGGCGCGCCTCGGCGCTCTGGTCGATCACGGCGAAGAGCTTCAGGCCCTTCGCGCTGATCATGCCGGTGAGCTTGGACACAGTATCGGGCACCGGGTGCGGGCTGAACTTGGTGACGATGCCCGCGGGCGCGTCCTCGGCCATGGCGTGGTCTCCTCTACGGTCCGTTCGGTAGGTTCATGTCGACCGGGTAGACCGGGATCAGCCGGACCTGGACGCGGTCACGCTGGGTGGGCCCGGACGAACTCGGCGATCACTGCGCCGAGCCGCTCCCCCGCGTCCTCTTGCAGGAAGTGGCCTGCTCCTTCGATGACGGGATGCTCGAGTCCCGCCGCGCCGGGCACGGTGTCCTTCAGGACGGGGGCCATCGCGCCGGTGATCGGGTCGCGGTCGCTGAACGCCACCAGGAACGGCTTGTCCCAGGCCGCCAGCTGACGCCAGGCGGCCCGGTTGGGCTCGGAGGCGGGGTCATCGGGCGTCGTCGGGATCAGGTCCGGCATCGCGCGGACCGCGGCGGCGTAGGAAGGATCGGGGAACGGCGCCTCGTAGGCGGCCAGGATCTCCGGCGTGAGCCTGGTCTGGCAGCCGGACTGCACCAGCCGGGACACGCTCAGCGCGGGCGCGGTGCGGACCACCTCGCGGAACCGCAGCCAGACGTCGGGCATCGGCTGGTCACCGGTGGGCAGCCCGGTGTTGGCCGCCACCACCCGGGCGAACCGGTCCGGGTTCTCCGCCACCAGCCGCAGCCCGATCAGGCCGCCCCAGTCCTGCCCCACGATGGTCAGCCCGCGCAGGTCGAGGTGGTCGAACGCGAGCCCCCGGATCCACTCCACGTGCCGCGCGAAGCTGTGGTCCGCGACCTCGGCAGGCTTGTCCGACCGGCCGAACCCCACCAGGTCCGCCGCGATGGCCCGCAGGCCCGCGTCGGCCAGCACCGGCATCACCTTGCGGTACAGGAACGACCAGCTCGGTTCCCCGTGCAGCAGCAGGACGGGCTCGCCGTCGGCCGGGCCGGCCTCCGCGTAGGCCACCCGGACCCCGTCCACCTCGCCGTACCGCGGCGGATAGCCGAAATCAGGCAGATCGGCGAAACGCTCCTCGGGAGTACGCAGCACCTTCATGCCGACATGCTGTCATGAACCCGGCGTGTCCCGGATCGCGCCCCGCGATAGCCGCTGCATGGGCTCACGCCATGACGGCGGCGCGTGGTGCGCGCACCACTTTGGGACCACACGCTCTGCACTACCCCTGGCTTACAGCTTGACCGCACGAATCTGTCCCTCGGGCCGCTCTGCGATGAGTTTCCGGGTCGCCGCGGGTCTCATTCCGTGATCCCGGTAGCGTCCGATCCGACGATGGATTCGGCGCGCGCGGGAGCGCATCGCGTCCAACAGGAGGGAAATGAAGCACAAGATCGGAACCCGCGAGGAATGGCAAGCGGCCCGGGATGAGCTCGCCAGGCTCGAGGCCGAGCAGGCGGAGCGAAACGAGGAGATCAAGAGGACGCGTCTCGATCTCCCCTGGGTCCCGGTCGAGAAGGAGTACGAGTTCGACACCGAGGACGGCAAGAAGACCCTCGCCGAGCTCTTCGGCGGGCGCTCACAGCTGCTCGCCTACAACATCATGTTCGGCCCCGACTACACGCTCGGCGCCTGCCCCGGCTGCACCAGCCTGGGCGACGGGCTCGACGGCTCGCTCGTCCACCTGAGCCACCGCGACGTGACGCTGCTTTGCTTCTCGCGGGCGCCGATTGAGCGGCTGAGCGCCTACAAGCGGCGGATGGGCTGGCAGTTCCCCTACGTCTCCACCTACAACACCGACTTCGCCTTCGACTTCGGCCTCGCGCTGACCGAGGAGCAGGCGGAGCAGAGTTCCGAGCTCAACGAGCTGATCGACAACCCGCCCGGCTTTCTCCAGGAGTGGTCAGGCCAGATCGGGGCCGAGCTGAAGGACGGGCTGCGCGAGAACCCGAGCTGGATCGCCTTCGCGCGCGAGAACGGAACCGTTTACCACACCTACACCGTGTCGGCGCCCGACCCGACCGTCGCCCCGTACTACAGCTTCCTGCTCGAGCGAACGCCGAAAGCCCAACCCGCCGAGCCCCGCAGCTGGCGGAAGGACGAGTACCCGGAGTGACGCCGGTCTGGTGGGTCCGCGGCCCATAACCGGCGTGAGGTGGAGGCGACCCTAACGCTGGTCGCATGGCTTTCCAGACTTCCCGTTGCCGTCCTAGATCTTAGCGGGTTTAGTGCGCACCTGAGTGCCGGTGGCTGCAGTCGAGGGCGTTGCGGACGTTGACCCGGATGCCGTGCTGCCCGGCGCGTCTCTGGTGGGCCTTTCCCGGCCGGCTGCCCCGGGCTTCGTCCTCAGGTGAGCGCGACGGCTTCGGCCCACGCGTCGTATTCGTAGATCCACCGCCGGTCGATCAGCTGGCTGCCGGAGCTGTCCCAGCCGGCGCCTTGCCGCCGTGAGCCCAGCTGGACGCGCGCCGTCCGGTCCCGCCGCAGCCCCTCGTATGCGGCTAGCGCCCGCGGCACGCCAGCCGGGCTCGTACTGGCCGCCAGCAGCGTAGCCAGCGCCACCGCGTCCTCCAGGGCCTGGTTGACGCCCTGGCCCAGGTGCGGCAGCATCGGGTGCGCCGCATCGCCCAGCAGCGTCAGCCGCCCGCTGCTCCACCTGGGCAGCGGCGCACGGTCATACATCCCCCACTGGAACCCGCTGCCGCCCGGCCCGCTGACCGCGGCGATGACCTGCCCGATAACCGGGTCCCAGCCGGCGAAGTGCGCGGCTAGCGCCGTAGCGTTCGAAGACGGGCAGGCCATCAAGCAGCACTCGCAGGTGAGCGGCGGGCAGCCCCTCCAGGCTCACCGGCAGGCCGTCGTCATCAGCTTCCGCTCCCACTCCCGGCGGGCGTGCGGACCCAGGAGCCGCCGCAAGCGGGGCCATATGCTGACCAGCGATTCGCGATGCACGAACCGCTCAAGGTCCTCCCGCTGCGCCTCCGCGAGCAGCAGCGCATACAAGACCAGGCGCTGGTCGTCGTCGCCGACGTCATATACACGCCGTCCTGACCAGGCGACATGCAACGGCAACTCGACCAGGCCAGTAGCCTGTCCCCTCAGGTCCCCCAGGGAAGACGGCACCCGGCGCTCATATTCCGCCCAGCGCGATGGCAAAGCACCGTCGTCCATACGGCCGATTATCCTCCCTGAGGCGTGTCGCCAGGACCCGGCGCGCCGTAACCTCGCTCGCCATGCACCTGGCGACCCGCACCATATCCCGCCGTTTCAGCGATGCCGCAGCTACTCTCCATCGCGGCGAAGCTCTGGGATGATGAATCAATACCCTGGGATGTTTTCCCAGCTCAACGGCGGTATCTGTGCGTGCTGCCAAGGTCCATGGTGCAAACGATAATGACACACATTAACCACCTGGCTCCGGAAGCGGAGCCAGGTCATGCACGACGAGGATAACGACGGCAGGTTCCCTGATGAGAGCCCGGTCGAGGTCCGCTACCCGCGCTCGAAGCAGGAAGAACAGGACGAGCGCGAGCGGTGGCCGTGGCTGCCGGGAACCATCGTAGAGCAGTGCGGGCCGGACGAATGGTACGTGTGCGTCGAGATCCGCGAGCTGGCCGTGCTGCGCGACGGCCGGCGCGCGCCGCGCGGTACCGCGAGCCGTAACCTCTACTATCCCTGCTGCTTCCGGGACAGCTCGGAGATCCGGCCCCGGCCCGCATCAAGTGGCCCGGCGGCGGCGGCACGGCGCGGGGTGGGCCGGTGAGCGGGGACCGGGTGATCCGGTTCGCGACGGCGGCCGTGGTCTGCGCCGTGGCCGCCGTCGCGGCGGTGGTGTCCTACTCCCACATCTACGGGCTGGGCCGGGCCCACGGCCAGGATGGCACGGCGGCCCGCCTCCTGCCGCTGAGCGTGGACGGGCTGATCCTGGCCGCCTCGCTCGTGCTTTTGCACGAAGCCGCAACGGCCGGGACGCGCCACGGCTGGCCCGGCTCATGCTGTGGCTCGGCATCGCCGCCACGATCGGCGCGAACATCGCCTACGGGGCCGGATACGGGCTGGTCGGGGCGCTGATCTCGGCGTGGCCCGCGGTCGCGTTCATCGGCTCGGTGGAGATCGCCATGCAGCAGGTCAGACGCGCCCGCGTGGCACGTGCGGCCATCATCGGCCCGGCCGTGCCGGAGGTGCCGGGCGATGTGGAGCAGGCGGTCCGCGCCGCGTACGCGGCGTCGGTCGCGGCGGGTGCGCCGCTGAGCCAGCGGGCCATGGCCGGGCGGTTCGGCCTGTCCCGGCGCAGGGTGGGCCAGCTCGTTACCCAGGTCACCGCATCCGGCAACGGGCATACGCCCGGGAACGAGGAGGCGTGAGGCATGAAGAGCTACGGCGAGACGCCGTGGTGGTGCCAGTTGCCCTGGCCCTGGTCCGGGCCGCCGTGGTACGCGCAGATCGAGGCCCGGACGCGTGGCTGGCCGCGATCAGGCGGCAGTTCACCCGGCGGGCCGGTGAGCTGGTCGGCGATCTGGATCTGGTTCGAGCTGCGGACGGCTGATATCTCTGCCCGGCGATGGACCTGGCTTCTACCTCGCGTGGGCCTCGCCGGGAGCCTGGGCACCGATGATCGCCTGCCAGGCGCAGGTCGTCGGTGCTGACTGCCTGACCAGGTACGCGGAAGGTCAATCACAGGACCATCGCAGGTACATCAGAAGCCGGTCCGGGACCACGCGAGGACGATGGCTGCTGTATGTGCCGGCGCCGTGGGGCTTGCGGGGCCGGGTGAACCAGGGGATGGTTGAAAAAGAGGGCCCTATTGGGCACACTTCCCGCACTGGAGGGCCGAGATGCGGCTGAGTTTCGTCGGTATCACCCCGGACACTCCTGACAGCCAGTGCCCGGCGGTGTACGTGGATGAGGACACCGGGGACATCTGGTTCCAGGGGCCGGCGGTCATAGACCAGCGGGCGCTGGCCGAGGTTGCCCGGCACAGCCCGATCGGCGCGACCGAGTCGGTGGTGAGGCTGCCGGCGGTGATGGGGCCGATCATCATGGAGGCGGTCAGTGGAACGTACGAGCGCGGCAGGCGAGGGCCGGGGCCGCATCCCCGAAGCGGCTGAGGAACCGGTATCGCCATTCGAGGTGCTGCTGCGGGCCTGCACCATGTCGGCTGTCCACCTTGAGATGCGCGACAGTTACACTCCCTCTGACCCGTGGTTCCGGGCCTGGCTGGCAGGGGACCGCGAGGAGTTCGAACGGCGGCTGTCGCGGCCCTGGCTCGGGCTTATCCGCGAGGTGACCGGCCGGGGGGTGCAGGTGCGACGGGCCCGGGTGATCTCGGAGCCGGTCACCAGCTATGTCCGCTTCGAGCACGCCACCACCAGCTCCAATGTCGAGGCTGGCGAGCAAGTCGGATGGCTGCCCCGTCGGCTGGCGTCGGGGCTGCTCCTGCCGGGCAATGACTTCTGGGTCTTCGACACGCGCTTGGTGCTGTTCTGGTTTTTCTCCGGCGACGGGGATTTCGCCGGCGCGGAGCTATCAGATGACCTGGCGCTGGTCAAACAGTGCGCTGCGGCCTTCGACGCCGTGTGGCAGCATGCCATCCCGCACCCCGAGTACCAGCTCGCGTGACTCGCACGCTCCCGTGCAGCCGCCGTCTTCCAGCGCCCGCAAGGCCCGGCAGATCCTCGCTGACCGGCTCCGCGAGCTGCGCCTTGATGCCGGGCTGACCGCGAAGGAACTCGCTGCGGGCGCCGGCTGGGAACGGACCAAGGTCTCCAAGATCGAGCACGGGACACGGCCGCCGTCAGCCGAGGCCATCCGCGTCTGGTGCCAGGTGTGCAGTGCCGAGGATCAGGCCGGGGACCTGATCGCGTCGCTGCGCGCCGCGGAGGGGATGTGGGTGGAGTGGCGGCGGATGGAACGCACCGGGCTCAAGCGCGCGCAGGAGGCCCGGCTGCCGCTGTATGAGCGGACCCGCCAGTTCCGCGCGTATGGCTGCTGGGCGCTGCCCGGCCTGATCCAGACCAGGGGATACACCCGGGCGGTGCTGCGTGCCATCCAGCAGCGGCGCGGCCTGCCCGATGATGTCGAGCAGGCGGTGGCGGCCCGGATGGCCCGTCAGCGGGTCCTGCGGCGTGGCGGGCGCACCGCAGCCTTCCTGGTGGAGGAGTCAGTGCTGCGCAACGGTTTCGGCGGCCCTCAGGTGATGAGCGCGCAGCGGGCCCGGCTGGCCCAGATCACTACCTGGCCGTCGGTATCGCTCGGGATCATCCCGGCTACGCTGGACCGCGGCCCGGCGGGCCCGGCAGAAGACTTCTGGATCTTCGACAGCGAGCAGGTCGCCGTCGAGCTCATATCTGGTCACCTGACGATCACTCAGCCGCGCGAGGTCGCCATGTACGCGCAGATGTTCGCCCGGCTGGCCGAGATCGCGGTCTACGGCGCGCGTGCCCGTGACCTCCTCGCCGCACTGAGCCCGGAGCAATGAATCCGGGTGCCACACTCGGGCACACTCCTTCTGCATGACGGCCGGTGCGCGGTTGACTGTCGGTATCCGCGTAGGCACACGCGATCTGGAGGCGTTCGTCATGGAACGGGCGGCAGCAAGCCCGGCAGGGGGCGTGGTTGGCCCGCGGCGCGGGGTGTTCGACGTCGACGCGGATTCCGCGCTGGCATGGCGGCGGATGCGTCCAAGACCTGGCCCCTGGTGTTGCGGCACGCCGGGGGGGTGCTCGCGGTGACCGCCGGATTCGATCCCAGCACGCCGAACATGGCCCGGGTCTACGACTACTGGCTGGGCGGCAAGGACCACTATGCCGCCGACCGGGCAGAAGGCGACCGGCTGCTGGAGATCTACCCGCAGCTGGCGGATCTGGTGCAGGAGAACCGGGCATTCATTATCCGCGCCGTCACCATGGCGGCCGACCTGGGGATCAGCCAGTTCATCGACCTGGGCGCCGGCCTGCCGGCGTCCCCGGCAGTCCACCAGGCCGCACGGAAAGTCATGCCTGAGGCCCGGGTCGCCTACGTCGATACCGATCCGGTCGTGCTGTCCCACGCCCGGGCGCTGCTGGCCACCAGCGACGGCGTGACCGCTGCCGAGGCGGACCTGCGTGACCCGGCGGCGGTGCTGGGGCACCCGCACCTGCGAGCGGTCATCGACCCGGCCAGACCCGTATGCATCATCCTCGGCGCGGTCCTGCACTTCATGGGCGTCGATGCTGCCTGCGCGGTGACCGCAGGATACGTGTCGCTGATGGCGCCGGGGAGCTACCTGATCATCAGCTGCGCGAGCCTTGACGATCCGGAGCTGGCCAAGCAGCTGTCTGCGGAATACACCCCCGCGACCTGGCATAACCACCCGGCCGAGGTGGTCGAGTCGTTCTTCGGCGGGCTGGAGCTGGCCGGGCCGGGCCTCACCGAGGCGCAGACCTGGCGGCCCTGGCTGACCGAGCCGGTGCCGTGCCACCGTGACGGGCACGTGCTGGCCGGCGTGGCACGGCTGGGCGATGCGTGACCCGGATGCCGCCCAGTGGAGGACCGCTGAGCTTCAGGCCGTCCGGCGTGACCTGGCGGTAAGTCTCGCACTGGCCTCGCCGCACTCGCAGGCGGGCACGGTGACCGGCGTGCAGATCGCGGCCATCGACGCAGAGCTCGCCAGGCGGCCAGATGCCAGCCCGGCGCGGGTGGCAACGCCGGCAATGCCGACATCCCGCCCGCTGCAAGGAGATGCAGCAGCGGTTGATGCACCGGCAACGGACAGCACCTAGTCCACCGGGAGGACACCGGGCGCACCACCGGATACCAGCTCCGCCTGGACCGGCAGACCCGCCAGGAAACCGGCACGGCGCACCGGCTCGGAGCCGGAGTAGGGACCGGGCCGCCATCGAGCTACGAGCGGCCCTCGATGATCTTGGTGGCTTGAACGGCTGACGGCGGCCCTCATCTACGGAATCGTCAAGCTCCGCGGGTTGAGCGCAAGCTCATCGAAGCCGAGACTGGCACTGCAGCCGCCCGGGTCGCGGGCCGACGGCGCCACGATGCGACAGCCGGGCCGCTTGGGCAGGATCTCCTCATAGCCGTGGTCGCGGGTGGTGTATAGCAGCTCCGCGGCGTCGCCGGGAACCGCGATCCAGGTGGGCCGCAATAGGCTCGGTCAGCGCTTGTTACGGTCACATAGCGTGATATGCGGCCAAATGTAATAGGCTCGAACAATTTCAGATCGCCGAGTATGCGCTCGAAGGTTGCCAGGTGCGGGTATCGCGAGTCAACCTCATATCGGCCATTTCTGCGCGCTGCTTCCCGCGTCCGGGGTTGTCGCGCGGCGGCTTCGCGCCCTTCTCAAGGGGCTAGCGGCTCTCTTGGTTATTTGACGGGGGCCGCGCCCGCCGGGTTGTAGGCGAGCCCGAGACCGAGGTGCCGGTACTCTTTCGGCCTTGTCCCTGAGTGCCGGCTCCTGCCAGCAGCTCCCGTCGGCCTGACGGCAAGCATGTCGGCGCTCAGGGAGTTCTCGAACGCCTGGCAGCGAACGCAGGCGTATAGCACGGCTGAAACATCGCAGGAGCACACTGGGGCCATGGGCATGCGACGGGTGCGGGTGGGGTGCGAGTTCGTGTACGTAGCTGCCGTCGACACCCCGGCCGTTTTCCAGATCGAACCCCGGGACGCGGCCCCGGTCAGTCTCGCGCGACAGGACTGGTCGACGGAGCCGGAGGTGCGCATCCGTCACTACACCGACCTTTACGGCAACCCGTGTGCGCGGGCGATGCTGCCCGCCGGGCGTTCCACGCTGCGTTTCGGCGCCTTGGTGCTGGTGCCCGACGCGACCGAGGACGCCGATGAGCAAGCGCCGGAGCTGCCGCCGGAAGAGCTGCCAGACGGGGTGCTCATCTACACGTTGCCCAGCCGCTACTGCCTGCCCGACATGCTCGGCGACGAAGCCTGGTCGCGTTTCGGCGCCATGCCCGCCGGCTACTCCCGGGTACAGGCGATCTGCGACTACGTCAACAGCCACCTGACGTTCGAGTACGGCCGGAGCGGGCCGCGGACCACCGCGGCGGACGTCAACGCTTCCGGGTTCGGTGTCTGCCGCGACTTCACCCACCTGGCGATCTCGTTCTGCCGGGCGCTGAACATCCCGGCTCGGTATGTCTTCGGCTATCTGCCCGACATGGACGTGCCGCCGGACCCGGCGCCGATGGACTTCGCCGCTTGGATGGAGGTCTGGCTGGGCGATCGGTGGTGGACCTTCGATCCGCGCAACAACCGCCGGCGTAAAGGCCGGATTCTGATCGGATGCGGACGGGATGCGTCCGACGTGGCCATGGTCACCACCTTCGGCGCGCCGCTGCTGGAGTCGATGACCGTGCATGCGCAGGAGGAGCCGGAATGAATCTCCTCGCGCGCGGCTCGCTCAGCCGAGCCGGGTGACCTCGACGGTGACGGCCAAGTGCTCCGCCGCCGGGCCGGAGTAGATGCCGGACAGCGGCCGCACATCCGAGTAGTCGCGGCCGCGGGCCAGCAGCACGTGCCGGCTGCCCACCTCGGCGAGACTGGTCGTGTCGGCCGCGACCCAGTCACCGGCCCAGAATTCCACCCAGGCATGGCTCTCTCCCGTCATCGTCTCGCCGACCTCGGCTTCCGCGGCCGGGTGGAGGTAGCCGGAGACGTAGCGCCCAGGCAGTCCGACTGCGCGCATCAGGGCCAGCGTGACGTGCGCGAAGTCCTGACATACGCCCTTGCCTGCGGCGCGGGCCTCGGCTGAGGACGTGCGGACGTGTGTCGCACCCTGCTCATAGCGCAACGTCTGGTGGGTCCACTCGGCGGCGCGCAGCCCGGCCTGCACAGGCGTCGGCTCGGCGCGCAGGGACCTGCCGAGCTCGGTGAGCTCGGGCTCGGCGGTGACGAACGACGAGGCGGTGAGCAACTCGGCGAAGCGATCCTGGACCGCGGGCGCGGCCAGCTCGGACCAGCTGATGCCCGCCGGCACGGCCCGCGGCGGGGCGGTCTCCACCGTCGACGTCGCCAGCACGACAAGCTCGGTGTGCGGCACGTGGATGTCGAATGCGTCCACTGCCGTGCCCCAGTAGTCGACGTAATGAAGCGGCCGCACCGCGGGCGTGACGACGAGGGCGGCTTGCAGGGTGTGCTGCCCGTCTACGCTCGGCGGGGTCAGCCTCGCTTCGTTGTACGACGCCCGCACCGGTTCGGCGTAGTTGTAGACGGTGCGGTGCCGGATTGCGATCCGCCAGCTCATGTCCCGGTCTCCTTGAGGCTCCACTGGGGCGGCGGCGACCCGGCGAAAAGCCGTTGGGTCACCTCCTCGCTGATCGTAGAGACGGCGCGCTGCAGTCCGAGCAGCCGGTCCGGCAGGCCGTCGAGCAGATCGGCGGCGGATAGGAACTCCAGGTCGGTTCGTGCCCGGCCGATGGCCCGGCGGGCCGGTTCGTCCAGCCCTGAGCGCCCGGACGCCGGGTCCAGCAGGGCCAGCGCACGCTCCCCGGCCCGAAGCGCGTAGAAGACTGACCGGGGGAAGAGCCGGTCCACCAAGAGGAACTCCACCACCCGGGGAGCCTCGACGCCCTGCTGGTAGGTACGCAGGTAAGCATCGTGGGCGGAGCACGCTCGAAGGGTGGAGGTCCAGCCCTCGCTCGCTCGCTCGGCGCCGACCCGGGCCGCGAGCAGGCGCGCGGTCATGTCCACCCGCTCCAGGCTGCGGCCCAGGATCAGCGCGTCATAGCTGGTGTCCCGGCTCATGCTCGCCTCGACGTAGCCCGCGACGCTGGCCGCGCGCTCTCGGACGTAGGAGAAGAACGGCGCGGGGCCGAAGTCGCGGGCGGCCGCCACCCGGGCCGGCAGGGAGTTATGGGTGGAGTTCAGGCACTCCCAGATCTCCGCGGAGAGCGCCTCCCGGGCGCTGCGGGCGTTCTGCCAGGCGGCGGACAGCGCGCCGACGATCGAGCTTGACGAGTCATTGTCGTAGCCGAGCACTTCTAGGACGGCTCTGGAGTCGCGGTGCTTGTCGGCAATGCCACCCGGAACGCCCATGACAGCCAGCAGGACGGCGCATGCGCGGGCCTCGTCCACGCCCGGGTCTTCGAGCACTTCGTGGAAATGCACGTCAAGCAGCCGGGCGGTATCCTCTGCCCGTTCGACGTACCGGCCCACCCAGAAAAGCGACTCGGCGACCCGACTCAGCATCCCGGTCTCCTCACTGCTGCTGCTGGTCCTGGTGGGGACCGCGGTCGGGTTCGGCGCCGCGTACCGCCTGCGGGGAGAACGCCGACGCCCCGTCGGCTTCCGTGTCGCATTCCGGCGAGGAGGTCAGCACCCAGGTGTCCTTGGAACCACCACCCTGGCTGGAGTTGACGATCAGGCTCCCCTCCCGCAGCGCCACCCGGGTCAGTCCGCCGGGCGGCACCCGGACCTGCACACCATCGTTGACCGCGAACGGCCGCAGGTCGATGTGCCGGGGCAGCAACTGGTCGCCGAGCTGCGCCGGCGAGGTCGACAGCAGCACCAGCTCCTGCGCGATCCACGCCCGGGGCTCGGCCAGCACCTGGTCGCGCACGGCGGCCAGTTCGGCGTCGGAGGCCTGCGGCCCGACGACGATGCCGTGGCCGCCAGACCCTTCCACCGGCTTGACCACCAGCTGGTCAAGCCGGGCCAGGCATTGCGACCGCACGTCCGGGTCGTCGAGCCGGTAGGTCCTGACGTTCGGCAGCAACGGGCGCTCGCCGAGGTAGTACTCGATGAGCGCGGGAAGGTAGGTGTACGTCAGCTTGTCGTCGGCTACGCCGTTGCCGACCGCGTTGGCGATCGTGACGTTGCCGGCGCGGGCGGCGTTCAGGATCCCCGGGCACCCCACGACGGAGTCGGCCCTGAAATGGACCGGATCGAGATAGTCGTCGTTGACGCGCCGGTAGACGACGTCCACCCGCCGCCGTCCTCCGACGCTGCGCATGTACAAGATGTTGTCGCGGCAGAACAGGTCCCGGCCCTCGACCAGCTCGATGCCCATCTTGCGGGCCAGGAAGGCGTGCTCGAAATAGGCCGCGTTGCCCACACCGGGGGTGAGCAGCACCACGACGGGCTCCTCAACGCCGACCGGCGCAGACCGCCGCAACGCGTCCAGCAGCCACCCCGGATAGGCAGCGACCGGCCGCACCTGCTGCTCCAGGAACAGGCCGGGGAAGACGCGAGCCATGGTCCTGCGGTTCTCCACCACGTAGGACATGCCGGACGGTACTTGCAGGTTGTCCTCGAGTACCCGCAGGAGCCCTGCCCGGTCGCGGACGATATCGATCCCTGCGAGGTGGACCCGCACGCCGTTCGGCGGCTCGATGCCGTGCGCCGGCCGGCAAAACCCGGCCGAGGTGGTGAGCAGCGACCGCGGCACCACTCCGTCCCGGACCACCTCGGCCGGCCCGTAGACGTCGGCGAGAAACGCCTCCAGCGCGCGTACCCGCTGCACGACGCCCGCTTCGACCAGCTCCCACTCGGCCGCCGGGATCAGCCGCGGGATCAGGTCGAGCGGGAAGACCCACTCTTCGCCGGCATGGGAGAACACGACGCCCTGGTCGCGGAAGCTGCGGTCCCGGGCCTCCGCCCGCCGCGCCAGGTCCTCGCCTGTGAGCGTCTGCAGGGCGTCATACAGCGCCCGCGTGTGCGGGTGCGGTAGACCATCCGCCCCGAACATCTCGTCGTAGGCAGGGCCGCGCGGGTATCTGTCGAGGAGGCCGCCCATAGTGGATTCGTACCACTGGTCTGTTACCCGTCATTCCGCCCGTCGTTACAGTTGAGAAACAAAGCTAGTTCACTATGCAGTAATGGCAGCAGTCGCACCGCAGGTCCGGACGCAGTGTAGTTCCGGTGCGCTGCGGAGGTCTCGGCCTTCGCGCTCGCGGTCCGGTGCTGCACAGACGGCGGTTCCGGACCGAGGAGATGACATGACGGAGGCGGCCGGTGCGCTCCCGTCCACCCTGCAGCGTCGTGTGCCGCCCCGCAAGGTGCCAGACGCAGGCCGACTGACTTACGTGTTGCGCCAGCGTTTCAGCTACACCTATGACGCGCCGGTACGGGACCTGGACCACCGGCTGGTCGTGGTGCCGCCACGCCGGCACGGCGACCAGCGGCGGCGGCGGCACTCGATCACCGTCTCCGCCGCTGACGCCCGGACCACCCACCGGCGGGACGCTGCCGGCAACATAGTCACCAGGTCTCGCGTGCCACTGGTGCCGGACAGGGTCGAGTTCGTGGTGGACGCCGTCGTCGAGCGTGTCGGGCCGGGCACCGACGTGCTTATTCCGGCCGCCGCCCTCACCGACTCATGGCTGCTGCGCCCGACCCGGCTGACCGCCGCCGACGCGGCCATCCGGCGGCTGGCGGCGACGATGGCCGACCAGGACACGCTAGCCACCGCCGATCGGTTCTGCGCCTACGTGCATGAGGCGATCCGCTACGCGTACGGGGCGACCTCGGTCGCCACCACCGCGGCCGAGGCGCTCGCCGGCGGACAGGGGGTCTGCCAGGACGCCGCGCATATCATGATCGCGCTCTGCCGGGCGATCGGGCTGCCGGCGCGCTACGTCTCCGGGCACCTGCTCGGCGAGGGCGGCACGCACGCCTGGGTGGAAGTTATCGTCGCCAACGCCGACGCCGCGCGCGCCGTAGCACTCGACCCCTGCAACGGCTGCCGCGTCGGCGCGAATTACCTGACCATCGCCACCGGGCGTGACTACACCGACGTAGCCCCGACCTCCGGCACTTATCTAGGCACCGCCCGCGCCAACCTGACCGCCACCAAGCAGGTTGACGTCGCGCTGCCCTGACCTTTCCCGGGCCGAAAATATACACCCCGCCAGGCCAAGAACACTGGTATGGCGCCGCCGCCGGAAACTTCATGTGCCACCTCGCCATGCTCGAGGGCATCCCCGGAGGAGAGGGAACGACATGGCTCGAACCGGTCACCGACGAGCAGTACCAGGCCGCCAACGAGCAGTAGCCTGAGCAGCGCCGTTCCGGCAAGCCGGCCCTCGCGGCGGATTCTCCGCTGCTGCCGGGTACGGCGACAGGACCGACGAGGAGTCGCTGGACCGCGCGGCATGACCTGTACCGCGACGAACCCGTCTGCATTGAGTGTGACGCCGCGCCAGCTGCGAGGGCCAGAGGCGCAGTCCGGCGCGCGCCTGACAGCAGCACGTACTCTTCCAGGGCGGCAAGCCGAAGGCGCCCATATCAATCATTCGGGTGCGACACGAGTGACGCTGCCGATCGGCCGAGCCTGGCGACATATCGGCGGATATCGTGCCTCAGGCGATGCGCTGCGAAGCTACAGCGTGTGCCGGAACGCTGTCACGCTGGCACGACGGCGCTGTGGTTATGTGCGTCTGCCTGAGGCAGCTGGCCGGCGGGACCTGGGACCGGGGCCGGGGATGGCCGTGCGGGGTCAGCTGCGCACGAGTTCCCAGATGAGGGCGCCTGGCAGGCCGACGTAGGCGGCCGCGGTGGCGTCGGGGATGAACTGTGCCGCGGGGCCTTGCATGGCCGCTTCGGCGGGCCCGATGCGTGGCTCAAGGCACTGCCGGATCACCAGCCGGGACTGGTGAAATGCGCTGAGGTAGTCGCCGTGCAGATGACCGTAGCCCTGGACGACGCCAGCCCCGCCGGCGGCGTCCTGGAAGTAGGCGGCCCCCCCGAGTGCGGCGGCTGCGGGATGCAGGCCGGACAGGACCATGTGCCCGCCGGGGCGCAGCACCCGGCTCAGCTCGGCGATGGCCCGGCCGAGGTCGGCGACGTGCTCCAGCGCCAGCGCACACACCACCAGATCGACGCTGGACGGCTCCAGCGGGAGCGCGCTGAGGTCCCCGTCACGGAAGGCGGCCTGGGGCAGCGCCGCCCTGGCCTTCTCCAGCATCGCCGGCGAGGCGTCCACCCCGATGACGTGATGACCGAGTCCGGCCAGGCGGCGTGCGTGACGGCCGGTGCCGCACGCCGCGTCCAGGGCTGCACCCGGCGCGACGGCGTCCAGGATGGACCACACGACCGGCTGCTCGAGCTGGATGAGGGGATTGCCGTGGTTGTCGTAGGTCTGCGACCAGCGGGCGTAGCCGCTGGTAACGTCCACGACCGGGACATCGGCACCCAGCTGGTAGACGGCCTCGCCGCCGCAGGCGATACGCCGGATCTCGGCCAGCCGCGCCGCCGCCTGCGCATCATCATCGAACAGATGACGCATGAGCGCGATCCCCTCGACTCCGAGCAGGAACTCGCCAAGCCGCAGATGCCGGGCCACCCGCTCATGATGCCCGATCCTCACCGGGCTCGCACGCCCACCCTGCCCCCTTGCCGCTGGCCGGCCGCGGGGCGGTAGGACCGGCCCGGCGCAAGTGGTCAGCGTGACAGCGGGCCCCGGCGAAGGAAGACTGCGACGGTGAGCGTGCCGACGAGTGTGCGCGCGTCGAGGTCAGCGCTGATGGCGCAACGGCCCGGGCAGGTTGCCCGCGACGGCGGTCAGACTGCCTGGATCACCGACGCCGGAGCCATCGCCGTCTCCGGCCAGCCGCTCTACCCGGGCGAGACAACCGAGGCCGGTCCGCTGTGGCCATCCGGCAACTTGCCGCTGTCAAAGCCATGGGCTCCTGTTCACCATCGTTCACGGCTGAGATCGCCAGGACCCTCGGCGAGCGGTACGAGCCCGCTTAAGCCCGGAAATTCAAACGCGCAGGACCCGCGGGAGCGCTCACTTGCCACCGGCACTTCACCGCCCGCACCAAGATCACAACAGTCAAGCCCAGTCCGCGTCCCAGCGCCGACTCGGCGTGACCGGCCTGTGCACCGGTCACGTGGCTGCCGGCGCGCAGAGCGACCTGATCTAGGTGCATCGACTCTTGATCGCCGAGGTACCGCCAAACCGTGCAGAACGGTTCAGGTATGCCGGGCGTATCAGAGGATCCTGGTTGCGTACCGCGACCGCCCAGCTGATCGGCGAGGGGGCCAGGCCAGCGCCTTGGGATCTCCCGCTTAAGCTGGGGCATATGGGTTTTTCGGGATGGTCCCCGGAGGCGGTGGAGTTCTTCCAGGACCTCCAGACCGACAACACGAAGGCCTACTGGAGCGCGCACAAGGGCTTCTACGAGGCATCAGTGCGCGAGCCCATGGCGGAACTGCTTGACGAGCTGAGCGGCGAGTTCGGTCCGGGCCGGATCGCCCGGCCCTACCGGGACATACGGTTCCGCGCCGACAAGTCGCCGTACAAAACCGAGATCTACGCGACCTTGGACCGCGGCGGGTACGTGCGGTTCGGCGCCGACGGGCTGACGGCCGCCCTCGGTTACCACATGATGACCGCCGCCAGCTGGAGCGGTACCGGCAGGCCGTGATCGACGACGCGCACGGCGCCCGGCTGGCCGAGCTGACGGAGCGGCTGCGGGGCGATGGCCTTCAGGTCGGTGGCGGGCAGATGCTCAAGACCGCGCCGCGCGGGTACCCGGGCGACCATGCCCGGATCGGGCTTCTGCGCTGCAAGGGCCTGATCTGCTGGCGGCAGTGGCCGGTAGCGCCATGGCTGTATACGGCCGGGGCGAAGGACCGCGTGGTGGGCTTCCTGCGCACCGCAGCGCCGCTGCAGCAGTGGCTGGACCAGCGGGTAGGACCGGACCCCGCCTGACCAGCCGGCCCCGCTGCTCTTCGTCCACAAGATGTGCGGCATCTTCCGGGACCGCACCAAGACAGCCGCAGTGCATAAATCGGGTCTGATCACGCAGCGTGATCCGCGCCGGGAACCGGACGCGATAGATCGCCGAATATTCACGCCCGCCACGACGGTCGCCGACTGTGATGACGGCATTCGTATCGTCCAGTTCTGGGCCGCATGCCCGCAGCGTTCGTCCCTGCGTAGTGACGCGGCGAATTCGG
>Ga0070699_100000710_pt1 | contig 30896 bp, 28 predicted proteins | sample KBSK1503metaG_FD_65473 | JGI IMG/M metagenome (GOLD analysis project Ga0070699, IMG submission 65473) | Corn, switchgrass and miscanthus rhizosphere microbial communities from Kellogg Biological Station, Michigan, USA - KBS K1-50-3 metaG | ecosystem: Host-associated > Plants > Roots >...
GACGGAAGGAGCCTTGTCGTAGAATGAAAGAAGGCGGACCGGTGAGAGCCGATCCGCCCTTTTTGCCTTCCATCCTTCCGTCTTTCCGTCTTTCCGTCCTTCCGTCCTAGTACCCGCCGCCGGTTATGCCTTCCTTGGCGCTGCCGATGCTGAAGCGAAGACCAGCGGTCAAGGTGTGGGTTGGCCCGATGAGCAGTTTGCCCTTGTCGGGGCCGGTGGTGAACTGGTACATGCCGTACACGGCGACGCCGCTCACCTGCAATTGCAGGCCGGCGACGAAGGTGCCGAATCCATTGCTTCCGAGCGCGGTCACGATGGAGTCGGCGCGGGCGCGCTCCGCCGGGGTCAGCGTGTTCAGAGGCTGCGGGTTGTGAAGATGCATCAGCCCGAATCCTACTCCGATGAAGGGCTGGGCATGGCCCCGGAGCGGGAAAGCCATCAGCTCCATGGAATACTTGCGGATGTCGTTGAAGGTGACATTCCGGCTCCCTCCGGGCGCCGTGGCGTCCACGTAGCTGCTCTGCTCGTTGCTCCCGATTCCTTCTTCAACCGAGATCATGAGCGCGGTGCGCTTGGCCGTGATCATCATGTTGGCGCCCGCGGTCGGCATTCCGCCACGCTTCTGCCGGGGCGTTTCGAAGATCAGCACGCCGCCGTTCCCCCCGATGTACCAGCTGAAGGGACTGCGACCGCCTTGCGCGTTCAGTCGGGACGACGCGCAGAACATGATCAGCGCGGCCGCCGTCGTCAGACGGGTGAGGAGCTTCATGGGACCAACCTCCAGGGTGGATCGACGTATCACTCTGAAACTGAAATTGGAGCTTCGGGGACGAGATATGGCACTTCGGTCCTACAAAATAGGAGCCACGGGGGAAAAACGCGAGAGTTGAGGTTTGGCTAGGCTGTTCTCACTGCTTGGTTTGCCGCTCCCATCTGCGAAACTACTTGAAGTTACGGCCTCCCGAGCCGGTGAGCAGAATTGAGCTAAGGGCCGGTCCGAGCTCCCGGATTGGGGTGTCCGGCGGCCCATCTCTAAGGCATTTGCAGCAAAGAGTTTGCAAAAAGCTAGATCAAACCCAGCTTGGTCCCGACCTGCTTCATGGCTCCGAGGACAAAATCCAGGTCGTCCCTGGTGTGGGCGGCCGAGATCTGACAGCGGATCCGCGCCTGCCCCTGGGGGACGACCGGATACCCGAATCCGGTAACGAAGACGCCGTGCTCGAGGAGCAGGTTGCTCATCTCAATGGCCTTGGAGGTTTCACCGAGGATGACCGGGATGATCGGCGTCTCGCCGGGAAGCGGCTTGAAGCCGAGTCCCAGCAGTTGATCCCGGAAATAGCTCGCCTTTTCGCGCAGCTGGGTCACCAGCTCGGGATGGGCCTCGAGGTATTCGATGCTGGCGAGGGAACTGGCGGTGACGGTCGGGGGAAGCGCATTGGAAAAAAGCTGGGGCCGGGCGCGCTGAGTCAGATAGTCGCACACCGCCGGTGATCCGGCCACGAATCCGCCGGCGGCGCCACCGAGGGCCTTGCCCAGCGTCGACGTGATGATGTCGATCTCTCCCAGCATCCCATAGTGCTCAGCGGTGCCGCGTCCCCTGGGGCCCAGGACGCCGGTCGCATGGGAGTCGTCTACCATGAGCACCGCGTTGTACTCCCGGCAGAGGGCCACCAGGTCGGGCAGCGGGGCGATGGAGCCCTCCATCGAGAAGACCCCGTCGGTAATCACCAGCTTGACCTTGCGATCGGTCGCCGCGGCCAGCTTGGCGCGGAGATCATCGAGGTTGGCGTGCTGGTACACACCGGTCTGGCAGCGGGTGATGGCCTTGGCCAGCCGGACGGCATCGATGATCGAGGCGTGGTTCAGCTGGTCACTCAGGACCAGGTCGGCTTCGGTGAGCAGGGTCGCGGGGACGGCTTCGTTGGCGTTCCAGCAGCTCACGAAGCTGAGTGCGGCCGGCGCTCCCACCAGCCGGGCGCACGCGGCCTCCAGGTCGCGGTGGATGCTGAAGGTGCCGCAGATGAACCGGACCGAGGCGGTGCCCGCCCCGAACCTCCGGAGGCCCTGGATCCCGGCTTCAACTACGGCGGGATGGTTGCTGAGCCCGAGGTAGTTGTTCGACGACAGCACTATGACCTCTCCGCGACCTTCCATCCGGACCCGGGGGCCCTGCGCATTCTCGAGGTAGTTGAGGGTCTTGTAAACTCGGTCCCGCTTGAACTGCTCCAGCTCGGCGGCCAGGCGAGTGTCCAGCAGGCCGGTCTCCAGGGTCGAACTCATGCGCCAATCTCCAGAATGACTTTGCCGGCGGAGCCATCCTTGATTACGCCGATCGCGTCCGCGATGCGCTCCAGGGGAAACCTATGAGTCACGACCGGCGCGGGGTCGAACTGGCCGGCACGAAGGAACCGGCTCATGACCTGCCAGGTCTGGTACATGCGCCGGCCGGTCACACCGTAGACCGTCAAGCCTTTGAAAATCACGTCCCGCGCAAAATCCACCTCGGTGGTGCGGCTCGGCGTTCCCAGCATGTTGATCCGGCCGCCGGGGCGCGCCGCCTGGAATGCCTGGGCATGGCCGCTGGGATGGCCGCTCATCTCGCAAACCAGGTCGATGCCGTCTCCCCCGGTAAGCTCATGCAGCCGCGCGGGCACGTCGTCGCCGGTGGGGTCCAGCACCACGTGGGCACCCATCCGTTCCGCGATAGCGCGCCGGGTCGGGTTGAGGTCGCTGGCGACCACCAGCGACGCGCCGGCGGCCCGGGCGATGCCGACCGCGAAGCAACCGATGGGTCCGCATCCCACCACCAGGACCGCAGCCCCGGCAACCACCTGTCCCTCGAGAACCGTGTGCACCGCATTGCCGATCGGGTCCATGATGGCCCCGGTCTCGGTCGAAATGCCTTCCAGTCGCATCACGTTGGACGCCGGCATGACGATGAATTCGGCAAACGCACCGTCCCGGTCTACCCCGATGATCGAGGTCCGGCGACAGACGTGGAAGTCTCCGGTACGGCAGGGCAGGCAATGCCCGCACACGATGTGGCCTTCCGCGGTGACCCGGTCGCCCACGGCGAGCAGGCCGGCCGAGGCGGCATCGGATCCGAGCTCGACGATCTCCCCGGCGAACTCGTGGCCGATGATCAGCGGCGGCTTGAGCCGGCCGCTGGCCCAGGCATCCCATTCCCAGATGTGGAGGTCGGTGCCGCAGACACCGGCGAAGTGAACCTTGATCAGCACATCGTTGAGGCCGCAGGCCGGAATCGGCACGTCCTTCACCACCATACCGGGTCCGGCGGATTGTTTCACCAGGGCGCGCATTAAGTCCCGATGGCAGGTGAAAAAACGATGTGGGTTTTGGAATGATACGAATAAAAAGGGCGGGCCGGGAGGCCCGCCACTCGAAGGACTGCTTTTACGTCGGACGGGCACCGAGGCCCGTCCGATCGATTACGCCGCTCGTTCAGCCGGAACGTGGTTGTGCCAATGGTCCTTCGCTTCGTCATCGTCGGCGGCCCAGAGGTAAGCCCAGATCACGGTAGGCTTCTGAATCTGGTGCCCGCTCCGAATCACGATTCCCACCGGCCCCTCCGGTGTGATGCGTGGCAAACTGGTCATTCTTCCCCCCAAATGGTTTTCTACCATCTGATAGGAAAGCACTGCCCGTGCCAATAGTTACACTTTTGGAAGTTATTGTATTTTAATGTCTTAGGAGCGTGAAGTCCGCCGAGCATGTGCTTCCGACACGTTCTGCGGAGTGTCCAACTGACACAGCGGCTTGGTGAGCGCAATGCCGGGAGAGCGCCGGGACCGGCGTTTTCCCTGGGGCAGGGGTTCGCGTTCCCATTCGGGGTAAAACGGGAGCACCGCTTCCGGGGCGAGGTTGGGATGCCCAGGGAGCACCAGGTGTACACCACCCGGCTCGGTCTGATCCTGCAGGGAATTCGTCAGCCGCTCGCGGTCAGGGGGATCCAGGTCGACCAGGATCCCGGCGTCGATGACGGCGATGCAGAGTGGCGCTTCGAGCTCAGGGAACCAATGCCCGAGCTGAGCGACCCAGGCGAGGAATTGGGAACCCAGGCCCTCGGAGGTCATGCGAGACTCGACGCGTTCGACCGCACCGAGGTCGCCGGCGACGAAGGTCACCACGGCGTCGTGTGCCGCCATCAGGTAGGCGGCGCCCTCGGCACCCCCGCCCAGCACCAGCACGTGATCGCCCGGCTCGATCCGGGGCAGCAACGCCTCGATGATGTGGCCGGGATCGAGCCCCCAGTGGTTGGGCTCCCGCTGCGCCTTGCGGAGCCGGAGGAAGTGTTCCCGCCAGCGGCGATAGGACTTGAGCGCGAGCCGCCGGGTGATGAGCCGGTCCACGCAATCCAGCATCAACACCTCGGTGAGCAGGAATTGGCCCTCGGTCGCGGCATGCAGCTCGGCCACGGCCTCGTCACCCAGCTTGAGCAGGTCCCCGCGAGGAATGGAATTCTTGAAGCCCTCGATCCGCTGCAGCACGTATTCCTGGTACTGCTGCTTGAGCGAGGGCGGCGGCCGGCGGCGGCGCTGCTGGCGGACCTGATCGAGAGTCAGCATGGCTCGACGTGCACCACGATTTCCTGCACCTCCAGGTTGTCCCGCAGCCGCTGCTCCACCTGGTCGGCGATCCGGTGGGCGGCGGCAACGTTCTCCCGCCCGTCCACCGCAATGGTAAGCTCGGCGAAGCGCACGTCCGCCGCGGTCCGGGAGCGGATCGCATAGGCGCTCATCACTCCGGGTACTCCTTCCGCCACCTGCTGGATGGTGCCTCCTTCGAGGGCGCGCTCATCGACCAGGGTGGGCATGGAGCGCCGGAAGATCTGGAATCCAACCCGGGCGATCAGCAGGGAGACGACGAGTGCCAGCACCGAGTCGGCCCAGGCATGCCCCAGGTTGGAGAGGATCAGCCCCACGATAACCGCGGCAGTGATGAAGACATCCACCCGGGTATGGGCCGCGTCGGCCAGCAGCAGCTCGCTCTTGAGCCGGCGGCCGGCCCGGGTCTCATACCAGGAGACCCAGATATTGATCAACAGGGTCAGCGCAAGCAGGGCCCCCTGGGTCGTATCCACCTGGAGCGCCTGGGTGGGTCGGGTGAGCCGGCCAATGGCTCCCTTCATGAGCTCGAAGATGGTGACCGAGAGAAACACCACCACCAGCAGCGCGCCCAGCGATTCGAACTTGGCATGGCCGTACGGGTGCTCGGCGTCGGGGCCCTTGGAGGCCACCCGCATGACGGCCAGGCCGAGAACATTGTTCAGGGCATCGACCGAAGAGTGAATGGCATCGCCCAGCACGGCCAGCGACCCGGTGCTCCAACTCACGACGAGTTTCACCAGCACGACAGCGATGTTGGCGAAAAGGAGGCCCTGCAGGACGCGGCGGATCGCGTCGTTGCGGTCGGTTCCGAGCGAGGGAGGATTGTTCACACTGCTAAAACCTCACCAGACCGATTCCGAGTGTCAATCGTGAATCGGGGTCAGAGGGCCTGGAGGACGGCGCCCTTGAGGTATCCGGTCTCGGGAATGGTGAGGATTTCAGGATGATCCACGCCCGGGCCGATCAGCTGGACCAGGCGGGTGCGGCGACCGCTATCGGCCGCGGCCTCGGCTAACATCTTGAGGAATTCGGGCCGGCGAACGTGGAATGAGCAGGAGGCGGTCAGCAGGTGCCCGCCCGGCTTCAGCAGTCGCAGCGCGCGGAGGTTGATCTCCTTGTACCCCCGAAGCGCCTCGGGAATGCTGGCCTTGGACTTGGCGAACGCGGGCGGATCCAGCACGACGGTGTCGAAGTGGCGGCGGCGGTGCTCGAAGTCGCGGAGGACCTGAAAGGCGTCGCCCTCCAGCCACTCGATATTGCCGAAGCCATTGAGCCGGGCATTCAAGGCGCCCCGGGCCAGGGCGTCCGCACTGATATCCTGGGCGATGACCCGGCCAGCCCGGGCCGCGAGGTGGAGCGCGAAGGATCCGTGATACGCGAAACAGTCCAGCGCTTCACCGGCGTCCGGAACCAGGGAGTGGGCGAGTACCCGGTTGGGTCGCTGGTCGAGGAAGGCGCCGGTCTTCTGGCCGGTCCACGGGCTGGCCAGGTACCGGATGGAGCCTTCGCGCACTTCGATCTCCCGGGGGACCTCGCCGAAGGCCAGCCGCACCTCCTCGGGGAGACCTTCCAGCCGGCGGACCGCGACATCGTTCCGGAGCAGGATTCCCTCGGGTGAGAGCTCGGCGGCCAGTGCGGCCAGCACGTCATCCTGGAACCGGTCCAGGCCGGCAGAGAGCAGCTGCACCACCAGCCACCGATCGTAGCGGTCCACGATGAGCGAGGGGATTCCGTCGGCTTCCCCGTGAATTACCCGCCAGGCATTGGCATCGATGCCGGCTCGCCGGCCGGCGGCGTCGTGGATCCGTTCCCGCCACCAGGTCGCATCGATGGGCCGCTCGCTGCGTTCCAGCAACCGCAGGGTTATCTCCGAGCGGGGAGAGCAGAGGGCCTGGCCGAGGAACCGGCCCCGCGGATCGGTGACCCGGGCGAGGCCGGCCGCAGCAGGCGAGTCCACGACATCGCTCCGGTAGATCCAGGGGTGGCCGCGAGCCCAGCGAGCCGCGCCGCGGTCAGAGACAGTTACGGTGAGGGATTCGGGCATTGGTATATGGCTTATGGCGGATTGCGTATCGTTCCGACTGGTTGAAGCTAACCGCCGAGCGGACCCGCCATGTGCCATATGGTGCTGTAGGCCATAAGCTATTGTTCGGAATGATCCCGAATCTAGCCGCGGTCCTGAGGCTCATGCTGGTCACTGACGACCGGCTGCTGGGCGAGCGCGATCCGGTGTCCGTGTGTCAGGCCGCCGAGCGGGGGGGAGCGACGTGCATCCAGCTTCGCCTCAAGGAGGCGAGTCCGCGTGACCTGCTGGGCATTCTGCGGCGGTTGGTCGCGGCGGTCCGGGTTCCGGTGATCGTCAATGACCGGCTGGATGTTGCGCTGGCCGGTGGCGCGCAGGGCGCCCACCTCGGGCCAGACGACATCCCGTTGCCGCTGGCGCGGAAGACGGCTCCGCCGGGATTCCTGCTGGGTGGGAGTGTCGGTTCCCCCGAAGAGATAGCGGCCGGCGAGCCGGCGGACTACTGGGGCGTGGGACCTTTCCGCACGACCGCGACGAAAGGGGACGCGGGCGCCGCCCTGGGTCCCGAAGGACTGGCCGCCATCGTCAACCTGGCGCCGCCCGGCAAAGTGTGCATAGCGATTGGGGGGATTCGGCCGGCTGACATCCCCGAGGTATTGGCGGCCGGGGCCCAAGGCGTGGCGGTGGTCTCCGGCATATTGGGGAATCACGATGTCGAAGCGGCTGCACGGGCGTATGCGACCGCCCTTGCGCGAGGTTAGGGATCCTTCGCTTCGCTCACGATCTCGGCCGCGCGCGGCGGGCACGGGCAACGGCCTGAAGATGCTCCTGGTAGGTCCGGCTGAAGGTATGATGACCGTCGGGACTGGCTACAAAGTAGAGATATGGCACCTGGGCCGGGTTGAGCGCGGCGTCGATGCTGCGGAGGCCGGGAGAGTTGATAGGGCCGGGAGGGAGGCCGGAGTGAAGATAGGTGTTGTAGGGTGATTGAATTTCGTAGTCCTTTTCGAAGAGCCGAGTCTTGGGGCGGCCGGTTTTCAGCTCGATCGCGTACTGCACGGTCGGGTCGGCCTGGAGCGGCATCCCGATCCGCAGACGATTGACGTACACGCCCGCGATCACCGGCCGTTCGCTGTCGACCCGCGCCTCTCCCTCCACGATCGACGCCAGGGCCAGCGCCTCGCGCCGGCTCATCCCCAGGGCCTGGGCCCGGTAGTCCCACTCCGGTTTCCACGACGCGGCAAACTCCCGGGTCATGATGCGCACCAGGTCGCGCGCGCTGCTGTTGACCGGGACCTGGTAGGTCTCGGGAAACAGGAAACCCTCCGCGGTGGGCGCCTCGAGGCCTTCCCCGGCGCCGGGATTTCGTACGGCGGCCAGCATCGATTCCGCCGGGATCCTGAGGCGGTCCTGGGCCAGCGCGGCCAGCTCGAACATGCTCAGGCCCTCGGGAACCGTGAACCGCACGGCCGCCGTGCGCCCCGACCGGAGCGTACTCAGCACCCGCCACGCGCTTTCTCCGGGATGAAAGTCATAGGACCCGGCCTGGACCGATCGATCCAGGCCCCGGAGCCGGGCCAGCAGCTTGAACCAGGTGCGGTTGGTCACCACGCCACGCGAGATCAGGGTGTCGGTGACGGTGGCGAACGTGGCACCCGGCGCGATCATTACCCGCTCGGTCTCTCCACTGCGTACCGTATTGATGGAGGTGATCAGGAACCAGGTCGCGGCGGCGAGCAGGATCAGGAGGAGCAGGAGGGAGGAACGGCGGCGCTTCGTCATGCCGGGTTTCGCCGGGTGTCGAGGACATGCTGGAGCAGCACGGAGGCGGCGAGCGCGTCGACGGCGTCCTTGCGGCCCCGGGTGGATCCTCCCTGTTCCCGGATGGCGCGCAGTGCCCGTGCCGTGGTCAGTCGTTCATCCCAGAGTTCGACCGGAAGTCGGGTGCGTTCCGCGACCAGAGCGGCGAGCTCGCGGGCTGCCCGGGTGCTCTCGCTGTCGCTGCCGTCGAGGGCAAGGGGAAGGCCAACGACCAGGCCGACGGGCTGGTGGCCGGCGATCAATTCGAGGAAGCGGGGCATGGGGAAGCGCTTGCCGCGGCGGCGCACCAGGGTTCCGAGCGGGGAGGCGAGGAGCTGGGTTTCGTCGCTCAGCGCCAGGCCGATGCGCAACTCGCCCCAGTCCAAGGCCAGAATCCGGCCGGACGCCGGGATCTCATTCATACGTGAAGGGTAAAGGGTGAAGGGTGAAGGGGAAAAGCTCGCAGCTGGGAAGCTCTCCTCTTCACCCTTCACGCTTCACCCTTCACGCTGTTTCTACTGTGCCATGCTGGCAAAGAACTCTTTGTTGTTCTTGGTACGCTTCATTCGCTCCAGCAGAAACTCCAGTGCTTCCACCGGCGGCATGTCGGCCAGGAAATTCCGGAGCAGGTAGACCCGGTTGAGCTCGTCCTTGTCCATGAGGAGCTCTTCTTTCCGGGTGCTGGTGCGCTGGATGTCGATGGCGGGGTAGATCCGGCGGTCGGCCAGGCGGCGATCGAGTACCAGCTCCATGTTGCCGGTGCCCTTGAACTCTTCGAAGATCACTTCGTCCATCCGGCTCCCGGTGTCGATCAGGGCGGTGGCGATGATGGTCAGGCTGCCGCCGCCGTCGATGTTCCGCGCGGCGCCGAAGAAGCGCTTGGGCTTCTGCAGCGCGTTGGCGTCCACACCGCCGGAGAGGATCTTGCCGGAGTGGGGCACCACCACGTTGTGAGCCCGGGCCAGCCGGGTGATCGAGTCCAGCAGGATGACGACATCGCGCCCGTGTTCGACCAGCCGCTTGGACTTCTCGATCACCATGTCGGCGACCTGGACGTGGCGGTCGGCGGGCTCGTCGAAGGTGGAGGAGATCACTTCCGCCGCGACGTTTTCCTGCATGTCGGTCACTTCCTCGGGCCGCTCGTCGATCAGCAGCACGATGAGAGTGATCTCGGGGTGGTTCTCACTGATGGCGTTCGCCAGCTTCTGCAGCAGGATGGTCTTGCCGGCCTTGGGCGGCGCCACGATCAGGCCGCGCTGCCCCTTGCCGATGGGGGAGAGCAGGTCCACCACCCGCATCGACAGGTCGGCGGTCTTCCGCTCCAGGCTGATCCGCGCGTCGGGATAGCGGGGCCGCAGGTTGTCGAAGGCGATCCGGTGCTTGGTCTTTTCCGGCTCCTCGAAGTTGACGCTCTCGACCTTGAGCAGCGCGAGGTAGCGCTCGCCCTCCTTGGGGGGGCGCACCTGCCCGCTCACCGTGTCCCCGGTGCGCAGATCGAAGCGCTTGATCTGGCTCGGGCTCACGTAGATGTCGTCAGGACCGTAGAGGTAGTTCCAGTCCTGGCTGCGGAGGAAGCCGTACCCTTCCGGCAGGATCTCCAGCACACCCTCGCCCCGGATGACGGTGTCCTGGTCGAGCAGGGACTGCTCGATGCGGAAAATCAGGTCCTGCTTGCGGAGGCCCGAGTAGTTGGTGATGTTGAGTTGCTCGGCCAGCGCGTGCAACTCGGCAACGGATTTCTGCTTCAGTTCAGCGATGTCCACGGGACTGCGGCTCCATGCGGGAGAGAATACCGATCCACCGCTCTAGCGGCGTGACGGTTGGAAGGCAAGAATGTTCGGAATAGAGTCGGCTATTGGTAAAATGCCCGGAACGCTGGGACGGGGCGACCTTACGATGTTTCCGGGGAGATACCAGGGTTGAGGAAGCGCCTTATGATAGAAACCGCCATGGGCGGCGTCAAGGGGCAGGCCCCGTGCAGCAGCTGACGCCGACCTTTTCGGCATGGCGGGTGTTGCATGCCGGTACCCGTGAAATCGTGGATGCCATTGTCGCCCCGGAGCATAGGGGGCCCTCGCCTGCGCTGGCCCGGGCGCTCAAGCAATGGAACGGCGCGCACTACTGGCCCTCCCGGGACCACGGGCACCTGATCCTGATCCGGGAAACGGCGGCCGGTACCCGGGAACGCTGGCTGCTGCATGCCTTTCTGATGGCGCTGACGGTGCTGTGTACCCTGGGCGCCGGCGCCATGCTCGCCGGGGTGTGGGCTCCGCCCGGTGTGCTGGGCTACGCCGGCGAGGTCAACCTGCTGGGCCGCGTCATCTACGAGATCGCGGCGATGGTGCAGGGCGGGGCCCAGTTCTTCCTCAGCATGTATACCGGGGACTGGCGCCAGGTGCTGGCCGGCTGGTCTTTTGCCGCGCCGCTCCTGGGTATCCTGCTGGTGCATGAGCTCGGCCACTATTTCGCCGCCCGGCGCTACGCGATCGACACTTCGCCCCCGTTCTTCCTTCCGATTCCTCCCACGATATCGCCCATCGGCAGCCTGGGCGCCTTCATCCGGTTGCGCTCCCCGGTGCTGGACCGCCGGCAACTGCTGGATGTCGGCGCCGCCGGTCCACTGGCCGGTTTTGTGGTCGCCCTGGGCGTGATGCTGTGGGGCTATCTCACCTCGCAGCGGGTCCCCTTCGGGATCGACACCGCCTCCACCTACGTGGTCTTCGCCGGGCGCACCATTGCGCTGGGCGACTCGCTGCTGACCCACGGATTCCGCGAGCTGTTTTTCCCGGCTGCCCAGGCGGTGCACCTGAGCCTGCCCGCCTTTGCCGGCTGGGTGGGGATGTTCATCACCGGGCTCAACCTGCTGCCCCTCAGCCAACTGGACGGCGGCCACGTGCTCTACGGCCTGCTGGGCCGGTGGCAGTCATTCATGGGGCTTCTCACCCTGGGAGGCCTGCTGGTCCTGGCCCAGTATCACTGGACCTGGTACGTCTGGGTAGCGGTGGCGCTGATGTTGGGGGGAGGGCGGGTGAGTCATCCCTCGGTGATGGCGCCGGAGCGCCGGGTGCCACGGAGCCGGCACCTGATCGCGTGGCTCTGCATCATTGTCTTCGTCCTGACCTTTGTGCCGATTCCGTTCCATGTGTGACAAGTGACAAGTGACAAGTAACAGGGTCTGAGTCCCTTCCTCGTCACTTGTCACCTGTCCCTTGTCACTATTCTATTGCGCAGGTAAGTGTTTGTATTATCTTAGCTTGACGTCTGGATAGCACTCTCTTCCTGCAGCCATTCTTGAGAGGAAGTGCATGACAGCGCAGACCCTCCGTCATCTCGCCAACGATCCCCGCGAACCTGTTATTCATGATCTTCCCTCCCTCCGTTTCGATGGTGTCCAGCTGTTCGTCAAATTGAGCGTCCGCCAGGCCGAGGACGGCATGTGGCGAGGGCACCTGCAGTTCTCGGATCCGACCAATGGCATGGAACGGGAGACGGCGGAGATTCTTTGTGCCCAGTCGCAGCAGGACCTGTGGCAGTCGGTGCGGGATTTACGGGAGCACCACCTGAGGGATCTGTATCGGTCACTGCTCTGAATTGATTGATGATTTCAGATTGAGGATTGATGATTGAACTACCGCCGCTTCAATCTCTCACTCTGCAATCTTCAATCTTAAATCCTTCAGGGGGGGTATGAACGAAGACCGCATCAACAAACTGCGTCACGACATCTCCAACCCGCTCTCCGCGCTGCTGGCGGAGACCCAGCTGCTGCTGCTCAACGAATCCCAGCTCGACGCCGAGACGGTCGCCAGCCTGCGAGAGATCGAGGCACTCGCGGTGCGGATGCGGTCGATTCTCCGGGAACCATAGGATTGCGCCGGCGTTTCCGGTTGCGTGCCCCGGTGCCCAGCCGGGCCGGGCCGCGTGGGCTCAGGACGCCGGCGTGGGTCTGGCCGGGCCGGCGCCGGCTGGCGGTGCTCCGCTCTTCCGCAGGTACCAGGCCCCGTTGAGGAGGTAAAGGAAGAGCACCAGGAGCGATGCTCCGGCCAGCGCCACCCGATAGGGCAGCCCACCAGTCCCGGTCGAAACAAATCCTTCGATGGTTCCCGCCACCAGGAGCATGAATACCACGGCTCCGACCATGCGCACCGCCACGCGACCGTTCACCACCAGCATTTCGCCGCGGCTGACCTGGCCGGGCGCGATCATGGAGCGGCCCAGCATGAGGCCGGCGGCTCCCGCGACGCAGATGGCGAACAACTCCAGGGTGCCATGGCCCGTGACGAACGCTCCGATGTACCCAACGAGCCCCAGGTTGGCGAAGTGGCCGAAGGTCGCGCCGATGGAAAGGCCGTTGAACGCGAGGAGGAACAAGGCGCCGATGCCGAGGAGCGCGCCACCCGCGAAGCACATGAAGGCGACTCGCACGTTATTGCTGATGATGAAGGTCGCCTCCAGCGGTTGTTCTCCCGGTGCGGACTCGTAGTAGCCGTGGCCGGCGGCGATTCGCTCGGCGCCGGCCTCGGCCCGGCGCAGCATTCCCTCGGGCAGGACTTCCTGGGCGAGTTCGGGCCGATCCCGGAGCAGCACGTAGCCGGCCAGCGCCGGGGTGGCGAAGCAGATGATCGCGACCAGGACGTAACGCCAGGCCTGGAGCACGGCGGCCGGACATTCCCGCATGACGATTTCCCAGATCCGGCCGGCGGTTTTCCGCTCATCGCGGTAGAGCGCGTTGTGCCCGGCGGCCACCAAGCGCTCCAACTGGTAGCGCACCGGCGCCGGGGCGCGGTAGGTCCGAGCCCGGGCGAGATCGGCGGCCACCTCGCGGTAGCGCGCGGCGAAATCGGGCAGCTCGCGGGCCTCGAGGCTGTCGAGCCCGCGCCGGGCAGCCCGGTCGGCCAGGGCGCGGAACTCACTCCAGCGGGTGGCCTTTCGGGCGACAAATCGCTCGGCGATACCGCCGGATCCCCGCCGGGTAGACGCGAAGCGGCTTCGCCGCCGGCCCAGCTCCTGCTGGTACATCCGGCTCACCAGGGCGAACGACGTGCGCGCCTGGATATGAAACCGCTCGACGAAACGCTGGGCCAACCGGTCGCTGAACCGGTCCCGCAACTCCGGACTGAGCGAGGGCGCGCGCTCGATGAACTCCCGCAAGATGCGGAACTCGGCATCGTCCAGCTCGGGCGGGCCGACATCCTCCTCGGCGGGTGCAGCGGTCTCCGGGATCACAGCGTCGATAGGCTGGTCCCGCACCACGATGGTGCCGGCGACCAGATCTCCCAACCGGCGTCCCTTAGGATGGATGACGACGAGGAGAATGTCGGCCAGCATCGTGGGCGGAAAGAGATCGATGGCCCGGAGCAGGTTCCGGGCGGCGGCCGCGGCGAGATTGACGGGGTGTCCGGTATCGCGAACCACGCGGATTCCCGCCGCCCGTTTGCCCGGGGTCTGCCCCTCCCGCAGCGCCTCGAAGAAGGTGAAATAGATCCAGAACCCGAGGACACCCGCCACGATGAGCAGGATATTCATCGCCTTGGAGGAGAGCCCCATCGACGTGCTCAGGAAGACCACGATCGCGAGGACGAGAATGGCGAGGATGATCCGCAGCATGTCCACGATCGCGGCATGCAGGCGGGAGCCCATGCCGGCAATCTCGAAATCCAGGATCACGTTCTCCGGGGTCTCGACTTCGAGGTGTTGGTCGTAGGGTGAAACCGGGGCGGCGGGCGGGGTCATACGCGGATTCTAGCGCATGGTGTATCCGCAGGTAAGAGTGGGCTTGCGGAAAGCTCCCGGTTGAACCAAACTGCCAAGGCGCGCTGCGCCCCTCGCGCCCGTCCCGAAGATTCCCATTCCACCAGGTTCCCCGCTATGACCGAGTTCGCCCTCAGGCCGCTCACGGTTGGCGAGATCATCGACCAGTCGCTCAAGATCTACCGGAGAAGCTTCAGTCCCATGGTGATGATCGCGCTGCTGGCCAACGTGGTGCCGGTGGCGCTGGGGGTCTTTGTCGTCATGTCGGGTGGAATCGAGGCGAACCCGATTCTCTGGGGCGTCAATGTCCTTTTCAGTCTGGTGATGGGCGCGCTGGCGACGGCGGCCACCGTGTTTCTGGTTTCCGAGCGCTACCTGGGCCGCGAGATCGGCGCGGGCGAAGCGATCATGCGGGCGATCAAGTTCATCGGGCCGCTCATCGTGCTGTCCCTCGGTGTCGGGCTCTCGATCGGGATCGGATTTGTCCTGCTCGTGATCCCCGGCATCATCATCATGTGTGGCCTGCTGGTCTCCACCCAGGCCATGGTACTGGAGGATCTTTCGGCCGGTGCGGCCATGAGCCGCTCGTGGGACCTCACCAAGGGTTTTCGCGGCAAGCTTTTCGGGCTGGTGTTCCTGGTCGCCGTGCTCATCATGCTTCCCAGCGTGGTGGTCACCTTCTTTACCGCGCCCAGCCAGGCAGACTACGCCGACATCGAGGCCCTCCGGCGCAAGATCATCGTCGCGACCGCGATCCAGCAGGTCATCACCGTCATCCTGTATCCCTTGCTGTACACCGCGCTCACCATCGCCTACTACGACCTCAGGATCCGCAAGGAAGGCTTCGACCTGGAGCTGCTGGAGTCGACGCTTCAGCATCCCGCCGCGCTTCCGGGCCGCCCTTCTGGTTCCCGTGAACTTCCACAGCCCCCAAGTCGCGGATGATTCGCTCAGGGCGGTCATCCATACCGTCCTGAACCGACCGGAATACGGCTGGGATCAACCGGCGCGCCACCCCAGCTGGCTGCTCCAGCTATTCCAGAACTTCGCGGGCTGGCTGGACAGCCTGCGGACCCAGAGCCCGGCTCTGTTCTCGCTGTTCGTCTGGGGCCTCCTCGCCGTCCTTCTCCTCATACTGGTCCACGGGGGCTGGGTCATGTACCGCACGGTGCGGGGGGCTTCGGCCTCCGGGTCGCGCGAGCCGGCGCCTTCGCGGGTCGCGGTGCGCGATGCGCGCTGGTACCAGAAGCAGGCCGATCGGCTCGCCGAGCTGGGTCACTATGCGGACGCGATGCAGGCGGCGTTCATCGGCCTGGTCCTCCGGCTCGACGCCCGGGAGTTGCTCCGCTACCACCCCAGCAAGACGCCGCGGGAATACGCCCGCGAAGCCAATCTCCAGACCCAAGAAAAGTCCCGCCTGGGCGAGTCGGTCCGCGCCCTGTACGCCTGTGTCTATGCCGGCGCACCCTGCACCGCGATCACCTACCGTGAATGGCTGGTTGACCTGGAAAGGGAGTGGCATGCGGGCTCGCATTGAGATCATCCTGGCCCTGGCCCTGGTCATCGCCCTGGCGATCCTCGCGGGCACCATGGGGGCGCGACACAATCGCACGGCTCCGCCCGATGCCCGCCGCTCCACGTTCCTCACCGGGCCCTACGGCGCCAGGGGCTATGCGGAGGTCCTAACCCGGCTCGGCGTCAAGATCGACCGTTTCCGTCAGCGCACCGCGATGCTGGGGCAATTGCGGACCGGCCAGGATCGTCCGCTGCTCGTAGTCCTGAGTCCGGAGCTGTTCGATGGCAGCGACGCCCGGGCGCTCACCGAGTTCACGGCGCGGGGCGACCTGCTGCTCGCCGGCTCTTCGACGGCGGCCGCCATGCGGTGCTTCGGCTATACCGTGGATGTCCGGGGGGCCGACGACGACTCGATCGCGCTGCACCGTGTGCTGCGCGGGGTGCAGGAGTCCGAGTCGCTGACCTGGTCGAGGGACAGGATCCTGGTACAGCGATCAGGCGAGACAGTCGAAGACTCGTCCAGCCTGGCCGCGGGGAGGTCGCGGGTGTGCAAGGTTCAGCACCCGCTGCGAGTGGACTCGCTCCTGGTGACGGCGGGTGGCCGGCCGGCCGCGCTCCGGCTGGATATGAAGAATGGTGCGGTCGTGACTCTGGTGGCGGATGGAATGCTGTTCAGCAACCAGACCATGCAGGAATCCGACGTGGGACTCGCGACGGTGCGTGTCGCCTTACCGTATCGACGAGTGATCTTCGATGAGTTCGTGCACGGGTTCGGGCCCTCGGGGTCGCTGTTTCACTCGGCGCTGGACTGGGCGCTCAAGTCTCCCTGGGGATGGTTCGGCTGGCAGCTGGCCGGGGTTGCCCTGATCGCGCTGCTGGCGGGAGCGGTGCGATTCGGCGCCCCGCGCACCCTGATCGACCGCAAGCGCCGCTCTCCCCTGGAGCACGTTCGCGCGCTGGCAACCGCCCTTGCGGCGGCCAGGGGTGGCGATGTCGCGGTGGACCTGATGATTCGGGGCCTCCGGCGGCGCTTGTCCGCGGGAACGCCGCCGGTCCGCGGCGAGGTGCGGCCGTGGCTCGAGTCGCTCGCCGCGAACGTGAAGACCGACCGGTCCCGGAACGCGGTTCAGACCCTGCTCAATCTCACCAGGCACGCATCGCCCGACAGCGCGTTGCGCGCCGCTAATGCCGTGGAGGACGTGTGGCAGGACCTGACACCATCAACGACAACCAGATAGCCCGTCAGGGGGAGGTTGCCCGGGGCCTCGTGGCGCAGCTGGGAGGCGTCGTACTGGGGCAGGAGGACGCCCTGCGCGATGTCGTGGTCGCGCTCACCGCACGGGGCCACGTGCTGCTGGAGGGTGTGCCGGGCACCGCGAAGACCCTGCTGGTACGCGCGCTAAGCCGGATCTTCGGGCTCGACTTCAAGCGGATCCAGTTTACCCCGGACCTGATGCCCTCGGATATCACCGGCGTCAACCTGCTCACCGGCCAGGGACAATTCTCCTTCCGCCCGGGCCCCTTGTTCGGGGACCTGGTGCTGGCGGACGAGATCAATCGGGCCCCCGCGAAGACCCAGGCCGCGCTGCTGGAAGCGATGCAGGAGCGGAGCGTCACCGTGGACGGCGCGTCGCACCCGCTCTCGGCCAGCTTTACCGTTTTCGCGACCCAGAACCCCATCGAGTTCGAGGGAACCTATCCGCTTCCCGAGGCGGAGCTGGACCGGTTTCAACTCAAGGTCTTGCTGTCGTATCCGGACGCGGGGACCGAGCAAGCCATCCTGGGCCGGGTGCTGGACGGATTCGAGTCCGACGACCCGTCGAGCTTCGGGGTGTCGACCTCGCTGGGCGCCGCCGATCTCGCGGCGCTGCGCCGGGCGGCGAAGTCGGTGCGGGTCGAACCTTCACTCCAGCTGTACATCACCTCGCTGGTGCGCGCCACGCGGGGGGCGCCGGCCCTGACCCTTGGCGCGTCGCCCCGCGCGACGGTATCGCTGATGAAGGCCAGCCAGGCCGTGGCACTGATGGACAGCCGGTCCTACGTGATCCCGGATGACGTGAAGGCCATGGCGGCTCCCGTCCTGCGGCACCGGATCGCGATTGCGCCGGAGTTGGAGCTGGAAGGCGTCTCGGCGGACCAGGCGCTCCGCACCATCATCGACAAGGTCGAGGTTCCGCGGTGAAAGGGGGGCGCTCCCGCACCTGGCTCATGGTCGGGGCGGGACTGGGCGGCGCGACGTTGCTCGCCCTGCTCTGGCGGGGCGCGCTGCCCTGGCTGCTCATCCTGGACGGATTCTGGTTGGCCGGCTGGCTCTTCGACGCTTTCCTCGGGTTCGTCCCAATCCCTTCGAAGCGCTGGCTCACGGTGGGTCTCGCGCTGGCCCCGCTCGCACTGCTGGGCCTGGTGCGAGCCGATGCGCTTGTCTGGTTGCTCGCGGCCAACGGGATCTGGTTCGGGATGCTCGCGGTGGATGCCCTGCGGACTCCCGATCCCGAGGCCTTGACCGTACGCCGTGAAGCGCCGCCGGCGTTTTCGGTCGGCCGGGCACTACCGGTCGCCTACACCTGGACGAATCGGAGCAGCTTTCCGCTCACCATCGTGGTGCGTGAGGAGTTCCCCGGACCGCTGGGCGGCGCGGCGCCAACCCGGCACCTCGAAATACCGGTCGGCGGCCGGACGCGGGAGACGCTCGACGTGATGCCGGTACACCGGGGCAAGGGCCGGGGCGGAGCGATGGACCTCAGGATCCTGGGACCCTCGAAGCTGGCCTGGCGCCAGGTTCGGCTGGACCTGCCGTGGGATGTCACCGTATTCCCCCGGTTGATCGGGGCCTCCATCCGGGCGCTGCCGACCCAGGCAACGCGGAGACGGGAAGCGGGCTTCCGCAACGTGCGCCGGCTGGGGGAAGGCCGGGTGTTCGAAACACTCAAGGAATGGATCCCGGGCGAAGACACCCGCGCCATCGACTGGAAAGCGACGGCCCGGCGTGGCAAGGTGATGGCTCGGCAGTACGAAGATGAACGGCGGCAACAGGTGCTGCTGGTCATCGACGCGGGGCGGGGGATGACCGCGGAGAGCGATGGAGTGCCCCGCCTGGAATCGGCCATCGACGCGGCGCTCCAGCTGGCATACAGTGCGGTGGAGCATGACGACAACGTCGGACTCATGGTGTTTGCCGACGAGGTCCAGGCGTTCATCCCGCCGGCGCGAGGGCGGCGCGCACTTCGCGCCGTGCTCGAGGCGCTGGCAGGCATCCAGGGAAAGATCGTCGAGCCCAACTACCCCGCGGCATTCAGTCAATTGGCCGCGCGGAATCGGAAACGGGCGCTGACGGTGGTCTTTACCGACGTCATCGACCGGACCGCGAGCGAGGCGCTGGTGGCCCAGGTTGGCACCCTTCGGCCTCGGCACCTGCCGCTCGCGGTCACCCTGCGGGATCCGGCGCTGGATGCCATGGGGGCTCGACGCGCCACCACCGTGGCGGAAGCCTTCGAGCGGGCCGCGGCCGAGGAGCTGCTGATCGCGCGGGAGGAAGCGTTGAGCGAAATGCGGCGCAAAGGCGTGCTGACGCTGGACGTGCCGCCCCGGCGTGCGGCGGAAGCGGTGGTGGAGCAGTACACGCAGCTGAAAAGGCGAGGGTTACTCTGACGGCTTTCATCCCGAGCTGCGCCTCGGAATGACAACCACTTATGAGTGCGTGTGTCGTTGGTCACAGGCCGCTGCCTTGGGGGGCAACCATCTTTCGATTGCCGTATGACCCCCCAACAGGAGTCTATGACATGTTCAGCCCGATTCGCAGAATCGCACTGAGTCTCTTACTGCCTGTAGTGTTTGCCGGCGCGGCGCAGGCTCAGGGGCATCCCCCCTACCGCCCGCACATCGGTGCCCATCTCAGCTACAACTTCAAAGCAGAGGAGTTCGGCATCGGACCCCAGTTCTATGTGCCGGTGGCCCGGCACTTCGAGTTGTATCCGTCGTTCGACTATTACTTCGTTGATAATGGCTCCCTCTGGCAACTGAACGGTGATCTCAAGTACAAGTCGCGTGACGTCCACACCTGGTTCTACCTCGGCGCCGGTGTGGCGATCTCCCGGGCCAGTTTTGGAGGATTTCACAATACCGATGTCGGCGCCAATGTGCTGGGCGGTCTCGAAACGCTGATCGGGCAGAAAGTACATCCCTATCTCGAAGGTCGGCTGACCTTCCGGGACAATACAGTGTTCCAGATGGCGGCCGGACTCAACATTACGATCTACTGAGCCAGTTGGGTGAGCGGTAAGAAATGAGAGGCAAGCGGGACTGGACGGGCCGGATCTCGCGGCCCCGCTCTGGTCCCGCTTCCTTCTTGCTTCACACTTCTCACCCGGCTTTCGATGCTGGCGTCCGGGACGGTTTTGAGATATGGTTGTCGCCTCCCAGGAGGGTGTCATGTCGAGGTGTCTCTGCTCTGTCCTGCTGGTCGCCGCGACCCTGCCGGCCGCGGCGATGGCCCAGCAGACCGACTATCGCGCCGCGATTGTAGCGGCGCAGCCGGCCCGTTACGAGCCGGCCGGCTGCGGGATCAAGACCGGTTTCTTCAAGGTTACCAGCGGAGCGACCTACTTGAGCACCGCGACCGCCAACGCGGCGAACCGGGCCCGGCTGCTGGGCGATGCCGAGCGGGTGCTGCTGGAAGCGATCCGTGACAACGGCCAGGCGGCGAATCCGGCGGCCTGGTACTACCTGGGCCGGGTCTATCTCTTCCGGGCGGATGTGATTGGCGCGGATACGGCCTTCGCCAAGGCGGAAACGCTGGCGCCGGCCTGCAAGGATGAAATCCTGGGCTTCCGGCGGGCGACCGCCCTGGCGCTCCAGGAGCCGGCCGGCCTGCTGCTCCAGGCCGAGAAGCAGGATTCCGCGCTGGCCGTTTACCGGCTCGCCGCGGTGATCAATCCCAGCAGCGCCACGGCCGTCATGGCGGTGGGGACTCTGTTCGAGCTCGCCAATCAACCGGACAGCGCGATGGTGTATTTCCGCAAGGCGGCGAACCTGCCCGGGAACGACCGATCTTCGGCGATGGCGCGGCAACGGCTGGCCGCAATGTTCGTCCAGGCCGAGCAGGTGGACAGCGCGGCGGTGTACTACGGCCAGGTGATCAGCGCGGCGCAAGCGGCGGGAGACAACGACGCCCGCAACAGCGCAACCATGAGTCTTGCCACCGCGTTCTATAACGCCAAGCGCTACCGGGAAGCGATCCCGCTGCTCCGCGCCTACATCGGCTATCGGCCGGATGTCGGCTCGGCCCGGCAGTTTCTGGCGGCCGCGTACCGGGAAGTCGGCCAGGTGGACAGCGCCGACATGATCCTGCGGGAGGGCGGAGCCGCCGCGGGTGTGGCCGGCCCGGACACCACGTCAGCCAACTACTTCATCAATCGCGGCGCGGCGCATTACCAGGCCAACGAGCAGGCCAAGGCCGCTGAAGACTTCGAGGCCGCGCTCACCCGCGAGCCGAATAACCGGGTGGCGCTCCGCAACCTGGCGGCAACCTACTACGGCCTGCACAACGCGCCGAAATTGGCGGACATCGCGGGCCGAATCGTGGCATTGGAGCCGCTGAGCGAGTCCGCGCGGCGCTATCAGATCCAGGGTTTCATCTGGACCAACGACCGCGCACGGCTGGAGCGGTTGTCCGATGAGCTCGACGCGCTGCCGGTCAAGCTGGAAGACCTGAAGCTCCAGGTCAGCGGCGCCAACGCGATGCTCAGCGGCACGGCCACGGGCCGCACCGGAAAGACTCCGGCTGGTGCCGCGGTGCCCGCGACGGCGGTTGCGGTGTTATTCGAGTTTCTCGATGCCAGCGGCAACGTGGTGGCGAGCGCCAACGCCACGCTTCCCGCGCTGCAGGGAGGGGTACCGAGCCCGGTCAGCGTCAACGCGACGGGGCAGGGGATTGCCGATTGGAGATACAAAAAGCAGTAGCCGCGCATTTGCATGCGCGCGTGCTGTCATTCCGAGCGCAGCGAGGAATCTTGTTCGGGATGACACCATGCCCTCCCAGCATCTAACCTTCCATCTGATCCCCCACACCCACTGGGACCGCGAGTGGTATCTCACCCGCGGCCAGTTTGGCGCCCGGCTGATCCGCATGATCGACCGGCTGGTCGAGTTGCTGAAGGCCGAACCCGGGATCCCCGGGTTTCTGCTGGATGGGCAGACCGTGCTGCTGGAGGACTATCTCAGGGTCCGGCCCGACCGGGAGCCGCTGATTCGCGAACTGGTGACCGGCGGCCGGATCGAGACCGGCCCCTGGTACGTCCTGGCGGACGAGCAGATTCCGTCCGGTGAGTCGCTGATCCGGAACCTCCTGCTGGGAAAGGTCGATACGGCGCGACTGGGCCGGCGCATGGATGTGCTGTATTCGCCGGACGCATTCGGCCATCCCGCGGTGCTTCCCATGCTGGCGCGCGAGTTCGGGCTCGAGGGTGCGGTGGTGTGGCGGGGAATCCCCGGGCGAGACGATGCCGATCTCTTCACCTGGCGGGCGCCGAACGGGTCCAGCGTTGTGGCCTATCAGCTTCCCCGAGACGGCTACGAGATCGGATCCAGCCTCGCATCCGATCCACGAGAGTTGAAACGAGCGTGGCCGGCGCTGCGGGAGCGACTGGTCGCGCGGGCCGGCAGTGACCACGTCGCCCTCTTCGTGGGCGCGGACCATCATTTCGCCCGGGCCGATCTGCTGCCGTTGCGGGACCGGCTCGCCCAAATGGAGCCGCAGCACGAGGTACGGCTTTCGAGATTGCAGGATTTCATTGACCTGGTCCGGTCCGGGAACGGGGCCGAGACCCGGTCCTATCCGGCGATTGCCGGTGAACAGCGCTGGTCCTATGGCTACACCTGGACGCTCCAGGGCGTTCACTCGACTCGCGCTCCCCTCAAACGACGGAACAGCCGGCTCGAGCTGTGGCTGGAGCGGTACGCGGAACCGCTCGCGGCACTGGCGGCCCGCAACCTGAAGCCATCGCTGGCCCACGCCTGGCGGACCCTGGTCCAGTGCCACTTCCATGATTCGCTGGGCGGGTGTTGCGCGGACCAGGTTGCGCTCGACGTCGAGAGCCGGCTCTCGAGTGTCGAGGGTGTAGTGCGCGAGGTGGTGCGGGAGAGTCTCCATCGCCTGGTGAGTCACGACCCTGATGCCGCACGGGACCGGCCCAGCCACCCCTCTCCCTCGCTGGTGCTATGGAACCCGGCCCCACGCAGGCGTTCAGGCCTCGTCCTCGCCACCACCACATGGTTCCGGCGTGACGTGCTGGTCGGACCTCCCGGCGATCGCCAGCCGAGGATGGGGAACGGGTATCAGCCCTTTGTCTTGGCGACTTCGACCGGCGAGTTGATACCGGTTCAGGTCCTGGACATTGTCGGCGCCCAGGAGCGGCTCGACGCCGACCTTCACTACCCGGACCAGGACGAAGTGGACCTGGTGCGCGTCGCCTTCAAATCATCCGACGTGCCGGGACTCGGCACGGCCCTGCTGACGCCGGTAGCGGGTGGCGGGCGCACCACCGGACCGCAGGTCAGGGTCACCCGGGGAAAACTCTGCAGCGATACGATCGAGGTCGATCCCGATCGTGACGGAAGCGTCCGGCTCAGGGACTTGAGCAGCGGACGCGAGTTCACCGACCTGCTGGTTCTCGAGGACGAAGCCGATGAAGGTGACAGCTACACCTTTTCACCGGCATCGCACGGAGAAGCCAGGCGAATCCGACCGGGACGGACCCGGGTGGTTGCCCGGGGGCCGCTGGTCGCGGCGCTGGAAACGAAGTGGTCCGGGCGAGGGGTGCAGGCCCGATTCCTGGTGATGGTGAGCGCATGCGATTCGGTGGTCCGCTGCACGCTCGAGGTTAACAACCAGGGCTCCAATCACCAGCTTCGCGTCCGATGCCCGACCGGGATAGCCGGTGTGGCGGCGCTCGTGGGAGCCCAGCTGGGTGCGCTCAAGCGCGAAGCGGTGGGGAATCCAGCAGGCCGATTCCAGGCCGAAACACCGGTCCGGACCGCGCCGGCGCATCGGTTCGTCGCGGTCAACTCAACCGGCGGGCTCGGCCTCTTTTGTCCCGGTTTCTTTGAATACGAGCTGACGCCCGATGGCGATCTCCTGCTCACGGTGCTTCGATCGGTCGGCGACTTGTCGCGCGGCGACCTGGTCACGCGACCCGGCCACGCCGGCTGGCCGACAGCGACTCCGTTGGCCCAGTGTCACGGGGTGGATCGCATGGACTTCGCCCTGGCGCCGCTCAGCGGGAATGACGACGCCGTGTCACTGCACCGGATGTGGGAAGACTGCTTTCTGCCGATCCGGGGGACCTGGTTCCGGGATTGGCTACCGCATGCGGTGGCCGAAACGCCGGGGATCGAGCTCGAAGGCGACGGGTTGGTGTTGTCGGCGGTCAAACCCGCGCAAGAATCGGGCGGAATCATCGTCCGCTGCTACAATCTGAGGGACAAGTCCGTGCCAGGGAGCCTGCGCGCGGGAATTACGCTGGCCAGCGCGACTCTGTGCCGGGCCGATGAGTCTCCGATTGAGTCACTGAAGGTCGATAAAGGAGGGATGGTTCGTTTTTCGGTATCGCCCTATTCCGTCGCCACTATCCTCCTGCAGGAATAGTCGGGCTACCGATTGCGTGGATCGTGGGCCGCCAGCAAGCGCTTCGGGGCGACCAGTTCCCAACTGTCTCGCAGCAGGTCTTCCACCTCCTTCCAGTTTACCCGGCGGTCCAGCCACACGCCCACCCAGCCACTGGGCCCGACGTAGGGCGGCACGAAGAACTTCCTGGGCGCGACTCCGACCATGATTGCCTGGTTGCCGGGCGCGGCCTTGATCCATACGGCCTCCCGGCCTTCCGTGTGATGGTTTCCCGCCGCGGCGTACATCGCGAAAAGCTTGTTCTTTACCCGAAAGGTAGGTGCGCCCCAGGCCTCGACTTCATGAGCCTGGGGCAGGGCGAGGCAGAGTTTGCGGAGCCTGGTGAGGGGGCGAGGAGGCATGGCAGGAAATTAAGACCATGCCGGTGCGGTCACCACCAGAACCGATGCCGGCGGTAGGGGTACCCGCCGAACCCGACGCCGAATCCGAATCGCACTCGGGGCCCCCAGAAGCCATAGAACGGACGGTACCAGGGATCGTAGTAGGACGGCCCGTAGTACCGGGCATGGGTCGGATAGTTCCGGCTGTCGATCACGGTGTACTTGACCACATCGTACTCGTACCGCGCCGGTGCCATCCGGTCCACGATATCGAGCAGGCTCGCTTCGGCGTTATCGCTATCGGTGCTGTCGTCCAGGGCGCGATAGTCCCAATGACGGCCCCGGATATAGGCGGAGAAGTCGAACGGATCGGAAGACAGGACGGCAAGCACGGTACCGACTCCAGTGGACTCGTCCACCACGAAGGCGTCGCGATCGCCCCGGCTCTTCACCTCGTAGTCCTTGCCACCCTTGATGGTCGCCGAGTCGTCCGGGTCGACGGGAAACAGCACCCGTACCCGGCCCTCCCCATCCATCCGTAACACCAGCAGGTAGCCGTCGTGCTCGGTCCTGACGCGGACCTTCGCGCGCTGGCCCAGCATGAACTCGTCGTCGGAGAGGCGAAGCCGGATGGGTGGGTCGGTGGGGCCCGCGGTGATCGGCGGGGTGGGGGCGGCGGAAACCGCGAGAGTCAAAGTGAGTGCGAGCAACATGGGTCCTCCCTGAAATCGTGCAGCCTGGTGCTGGCCCCCCCACAAGGAATATCGCGTGAAAGCGGAGGAACGTTGTAACCCAACCAGCGCGAGCCGGTACCAACAATCGCGAGCCGACCGCAGTTTCGAAATGTGACAAAATGTGCTTGAGTTGTCCTCCTGTGACCCGTCCTGTCATCGCGATGAGTCGAAACACCCTCGAAAGTGCGGCCCGCGACGCGGAAGACGCAATTCACGCGCCTTGCAACTCCAAGGACTGAGGACTGAGGACTAAAACCAGCGCTAAATCGCCAGGTCCTTAGTCCTTAGTCCTGTGTAGTGTTCCCAGGCGCCGTGATCCGGTCGTGCACTGCGTCGCCCAGCAGGGTGAAGGCCACCACCACCAGCACCAGCGCGATGCCGGGGGCGGCCGCTACCCACGGTGCATTGACCAGCGTATCGCGCCCGGACGCGATCATGTTGCCCCAGGACGGCGTCGGCGGCTGCACCCCGAGCCCCAGGAACGAGAGGCCCGCCTCCAGCATGATCGTATTGCCCACGCCGAGCGCGGCGGCGGCAATGACCGGGGTGAGACTGTTGGGCACCACGTGCTTGAAGAGGACCCGTTTGCGATTGGAGCCCAGCGCATACGCGCTCTCCACGAAAGGCCGGGCGACCACGCTTCGCGCCTCGCCGTAAACCAGCCGCGCAATGCTCATCCACCCGGTCAGCCCCAGCACCAGCACCACCAATGTCGCACTCGGCTGCCAGAGCGCGGTGAGCAGAAGCAGCAGAATCACCCGGGGCAGTGCCAGCGCGAAATCCGTCGCCCCCATCAGCACGGTTCCGGTACGCCGCTGAAAAACTCCGGCGATCGCTCCGACGAAGAGACCGAGCAGGACCGACAGCGCCATGGCGAGGATGCCCACCGCGAGCGACACCCGGGCTCCGTATGCCAGCCGGGCCCACACATCCCGTCCAAAGCGGTCGGTACCCAGCAGGTGAAAGGCGCCCGACGCATCGCCGCTGAGCGGAGGGAGAAACCGGGTGGCCACGATGTCCACCTGCGCCGGCTCGGGGCGGGTGAGCAGCGGGGCAAACACCGCGGCCAGCACGATCAGCCCGATCACCAGGATTCCGAAGCGCGCGCGGCCGTCGCGCCAGAGCCGCCTATTTCCCATCGGCCGCCCTGAGCCGGGGATCCACCCGGCTGGCCAGGAAGTCTGCCAGGATGTTGCCGACCACGACCAGGATGGCGCTCACCGTGGTTGCGGCCATGACCACCGGATAGTCCCTCGCCCGGACTGCTTCGACCATGACCCGTCCCACGCCGGGCCAGCCGAATATCGCCTCGACGAACACGGTGCCGGAGAACACGGCGGGAAGCGACAGGCCGAGCAGGGTGACGACCGGAATGAGCGCGTTGCCGAGCACGTGGCGAAGGCTGATCTGCCGCTCTGGAATCCCCCGGGAACGGGCGACCATGACGAACGGCGCCGCCCGCACGTCGAGCATGGCGCCGCGGACGTAGCGGGCAATCCCGCCTACCCCGATCAGTGTCAGGGTGACGAGTGGCAGGGCAATGTGCCGGACCCGGTCCATGATCCGGGCCCCGGGGCCGAGAAAGTCGGCATCGAGGCCGGTGGCGCCGAAGGCTGGCAGCGCCCGGAGCCAGTAGGTAAACACCATCACCAGCATCAGCCCCAGCCAGTAGCCGGGGAGGGCGAAGAGGGTAACCGTGGTGACGGAGAGCGTGGTATCCAGCGCACGATGCCGGGTGGAGGCCTGGATGGCGCCGACGAGAATCCCGAGGATGTAGCTGAAGGAAAGTGAGAGGAGAACCAGGACGGCGGTCGCGGGCCAGGCCCGGCCCAGCATCGCCGCGACCCGTTGACCGGTCGCGATACTGGTGCCCCAGTCACCCTGGACGAAGCGGCCGACCCAGGCCGTGTATTGCAGCGGGAGCGGCCGGTCGAACCCGAGCAGGTGGCGCTGGACTTCGATCTGCTCGGCAGTCGCCGCCGGCCCCAGCAGCTGTTCGACCGGATCTCCCGGCGCCAGCCGGAGCAGGAAGAAGGTCAGGGTGATGACCCCGGCGACGATCAATACTCCGATCAGCGCTCGGCGGGCGACATGGCGAAGCATGGGAAGAATATGGGGTCATTATCATTAGTCCACACCTCACCGGCGAATCGACGCGCTTGAAACCACCGCGGGCCGCTCTGCTCCTGCCGCTCCTCGCCGCCCTGGGTTGCCAGGGTGTGGCGCCCCGTCGCGGGGCCACGGTGATGTTCGCCTCGGGCGCGGATCTCCAGAGCATCAACCCGCTGCTCACGGTGCATCCGCTCGCCCGGCAGGTGCAGCGTTACCTGTTGTTCACCACCCTGGTGCAGTACGATTCCGCGCTGACCGTGCAGCCCTATCTGGCCCGGTCCTGGACCTGGTCGGAACAGGGTCACGCCCTCACCCTGCGGATCTTCCAGGGACTGCGCTGGCACGACGGCGTGCCTACCACCTCGCGCGATGCGGCATGGACGCTCAACGCGGCCCGGAATCCGGAGACCGGCTATCCCCGGCTCAGCGATCTCGCTTCGCTCTCGGCCGTAGCGGCACCGGACGACAGCACCCTGGTCCTTCGATTCACCGAGCCCCAATCGCGGATTCCCGACGTGCTCACCGACCTGGCGATCCTGCCGGCCCACCTGCTGGATACCGTTCCGCCGCCGTCGCTGCGCGGTGCCGCTTTCAACGAGCAACCGGTCGGTAACGGGCCGTTCCGCTTCGTGACCCATGAAGCCAACCGGCGCTGGGTGTTTCGCGCCGATTCCTCCTTCCCGCCGGCCCTGGGGGGAGCGCCCCGGCTGGAGCGATTCGTTGTCGCCGTGGTGGACGAACCGACCACCAAGCTGGCCGCGCTGGCTTCCGGCGAGCTGGATTTCGCGGGGATTCAGCCGGCCCATGCCGAGTTCGTAAAGAGAGACCCCGACCTCGCGGTGCTGACCTATCCGCTGCTCTTTACCTACGGCATCGTCTTCAACACCCGGAAGCCGCCGTTCGACGATCCCGCCGTCCGGCGGGCGCTCTCGTTCGCGCTCGATCGCCGGCAGATCGTGGACGGCTACATTTACGGCTTCGGCACTCCGGCGTTCGGACCGGTCGTCCCGGGGCTTCCGGGATACGTGGCCCCAGCTGAGACCGCGATGTCACTCGATTCCGCTCGCGCATTACTGGCCGGTCGCAGCATCGGCTTCGAGCTGCTGACGGTTGGCAGCGGCGAGGCGGCGTTGGAGCAGATGATCCAGGCCCAGCTGGCGCGCGCCGGCTTCCAGGTCCGAATCCGGCAGATGGAGCTGACCGCGTTTCTCGACCGGGTGAACAGCCGGCACCCGGAATTCGAAGCGGCGGTGCTGGGCACCGCGGGCGACCTCGGGCTGGGATATCTCACCACGCTGGGCGCCCTCGCCGGCGTTGAGGTTCCGGCCGACCGGGCCCGGGCGCAGCGAATGTTCCAGCAAATGATTCCGGTTGCCTTCCTTTATCACGCGCGGGGCGTGCAGGGCATGAACCGGCGGGTGGAGAACGTGAGAATGGACCTGCGTGGCGAGCTGGCCGAGGTAACCCGGTGGAAGGTCCGTGACTAGCGTCCTCGAGATCGCCACCCACGGCTCGGCGCCACTCCGTCTCGATCTGGCGGGAGGGTGGACCGATGTGCCGCCCTTCTCGGCAATGGAAGGCGGACTGGTGGTCAATATTGCGCTGGGTCTCTACGCCCACGCGACGGTGGAGACGGGAGGGCAGGGCCTGGTGCTGGTGTCCGAGGACCTGCTCGAAGAGGTTCGGCTGGGATCGCCCACCGAGCTGGATCCCAAGGGCCAGCTGCGGCTGGTGCAATCCGCCCTGCTTCGATTCCCGGTGTCCCCCTGCATGGTGACCACCCGGTCCGAGGCGCCGGCCGGTTCGGGCCTCGGCAGCTCCGGCGCCCTCGGCGTCGCCCTGGTGAGCGCGCTCCTCAAGGCGCGCAGCGAATCGATGGAGCGCGAAGAGCTGGCCCACGAGGCCTGGGAAGTCGAGGCGGTCGAGGCCGGCGTGGCGGGAGGGAAGCAGGATCAGTATGCCGCCGCGCTCGGCGGATGCCGGTTGCTTCGGTTCAACGATCCCGAGGTTGAGACCGCGAGCCTGGAGCTGGACGACGGGCTGATCGATCACCTGCAGCGGCACCTGGTGCTCTGCTACACCGGTACCTCGCGGGTCTCCGGTGATACGATTCGCCGGGTGATGGATGCGTACGAGCGGGGAGACGCCGGCGTCGTCAACGCGCTGCGCGGCTTGAAGGAGATCGCGAGCCGGATGGTGGAGGCGCTCCGAACCGGCAAGTCCGAGGAGATCGGCGCCCTGTTGACGGCCAACTGGGAGCACCAGCGCGCGCTGGATCCCCAGATGCAGACTCCGGCCATGGCCCGGCTCGAGCACGCGATGCAGCAGGCCGGAGTGCACGGCGGAAAGGCGGCGGGTGCCGGCGCCGGAGGCTGCATGTTCTTTCTCGCGGGTCGGGATCCGGTGGCGGCGGCCAACGCGGCGCGCGGGGCGGGTGCCCAGGTTCTACCGGTGACTCTGGTCAAGGAAGGCGTACGGGCATGGTGACAGGTGAAGCATTGCTGGGGCGACTCACCGAGCGAGCCCAGCCGGTGCTCGACAGGATGCCGCCGATCCCCCGGATCAAGGCGCTGCTCTCGTCGGATGGCGGCGTGTGCCCCAAGGATGGATCGGCCCTGGTCTTCGATCCCTGGAGTCCCCGGCAGCATCGCTGTCCCCGCTGCGATGCCGTGTACTCGGACGACCGGCACGAGGGCGCCTGGGCCAAGCATCAGCATCTCTGGCTCTCGGAGCGTTCCGCCCACCTGGCGACGGTCGCGGCGCTGGGGAGCAACCCGGCCGCGGCGGAGCGGTCGGCCGAGATTCTCCGGAGCTACGATCCGCTCTATTTCGAGCTTCCTAACCGGGACAACGTGCTGGGACCCAGCCATCTCTTCTTCTCAACCTATCTTGAATCTATCTGGGTGCTCAACATCATTGCGGCGGCCACCCAGCTCCGGTCGGCCGGGATGATCGACGAGGAGTTGGTCGGCAGCATCGACCGGATCGCCGACGAGGCCGCGAACCTGATCGGCGAATTCAACGAAGGCTTCTCCAATCGCCAGACCTGGCACGCCGCCGCGCTCACCGCCATTGCCGCGTGGTTCCAGGATGACGACCTCGCGCGACTGGCGATCGAAGGGCGGACCGGCCTGGTAGGCCACCTGGCCGACGGCTTCGGCGAGGACGGGACCTGGTTCGAAGGAGAGAACTATCACCTCTTCGCGCTGCGCGGCCTGCTGACCGGCCTGGGCTGGGCTCGCTCGTTGGGCGCGGAGTTGCTGGAGGACGAGGATGTCGCCGCCCACCTGCGCGCGGCCCTCATGGCCCCCGCCCGTACCGCGCTACCCGATC
>Ga0070699_100000712_pt1 | contig 30836 bp, 19 predicted proteins | sample KBSK1503metaG_FD_65473 | JGI IMG/M metagenome (GOLD analysis project Ga0070699, IMG submission 65473) | Corn, switchgrass and miscanthus rhizosphere microbial communities from Kellogg Biological Station, Michigan, USA - KBS K1-50-3 metaG | ecosystem: Host-associated > Plants > Roots >...
GGATACGGCGCGCCCGTGGCCGGGTTGAAGGTGAGATTCGCGTTGTCCTGGAGCACCTTCTCGTCGCGGCCGCGCGTGTAGACGTAGTCCGATTCGACTGCTAGATCCGCCCCGATTTGACGCTGGAACCCAATGGAGCTTTGCCAGTCGTGTGTCAGGTGCGAGTACTCCGCCTGCGGAGCCTGTTCCGCGGCGGCGCGGTCCAGGCACCCCGTCACGTTGTTCACGTAGCAGAAGCGCGGCAGTGCCTGCGCATAGGTGGGCAGCGGCGCGCCATTCAACGGATTGGCCGCGAAGTCGGCCCGTCCATCGTTGTTGATCTGCAGGAACGCCACCGACAGCGATCGGCTCGACATCGTCCAGTTGCTGGCGATGACGTCGGCGTAGTACTTGCCGGAACCGCCGCGAATGACCGTTTTGTCGTTCAGCGAGTACGCGAAGCCGAGACGCGGCTGGATGTTGTTTGCATCCTGCGGACGATCCGCCTTCATCCATGGCTCCAGCGCGACCCAGTTCGCGAACGGATCCCAGATCAAGTCGTACCGGGCGCCGAGGTTGAGGGTGAGCTTCTGCGTCAGGTGCCAGTCGTCCTGCACCCAGGCTGCGTACTTCGGCTCATTGAACGGGAGCTTGTTCTGGCCGACGCCGATGGTGTAGGTCCGCACGTTCGGCGAAATCGCCGCAAGGTTCCACGTGTCGGCATTCCACGGATCGGGGAAGATCGATTCGATGTTGGCCGGGATCGCTCCGGTGCGCGCGTCGATGATGCCCATGCAGTTCGCGCAGTTGAACGACACCTTCTTGTCCCAGAGGTACTCGCCGCCGGCCTTCAGGTCGTGGCGACCTTTCGCGTCGTACGACAGGTTGTAATCGTCGCGCGCCGACCAGACATCCTGCAGCTGGTAGCGCGGGTAGTTCGCGTTGCCGGCAATCGAGAAGCCGGTGAACGTGATGCGCGGCGACCCGGTGTTGATGCCGTCGGCGGCGCGCCAGTGATGCGACCACGAGGTGAGGTTCGCGTTCTTGAAGCCGAAGCCGGCGTATCCAAGCTGCAGCTGGTTCGTGGCGCGGGTGCCGATCACGCGCGTCCACTGGCCGACGAGGGCGTCCGTGAAACTATCGGTCGTGCCGGTGCCGGCGGGATGGTTGGCGCCGAGATCGTCGAACGGCTGCCACGACTTCGTCAGGTTGGCTTTCAGCATCAGCCGACTCTTCGTCGACAGCTGGTAGTCCAGCCGCACGCTCGCGAGCTTGACCGACTTGACGCCCGACAGCGCGATGTTGAACTTCGGCCACGCCGTGTTCGAAAACGTCGTCCGCGGCTCGTGCTCGTACTCGTAGCTGGCGAAGTAGTGCAGACGATCCTTGACGATCGGGCCGCCGACCGTCGTGCTGTACTGCTGGTTCTTCAGCGGGATGACGCGATCGAGCACCGGGTCAGGCGCGCTCCAGCGCGAGTCGCGGAAGTAGCCGCTGAACATGCCGGTGAGGAGGTTGCTGCCCGACTTGGTGATCGCGTTCACCTGCACGCCTGACGACCGGCCCTGGGTAGCGTCGAACCGGTTCGAGATGAACTGGAACTCCGCGATGGAATCGCGGCTGAAGCGCGGCTGGCCGCCGGGACCAAGCTGCCCGGTCACTTGCTGACCGTCGAGATTGAGCTGGAACTCGCGCAGGTCGCGGCCGGCCGTGCGATCCTGCACGGGCGCGCCGCCCGTCGCGGTCGTCCGGTTCCCGGGTGCAAGGAGGGCGAGCGACATCCAGTCGCGGCCCTGCACCGGTAGCTCCGACATCTGGCGCGGATCGATGTTGCCGCCGAGACTTGATCCGGCGAGATCGAGCAGCGGCGCCTCGCCCGTGACGGTCACCGTCTCTTGTAAGTTGGATGGGGCCATCTGCAGGTTGAGGACGGCGATCTGTCCGACCAGTAGCTGGACGCCGGTTCTCGCGGCGGTCGCAAAGCCTTGAAGCTCGGCCGTGACCTGGTACGCGCCGATGCGCACCGGGATGCGGTAGATGCCCCGCTCGTCGGTCACGCCGACGAAACGGTTGCCGCTGGCTTCGTGTAACGCGGTCACGGTGACGCCCGGCAGGACGGCGTTCGTGGAGTCCACGATCGTCCCGCTCAGCGTGGCTTCCTGTGCGAAGGCGGTGACAGGGAGTACGAGGATTGCGCCGATGAGAAACCGTCCGAACACGCGCGAGATCATTGACCCTCCTCCGCTCGATTGCGGGTTCCGGTGACATGCACGATAAGACACGGCCAGAAGGCGTACATTCGGAGCGGACAGTAGCCGACGCACCTGGTCGAGTCAAGCTGCGATCGTGGCCAACACGCATCACGCTTGACATCCTTCGCGGATCCCTCTATGAAGGGCTCGGGATTCGGGACTCGGGAGTCGGGATTCGGTCGGCATGCCGGATTCGGCCCGGGTCAATGGCGAATCCCGGATCCCGAATCCCGAACCCCGAATCCCGATGAAAGGGGAGCGATATGAGACGCTGGCACGTGATGATGGCGATGGTAGTGGCGGTGCTCGGCAGCGCGCTCGCTGTGACGATGACCGCGCAGCAGCAGAGAGCGGAATCGCACGACATGACCCTTCTCGGGTCAAACGATCTGCAGGCGCGGAGCGCGTACCAGCCTGTCATCCAGAAGCAGGGCGATCGGTGGATCGCGTACATCGGGCATCACGCGGGCTCGATGCCAAACCTGCTCACGGGCAAGCTCGAGGACAACGGCACGTCAATCGTCGACGTCACCAATCCCCGGCAACCAAAATTCATCGCTCACATTCCGGGCGGTGGAGAGCAGCCAGGTCAAGGACAGGCGCAGATGGTGCGCACCTGCAGCGGCGCCGACCTGCCGAAGGCGGACAAGAGCAAGTTCTACCTGCTTCGTTCGCTCGGCACCACCGGCCACGAAGTCTGGGACGTGACGACTCCGGAAAAGCCGTCGCGCCTCACCCTCATCGTGAACAACCTGAAGGACACACATAAGAGCTGGTGGGAGTGCGAGACCGGCATCGCGTATCTGGTCGGCGGCGACCCGGCCTGGCGGACGGCGCGCATGGCGAAGATTTACGACATGAGCGATCCGGCGCACCCGGTCTTCATCCGAGATTTCGGCCTGCCCGGACAGCAGCCGGGCTCGACGATGAATCCCGTGCCCACCGAGCTGCACGGGCCGATCTCGATCCCGAAGCTGAATCGCGTGTATTTCGGGTACGGCACCGGCCGCTTCGGAGTCGTGCAGATCGTCGATCGCAAGAAGCTGCTCGAGGGGCCGAAGGAGCCGACTGACGCCAATCTTCGGTATCCGGTGGTCGGGCAGCTCGACCTGCCGATCGATGTCGGCGCGCATACCGTGTTTCCGCTGCTCCACATGACGCTGCCCGAGTTCGGCAAGCAGATCGTTCCCCAGGTGATCACGAATACCGCGGCGGGCACGCACGAGCGCGGCGAGGGCTTCCCGCCGCCAACGACGCAGGGCATGCGCGACTTCATCGTCGCGATTGGCGAGACGACGGCGAACGAATGTAACGAGGCCAGGCAGTTCGTGCGGATGATCGACGCGACCTTCGAATCGAAGATGGTCGGCGTATCGTCCTGGACCGTGCCGGAAGCGAGCGGCAACTTCTGCGCGAAGGGCGGCCGCTTCGGCGCGCACTCGACCAACGAGAACATGACGCCGATCTACTACGGGAAGGTGCTCTTCGTGGCGTATTTCAACGCCGGCTTACGCGCCCTTGACGTACGCGATCCATTCAACCCGAAGGAGATCGCCTACTTCATTCCTCCTATGAACACGAAGACGGACAAGCGCTGCGTGGGACGAGGCGCGGACGAACGCTGCAAGATCGCGATTCAGACCAATAACGTCGAAGTGGACGACCGCGGCTATATCTACATCGTCGATCGGGCGAATACCGGACTGCACATTCTCGAGCTCTCCGGCGCGGCGCGCCGCGTGGCGAATTTCCCGACCACGTCGACGAACTGAATCGGTCGACTCCCAACCTCCAACTTCCAACTCCCAAGGTGTCTTGGGTGTTGGGAATTGGGAGTTGGGAGTTTCCTCACCCGCCGTACGCCGCGATAGGTCCATCGGGCACCCCGCGCGCACTCATTTGAACAATGACCGATCAACGACGTCGATGGTGGGCCTGGGCTTCACTCGCGTCGGGAATGGTGGTGCTCGGGTGGACGGTCTGGCTGGCCGCGAGTGGAAAGGGTTGGGCCTTCGAGATTCTGGGTCTTCGCATCTCGTCGCGCGATCCGTTTCGGTCGCTGCTCACCGGAGCCTTTCTGACCGGGGTTGGCCTTTCACGCATTCGAATACCGTGGGAGGAGCACAGGAAGGATCGGTGGACGTCAACCAGTGCGGCGGCCCTGGCCGTCATGACATTTCTTCTTGGGGTGGTGTACGGGTCTTTTGTGGCCGGAGCTTCGGACGCGTACGGATATGTGAGTCAAGCCAGTCTTTGGGCCAACGGCTCGGTCATCGTGCCGGCTCCGTTGGCTGCCGATACAACATGGCCGGATGGGGCGTCGGCCTTCACACCGGTCGGCTATAGACCTGCACGCCAGCCGGGTTGGATGGTTCCTGTCTATCCACCCGGACTGCCCTTGACGATGGCCGCGATGAAGCTGCTGTTCGGCGAGAGGGGCGTCTATTTCGTGGTGCCTCTTCTCGGCGGTCTGGCCGTGTGGCTCACGTATTGGCTCGGTCGGGACATCTATGATTGTGCCGCCGGCTTGTTCGCTGCTGGCGCTCTGGTCGCGAGCCCGGTCTTTCTCCTGCAACTGATGGCCCCGATGACCGACGTCCCCGTGACCGCGTGGTGGCTCATGTCCATCGTCATGGCTCTCAAGAGGCGCACAGGCTGGCTCGTCGCGTCAGGGTTCATGACGGCCGTTGCCGTGATAACGCGTCCGAATCTTCTCTTCCTCGGACTTCCTCTGTTCGCTCTCGTTCTTCACCAGACGGGCAACGTTTCAAGCCGAATGCGGCGCGCGCTGATGTGGGGTCTGCCTGCGTCGACCGGTCCGATCGCTGTTGCCATCATCAACTGGCGGCTGTACGGGTCCCCATTGGCGTCCGGTTACGGATCGCTGAGTAGTCTCTATTCTCTTGACTACACGTGGCGGAATACCACGCAATACATCGACTGGATTGTCACAACGCACACGCCCTTCATGCTTCTGGGCATCTTCGCGATGCCGTGGCTGGTGCGCGGCGCGGCTCCTGGAACCAGGTGGCTGATCGGCTGGTCATTCGTGTTCGCGGCCTGCGTGTTCGTGTCCTATCTCTGGTACCAGCCTTTTGACAACTGGTCCTATCTGCGTTTCCTGCTGCCTGCGTATCCGATGCTCCTTGCGGCATCCGCGGCGGCTGTGCTGATGCTCGCGCGGCGATATCACTGGTCCGAGGGATTCGTTCTCGCGCTCGCCTCACTCCTGGTTTGTGCCGGGCTGTGGAACGGACGACTCGCTTTCCAAATGGCCGAAGGCGAAGCTCGGTACGTGAAGGCTGCGGAGGCCGCGAGAAGCCTGCCGTCGAACGCCGTGGTCATCTCGAACCTCCACAGCGGGAGCGTGCGTTACTACGCGGACCGCGTGACCCTGCGGTACGAGTCGCTCGGCGCTGACGAGTATGGAACCGCGTTGCAGTACCTGCGCGACCGAGGACGTCCAGTCTACGCGATGCTGGACGAGACAGAAGTTGGCACATTTCGACAGCGGTACCGCGACGTGGGAGATGTGTCGTGGCTCGATAAGCCTCCGCTGGTCTCACCGGCCAATCGGGTTTATCTCTATCTGGTCGCTGAAGGACGTTGAGCCGGCGCCGATGGTAGCTGCCGCACTCTGTTATGCCGCGATTACGGCGCTGCTGTTTCGCAACCTGTTGCCTGTCATCACGACCGATCTCTACTCCGATATAGGCGACCCTCTCCTGAACTGCGCGGTCCTCGATTGGAACGCGACACACATCCCGCTCACGACTGCGTGGTGGAACTTTCCCTCCTTCGCGCCGCTCTCCGGCGTGACCGCCTTCACTGAGCACCTGCTGGGCGCGTACCCGGTCGCGTCGCCGGTGATCTGGATAACCGGCAATCCCGTACTCGCCTATAACGTCGTGCTTCTTCTGTGCTTTCCGTTGAATGGCATCGCGACCTTCGCGCTGGTGCGCGAGGTGACGGGTTCGGGGATCGCGGCATTTGTTGCAGGACTGGCGTTTGCCTTTGCGCCATTCCATGCGGAGCACCTTTCCCACGTCCAGACCCTGATGGCGTTCGGCATGCCGCTCGCGCTTTTCGGATTGCATCGATATCTGACGAGTGGGAAGCGGGTGGACCTGGCCTGGTTCGCACTTGGATGGTTGAGCGCGCTCTTGTCGAACGCGTACATGCTCGTGTTCTTTCCAATCCTTCTCGCACTCTGGCTGTTCTGGTTTTTCCGGGCATCGGAATGGCGGCGATACGTCTCTGTCGGAGCCGTCGCGATTCTCGCTACTGCGGCGGTGTTGCCATTGCTGCGGGGATATTACGTTCGCCAGACCGCGTACGGGTTCGTGCGAAGCTACAACGAAATCAAGGCGAATAGCGCGGACATCACGGCGCTTGCGGGCATATCGCATCGGGCCTTGCTGTGGAAGGACTGGCTGCCCAGCACCTACTACGAGACCTCGTTGTTTCCGGGCTTCGCGATCGTTGCGCTGGTTCTCATTGGGGTGGTTGCGCACGTTCGGCGGAAACGGCCGGCGTCACCGTCCAGGAGCAGCACCGTCATCTTCTATCTCGTTGGCGCGATCGTGATGTGGCTGTTTGCCCTTGGACCTGAGCCGCAGTGGTCCGGAGTGCGTTCGACGCTGAAGTACGGACCCTATTGGCTGTTACTCCGTCTCCCGGGGGCACAGAGCATCCGCGTTCCGGCGCGCGCCTGGCTTCCCGCCACGTTGTGTCTTGCCGTCGTTGCCGGTTTCGGCGCGCTGTATCTGGCCAGCAACGAGCGAACGAAGCGGGTTCTCGGCGTCCTCGCGCTGATCATCATCGCTGAGGCCTGGTTTTTTGACGGGACCATGCGCGCCCCCGAACGAGTGCGGAGTGGGGTGATTCCCGACGGCGCCGTGGTGCTCGACCTGCCGATTGGAGTGGAGTCCGCGAACACGGGTGCGCAATACCTCGCGGTTCTCGGCGGGTACCGTGTGGTGAACGGATATAGCGGCTATACCCCGGCACATGTCTCAGGCCTGCGAGACGCTCTCGCGAACCATCGAAGCGCCGCGTTCGACCGCTTTCGCCTGCTTGCGGATTTGTACGTGATCGTGCGGCCTGAGGTAGACAAGCCCTTCGTCGACTGGCTCGAAACGCAGGACGGCATAGAGCGCTTGCCGGAGACGTCCAGCGTGAAACTGTACCGCTTGCCTCGGTCGAGCACCGATCCGCTCCCGCCGATGCCGTTGCCGCTCCCCCGCGTGGGACGCGGCGCTTTCGCAATCGATTGACCTGGCAATTCCCAACCTCCTTGTCCCACTCCCAAGGCGGGGAGTTGGGGAAAAACCGCGCACACCAATGCAACTGCCTGGCACCCTGCGGCCACTCCGAACGTTGAATCTGGCAGACGGATGTTGGCGCTGCCGGTGGTGGCGTACTTGCGCAAGTTGAGCTGGCTCTATAAAATTTGAGGGTTTGGTCCGTTCATTTATCTGCAATCTCCTCTAGAAGTTATGCGTGTGAGGCTTGAGGAGCAGGGATAAGACACATGTCAGTGACCGCGCCCGTCGAGCAGGAAACCGGCACCACCGCGGCTGCCGAACGCATCGTCAACGATTTCTCCATTCAGATCGCCACCGTCAACGGATCGGGCAGCCAGACCGCCAATCTCGTGCTCCTGCGTTCCATCTTCCAGATGGGCATCCCCGTGTCCGGCAAGAACATGTTCCCGTCGAACATCGCCGGCCTTCCGACGTGGTACACCGTGCGGGCCAGCAGCAAGGGGTACATCGCTCGAAAGAAGGAGATCGACGTCCTCGTGGCGATGAACGCCGAGACCGCCAAGGAGGACGTCCTGACGTTGACCCCTGGCGCGGCTGTGGTCTATGACGAGCCGCTGAAGCTGAACGAGCTGCGTAAGGATCTCATTTTCTACCCGGTACCCTTCGACAAGCTGATTTCCCCCGTCACGCACGACGCCAAGCTGCGCCGTCTCGTGCGCAACATGATTTACGACGGCGTTCTCTCGCGGCTGCTCTCGATCGACATGGGGCAGATGGAGAGGGCGCTGCGGAAGCAGATGGGGAAGAAGCTCAAGGCGATCGAGCTGAACATGAACGCGCTCAAGGCCGGCTTCGACTATGCCGATACCAGCCTCCCGAAGCGCGATCCCTTCGTCGTCGAGCCGATGGAAGGCCAGACGGAGAACATGATCCTGATCGAGGGAAATGCCGCCGCCGCCATCGGCTGCATGATGGCGGGCGTCACCTTCGTCGGGTGGTATCCGATCACCCCGTCCTCATCGCTCTGCGAGTCGCTGATCGACTACCTGAAGAAGTACCGGAAGGATCCGGAAACGGGCAAAGCGACCTACGCGGTCATCCAGGCGGAGGACGAAATTGCCGCGCTCGGGATGGTCATCGGCGCCGGCTGGATGGGCGCCCGCGCGATGACGTCCACGGCGGGGCCGGGATTGTCGCTCATGGCGGAGTTCACGGGCCTTGGGTACTACGCCGAGGTGCCCGCGGTCATCTTCGACGTTCAACGCGCGGGGCCGTCTACGGGTCTTCCGACGCGCACAGGCCAGCAGGACATCCTGTCGACCGCGGTGCTGTCGCACGGGGACACGAAGCATCCGATGTTGCTGCCCGCGTCGGCAACCGAGTGCTACACGATGGCGATGGAGGCCTTCGACCTTGCGGAGCGGCTCCAGACGCCCGTCTTCGTCATGTCGGATCTCGATCTCGGCATGAATACGTGGATGTCGAAGCCGTTCGACTATCCGACGAAGGGGTACGACCGGGGCAAGCGGCTCGATGCCGACAAGCTGAAGGCGGTAGGTGAGTTTGCGCGGTATCGCGACGTCGACGGCGACGGTATCCCGTACCGTACGGTGCCGGGCGACGGCATGCCGCCCTTTTTCACTCGCGGCTCCGGCCACAACGAGAAGGCGCTATATAGCGAGCGTGCCGACGATTACACGAGCAACCTCGATCGCCTGACGAAGAAGTTCGAGACGGCCCGGACGCTGGTTCCGAAGCCCGAGGTGCAGATGTCGGGCCGGGGCGGCATCGGCATCATCGCGTACGGCACCTCGCATTGGGCGCTTATCGAGACGCGCGACCAGTTGAAGAACGAACAGAAGATTGACACGTCGTATTTCCGGCTTCGCGCGTTCCCGTTCACCAAAGAGCTCTTTGACTTCATCGATGCGCACGACCGCGTCTATGTCGTGGATCAGAACCGCGACGGGCAGATGTGGAGCCTCATCAAGCTGGAATGCAACCCGCAGCAGGTGGCCAAGCTGCGGAGTATCCGCCACTACTACGGGCTGCCGATCGACGGGCGGTCATTGACGACTGAATTGCTGAAGCAGGAACAGGGATAAACACCAAGGCCACGAAGGTATCCGGGAGAGTTGCATGTCGACCGTCACTACGCCCCCGCCGTCGGGCAAGAAGCTGAACTACATCGGTCTCGAGTCGACCGCCTACCGCGGCGCCAAGACGACGCTGTGTGCCGGGTGCGGGCACAACGCCATCACCGAGCGCATCATCGACGCCTTCTTCGAGCTCGGCATCGAGCCGACCGACGTCATCAAACTGTCGGGCATCGGCTGTTCGAGCAAGAGCCCGGCGTACTTCCTCAACGCGGCCCACGGCTTCAATTCGGTGCACGGGCGGATGCCGTCACTCGCCACCGGCGCGGTTGTGGCGAATCGCAAGATGATCGCGATCGGCGTCAGCGGCGACGGCGACACGGGCGCCATCGGCATCGGGCAGTTCGTCCACCTGATGCGCCGAAACCTGCCGATTGTCTACATCATCGAGGACAACGGCTGCTACGGCCTGACGAAGGGGCAGTTCTCGCCGACTGCGGACCTCGGTTCCACCCTGAAGACCGGCGTCATCAACGAACTGCCGCCGATTGATACCTGCGCGCTGGCTATCGAGCTTGGCGCGTCGTTCGTCGCGCGCTCGTTCTCGGGCGACCCGAAGCAGCTGAGGGCGATCCTCAAGGCGGCGATCAGCCACCGCGGCACCAGCATGATCGACGTGCTCTCGCCGTGCGTCACCTTCAACGACCACGAGGGCTCGACCAAGAGCTACGCGTACGTGAAGGATCACGACGAGCCCCTGTCGGAGGTCGGTTTCGTCCCGTATTTCGAGGACATCACGGTCGAGTACGACCCGGGGACGACGACCGCGGTGACGCTGCACAACGGGTCGAGGATCGTGCTGACCAAGCTGGCGGAGGATTACCACCCCACTGACAGGGGGAAGGCGCTGCAGATGCTGCACGAGACCGCGCGGCGCGGCGAATACGCCACCGGCATTCTGTACGTCGAGCCCAACAAGCAGGACTTCGTCGACATGCTCGGGCTCGTCGACGAGCCGCTCGCGTCCCTCGACCAATCGCGGACGCGCCCGGGCAAGGCCGCGCTCGACGAAATCGTCGAGAGCTTCAGATAGATCGTTCGGACCGTTCGGGTCGTTCGGATCGTTCGGATCGTTCGAGTCGTTCGAGTCGTTCGGATCGTTCGAGTCGTTCGGGTCGTTCGGATCGTTCGGATCGTTCGTGGCGTTCGCGTTCATGGTTCTGCGGAACGCGAACGGTCGAGCGTCCCGAACGATTCGAACGTTTCGAACGGTGTTATACTCCGCCCGTTTTCCTTGACATTGCTAGGGGTTGGAGCAGCCGGTGAGCGGTTACCTGTCGGTCGTCATCTATCTCGGATTCATCCTCGCGTTCGCGCTGGTGTCGCTGGGCGCCGCATGGGTGCTCAGCCCGCACCGGCCGCTGGTCGGCTCGAAGAGTAACACCTACGAGTGCGGCGCCGAGCCGGTCGGCGAAGCGTGGGTGCGGTTCCCCGTCGGCTTCTATCTCGTGGCGCTGGTCTTCATCGTCTTCGACGCGCTTGCCGTGTTCCTGTTTCCGTGGGTCCTCGTGCTTCGCACGCTCGGCGCCCGCGGCCTCGTCACCATGGTCCTGTTTCTCGCGATTCTCGGTCTGGGCTGGGTCTATGCCTACCGGGAGCGGATCCTCGAGTGGCAATGAAGGGTCCGATACCGGAGATTCCGGCTCCCATCTGGAGAAACTTCAAGGATCTCCAGGAGTGGGAGCTGCTCCACAAGACGCGTCCCGTCGATGACAAGCACTCGGTGCTGTTCGAGTCGGTGACCGAGGGGATCCATAGCTTTCCCGGCGGCTTCGTCGTGACGACGGCCGCCGACGCATTTCTCAACTGGGCCCGCAAGTCGTCGGTCTGGCCCGTCACCTTCGGCCTCGCGTGCTGCGCCATCGAGATGATGGCGACCTTCTGCTCGCGCTTCGACGTCGAGCGCCTCGGTATGGTGCCGTGGGCGTCGCCGCGCCACTCGGACCTGATGATCGTGTCGGGCACCGTGACGATCAAGATGGCGCCGATGCTCCTCCGCATCTACGACCAGATGCCGGACCCGAAGTGGGCGGTGTCGATGGGATCGTGCGCGAATTCCGGCGGGCCGTTCCGCCACGGGTATCACGTGGTGAAAGGCGTGGATCGCGTCATCCCCGTGGACGTCTACGTCCCTGGATGTCCGCCGCCACCCGAATCGCTCCTCAACGGACTGCTCCTGCTGCAGGAGCAAATCAAACACTTCAAGCGCACCGGCCAGCGCGCCGCGCCCAACGAAAAGGTCGACTGACGCCGTGAGCCTTGACGAGGCGAGATCGGCGATCGGCGCGCGCTTCAGCGGCGCCGAGGTGGGAACTGGAACACCCCTGGTGGTGACGGTGTCGCCCGGCCAATGGGCGGAGCTGGCGGCATTCGCGAAGGAGACCCTCGGCTGCCGCTTCTTCTCGTTCCTCACCGCAGTCGACTGGAAGGAACCGGGACTCGAGGTCGTCGCGAAGGTCGACAACCTCGACGACGGCCTCGCGGTGATGATGAAGACCCGGCTCGGCCCCGGCGTCTCGACATGCGCGTCGCTGACGCCGATCTATCGCGGGGCCGACTGGATGGAGCGCGAGTGCTGGGACATGTTCGGCATCCGGTTCGACGGACACCCCGACTTGCGCCGCATCCTGCTCGACGACACCTGGGAAGGCCATCCACTCCTGAAGTCCTATGCGGTCGACACGCCGCATCCGCCGTACAGGTAGGCTGCCACGATGCTCGATCAATCAACCGTGGCGCGCGTGGAGCTGGATTGGGCCGGTCCCGAGCGGCTCACCATGAACATGGGGCCGCAGCACCCCTCCGCGCACGGCGTGTTCCGGGCCATCGTCACGCTCGAAGGCGAGACGGTTGTTGCCGTGGACGCGGTGATCGGCTACCTGCACCGCTGTCACGAGAAGCTCGCCGAGACGCTCACCTATGCGCAGTACCCGTCGATCGCGTCGAAGACCGACTACGTGGCCGCGATGACGAGCGAGTTCGCGTACGTCATGGCGGCGGAAGAGATCGGGAAGGTCGAGGTGCCGAAGCGCGCGCAGTACCTCCGGGTGATCTGCGCCGAACTGCAACGGGTTGCCTCGCACCTGCTCTGGCTCGGCACATGGTGCATGGACATGGGCGGCGCGCTCGGCGGCGGCGCGACGATCTTCCTCTACTGCATCCGCGAGCGCGAGGACATCCTCGACCTGTTCGAGTCGCTCGTGGGCGCGCGCCTGCTGTACGGCTTCTACCAGGTCGGCGGCGTGCGCTACGACATCCCGGACGGATGGGTGGCGCAGTGCCGCGCGACGATCGATCGGATCGACCAGCGCATCGGCGAGTACGAGCAGATGCTCGAGCAGAACCCGTTCTTCCTGGCGCGCGCGAAAGGCGTCGGGGTGGTATCGCGCGAGCTGGCGCAGGACGTCGGCATCGCGGGCCCGCTGCTGCGCGGCTCCGGCATCCCGTGGGACCTGCGGCGGACGGCGCCGTACTCGTCGTACGAGGATTTCGATTTCCGCATCCCCGTGGAGACCGACGGCGACTGCTTCGCGCGCTATCGCGTGCGGATGGTCGAGTTCCGCGAGGCGATCACGATCGTCCGGCAGGCGCTCGACAAGCTGCCCGCCGGGCCGATCTCGTCACGGCCGGCACTGAAGTCGGTCGCGCAGATCCGGATTCAGAAGGGCGAGAGCTACGCGCGGGTCGAGGGACCGCGCGGAGAGGTCGGCTGCTATCTGATCGCTGATGGCAGCGCGAAGCCGTACCGGATGAAATGGCGCGGCGCCTCCTTCTCCAACCTGTCGATCCTTCCGCACATCATCCCGGGCCACAAGGTGGCCGACGTCGTCGCCATCATGGGCTCGGTCGATCCCGTGTTCGGCGAGGTGGATCGCTAATGCGTCGCTGCTGGTCCACCTGCGAACGACACACGCCGATCACGTACCACCGAGACATCGAGACACCGAGAACGTCTTTCAATTTGGTCCTCGGTGCCTCAGTTCGGCTCGTCGAAGCCGTCAGGCGAAGGCGGCTGCCTCGGTGTTTCGTGGGAGTGGAAGGCGGTCGATCCTGATACCCGCCTGGCTGACGCTGCTGATCGGGCCGTTCGTCGTGCTGAACGTCGTCATCGGCCTCGTGACGTACATCACGCTGCTCGAGCGCAAGTTCGCGGCGCGCATGCAGTCGCGTATCGGGCCGTACCGTGTCGGGCCCCACGGGCTTCTGCAGCCGATCGCCGACGCGCTGAAGCTGATGATGAAGGAAGACATCGTGCCGCACGCGGCGGACCGGGGGATTTACAACCTCGCGCCGATTGTCTTCCTGATCCCGTGCATGCTGATCTTCGCCACCATCCCGTTCGCGCCGGGACTCGGCGTTGCCGACCTGAACATCGGCATTCTGTTCTTCCTCGCCGTGTCATCGATGGAAATCGTCGGGCTCTTCATGGCCGGCTGGGGATCGAACAACAAGTACGCGCTGCTGTCGGCGATGCGGGCCGTGAACCAGATCATCTCCTACGATCTGCCGTTCATCTTTTCCGCGCTCGTGCCGGTGCTGCTGACGGGCTCGCTCAAGCTGGGCGACATCGCGGCTGCACAGCAGGGCGGGTTCTGGTTCATCTTCTACCCCGTGGTCGGGCAGCTGGCCTTCATCATGTTCGTGGTCGCCACGCTCGCGGCGGAGAACCGCGTCCCCTTCGACATCCTGGAAGCCGAATCGGAGCTCGTCGCCGGCTTCCGTGTCGAGTATTCCGGCATGAAGTTCGCGCTGATTCAGCTCGGCGAATACGCGCACATGATCGGTTCGTCGTTCCTCGGCGCGCTGCTCTTTCTCGGCGCGTGGTCGGGACCCGGTCCCGAATACCTCGGACCCGTCTGGTTCCTGCTGAAGATGGTCTTCATGTTCCTGCTCGTCACCTGGATCCGATGGAGCTTTGTGCGGATCCGCGTGGATCAGATTCTCGCGCTCTCGTGGAAGGCACTGCTCCCCGCGACGCTGGTGCTGTTGATCAGCACCGCGGTCGTGGTCGTGTGGAGGACGAATGGCTTCTGATCTCGCCATGATCGTCCCGGCAGTCCTCCGGGCGATGGGATCGACGTTCCGCAACTTCTTCCGAAAGCCGATCACCGTTCACTATCCGGACAAACCGCGCACGTATCCGAATCGCTATCGCGGCCTGTTGGCGCTGACGTACGACAAGGAAACCGGCGAGGAGAACTGCATCGGCTGCCGCCTCTGCGAGTACGTCTGCCCGCCCGCGGTCATCAAGGTCGAGATGCTGAAGGCGGAGAAGCGGAATTTCGCCAAGACGTTCACGCTCGAGCTCTACGCCTGTGAGTTCTGCGAGCTGTGTGTCCAGGTCTGTCCGACCGACGCCATCATCATGATGAAGTCGTTCGATCTCGCGACCAGCGACCGCCGGGAGATGCTCCTCGACAAGGATCGGCTCCACGCGATCGGACTCCAGCATGAACCGTCGTGGGCGACCGGCAACCTCTTGCGCGACATGCAGACGCCGCCGAAAGCTGCCGCACCTGTCCATGCCGCGCCGAAACCCGCCCAAGCTCAGAGCGGCGCGGACCCTCTTGGCTCGCCGAAGCCAGCGGATCGTCAGAGCGGCGCGGCCCCCGTCGCCGCGCCGAAGCCAGCCGAAGGCCCTGGCTCGCCGAAGCCGGCGGACGGCCAGGTTGCGCCGGCGAAGGCGGCGGAAGTATGACGGGCGAGCCGATCGCGTTCTGGGGACTCTCGATCGTTCTCGTCGGATCGGCGCTCGCGGTCGTCCTCTCGAAGAACCTGTTTCACGCGGTGCTCTGGCTCGCGCTCGCGCTCACCGGCACCGCCGGCGTGTTTCTCTTGCTCGACGCGGAGTTCCTCGCCGCGGTGCAGCTGCTCCTGTACGCAGGGGGCATCATCACCATCGTTGTTTTTGCGATCGTCGTAACCGAGCGGCTGGTGGGTGAACGGCTTACTCAGACGAACATGCGGATTGGCGGCGGCGCCGCCGCTGCCGCCCTGCTGCTCGCGTTCATTGTCATGGTGATCCGGAAGCGGCCCCTCGAGATGACGCGTCCGGACATGGCCGGCGACTTGACCCAGGCGATTGGTCAGGCTGTGCTCACGCGGTTCGTGCTGCCGTTCGAGCTGCTCGCCGTTCTCATGCTCGCCGGACTGCTGGGCGCGATCTACTTCGCGAGACCGGAAGAGTAGATGCGTCTGTTTTTCCGTTTTGCCTCGGTGCCTCGGTGTTCCGTCGCAGTCAAAAAAGGTCTTGTGATGGGTTGGTGATGGGACTCCAGGCGTATCTCCTCCTGTCCGCGGTCGTGTTCTGCATCGGCCTGTTCGGTGTGACCACCCGCCGTAACACGATCGGCATTCTGCTCGGCATCGAGCTGATGATGAATGCGGTCAACATCAACCTCGTGGCGTTTGCGCGGTTCACCGGCAACGCGGCCGGCATGGTCTTCACCGTCTTCACCATCTGCATCACGGTGACGGAGGCGGCGATCGGTCTCGCGCTCGTGATCCTGCTCTTCCGCGTCCGCCGCACCGTCATGGCGGACCACCTCGATCTACTCAAGGGATGATGACCGACGCCGGCCTCCACGCCCTCATCGCGCTGCTCCTGCCGGTCTTCTCGTTTCTCGTGCTTGCCGTCGTGGTGCCACTGCGACGCCTGGGGCGGCCGGCGGCATGGTTCTCGATCCTGTGCGCCGGCGGGTCGTTCGGCGCTGCGGTCATTGCGTGGAATCACGGTGGCCCGGACGCGTTGCGGCTGGTCTGGCCGTGGCTGCCATCGGACGGAAAGACGCTCGCCGACATCGGCGTGCTCGTCGACCCGACCTCGACGATCATGCTGTGCCTCGTCTCGCTCGTGGCTCTGCTGGTCCAGGTCTACTCGCTGGGATACCTGCACGACGAGCCGAAGCCGGCGCTCGGCCGCTACTACACCTATCAGTCGCTGTTCGCGTTCTCGATGATGGGGCTGACGCTGGCGCCAAACCTCCTCCAGCTGTTCATGTGCTGGGAGCTGGTCGGCCTCTGCTCGTACCTGCTGATCGGGTTCTGGTACCAGCGCCCCGCCGCCGCGCGCGCGGCGGTCAAGGCGTTCTGGATCACGAAAGCGGGCGACGTGGGCCTGCTGATCGGTATCGTGCTGCTCTGGCGTCAATCCGGAACGTTCGATCTCACCGAGCTCCACTCGCTGGCCGCGTCGGGCGCGCTCCCGCTCGCGGGCCTCTCGGTGATCACGTTCTGCATCTATCTCGGCGCGATGGGGAAGTCCGCGCAGTTCCCCTTCCACGTGTGGCTGCCGGACGCCATGGAAGGCCCCACGCCGGTCTCGGCGTTGATTCACGCGGCGACGATGGTGACCGCGGGTGTGTATCTGCTGGTCCGCACCGAGTGGCTGTTCGCGCTGACGCCGGACGTGCTGCTCATCGTCGCGTGGATCGGCGCGTTCACGGCGCTGCTCGCGGCGGTCCTGGCCTGCGTACAGGACGACATCAAGCGCGTGCTCGCGTACTCGACGGTGTCGCAGCTCGGCTACATGATGACGGCGATCGGCGCGGGGGCCGCGGCCGCCGGTTTCTTCCACCTGCTCACGCACGGGCTGTTCAAGGCGCTGCTCTTCCTCGGCGCCGGCTCGGTGATTCACGCGGTCGGCAGCAACGATCTGCCGCGCATGGGCGGCCTCGCGCGCCGCATGCCGCAGACGGCGATCGTCTTCATCGTCGGCACGCTGTCACTCGCGGGGATTCCTCTCTTCGGCGGGTACCTGTCGAAGGAGGAGATTCTCGGCGCCGTGTGGGCGGGAGGTCTTCCCGGTCCATTCGCGGTGCTGATGCTCGTGGCCTTTCTCACGGCGTTCTACATGTTCCGCGTCGTGTTCCTCGCGTTCTTTGGAGCGCCCGCCTCGATGGCCGCGGTTGCGCATGCGACCGCTGACGGGACGACTCCGGCCACGCCGCCGCGGGTCGCGCACGCCGCGCTGCAGAACGAGACCGTCCCAGAAGCGGCGCACGTCAACGAGCCGCCCCATGCGCACGAGCCGCCGGCCACGATGCTGCTCCCGTTGTGGACGCTCGCGATCATGACGATGGTCGTCGGTGTCTCGACGACATTCGGCGTAGGCCGGGTCCTTTCGGACCCGGCTCTCGCCGAAGCGGCGCCCCCTGCGTGGCTGACGCCAGGCGCCGTCGGCGTCGCGCTTGCCGGCATCCTGCTCGCGTGGCTCACGTATCAGAAGCGTGCCATCGATGCGGGGAATCTCGCGGCGATGTTCGGACCGATCCGGAGCGCGGCCATCGCGAAGTTCTGGATTGACGATCTGTTCGAAGCGATCTACGAGTACGCGCTTCTCGGCTTCTCGCGCATCGTGGGATGGATCGATCGATACCTCGTTGACGGGGTGCTGAACGTGATGAGCGCGTGGACGCTCGTCCTCGGCGACGACCTGCGCGGGATCCAGACGGGACGCGCGCAGGACTATGTCTACGGAGTCGCCGTGGGAATTCTCGCGCTGGTGCTCCTGATGCGATTGGTGTTCGTCTGATGACGGGACTGCCAATGCTCTCCGTGATGACCTGGGCGCCGTTCGTGAGCGCCATCATCATCATGTTCTTCGCGCGCAACCGCCCGCTGCTCGTGCGGTGGACGGCGCTCCTCGGCGCGTTCGTGTCGCTCGTCGCGTCGCTGTGGGTGTACGTGGAGTACGACCGTGGCGCAGCGGGCTTCCAGTTCCAGGAAGAGATGGCGCTCGTCCCGTCGCTGGGGATCTCGTACCTGCTTGGCCTCGATGGTATGAGCGCGCTGCTCTCGCTGCTCACCTCCATCATCATCTTTGCCGGTGTGTTCGCGTCGTGGACGGTGAAAGAGCGCGGGCAGGAGTTCTACGCGCTGCTGCTGCTCCTCGTGACGGGCGTGTACGGCGTCTTCGTGTCGCTCGATCTGTTCATATTCTTCCTGTTCTACGAGATCGCCGTGCTGCCGATGTACCTGCTGATCGGCATCTGGGGATCGTCGGGCTTCGTGAAGCCGCAGGGGATATTCGGCTGGGCCATGGGCCGGACGGGCGTCGGCACGAAGGAATATGCCGCGATGAAGCTGACCCTGTATCTGCTCTTCGGGTCGGCGTTCATCCTCGTCGGAATCCTCGCGCTGTACTCGGCGGCCGGATCACGCACGTTCTCGTTTCTCGAGCTGCAGTCGGTGCCGTACGATCCCACGCTGCAGAAGTGGGTGTTCCTCGCGTTCTATATCGGCTTCGGCATCCTGGCCGGCATCTGGCCGCTCCATACATGGTCGCCGGATGGCCATGCGTCCGCTCCCACCGCGGTCTCGATGCTCCATGCGGGCGTCCTGATGAAGCTCGGCGCGTACGGCGTCGTGCGCCTCGGCATGGGAATGCTGCCGGAGGGCACCGTCTACTGGGCGGCGCTGGTCGGCACGATCGCCTGCATCAACATCGTCTACGGGGCGCTGAGCGCGATGGCGCAGACCGATCTGAAGTACGTGATCGCGTACTCGTCGGTCTCGCACATGGGCGTGGTCATGCTCGGCGCGGCCACGCTCACAGTGGTGGGATTGAACGGATCCGTCTTCCAGATGTTCGCGCACGGCATCATGACGGGGCTCTTCTTCGCGCTCGTCGGCCTCGTCTACGAGAAGGCGCACTCGCGCGCGATTTTCAACATGGGCGGGTTCGGCGGGATGATGCCGGGCATCGCCACGGCATTCACGATTGCCGGCCTGTCGTCGCTCGGTCTGCCGGCAACCGCGGGGTTCGTGGCGGAATTCCTGACGTTTCTCGGCGCCTGGTCGTCCGCGCATCCGTGGTGGCTGTTCCCGGGCGTCTTCGGCGCGTTCCTGACGACCGTCTACGTCCTGCGCGTCACGAAGCAGATTTTCTGGGGGGTCCAGAGTCCCGATCCCCACTTCGCGCATCTGCCTGACGCGCGGGGCACGGAGTGGGCGGCACTCGCCATCCTCGTGTTCGTGCTCGTCCTGTTCGGCGTCGCGCCGCGGTTGGCGGTCGGACACATCGATTCCGCGACGGTACCGCTCCTGCAGCATCTGCCGCAGCCCACCACCATCGCCGGTCCCGTCCGATGACGTTCGACCTCGGAATGCCGTTCGTCCCGGAGCTCGTGCTCTTCGTGCTCGCGGTTCTCGTGCTGCTCATCGGCCTCGTGAAGCACCCCTCGACTGACGCTCGCCCTTCGATGAACTCAGGGCGTCCTGAGCCTGTCGAAGGACGGGGTGGCCTGAGCCCCGTCGAAGGCCAGGGAGAGCCTGGACGCGCCATCGGCTGGATCACGTTCGTCGGGCTGCTCGGGACATTCGGTCTGACGTTCTTCGCGCGCGAGGGCACGTCGCTCTTCAGTGGCTCGTTCGTCAACGACAGCCTGGCGATCTTCGCCAAGAAGCTGTTCGTGTCGTCGGCGGCTTTGAGCGTGCTCGGATCGCTCACGCTTCGCCAGAGCAGCTTCAACCGCCGCGCCGCCGAGTATCACTTCGCGCTGCTGACGTCGGTGCTCGGAATGCTCGTCCTCGCCTCGGCACGCGAGCTGATCCTGTTGTTCGTGTCGTTCGAGCTGATGTCGATACCGCTCTATGTGCTCACGGGCTTCGTGAAGCGTGAGGATGTCGCGCCGGAAGCGGCGCTGAAATTCTTTCTCGTCGGCACCGCTTCGTCCGCGGTCATCGTCTACGGAATGTCGTTCGTGTTCGGCGTGACCGGCACGACCGAACTGGCGGCCATCCCCGCTGCGGTGGCCGTCGGCGATCCGCTGATGATGCTCGGGATGACGCTGGTGCTCGCCGGGCTCGGATTCAAGATAGCCGCGTTCCCGTTCCACATGTGGGCGCCCGACACGTACGAGGCGGCGAGCACGCCGTTTGTCGCGTGGCTCGCCGTGGCGCCGAAAGCGGCCGGCTTCATTGCGATCATCCGCCTCTACATCGAGGGTGTCGGCGCGGCGACGCTGGTCTGGGCGCCGGCTGTCGCGGCGGTGGCGGGGATGACGATCGTCACCGGGAATCTGATGGCGATCCCGCAGCACAACATCAAGCGGCTGCTGGCGTACTCCGGAATCGCGCACATCGGCTACATGTTGATCGGCCTTGCGGCGCTGACGAGCAACGGCGTCGCGATGGTGCTCTTCTACCTGGTCGCGTATCTGTTCGGAAACATGGGCGCGTTCTTCGTCGTGGAGGTGGTGGCGCGATCCGAGCAATCGGACGATATCGACGCGTATCGCGGGCTCGCGCAGCGGTCGCCGCTGCTCGCGCTGGCGATGCTGATCTTCCTGCTGTCGCTCGGCGGCATCCCGTTCGTCGCCGGCTTCTGGGCGAAGCTGTACGTGTTTCTCGCCGCCATCAACCAGGGCATGTACGGGCTCGTCTTCCTCGGCGCGGTGCTGACTGTCGTTGCGCTCTATTACTACCTGGTCGTCGCCAGGCGCATGTACATCGAAGCGCCCGTCCGTCCAGAGCCGGTGCCCGTCCCGTTTCTGCTCGGCGTCGTGATCTTCATCTGCATCGTTGGTGTCGTCGGCATCGGCGCGTATCCCCGCCCATGGGTTGACGCCACGCAGCGCGCGGCCGCGTCCGTCTTCGCGTCGTCACCGTCCACCCGGTAACGCCACGCCATTCCTCAATCGAACGTAGAAAAGGGTCTGCATGGGCGTGGCGTGACGGCCATCCGTTCGGCGGCCGCCCGACATCATCACCGTGCGGCGGAACAACTGAACGAGAAGGCGGGGTGCCGGGTTCGATGCCCTCAGATGATGGGCGCGATGCTGTAATGGAATAGACCGAATTCAACTAGAATCACCAATTACTTACATTCAGGGCGTAACTCGCGGATTCCATTCACGCCGGGCTCACGGGTGAGCGCGGAGGACGACCCCATGACATCGAGACCTCGTTACCCGGGGATCCGGGTCACTGCCAACGGGAACCAGCTCGTTTCGTATCACACCGAAACGCGCATCGCAGACGCCGGAGTCTTCTACCCCATCACGCCGTCCACCGAGGGCGGCGAACTGTATCAACAGGCGTTTTCCGAAGGCAAGCTGAATGTGTTCGGCAAGAACACGATTGCGGTTGAGGCGGAAGGGGAGCACGCCGCCCAGGGCGGCGCCATCGCGCACTCGGTCTGCGGCAAGCGGGTCGTCAACTATACGTCCGGCCAGGGCATCGTGTACGGCGTGGAGCAGTATTACCACGCGCCCGGCAAGTGCTCGACGATGGTGCTCGAAGTCGGCGCGCGCGCACTGACGAAGCACGCGTTGAATGTGCACTGCGGCCATGACGACGTGTATGGGGCGCTCGACACCGGCTGGATCATCGTGTTCGGTAAGGACGCGCAGCAGGCCGCCGACCAGGCCCTGATCCTGCGCCGCGTCACCGAGCTCAGTCTCACGCCGGGGATGAACGTGATGGACGGCTTCCTCACGACGCATCTCGAGCGGACTTTTTACAAACACGAATCACAGTTGATCCGCGATTACCTCGGCGCCCCGGAGGACATCATCGAGTGTCCGACCGAGAGCCAGCGGGTGCTCTTCGGACCCACGCGCCGGCGCGTGCCGAAGATGATCGACCTCGCCAACCCCGTGCTGCTGGGCCCCGTGCAGAACCAGGAGCACTACATGCAGGGTGTGGTCGCCCGGCGGAACAACTTCGTCGAGCCGATCCTCGAGTTCTTCGAGGCGGCGTACAAGGAGTTCGCGGAATTGACCGGCCGCTACTACGGCCTTGTCACCGAGTACAAGTGCGACGATGCCGACACGGTGTTCGTGTCGCTGGGATCGGCGGCGGAGAATATCGAGGCCGCGGTCGATTACCTGCGCGAGCGCGAGCAGGCGACCGTCGGCTCGATCCACATCAACGTCTTCCGTCCGTTCCCGGAAGCGGCGGTGGTGAGGGCGCTCGCGGGGAAGAAGAACGTCATCATTCTCGAACGCACCGACGAGCCGATGGCGGGCGACAACCCGATCGGGCGCGACGTCCGCACGGCGCTGAACAAGGCGTTGCAGGGTGTCGAAGGCATTCCGAAGATCAGGCCGGACCAGGTCCCGACGCTCTTTGCCGGCATTTACGGGCTCGGCTCACGCGACTTCAGGCCGGAGCACACGATTGGCGCGTACGAGTTTGCGCTCGGCAGGCGCGCGCGCAAGGATGGCAAACGCGCGTCGGACGGCGTCTCGTTCATCGTGCTTGGTGTGGACCATCCGTACGAGGTGAGGGCGGACGACACGCCGTCGCTGCTGCCGGAGGGCGCGATTGCGGTTCGCTTCCATTCGGTCGGCGGCTGGGGCGCGATCACGACCGGCAAGAACCTCGGCGCGATCATCGGCGACCTCAACGATCTCCTCTACGAGCGCGACAAGATCGTCGACGAGTTCGGGAACCCGAAGGAGATCATCCACGTCAGCGCGAACCCGAAATACGGGTCCGAGAAGAAGGGCGCGCCGACCTCCTACTTCATGATCGCCGCGCCCGATCGTATCCGCGTCAACTGCGATCTGCGCCATGTGACCGTCGTCCTCTGTTGCGATCCGAAGGCGTTCACGCATTGCAATCCACTCGACGGAATGGCCGAGGGCGGGTCGCTGGTGTGGGAGTCGGATGAGGAAGGCGAGCAGGCGTGGGAGCGGCTGCCGCTCTGGGCGCGCAAGCAGATCATCGACAAGAAGATCCGCGTCTTCACGCTGCCCGGCTTCAAGATCGCGCGCGAGGCGACCGATCGCGGCGACCTGCAGCTGCGCATGCAGGGCAACGCGTTCCTCGGCGCGTTCTTCGCCGTCTCACCCATGCTGCAGGACTTCGGCATCACCCCGGAGCAGTTCCGCGACGCGGTCCACAAACAGTACGTGAAGAAGTTCGGCAAGCTCGGCGACGCCGTCGTGAACTCCAACATGGAGGTCATGACCAAGGGGTTCGAACTCGTTCGCGAGATCAAGATCGGCGAGATGGAGGCGGCGGATCGTTCGACGCTGCGCGGCAGGGCGCTGCTGCCGGTCGTCCCCGGGTTTGGGAACGGGAGCGGCGGCGACGGGGACAGTTGCGGGTCCGGTTGCCGATCGCACGCCATTCCCGAAGGGCAGGAGGAGCGGACGCCGTTCACGCGTATCGCGGCGTTCGATTCCGAGTTCCGCTCCACCTTCGGCTACAACCAGCCGGCGTCGCCGCTGGCGTCGCTCGGCGTGATGGCGGCCGGCAGCGGCGACACCGCGTCGAAGTACGTCGCGCGTCGCGAGACGCCGCTCTACATCCCGGAGAACTGCACGCAGTGCATGGAGTGCATCGCCGTCTGTCCGGATACGGCGCTGCCGAACTGCTCGCAGGACATCGACACCATCCTCCGCACCGCGGTCTCCAACTACGTCACCGATGGCGGCGAGCGTCAGAAAATGCTCAACCTGCTGCCGGAGATCGGCAAGCGGACGCGCGATCTGATGCGCGACGCCGTCGCGAAGAACGATCGCACCCCGGCGCAGACATTCATCCGCCAGGTCACCCACGAGGTCGACGGCTTCTCGCCGACGGCGAAAGACGAGTTCTTCGCCGTGATCGACAAGGTCCCGATGGCGTACCAGAAGGCGAACGCGATCTTCGCGACGCCTGAAAAGAAGACCCCGGGCGCCGGCGGCATCTTCTCGATCTTCGTGTCGGACCTGTGCAAAGGATGCGCGGCGTGCGTCACCGCCTGCGGCGACCATCGCGCGCTGCGGATGGTGCAGGAAACCGAAGATGTCAACGCCGAGCACGAGAGCGGCACCGCGTTCCTCGATCTGCTCCCGGACACGCCGCAGAAGTACCTCGGCCTCTACAACGACACGCGCCCGCAGGACTCCAAGACCGCCACGCTGCGCAACATGCTGATGGTCCGGAGAAACTACGACGCGCTCGTGTCAGGCGACGGCGCCTGCGCGGGATGCGGCGAGAAGAGCATCCTCCGGGCGATCGCCGCGGTCACCGAGGCGTACATGCGGCCGCTCTATCACGCAAAGGCCGATCGCTTCCGGCGGAAGGCCGACGAGCTCGAGAAGGTCGGCGAGCAGAAGCTTGCGGCGATCAAGGCGCGAAGCCAGGACGAGTACGACATGTTCCGCCAGGCCGTCGCGCACATGTTGATGGCCCTTGGCGGCGAGGACGACACGGACACCAAGGGACGCATGGCCGCGCACGGCGCGATCTCCGACAAGGACATTGTCGGCGCGATCACCGCGATCCTGAGGCAGGAAGCGTTCAACCACAAGAACCTGCAGCCGATCGACGGACGTCTGCCGAACGGCATGTCGGTGATGGCGATGGCCGCGCACACCGGCTGCAACACGGTCTACGGCTCGACGCCGCCGAACAACCCGCATCCGTATCCCTGGATGAACTCGCTCTTCCAGGACGGCATCACCGTCGGCTGGCTCCTCGGGGAGAGCTTCATCGTCGATCACGGCCGGCGCTCCGTGATTCCGGAGCGACTCCTCGATGCGCTCATGAATCGCGAGAAGGATGTGATCACCACGCGCGAGTACTACGAGTACGTGCACTTCAGCGACGCGGTGATGACCGACCAGGAAATCCTCGAGATGCCGAAGGTCTGGGTGGTCGGCGGCGACGGAGGCATGGGCGACATCGGCTACCAGAACATGTCGAAGGTGATCCTGCAGAACCGGCCGAACGTGAAGGCGGTCATGCTCGACACGCAGGTCTACTCGAACACCGGCGGGCAGAACTCCGACTCCACGCCGATGCTCGGCGGCAACGACATGAACATGTTCGGCACCGCCACACAGGGCAAGAACGTCGAGAAGAAAACGGTGGCGGAAACGTTCCTCGCCGGCCACGGGTCGCCCTACGTGGCGCAGATCTCGATTGCCAACGCCCCGAAGCTGTATCGCTCGATCCTCGACGGCATCGAGTACCGCGGCACGGCATTCCTGCAGTGCTTCACCACCTGTCAGCCGGAGCACGGCGTGGCCGACGACATGGCACTGACCCAGGCGCAGCGCGTGCGCGATTCGCGCGGCGCTCCGGAGTTCGTCTTCAACCCGCGGCTTGGCGAGACGTACCCGGAGGCGCTCGACGTCAAAGGCAATCCATCGATCGACCTGGATTGGTACGAAGCGAAGTTCAAGGCGGGCAACGAGCCGTACCGTTACACGGTGGCGCATTGGTGCGCGACCGAGGCGCGCTTCCGGAATCACCTGAAGAAGATCAAGAAGGAGGATGCGGCGAAGTGCATCTCCCTCGAGAACATGCTTGTCCGCATCACGCAGCAGGATGTCGTCTACCGGCGATACCTGGTGCCCGAGCATCGCTCCTACGTGCCGGACTTCGGCGTCTACATCAAGGTGCAGGGACCCGGCGGCGAGATCGAGCTCCGCACGCTCTCGCGTCAGCTCGTGCTGTTCTGCGTCGAGCGCCGCAAGGCGTGGCGCATGCTGCAGAGCAAGGCGGGCATCGAGAACCGCGAGTACAAAGCGCAGCGTGCGATTCTCGCCGACGTGGACGCGGGGAAGATCACGAAGGAGCAGCTGTTTGCCGGCGCCGAGGAGCTGATGAAGGCGCGGCTCGGCAAACCGGTGACGCATGCGCCCGCCCCGGCGCAGGCAGCTGTTCCACCGCCCGCCTCAGTCACGGGCAAGGCCCCCGGAGACGTGGCGGTCAATTAACTGGTTGGCGGTTGGCGCCCCATCGGGGAAGTCTCCTTGGGAGTTGGGCGTTGGCGATTGGTCGTTGATCTCAGCTCTCCAGTTGCACGTGCCGCGGGCGGCTGAAACAGGCGACGGTCGGACGCGCCAGATCCGCGAAATCACCGTAGTGCATCCGGATACAGTCGGTGTGGGTGCCCGCGTTGAACACCATCTCCGGATCACCGACAAAGCTCTCGTCCACGAAGACGCGCTGCAAATACAGCTCGCCGAACGGCGGCATCGCCCCCTCTTCGCAGTCCGGGTACAGTTCGGTAATCTCGCGAGGCTCCGCCAGGCGGAGTGCCTGTGCGCCGGCAAGCTCACGCAGCCGATCGAGCTCGATCGTGTAGTGCGCGGGCACGACTGCGAGAATCACCTCGGCATCGGCGACGCAGACGACCGTCTTTGCCCAGGAGCGCCCCGGTATGTGCGACACGGCAGCCGCGTGCATGGCCGTGAATGCGGGCGGGTGACGGAAGGTCGTGTACGGAACGCGCGACTTCGTCAGGAACTCGTCGAGAGAGCGCGGTCTCATGTGACCTCCGCGCCGGAACGTGCCGGCCACCGTGCTTACCTGGGGCACCCGGGGTGACGCCGAGCGCGCAGTATAGATCAGCGCTGGTTCGTCCGGCACAGAAATGTCGGAAGGCGCACCTTGGAAGTTGGAGGTTGGAAGTTGGGAGTTGAGAGAGCTCCGGATCCCGGATCCCGGATGATCCTCGATCAGTGATCACTCGTCAGGGATCGGGGATCAAGGATCAGGGATCAGGGATCAGGGATCAGGGATCAGGGATCAGTGAGTGCAGCGCGAAAAATCGGGCCAACTCGGTGAATGTCGGTTACACTTTGCGCGTTCTTTTTTCACAATTTCTGGCTCTTCACTTCTCTGGGGTCCGCAGTGTCCGACCGTCACAGCAGTTTCACGCCAGGACCGTCCGATCCGTTCACTTCCTTCACTGAGACAGATGCGTCGCCGGCGCCGCCGGAACCGCCGCGCGGCCGCGAGGGACTGCCTCCGGCATTCAGGATGCGCGCCGACGCCCACTACGTCGAGCAACTCGACGCACCCACGCCGGCGGTGACGATCCAGTACATCGCCGTGCACGCGATCGATGTCAGCGATGTGCCCGCGGCGGATGCGCTGCCGTCGCTCGTGGAATCCATCAAGCGTCATGGCGTGCTGGAGCCGCTCATCGTTCAGCGGAACAACGGCACCTACAAGACCATCGCCGGACAGAAGCGGCTGGCGTCCGCGCGCGCCGCGGGCCTTCGTGATGTTCCGTGTCTCGTGCACCACGTCGGCGACGACAGGGCCCGCGCGTTGCGTGAGGCGCTGCGGTCCCCACAGTCGCCGTCGGCGCCGGCGGCCCACGCGAGCCTGAACGCGTTCTCCGACGCGCAGATGGCCGATGCGCTGTCGACGCTGGCGTCGTGTGCCGGCCTTCTGGCGCCGCTCACGCCGAGCCTCACGCGCACGGTTGCGGCCGATCTTCTTCAGGCGGAGATCTGGCGCGCGCGCTGCATGTTTCAGGCGGCCCGGGTCGTGCGATACGGCGTCACGCCCGCCATGGGCGGTGTGGTTCCGCGCGAGGTGGTACGGCGCGTTCTCGAATCCGTTGAGGCCGAACGGCGGCTGCGCAGTGTGTCGATCGATGCCGAAATTGCCGTCGCCGACGCGCGGACACTTCGCGGCGATCCGGAGCTGCTTGTCCACGGGCTGTCGACGCTGCTGCTCGCGACCATGGCGATGCTCGACGGCGTCAGCGGCGCGCGGATTCTTCTGGCCGCGAATGCCGCCGGCGATCGCCTCGTCATTGCCGTGTCTCAGGATCGGATGGCAATCGACGGGCCGTCCGTCGATCGGCCAGGGGCCCCCGCGCCGGTCGATGCGCGGCTCGCCGCCGCTCATCTGTCGATCCTGGCGCTGCGGCGCATCGCCGAATCCCATGACGGCCGTGTGTCGATCCTGAGAGCGGGCGCTGGTGCACGCGTCTCGATCGATCTGCCGCTCGACGCGGCTCACGGATAAACCGCTGCTACACGGGCGGGGCGTCGACCTGCGAGTCGTCAACCGCTGACGTGCCCGCAGTCGCGGGCCGGCCTGGGTGCGCGGAATCGGTCGTGCGCCGTCCCGGCCCCGGATGCTCGCGGCGGTCGGTGTGATGTGGATCGCGGCGGTCGCGAAACGGCAATGGGGCAGGTGACGCCGGCGTTGTCGCGACGGCGCCGACGTCGGCAAGCATGATCCGAATGCAGTTGCGGCCGTCGGTCTTCGCTCGATAGAGCGCGTCATCGGCCCGCGCGAGAACGGTATCCGTATCCTCTTCGCCCTGAGTCGCAATCGTGATGCCGACACTTGTCGTCAACTGGATCCGGGCCGAGTCGTACTCGGTCACGGTTCCTGCAATGCGCCGGGCGAGCGTGACCGCGACGCGCATCGCCTGCTCGAGTCCGCTTTCCGGCAATACGACGAGGAATTCTTCGCCCCCCCAGCGGCACCGCACGTCGCTGACGCGCAGCGTCTGCCTGATCGTGCGTCCGATGGCCGCCAGCACCGAATCGCCGCACTGGTGGCCGTACCGGTCGTTGATGCTCTTGAAGTAGTCGAGGTCCAGCATCAGGATCGCGACTTCCTGCGACGCGCGTTGCGCGCGCTTCAACTCCGCTCGGAGCTTCTCGAGGCCATCGTGCCGGGTCCCGCAGCCGGTCACGGGATCGATCGTGCTCAATTCGCGGAGGTGCGCGATCGTGTGCGCGGTGTGGAGACTTTCGCCGATCAGCGGCGCGACCGCCTCCAGTGTGCGCCTGGTCGACGCTGACAGCGGGCGGTGCGCGATCTGCACGCCGACAACGCCGACGATCGCATCCCCCGCCTGCAGCGGAAAGGTCGCCCATTCACCCGGCGCCGTCCACAGCGGATTGGCCGGAGCCGCGTCGCCGCCGCCCGGCAGCGCGGTCAGCAGTCGCCGGTGACCGATCTCGGTCTCGATCCAGATCTGGTCGACTCCGGCAAGGATCGGCAGCGTGCGCGCGATGATCTCATACAGACGATCGGTGGACAGTGACCCGCGCATCTCCATCGCGAAGGTGAGCACGCGCTGCGGCCAGGAGGCGGTGTCGGCGTCTTCGATCGCGGGCGCCTGCGGGGGTTCGGTGTGCGGGCCCGGCGCCTCATCGGTGTCGCGGCGGCGCGACACGCGCGAAGCCAGGATGAGCGGGCAGACGACGGCCGTCGAGATCGTGACGGCCGCGGCGTACCACTGGAAGCCCCGGTCGTGGAACGACACGAGTGCGACAGCAGCGAGCAGCGCCGACGTGAAAAGTGCGATTACACCCGCCGTTGGGTGAGGGGAGGGCGGCGAGACGTTCACGCGCGTTAATTCTGTGCGATACGGTGGGTGACCCGCAAATACAAACTCCCAACTCCCAAGTTCCAACTCCCAAGGCGCTTGGAAGTTGGAGGTTGGAACGTCTTCAATAACTCTTCCAGTTGAATTCGTCCATCATCGGGTTCCCCGCCGTGGTTGCGCTGTTCTGGAGACTGCGATCGTAATGGATGGCCGCGACCCCCATGTCCGTGACTTTTCCGGCGACGACAGCCCCGTAGAAATCGGCGTTGCCGACAATGGTCACAGTGGCCTGCGGGGCGTAGAGGAGCGCCGCACTGGCGGAGCCCCCGGCGAGTTTGACGGCGCCCGTGCCGCCGTAGATGAATTGCAGCGCCGTCGGGTTGTACGTCGCATTCGTCAACGATCCGCCTGTCATGTCGAGGGGCGTCGTCACACCCACACCGGCGATCTGGAAAATGACCGGGCCCGGCCCGTCGAGAACGATCTCCACCTGGGCCCCCAGGCTGAGGCTGTTCACGACATAGGTGCCGGCGCTCAAGTGCAGCACCGTCTGCGAGCCCGCGCTGACATTGCCCAGGGTGACGACGGTCGACGCGGAGGGCGGTGCGAACGTGGCTCCATGCAGGGAGGCGGAACAATACGCCCCGGCCCCCGCGGGACAACCGCCAGTCTTCGTGAAGCCTATGCTGGTCGTGGGTGGCAGCGGGCTCGGCGCCGGAGGAGTCGGGTAGGCGATGGCCTGCGAAAGCTGGACGATTCCACCAGTGACCCCTGCCAGGTTGCCCGTCAGCGCCGTCACGTTGTTCGCGGAGCAGAGGCCCACACCCGACCGAGGCGTCGAAAGCGTTCCGGCGATCGCGCTATTGCCGAGCTCGTCCAGGTTCCCGTTCGTTCCGACGTTGCCGCCCGAGGCGCTGATCGCGGGGGTGCCTGATCCCGCCACGTACCCGGTCGAGGTGTAACTGTCGGTGTGTGCGTTGCCGCCGAATTTCAATGCGTCGCAGCCGTTGTTGGTCGCAAACGCCGCGTACTTGTAGATGGGCGTATCCTGACGCTCGATGGTGGCCGACACCTGCAGTCGGGCGGCGCCCACACCACCCACACTGCCAGTACCTGTGATTTCCCACGTCTGGAGGGTCACGGGCAACCC
>Ga0070699_100000715_pt1 | contig 30819 bp, 29 predicted proteins | sample KBSK1503metaG_FD_65473 | JGI IMG/M metagenome (GOLD analysis project Ga0070699, IMG submission 65473) | Corn, switchgrass and miscanthus rhizosphere microbial communities from Kellogg Biological Station, Michigan, USA - KBS K1-50-3 metaG | ecosystem: Host-associated > Plants > Roots >...
TGGGTGGGTGCTTCGGGCTGGCTGGGCCTGGCCTTTAGGCGGGCGTTGAAGACGACCAGCGGGGTCTGCCTGCCCAGTGCTCGGTGAGGTCGCTGCTGGTTGTAGTACTGGCGGAAGATGTCGAGCTGCAGCTGCAGGTGGGCCAGAGACTGGGCGGGGGCCTGCTGGCGGAGGTAGCGCTTCAGGGTCTGATGTAGACGTTCGACCTTGCCGCAGGTCTGGGGGTGGTAGGGCGTGGAGTGCTTGACCTCGATGCCCAGGCGCACAGCACCATGGAAATGGTGATGCAGGTGTACAACCAGCTCCGTCCCGGCGACGTGATGGACGACGTGATCCGGGCGCTGACCGACTAGACCGCAGCACTCCATGCGGGGCTGCGTGTACCACACACGCCACAGCACCTTGTCCCCAACCCGCGTGCTGTTCCTATTAGTCAGCCGAGGTACGACCTTCGATGGTCAGAAAATGGGGGTCCAGCGAAGGGCATAGGACGACCGTCGTCAGGGCCGCCTCGAGCTCGCGGAAGAGCACACGGCGGAGCCGGCGCCTGCCGCCGTATCGTCTGGCGATGTCGCAGAAGGAGCCGCCGCCGATCAGCACGGTCACCAGGCAGCACGCGCGCTCAGGAGTCGGCTACGCAGAGGACGTGGTCCTGCACGAGACCAAGACCAGTGAACGGCGCATCGTGCTGCGACCCTGGTACATCCCTCACAACACCCAGCCTCACGGCCTGGCGGGCAAGCTGATCGTCCAGCGCCGGAACACGTTCGGGATGTGGAAAAGGGGTTCAGACGGTAGTTGTAGTCGACCTGTCCGGCGGCCAGTTCGTCCTCGGTGAAGGAGACGCGGTAGTCGAAGTTGAAGTCGCTGCCGGCCGATGAGAGCCAGGGGAGCCCGAGCCCATGCGCTTCCCGCGGGCGGCGATCGCCGGAGATTAGGGCGCGCGCGAGACGGCGACCATCGTGATGTCGCGGTGGTTCAGGTTGACGGTGACGCCGTTGAAGTTGTCCATCCAGTAGGAGTACGGGAAGCAGGGCGCGTCAACCGTCCAGGGGTGTTCGGCCCGGCCGTGTCGGGGTTGAACATCGCGTGGTAGACGACCAGCTGGCTGCGGCCGTCGAACAGCTCGCACAGCGTCTGCGCGCCGCGCTCGCCCTCGAACGTGTACTCCTTCTCGACCAGCTCCCCGGGGGAGTTCGCGCCGCTCGCGGCTCAGCTGGTTGCGCAACCGCGTGAACTCCTTCTCCTTGGCGAGGTGCTTCCTCCGTGCCTCGACCCACGCGTCGTGCCCAACCACCCGGTGCTCCGCCATTTCCAGCCTCCTCACTGGTCGCCGGCGGGCAGCTGCCGCCGGGCGTGGACCGCTTCCGCGATCGCCTTGATCCTCGCCAGCCGTCGATCCCACTGGGCCGCCACCGCGCTCATGGCGCGCTCCGCCTCCGCCAGCCGGTCCGAGTCGACGGCATAGCGGACTTCGCGCCCCTGCCGCCGGCCGGCGACCAGTCCGACCCGCCCGAGCAGGCCAGGTGCTTGGTGACCGCTTGGCGGGTCAGCGGAAGCTCCTGCGCGAGCATGGTCGGCGTCGCGTCGCCGCGGTCGAGCAGCGCGCCGAGCACGCGCAGCCGCGACGACTCGCCAAGCGCCGCCCACAGCTTCTCCTCCTGGCCGGCTGGGTGCGGCGGGAGCGTACGCGCTCAGTCGCTCGAGGTGCTGTGCCCAACCCTTGCCATGGCCGTCGGCGTAGCCCTGCTTCTCGTCGTCGGGCCACGGCATGAGGTCGAGGCCGCTTTAGACCACCGTAAGCCGCGTCTTGCCGCCCTCCTCGGCGAGCGTGAACTCGACCAGCATGGAGTTCTCGGGCCGCGGCTCCTCGCCCCTTGGATAGACCCAACGGTAGGCGAGCCGCCGCGGCGGCTCGACGGCCTCGAAGCGAAGATGGTAGGCGGCCGGCTGGTTGGCGGCCTTCATCTCGAAGGTCAGAACCCCTTCGCCACCGGGCCGGAGGTCGAGCTGGGCCTCGTCGCCGAACCAGTGAACGATCTGCTCGGGCCGCGAGATCACCTCCCAGACGACGTCGATGGGCGCTTCGATCAGCACGTCCCGCCCGATTCGATCACCAGCCATCGGACCCTCCTGCTCAAATGCAACCACCGGTTGCGCAATGGCAGCACCAACGCAACCAGCCGTTGCGGGTCTCAGGCGCTGTCGGAGAGCCGGCTAGAGGTCGGAGCCAAACTCCGCGTGGCTGTCGGGGGCGGGTCTGGCGCGGGTTGTCGGGCGGCCGCTCGAGTTGCCGGCGACGTGATGACCTCGTCGGTTGCCGATCGCGTTATCGCTCTTAAGAGCGCAATCTCGCTCTCTTGGAGTGCGTCAGCTACCCTGGGTCAGCCCCACTCGGGGAGCAACTTCCCAACCTACTCAAGCGTGAGCGTCAGGATCCGTAGCGCTCCGTCAGCGGCTTAACTTCAGGCCCTGGCCACCGGCCCCCGCGCACCTGACCACACGGGCCTACTTTGCGGCTGGGGACACGGACCCGAGCGCCGGGCCTAGACGATCAGCCGCTCGGCCAGCCGGACCGCGCCGGCGACCGGCTTCTCCGTCGCCCTGACGGCGCGCGCGCCGGGCAGGGCCGCCGCCAGGGCGGCCTCGACCGCGGACGCCACGGCGGGCTCGGCGAGCAGGAGGCCGCCCGCCAGCACCACCGGCCCGTCCAGGCCCAGGCGCCGGGCGGCAGTGACGGCGGCGTTCGCCAGCTCGGCGGCGGCCGCCCTGGCGAGGGCCGGCTCGGCCTCCAGCATCGCGTGGCTGAGGGCCGCCCACGCGGCCGGCTCTCGCCGGCGGTGGAACTCCGCCGTCAGGTCCAGCGGCTGGGCGGCGCCGGCCGCTGCCAGCAGGCATCGCGCCAGCGGGCCGGGCGCCTCGCCCCGGTCGTCCGCGGCCAGCACGCGCCGGATCGCCTCGCGCACGACCCAGTACCCTCCGCCCTCGTCGCCCAGCAGGTGGCCCCAGCCGCCGGCCCGAGCCTCCCGGCCATCGGGCGCCCGCGCGTACGCGACCGAGCCGGTGCCGGCGATCAGGGCCACGCCGGACTCCAGGCCGGCGGCGGCCAGCACGAGCCGCGTGTCGTGGACCACCTCCACGGCGGCGCCGGGGAGCAGCGCGCCGAGCACACGCCGCATCCGGTCGCGCGACGCCGGCGTGTCGCAGCCCGCCGCGCCCGCCACGGCGGCCGCCACCAGCGGCGTGCCCAGCCCCTCCAGCAGGCGCCCCAGCTCGGCCGCGGCGGCGGCCTCGCCGACGGCGGCCAGGCTGGCGCTGCTCGCCTCGGCCTCGGCCACCGTCAGGCCGCCGCGGGCGAGCCGGGCCCGCGTCCGGCTGCCGCCGATGTCGAGCCCCAGGACGAGGCGCGCGCTCACCGCGTGCTGGTGATCTTGCGCAGGCCGCGCGGGCGGTCGGGGTCTAACCCGCGCGCTTCGGCGAGGGCCGCCGCCAGGAGCTGCCCCGCCATCGCCAGCGACAGCGGCGTCAGCTCCTCCGGCAGCCCGGTGTCCACGCCGACCGCCGGCGCGCCCTCGACCAGGGCGCCCGCGCCGTCCCCGATCGTGAGCACGCGCGCCTCGCGCCGGCGCAGCTGGGCGGCCAGGTCCCGCAGCTCCGGCAGGGCCGGCCCTGCGGCGGCCAGCAGGAGGGCGGGGAAGCCCGGCTCCACGATCGCGATGGGCCCGTGCAGGAAGTCCGCCACCGAGCGGGCCTCGGCGACCACGTACGCCGTCTCCATCAGCTTGAGCCCGACCTCCAGCGCGGTGGCCAGGTTGTAGCCGCGGCCGAGAACGGCCAGACGGTCGGCCCCGGCAAGCTCGTCCGCAAGGGGCCGCAGGGCCGCCTCGGCGCCGAGCACCGCGGCCATCGCCGCGGGCACGCGGGCCAGCTCGATCGCGAAGCCACGGTCGGGCCCCAGCGCCTCGGAGAGCAGCGCCAGCGCCAGCAGGCTGGCGGTGTACGTCTTCGTCGCCGGCACGCTCCGCTCGATGCCGGCGGTAATCGGCACGACGTGGGCCGCCGCACCCGCCAGCGGCGAGCCGGGGTTGTTCGTCAGCGCGACGGTCATCGCGCCCTGCCTTCTCGCCTCCGACACCACCTCCACCACGTCGGCGGACTCTCCAGCCTGCGAGATCGCCAGCACGGCGAAGCGGTCGAGCCGGGGCGGCCGGCGGTAGAGCGTAAACGTGGAGGGGGCGGCCAGCGAGACGGGCAGCCCGTTGCGCGTCTCGAACAAGTACTTGGCGTAGACGGCCGCGTGGTCCGACGTGCCCCTGGCCGCGATCACCAGGCCGGCCGGGTCGGCGGCGGCGATCGCTGCGGCGGCCGCTCGGGCCGGCGCTGCCGCCGCCGCCAGCACCTCCTCGGCCACCGCCGGCTGCTCCGCGATCTCCTGGTGGAAGCGCGTCACGCCGCGTGCACCGTGCGCCCGGCGACGATGGTGCGGCGGACGCCCAGGTCGCGGCCGAGGACCACCAGGTCGGCCTCGAAGCCGGCCGCCACCCGGCCCAGCCGGGACAGCCCCAGCACCCGCGCCGGCGTCCGGCTGGCCATGGCCAGCGCGCGCTGCAGGCCGAACTGCGCCGCCGCCCTCGTCACCAGGATGTCCATGGTCGCCGTGCTCCCGGCCAGCGTGCCGTCTGCCAGCCGCACCGCGTCGCCCTCCCTGAACACCTCGCGGCCGCCCAGGCGGTAGCGGCCGGGCGGCGCGCCGGCCGCCGCCACCTGGTCGGTTGTCAGGGCCAGCCGGCCGGCCCCCTTGGCGCACGCCGCCAGCGCTACCAGGCTGGGGTGGACGTGCACGCCATCCGCGACTATCCCGGCCGTGATGCGCCTGTCGTCCAGCACGGCCCCGACCAGGCCCGGCGCCCGGTGGTGGAGCGGCGGCATCGTGTTGAACAGGTGCGTGGCGAATCGGGCGCCGGCGTCCACCGCGGCAACGGCCTGGTCGTAGCTGGCCGCCGAGTGGCCCAGCGACACGACCACGCCCGCGCAGGTCAGCGCCCGCACCGCCTCCAGGCCGCCCTCCAGCTCGGGCGCGAGCGTCATCATCCGCGGCGGCCGCTCCAGGACCCTGGCCACCAGGTCGCGGGCTGGCAGCTGCAGGCAGCGGATGTCGTGGGCGCCCCGCCGCTGCCGGCTCAGGAACGGTCCCTCCAGGTGCGCGCCCAGCACCCGCGCGGCACCCGTGCCGAGGCCGCCCGCGGCGGCGGCGACGAAGGCCGCGCCCTCCGGCAGCGGGCGCGAGATCAGGGTGGGCAGGAAGCCGGTCACGCCGGTTCGCGGCAGCAGCTCGGCGATCGCCGCAATCGCCTCGGGGCCGTCAATGGCGTCGTGGCCGCCGAAGCCGTTGACTTGGAGGTCGATGAACCCGGGGGCGATGATCGTCTCGCCATCGCCCGGCCCGCCCAGCTCGACCTCGCTGATCCGGGCGCCCTCGATCGCGACCACGGCCTCGCGCAGGCCGCCGCTCGGCCCGACCACGCTGCCGCGCAGCACCTCGCGCGTCATCGGCCCTGCAGGTGGGGGTGGCTGGCGACCAGCGCCGCGTTGTGGCGGTCGCCGCCCTCCACGTTGCTGGAGATCAGGACCTGGCCGGTGCCCAGGCGGGCCTCCGTCTCGGCCAGCAGGGCGTGCAGAAGGACCGCGCCCACCACGGTCGAGAGCGGTCCCATGCGCATGCAGCCGACCCGGATGGCGGCGTCGCCCGGCGGCACGCCGCTGTTCAGCACGTGGTCGACGGCGGCCGCCAGCCGGTTGGCCGGCGAGCGGCTCGTGATCGCGATGGTCAGGAGCCCGGCGGCGGCGGCGGCCTCGGCCGCCTCCACGGGCACGGCGTTGCGGCCGGAGTTGGACGCGACCAGCAGCGCGCCCCTGGGCTCCAGGCCCTCGACCAGCCGGGCGCCCAGGCCCGAGCTGCGCTCGGCGGCCGAGAGGCCGGAGCCGCGGGCGGCGCTCAGCCGGTCGTCCAAGACCGGCGCCACCCAGGCCGGGCCGCCGGCGCGATAGAAGCCCTCCAGCGCCAGCAGCTGCGAGTGCCCGGCGCCCAGCACGTGCAGCAGCCCGCCCCGGCGCACGCGCTCGGCCAGGGCCGACGCGGCGATGCCCACGGGGCCCAGCTCGAGGCGGGCCAGCGCCTCCAGCGCGGCCTGGCGCACGGCGGTGGCGGTGGCTGGGGTGGGGTCGGTGATCATGTGCGCACTCCCGGGCAGAGCAGGTCGGCGGCCGCCAGCGCGTTGACGCGGCCGGCGCCGTGGGTGGCGACGTAGGCGCGGGCGCCGGCCGGCGGGCGGTGGGGCAGGCCCATCTCGACCACGACCGCGTCAGGCCGGGCGGCCAGCAGGGCGCCCGCGGCGGCGGCGTGGGCAGCGTGCCGGTGCAGGTCCCGGCCAACCACGACCAGGGGCCGCCCTGCGGCGGCCGCGAGGGCCGCGGGGACGCCGTCGGGGCCGTCCAGGCGCAGCACGGTGGCGGCTGCGTCGCGCTCGGCCAGCAGGGCGCCGAGGCCCCACGGCACGGCGCCGGCGGCGAAGCCGGGCGGCGGTCGCAGCTCGACCACCATGGGGGAACCGGGAAGTCGCTCGACGCCCGATGCGCGCAGCGCGCGCCTGGCCGCCTCGAGGCCGACCCCCGCATCCGCGGGGGAGACGGGGGAGCGGTGCTGCGCCGCCCAGCGGGCCGTGCCGGCGACCCGGCCGGCGGCCTCGGCCAGGCGCTGCTCCGGCACGCGGCCGCCGCGCACCGCCGCGGCCAGCGCGCCGGCCAGCAGGTCCACCGTGTCCTCGCCGGCCAGGCCGCCGCCCACGCAGACGGCGTCGGCGCCGGCCGCCAGGGCGCGCACGGCGCCCTCCTCCAGGCCCACGGTGGCACGCACGGCGGCCATCTCCAGCCCGTCGGTGACGACCAGCCCGGCGAAGCCCAGCCGCTCGCGGAGGAGGCCGGTCAGGATGGGGCGGCTGAGCGTGGCCGGCTCGCCGTCGAGCGTGGGCACCAGGAGGTGCCCTGTCATGATCGCCCGCACGCCCACCCGGATGGCGGCCCGGAACGGCAGCAGTGCGGCCTCCAGCTCGCGCGCGCCGCCGCCCACCACCGGCAGGTCGGTGTGAGAGTCCGCGGAGGTGTCGCCGTGGCCGGGGAAGTGCTTGGCGCAGGCCGCCACGCCCTGCGTCTGCAGGCCCTCGACGAACGCCGCCACGTGAGCGGCGACCAAGTCGGGGTCGGCGCCGAACGAGCGGACGCCGATCACCGGGTTGTCCGGGTTGCTGTTGACGTCCGCGACCGGCGCCAGGTCCAGGTCGACGCCCGCCGCGGCCAGGTCGGCGCCCAGCGCCGCCGCGACCGCGCGCGTCAGCGCGACGTCGCCGGCCGCCCCCAGCGCCAGGTTGCCGGGGTACGAGCTGCCGCGGCGCGCCTCCAGGCGGGTGACGTCGCCGCCCTCCTCGTCGATCGCCACCAGCATGTCGGGCCGCTCCGCGTGCAGCCGGGCGGTCAGCTCCGCCACCTGCTGCGGGTCGGTCACGTTGCGGGCGAACAGCGTCACGCCGCCGAGGCCGCCGGCGATGCGCCGCAGCAGCCAGTCGGGCGGGCGCGTCCCGACGAAGCCGGGCAGCAGACAGCCGGCCGCGAGCGCTTCCATGAGGTCTCTAGCCCTTGACCGCCCCAGCGGTCAGGCCGGCGGTGACGTGCCGCTGGACGAGGAGGAAGAACGCCACCACCGGCACGCTGGTGAGCGTGGCGCCGGCCATCAGCGGGCCCCAGTCGGTGCCGTGGTTGGTCGTGAAGGCGGCCAGCCAGACCGTCAGCGTCTGCGTGCCGGGGTCGCTCAGCAGGACGTAGGCCACGATGTACTCGTTCCACGCCTGGATGAACGCGAAGATGGCCGTGGCGACCAGCCCGGGCGCGGTCAGCGGGAAGACGATCCGCAGGAACGCGCCCATGCGCGTGCAGCCGTCGATGACGGCGGCCTCCTCCAGCTCGACCGGGATGTTGGCGACGAAGCCGCGCAGCGTCCAGGTCATGAAGGGGAGGATCACGGCCAGGTATGTGATGATCACGCCGAGCAGCGTGTTGGTCAGGCTGAACCCGTCGAGCAGCAGGTAGATGGGGATGACCAGCGCCACGAGCGGCACCATCTGGACCACCAGCAGCATCACCACGAAGGCGCGGCGGCCGCGGAAGCCGAAGCGGGCGACGCCGACGGCGGCGAGGAAGGCGAGCATGAGGGAGACGGCGACCACCGTCAGGACCACGATCAGCGAGTTGCGGACGCTGCTCCAGAAGAAGGGCCGCGACAGCGCGTCCGAGAAGTTGGCCAGCGTGGCGGGCGCCGGGACCCACCTGGGGTCGAAGCGGAGGATGTCGCGGCCGGGCTTGAACGCCGTCGCGACCATCCAGTAGATGGGGAAGATCAGGATCGCGAAGACCACGATACCTATCGCGTCGTAGCTCAGCCGGCGCGCGGTCCGGGCCCTCACCGGTCCAGCTCCCCGGTCTGCGCCATCTGCCTGATGTAGACGAACGTCGCCACCAGCAGCACCAGCACCATGACCACCGCGATGGCCGCGCCGCTGCCGAACTGGTCGACGCGGAAGGATTCCACGTAGGAGTAGACGCCCATCAGGTAGTAGCCGCTGCTGGGCCGGCTGTTGAGCATGATCCAGACCTGGTTGAAGACCTGGAAGTCCCAGATGGTGGACAGGCTGAGCAGGATGAGGAACAGCGGGCGAATGATCGGGGCGGTCACCTGCCAGAAGATGTGCCACGGCCCGGCCCCGTCGCACTCGGCCGCCTCGACCAGCTCGCGCGGCACCTGGGCCAGCCCCGCGTACAACGTGATGGCCAGGAACGGCAGGGCTCCCCACACGACCAGCGCCGTGATGATCGCGAAGCCCTGGAGGGGGTTCTCGAACCAGTTGTAGTGCCGGAGGTTCGCCACGTGCGCGTTCGAGAGCAGCCAGTTGCCCACCCCGAACTCGTAGTCGAACATCCACTGCCAGATGTCGATGGCGACCACGACGGGCGTGGCCCACACGAAGATGAGCCCGCCGCTCAGCAGCAGCCGCACCGGCCCGGACACGCGCTCCATGAGGAGCGCGAGCAGGGTGCCGAGGACCATGGAGATGGCGACGCCGGCACCGGTGAACAGGACGGAGCGGCCCACGACCTGCCAGAACAGGGAGTCGGCCACGATGGCCCGGTAGTTCTCCAGGGCCACCCACGTGCCCTGGTGGGCGAGCAGTTCGCGCAGGCCGTAGTGCTGCAGCGAGAGGCTGACCAGCGTGCCCAGCGGGTACGCCATCACCGCGGCGATGACGAGGACCGTCGGGGCGATCAGGAGGTAGGGCGCCGCCCGCACGCTCAACCGGCGCCGGCGGGCCGGGCGGGTGGCAAGGGTCCCCGTGCGCGGCCCCAGGGCCGCGGGGGCCGACTCCGTTGTCATCGGGGCCGCGCACATGAGGGATACCCTGCCCTACCCGATCAGCTCTTGGCGTTGAGGATCTGAGCGACCTGCGTGCTGGCCGACGCGGTCGCCTGGGGGACGGAGGCCTTGGCCGAGAAGATCGAGACCAGCATGTCGGGAAGCACGTTGGCGCTCTCGACGTTGGCCCAGTTGGGCGAGTTGGGGACGAAGCGGCTGTTCTTGGCGGCCTGGGCGAACGTCCCGATCAGCGGCTGGTCCTTGTTGAGGTCCAGCAGCGTGGTCGTGTTCGGGATCACCTGGCCGACCGTGGCCATCTGCGTCTGGAACTTGGTGTTGGCCAGCAGCTTGACCCAGTCGTTGGCCAGGTCCTGGTTCTTGCTCTTGGCGGCGATGCCGAGGTCGGAGCCGCCCAGGAAGACCGGCGCCACCTGGCCCGCGTTGTGGCTGGGGATGGGGAAGACGCCGAGCTTGTCCTTCAGGGTCGGGTCACCGGTCTTGGGGTCGGTGATGACGCCGATCTCCCAGCCGTTCGCGATCAGCATCGCGATGTGGCCCTGCACGAAGGCCTGGTCCTGCTTGGCCTCGTCGCCGGTCTTGTCTGCGCGGGACAGCTTGGCGACCATGGTGGCCAGCGTCGTCAGGCCCTGCTGCGAGCCGGACGAGTCGAGGGTGCCCTTCCACTGGCTGCCGCTCCGGGTGGCGATGTCGCCGCCGAAGTCCCAGATGAAGGGGAGCGCCGCATACCAGTACTTGCCGGGGAAGTAGAGCGCGGAGTAGTCGGCGTCGGTGGAGTTGGCGGCCATCAGCTTCTGGCCGTCGGCCATCAGCTCGGCCATGCTGGCCGGCGGCGCGGCGATCCCGGCGCTGGCGAACATGTCCTTGCGGTAGACGATCGCGCGGCTGCCCGCGTAGTACGGCACGCAGGACAGCTTCCCGCTCACCACGCAGGAGTCGGTCAGGGACTGCAGCCAGGTGCCTGAGTTCTGGTAGCCGCTCTTGCGGCCGCTCACGTCGGCCAGGGCGCCGGCGGCACCGTACTTGGCGACGAGGGTGTTGCCGAGCTCGACAACGTCGGGCGGCGTGCTGCCCGCGAACGCGGTGTCCAGCTTGGTGGTGACGTCGCTCCACTGCTGGATCTGGACGTTGACCTTGACGTTGGGATGCTGCGTCTTGAAGTCGGCGTTGACGCCGTCGACGACGGACGGCGGCGCGCTGCCGTTCATCAGCCACACGGTCAGGGTCCCGCTCTGCGTCGAGCTGGAGCTGGAGCTCCCTCCGGTGCCGCAGGCGACGCCGGCGAGCGCCAGTGCGAGCACGGCGGCCGCGCGGGCGAGGTGTTGGGTTCTCAAGGCATGTCCTCCTTCTCTCGGGTGCGGTGGGCGGACCGGCCGGCGCCCTGCCGGCTGTCCGGGGTCACGACATGCGACCGGCCCTCGGCGAGCCCCATGCGGCCGTTGCGGCCGCGGCGCGGGAGGAGCTCGGTGACCAGGCGGTACCGGTCGCCGCGGTAGAACGAGCGCACGAACTCGATCGGTCTGGCCCACTGGTCGAGGGTGCTGCGCTCGAACAGGAACGCCGGCGAGTGGAGCGGCACCCCCAGGGCCGCCGACTCCTCCTCGTTGGTCACCGTGGGCTCGATCGTCTGGGTGCCGGACACGATGACGACGCCGTAGCGGTCGTTCAGCAGGTCGTAGAACGAGGCGTTCTCGAGGTCGGCGGCCGTCAAGCCGGGCACCATCGCGGCCGGGACGTGCAGGATCTCCAGGGCCATCGGCTCGCCGTCGGCCAGCCGGAGGCGGCGGACCCGCACCACCGCCGCCTCCGGCGACAGCTGGAGTCGGCGCCCGAGGCGTGCGCCCGCGCTGACGACGGCCAGCTCCAGCGTCCGGCTGCCGGGGACCATGCCGCGCCGCCGCATGTCCTCGCTGAACGACGTGAGCGTCAGCGGCTGTGCGATCTTGGGCTCCGAGACGTAGGTGCCGCTGCCGTGCCGCCGGGTGAGGTAGCCCTCGGCGACCAGCTCGTCGAGCGCTGCCCGCAGGGTCAACCGCGACACGCCGAGCTGCTCGCTCAGCCGCCGCTCCGGTGGGATGGCACGCCCGACCTCGAGGCCGTCGATGAGGTCCATCACCCGGTCGCGGGTCTCGTCCTGCTTGCCCAAGTGAACCGGCGGTACCTCCCTGGTGGTCTGAACCTTATGAGGATATGCGCTCAGTCAGCGCCGATCGATTTAAGCACACTCAGGGCGATTGGTCAAGACCAATTTTTCGGTCGCGACTTCAGCCGGTTGACATGCCCCTCGACCGGCCCTGAGCTCCAGCGCAGCGTGAGGCCGGCGACGACAGCGTCTTGATCGCGGCGGAGGCCCACCACGAAGGAGTGCAGCGCGGGCAGGTCGTCAGCCTGCACCTCGTCCATCCACTCCCGGACGTGATCATGCGATCGTTCTTGGTCACGAGGAGCTCGCTGTCCGCCATCATCCTGCCGATCACCCAATCCACCAGCGAGGCGGGAATGAGCCCGACCGCCAGCTGATGCGCTAGCCGATCCAAATAGGACTCGGGAACAAACGCGTACTCCTGACAGACGTGCTGGAGCAAAAGCTCCCGGAACTCCTGCGGCTGCGGACTGTCGACGTTGGTCTCTGGTATCCCCGCCGCTTGCCTGTGGTCCGCGGCCGCGACCAGGTCCTCGACCGCTTCCGGCCCGAAGGCGTGTTCGGCGGCGTCTTCCATCCATTCCAGCCGCAGCTCGGCTGCCGTGAGCTTGGCCTTTGGCCCACGCTGCTTGACGATCCAAGCCTCCCAGGCAGGTCCTTCTGGCTCACGGCTGTACTCGGCCATGAACTGGGTCTTGAGCTCGGCGATCTCGGTCATCCTCGAGCTCATGGCCTTGATCAGCGACCCTGGGACGCCCTTCACCTCCCAGACCACTCGCGGCTGGCCATTTCGACGCTGCTCCAGCCGCCGCTCGATCTCGAAGCCACGCTGACGCAGCAACTCGGTCAAATGACCGGTGGCTTCCGCTTCCAGCTCCGCCTGGTAGTTAGCGAGGATCCTGGAGTCCAGCGCTCGCAGCTGATCGTTGGTGTCTAGAGCACCGATCAACAGGTAGTGGAGGTGGAGCTGGGGATCGGCCACCCCACGCCCGCCGGCGATGGGTGCCGTCGTGTGCAGCGCCGAGGCGGCGAGGAAGTCCTCGGCCGACACGTGGCGGACCCCGTGGGGGCCTGGCGCAAGGCGTTGCCGGACGAAGGGCTGCTCCTCAAGCATCCGCATAGCCGCCCGGTCAGCAGCCATCGCCACCATTGCCTCCAGCTCGTAGCGGAGCTGCCTCGAACCCAGGGCCCAAAGCACACTTACCGGCTTGGGAGCCGGTGAGACCGTGAGGTCGAGGGCGCCCACCGAGGTGCCGTCCGGGCCTGCCTTGCGGATCCGCTCCCCGGTCCGCGGGTTCGCCCCGAGATCAGCAGGCTGAGAGTGTTCCGTCCCACCTCCTGCTGGGAGGGACGCTCGCCAGCTTGGGCGATGCCAAGCACGACGGCCGCGCGCTCGGTGACGTGCCACATCATCAGGGCCTGGCCCGCCTCCGAGTAGTAGTCGCCGCTCGGTTGTGAGTCCGCAATATAAGCGACGATCTCCTCAGGTGTTAGCTGCCTGGGGCCTACCTTGAGCTTCTTCCACGACACGCTCATGACATACTCCGGCGGCCGATTCTGCCACGTTTTTAGCACTAGTGCGTAGAGTCTGGAGCGCGCCATTACTGCGTTACTACTGACGCCGGCCGCTTACCCACTCACAGAGTCCGATCCGGCAAATCTCGGGCTTTCAAACTCAGCAGCAAGGTTGGAGGTAGCCTGTCGATACCTTCCTTCAATTAGACGGCAAGGTCGCTCAACTCTGTTAAACCAGGCCCGTGAAAGCGTATCGAGAATAGACCTCTTGAAGGGGGGCTCAGGTCGGTGATTTCGCGAGCAGGTGTCAGGCGAAATAACCATTCGCGGACTGCGAGAAATGCGAGTCGAGCCAACTCGCAAACGAGTAAATTGGGCCAAGAAGTTACAGCCTGCGATTCTGGATCAGGGGATCGAGGGCTGGCATCCCTCCCGCTAAGTCACCGCCTCGTTACCCAATTCGGCGTGACTCGACGGCAACGGCCTTGCAACCTTCCTCAATCAGCTCGATCTATATGCCGTTGCCATCGAGTCAGGCGAGTCAGCCGACTTCCAAGAATTGCCAGTCAAGACGCTCACGGACGACCAGTTGTCAGCAGCGGCGTCGCGGGCGCCAGCCAGAGTAGCCAGCCGGTGCGGGGCCGCTCAGCGCTTGCTGTCACCAGCGCCAGCCTCGACCGACGCCGAAGGTTTTCCCAATCACGTGTCGGCACGTATTTCGCGTCCTCCTCATCTGCGGCCGTATGGCTGGAGCGCGCTCGACGAGCCACCGCTGAGTTCGATGACACCGGACGCCCAGTGCCATCGAACTGCGGCTAAATGGGGGATTGCATCAGTGCGGAACGCGCCGTCCATCGTCGGCAGGCGGTGGGCTATCCGGCGCACCACCGACGCATAACCAGCAGGGCCCCCCGTAATCAATTGGCTGGCTGACCCGATCGTTCCGGTTCTTCGCATCAGGTGCAAGGACGTAGGACGGCCCTGATGTGCTCGAGGTGTGTCCGGGTCCCTGCGAGGGCTGGGACCCGCCAGTTCCACTGCTCACCACCACACGGCTAACTGCTGCGGCTAAAGCCAGGGCGAGTGCGAGGACCAGCACGACCAGGATCGTGCGCAGGCTGGGCCGGGACGACAATGGCTGTTCCATGTCCGTTCCTCCTCGGAGTTGTTTGGGATGTGGCCATCGTCTGTCCCCGCCGCTGTGTCAGACACCGTGAGGACTACGGGTGTCGGTTACCCCTTTTTTGCGTATGCGCGCCCTTTACCTGCGTTCGGCAGCAGGTTGCTCCGTGGGCAAGTTCTCGGCAACCCAGGCCGCGACCTCGGCACGGCTCCCCACCCCCAGCTTGTTGCGCAAGCTCTCGACATGCCCCTCGGCGGTGCGCTTCGAGATGAACAACCGCTTTGCGATCTGCGGGTCGGTGAGGCCCTGCCGGACCAGGCGGGCGACCTCGACCTCGCGAGGGCTGATTCGGACATCGGGCAGCGGGGCCTGAGGATCCTCGCGCGCGAAGACGATGGCATCCTCCAACGACATCCGGCGACCGGCGACGCGGAGGCTCGCGGCGCGCGGGCCTACTGCTCGGATCCCCCGCTCGAGTGTGGAGCCGACCTCGCCCGCAACGGTGGCGGCAGCGGTGCGCATGTCGAAGCCGAAGCGCTCACAGTTGACTTCCAGGGCCCCGGCCAGCCGGACACCCCGATCAGCATTCCCAGACGCGATTAGGAGGGCGGCCATTCGTGCTAGATCTACGACGTCTCGCAAGGGGTCCACCGGTCTGATTGCAAGGTTGAGGCGGTGCAGGGCCAGCGCCTGCTCGACGTCCCCGCGGCGCCAATGGGCGTCGACCAGGACGCCGCGTGCCATTCGAATTACTCGTGAATTGCCGAGATCGTCGGCCATTGCCACGCTTTCCTCGGCAGCGGCCAGACCATGGTCCAGCTTCCCTGCCGCAAGCAGCGAGCCCGCGAGATAGTAGAGGGCCACCGCGAGGGCGCGCCGGCGGCCGGGCTGACGCGTTTCGCGGGCGAGGTCTACCGCGCGCTGCGCCAAGTTGAGGCTGGCCTCGACGTTGCCGTCCAGCCGTTCGTAAAGGCCGAGGTTCGCAATGATCCGGGACATCTCCAGCCTGTCGGAGCGGCCCTTGCAGATGGCCAGGGCTTCCTCGCTGTACCTGCGCGCGGCTGCCACGTCGCCCTGCGGGCCTGTGAGGAGGGAGAGATTGAACAGCAGCCAGTAGCGGGTAATCGGATCGGGCGAACCGTCGGTCAACGCGGTCTCCATCCAGCCGCGGCCTTCTTCCACCCGGGTCAACTGCCAGACGGAGTACATGCTGCTTGCGAGCCTTGCGAAGATCGGCGAACCAGTCGAGTGAGTGTGTTCGAGCGCCGCACGGTAGTTGCCGAGCTCCTGGATCAGCTTCGGCATTACGGGGACGGTCGAATCGTCGTCGAAGAGTCTCTGGAAGGTCCGCCAGGCCATCTCTGCAAAGTAGCGGGCGTGGGTGTCCCGCACTGCCTGCACCTCGCCCGCCTGAGCTAGCCGTTCTAGCGCGTGCTCTCGCAGAGTCTCCAACAGCCTGTAGCGACCGTGCCCTTCATCTCGCTCGAACTGCACCAACGATCGCTCGACCAGCTGGCGCAGGAGAGGCACCACCTCCTCTGATGGCAGGTCCGGCCCGCTTGCCACGGCCTCCGCTGCCTCCAGGTTGAAGCCGGCCACGAACACCCCCAGCCGGCGGTAGAGAACCCGTTCGGCATCGGATAGCAGCGCCTCGCTCCATTCCACTGCTGCTCGGATCGAATGGTGCCGGGTCACCGCCGATCGACCGCCCACTAACAGCCGGAAGCTGTGGTCCAGGCGCTCCAGAATGGCGACCGGCGCCAAGCTGCTCGCCTGAGCGGCCGCCAGCTCCAGGGCGAGTGGCAGCCCGTCCAACCGCTCGCAGATGGCGGCCACACTCCCAGCGTTGGTCTCATCCAATCGGAAGGCGCCGTCAGCGTGCTCAGCCCGGTCCACGAACAAACGGACCGCATCCGCCTCATTGAGACCGGCGACGCGGTACACTCGCTCGCCCTCGGTACCAAGCGGCTCTCGGCTGGTAGCCAGGATTTGCAGCCGGGGGCAGCCGCGAGCGAGTGCTTCTGCAACGGCGGCAGCCTCGCCGAGGAGGTGCTCGCAGTTGTCCAGAACGAGCAAGGCCGTCTGCTCACTGAGCCGCATGACCAGGCTCCTCAGGTCGGGCACCGACGCTGCACCTAGGCCAGCCGCGGTCGCCACGGCACCGACGACGAGCCCCGGGTTGGCCACCGCGGAGAGGTCCACGAACGAGGTGCCGTCCAGATGCTCAACAAGCTGGAGCCGAGCCACCTCCAGGGCGAGCCGGGTCTTTCCACTGCCGCCCGGGCCACAGAGAGTCATAATCCGGTCCTGAAGCAGCAGCCCGCCAACCTCAGCGAGCTCCAGCCTCCGGCCCACAAATGGTGTCAGCGCCACTGGCAAATTGGTGTCCATGGCGGTGAGAGGAGCGTAGCAGCCAATAGCCATGCCCGAATCACCCACGCAGCGACGGACAGGGCTTCGCGATCTGAGATACCGCTTGGGTGGCCGAGAACCTGCCCGCCCATGATGGTGGGTGAGAGGTCTGGTGCGCATCGTTAATGCGTTACCACTGATAGCGCGCTGACCCCCATTGATAGATCTCGGCTAACTCGAATTCGGCACGAGTCGAACTGAGGAGCAGGGTGGTCCACAGCCTGCTGCCAGATTCTCTCAATTACGATGTAGTACCACTCAGTTTGAGTTACAGGCACATGCGTAAACCACAGTGAGCATCATCCACTGACTTGTGCCCAGGTCAGTGGTTTTGCGAGGACAGTGTCAGGCGAAATAACAATTCGCACTTTTCGAGAAGTGCGAGTCAATCAAGCTCACGAGCATGCGAAAAGCGTCGAAAAGTCACGGCTTGTGACTCTGGATCAGGAGATCGAGGGTACAAATCCTTCCTCCCCAGCCACTTCCTTCTCGGCCAACTCCTCCTCGGTGGTAGCCCCGATACGAAGACCCCTTCCGGAAGCGGTTAGGGTTTCGTGGGAAACATGCGGAACCGTTCTCCGAATGGCCAGATCAGGCGTCTTGAGGCTTGGTTCGGGAAGTTCCTCGCGGGCCGAGCGGGGCGCCGCATTACCGTGGTGGCGTGCTGGAACTGAGCGTCGACCTCGACGCCGACCAGGTTCTTCAGGAATGCGAACGGCGCGGCCTCGTCGTCCGAAGCGAGCGCGAGCTGGGAGGCTGTAAGGGAGGCCGCCACTGGCATCTTCACATTCCCGGCCGGGCCGGCACCCTGGAGATGAACGAGTGTCGCGGGCGGGTCTCGTTGAAGGTCCATCCAAGGCGCGACGGCGGCTGGGCGAGCACGCTCGCCGCCGAGCTCCACAATCCTGGTCGGAATCCCTGGCCGAGATCACCAACGTCGCCCTGACTGACTTGGGCCTTGTCGGGGATGAGGAACTCTTGGTTTCCTTCAGGCATTGGAGGTAAGGCCGCCTCTCGCTGGATCCTCGGTTGAGCCGTCCCACCCTCGGGCCGTTCAGAGCCATCGGAGTCGTGCGCAGCCCTCACCTGACCCCTGACAAGACCCCGGTCCAATCCCCGCTGGTCCCGCAGGCGTCTGGAATCATCGAGCTCGATCCCGACCTTGCCGATGCACTGCACGACCTGGACGGCTTCGACTACGCGTGGTTGGTGGCTTGGCTCGGTCCTCGACACGGCGACTGGTGCCCTTCTTCCTAAAGCGCCAACCTCGAGAGGTTGCCCTTCGCCGACGGAGGAACGGCCATTCGGACCGTTGGCGGCGGGGCTATTTCCCGATCATGACCTCGGTCGACTTGATGATCACCGTCACCTGGTCGCCCTCCTTCAGATCGAGAGCAGAGCGGGACTGGTCGGTGATGGCTGCGACCACCTGCCCTGGCTCGATCTGGACCTCGACCTCGGCCATGACGGTGCCCGATTTGACGGCTGTGACGGTTCCCCGCAACTGGTTGCGCGCGCTCAATTTCACGAGACTTCCTCCTGTGACTGCGGCCTGAGCATCCCGGCCCGCCCGGGAGGCGGGCGGCCGGATGGCAGACCGCTGGCATGTACGGCGTTGACCCACTGATACCGACCACCGCAGATGGCGCCGACATTACCGTCGGCCAGCCGGGACTGTCGAGGTGCTGTACCAGCCAGCCGGGGCACGTCGTGACTCCTAGTTGTCAAAGCAGCTGCGCAGCCATGCATTGAGGGCCATCGACCGCCAGGAGTTTCGCGTGGGTGTATCTCGATCTTCTGAGGACCGCAGTGAGGCTTCGCAGGACACCTGGCGAGGCCGCGACCACTGTTACAATTTGCGCGTGCATGCGCAGGTGGCGGAAGATGTTGCTTCAAGCATGCTCCGGGCTCTTGGGGATCCGGTACGCTTCCGGCTTCTGCGTGAGCTGCCGGCGGAAGTCGCCGCGGAGATCCCCGTGGGCGAGCTCGCGCGCCGGCTCGAGGTCTCTGACACGGTGGTCTCCCAGCATTTGCGTGTCCTCAGTGCGATGGGGCTGGTGGGTCACCACCGCAGTGGGCGCGCCGCCTACTACTACGTGAAGCCGGAGGCGCTGCTCGCGGTCCGGCAGATGCTGGCGAACGAGCTGCCAGGGATGTTTGGGTTGGAGGGTCGCCTTTCCCGCCTCTCGGCGCGGAACCAGTTGATCGGAAAGGTGGTCGAGGTCCGTCGCGCGGAGGTCTCGACCGAGATCTGCATCGACATCGGCGGTCAGGTCGTGTCCGCCGTCATCACCACCGCCTCGGCCGACCGCATGGCCCTCGCGATGGGCGACGTGGCCGCGGCCGTGTTCAAGGCGCACGACGTCATCGTGCAGAAGTAACCAGCAGGAGGATGAAGAGCGGTGACCAGGCGATTGTCTGTTCTTCTATCAGCGAGCATCGGAGTGCTGCTGGTCGCGTGCGGCGGGGCGGCCTCGTCGTCGCAGCCATCGCCCAGCTCCTCGCAGAAGCTCTCCGGAACCCTCACCGTCCTTGCCGCCGCTTCGCTTACGGGAGCGTTCACAAAGATCGGGGATCAACTCCACGCCGAGAACCTCAACCTGGACGTCAAGTTCAGCTTCGCCGGCAGCCCCACGCTCGCGACGCAGATCCAGCAGGGCGCCCCGGCCGATGTCTTCGCGTCCGCAGACCAGAAGAACATGCAGACGGTGGTCACGGGCGGCTACAACTCCGGGACCCCCCAGGTTTTTGCCCACAACAAGCTGCAGATCGCCGTCCGGACGGGCAACCCGAAGCACGTCAGCTCGGTATCAGACCTCACCAACCCCTCGATCAAGGTGGACGAGTGCGCTCCGCCCGTCCCGTGCGGCAGCTACGCCACGACAGTCTTCGGAAAGGCCGGCGTGGCCGTGACGCCGGTGAGCCAGGAGCAGGACGTCAAGTCGGTCCTGACCAAGGTCAGCCTCGGCGAGGCGGATGCGGGAATCGTTTACGTCACGGACGTCAAGTCCGCGGGTAGCACGGTTGAAGGCGTCCAGATCCCGGACAATCTGAACATCACCGCCGACTATCCGATCGCGCAGCTCAAGTCCGCCCCGAACCAGGTAGCAGCCAAGGCTTTCATCGACTACGTGCTGGGATCCCAGGGCCAGAACGTGCTGGCGAGCTTTGGCTTCATAACGGTCTAACTCGGCGCGAACGTGGTGCGGGCCACGCAGACGTTCAACCCGGTCCTGGTCCTGCTCGCGGGCCTCTGCGCCCTCTTCTTCGTGCTGCCGCTCGTGGGCCTGCTGGCCCGCACGCCCTGGGCCTCCGCGCTGGGCATTCTCTCCGACCAGAACGTGCAATCCGCGCTGAAGTTGTCCCTCGTCTGCTCGGTGGCCTCCACCATTCTGGCCTGCTTCCTTGGCGTACCCCTCGCCTGGGTCCTGGCCCGCCTTCGCTTTCCCGGCAAGAGCCTGCTGCGAGGGATCACGACGCTGCCCATGGTGCTGCCCCCGGTGGTCGGCGGCGTCGCCCTCCTGCTCGCGTTCGGCCGGCGGGGACTGATCGGCGAACCGATCGCCACGGCCACCGGCTTCGGCTTGCCCTTCACGACGCCGGGCGTGATCGTCGCCGAAGCCTTCGTGGCCATGCCCTTCCTGGTGATCACGGTCGAGGCGGGCCTGCGGTCGATGGACGTCCGCTTCGAGGAGGCGGCGCGCACGCTGGGCGCGGGCCGCTGGACGGTTTTCCGCCGCGTGACACTGCCTCTGATCGGCCCCTCATTGGCAGCAGGCGCCGTGCTTGCCTGGTCGCGAGCCCTGGGAGAGTTCGGCGCTACCATCACGTTCGCGGGCAACTTCCCGGGCACTACCCAGACGGCTCCGCTGGCGATCTACATCGGCCTGGAGTCCCAGCAGGTCCCCAGCGCCGTGATGCTCAGCCTGCTCCTGATCGTCGTCAGTCTCGCTGTGCTGGTGGCTTTGCGAGGGCGGTACCTCGGAGACGCGTGAGGCCGGGCTGGAGGCGAGGCTGCGACTTCGCCTCGGACGGTTCGACCTGGACGTGGAGCTTGGAGTAGAGCCGGGCAAGGTTGCTGCGCTTTTGGGGCCCAACGGCGCCGGTAAGACAACCGTCCTGCGCGCGCTCGCGGGCCTGTTGCCGCTGACCGAAGGACGTGTGGTGGTGGACGGTCATGTGCTGGAGGACACAGCGGCAGGCGTGCGCATCGCAGCCGAGCGCCGGCCCATCGGCATGGTTTTTCAGGACTATCTGTTGTTCCCGCATCTCAGCGTCCTGGAGAATGTGGCGTTCGGCCTGCGCTCGAGAGGCGTGAGACGGGCACAAGCTCGGCGGGCCGCCGCGGTTTGGCTCGCACGCCTGGGACTGTCCTCGGTTGGAGACGCCAGGCCGGGCACGCTCTCCGGCGGGCAGCAGCAGCGGGTCGCACTGGCCAGGGCTCTGGCCACCGACCCCCGGATGCTCCTCCTCGACGAACCCCTGTCGGCGCTGGACGCATCGATCAGGGCGGAGGTGCGGCGAGACCTCCGACGGCACCTTGGAGAGTTCCCGGGCGTGAATCTGCTGGTCACCCACGATCCGTTGGAGGCGATCGCGCTGGCCGACCGCCTCATTGTCGTCGAGGGGGGCCGCATCCTCCAGGCCGGGACCCCGGGCGAGGTGACCGAGCATCCTCGCTCGTCATATGTGGCCGACCTCGTCGGTGTGAACTTACTCCGGGGGAGGGCATTCGGCGACCGCGTCGAGGTCGAGGGCGGAGGCCGCCTGGAGGTTGTCGGAGCGGGAAGCGGCCAGGTATTCGCCGTGATCCCTCCCCGCAGCGTCTCCGTGTGGCGTAGCCGCCCCGTCGGTTCTCCGCGCAATGTGTGGGTCGGCCGGGCGACTGGGCTCGACTTGCTCGGTGACCGCGTACGAGTTCGCGTCGAAGGAAGGCCCGGCGTGGTGGCGGAGGTGACACCAGCAGCCGTCGCCGAGCTGGGTCTGGCGGAGGGTACGGACGTCTGGGTCTCGGTCAAGGCCACCGAAGTCAGGGTTTACCCCGCATGACCTCGTCGCGTCGCACTGCCTGGAGACATCCACCGGCTGACCAGATGGTCAGAATGACCCGGACCCGCGCTCCCGCATGTGCTGCAGCAAGGCGCTACTCCGGCCAAGGGACGCCCTGACGAGGGAAGATGATCCAATGAACGGCGACGACGAAGGCCAGAGCGGGGTGTCGCTGACCAATCTGGACGAACCGCTGTTCGACGGGGCGGACGCGATGAAGCGCGATCTGGTCGACTACTTGGAAGCCGTTCACGACCGGATCATCCCGGTGTTGCGGGACCGGCCGCTCTCGGTTATCCGGGTATTGCGCGGCCAAGCGCCGTTCATGCAGAAGAACGTCCCGCGTTACACACCACCCTGGGTGCGGACGGTGGCGCTGTGGGCAGAGACTTCGAAGCGCGAGGTGTCCTACGCGCTGTGCAACGACCGCCGCACGTTGCTGTGGTTCGCCAATCAGCGTGCCGTGGAGTACCACCCGGCGTTGATCCAAGTGGATCGCTGGGATTGTCCGACCCACCTCGTGCTCGACCTCGACCCGCCATCCGCCGACTCGTTCCCGCTGGCCGTCCGAGCCGCCCACGTGGTCCGCCAGGTCCTGACCGAGGCCGGCCTGGCGGGTGCGGTCAAGACCAGCGGGGCGAAGGGCCTGCACGTGTTCGTACCGATCGAGGCGCCGGCGGCGATCGACGAGGTGGCCGCCGCAACGCGCGCGATCGCGGCGCGCGCCCAGCGCATGGACCCGGCGCTCGCCACGACGGAATTTCTGCGGGAGGATCGCGGAGGCAAGGTGTTCCTCGATTCGACCCGAGTCGGGGGTGGGACCGTTGTGGCCGCGTACAGCCCGCGGATTTGGCCGGGTGTACCGGTCTCGTTCCCGCTGGCCTGGGAGGACCTCGACAGCGTCGCGCCGGCCGCCTTCACGCTTCACACGGCGGTCAGGCTGATCGGCGACGGTGATCCCTGGGCCGACCACATGCCGCAGCCCCAACGGCTCAACTCGGATCTGATCGAAGAGGGCCGAGCAATCCCTGTCGCGCGGGTGCAGGCAATGCACGAGGGCAGGCGGCGAATTCGCACTCGCAGCAGCGACGACTGAGTACTCTCTGACCTGCGAATGAATCCCAATCGGGTCGGATCCCAGTCGGAGGACGATGCGATGGACCAATGGCTGGAACTGCCCTATGACCGGTGGCGCGCGACGCGGGACACGCTCCACATGTACACGCAGGTCGTTGGCAAGCTGCGGCTGGCGCTGTCGCCGTTCGAACCCCAGTGGGCGAACGTCCCCCTCTACCTGACGGCGCGCGGCTTGACCACGTCGCCCGTTCCGTTCGGTTCGCAGAGCACGTTCGACGCCGAGTTCGACTTCTTCGATCACCGGCTGGTGCTGCGGACGAGCGACGGAGGGACGGCCCATGTCCCGCTGCGCGGCGCGGTCGCCGACTTCTACCGGGCGGTCATCGACGCCCTGACCGGCCTTGGGGTGTCGGTCACGATCTCGGAGGTTCCTTCGGAGGTTCCCGACCCCATCGCGTTCCCGCTGGACCAGGTGCACAACACGTACGAGGGGGAGCAAGCGCACCGGTTCTGGCAGGTGCTGGCCCGGGTTGACGTGGTCATGAAGCAGTACCGTGCGCGGTTTCGCGGCAAGACTTCCCCGGTCCACTTCTTCTGGGGCACATTCGACCTGGCCAACACCCGTTTCTCCGGCCGAGCGGCCAGTCCGCCACCGGATGCCGACATCATCCTCCGGTACGCCGATGACGCCGAGCAGATCTGTGTGGGGTTCTGGCCGGGAGACCAAAGGATGCCCTTTCCGGCCTTCTTCGCCTATGGCTATCCCAGGCCGGACGGCATCGAGGATGCGCAGCCGCGACCCAATGCGGCGCAGTGGGTCGACGAAGCGGGACTCTTCGTGCTGCCCTACGACGCGGTTCGGGTCGAGTCGGACCCGGCTGCGGCCATTCTCGAATTCCTCACCAGCACCTACGAGGCCTGTGCGGCTCGGCTCGGCTGGAGCGCCGACCTGGTCATGACGGCCCCTCCAGGTTCGGCCGGACTTTTTTGAGGAGGGTGTGATGCGCAGGATCGTCGCCGGGCTGCTCATGTCTTTGGACGGCGTGGTGGAGTCGCCCAGCGAGTGGGGCTTCTCCCGCTACTTCAACGATGAAATGCAGGAGGGGATCGCCGCCGGGGTGACTCAGGCAGATGCCGTGCTGCTGGGCCGCCGCACGTACCTGGAGTTCGCCGAGTTGTGGCCGAACCAGGGCAGCGAGGTGCCGATGGCCGACTTCCTGAACAATTCACCGAAGTACGTGGTGTCCGCCACGCTGGAGACGCTCGGGTGGGCCAACTCGAGACTGCTCACTGGCGACCTCACCGAGGAGCTCACGAAGCTCAAGGAGCAGCCCGGCAAGAACATCCTGATCCCCGGCAGCCCCAGGCTCGTGCGGTCGCTGCTGCGCGAGCGGCTCCTTGATGAGCTCAGCCTCAATATCTGTCCGGTTGTTGTCGGCTCGGGCATGCGCCTCTTCGACGAGATAACCGATCTGCTGCCCCTGAGACTCGTGAACTCGACGACCCTCAGCACAGGCGTTCTGGGCGTGACATACCAGCCTGCGTAACACTGACGTACGGCGCCCCTGCCTCGAAAGACCGGGACCCAGTCTTAGGCCCAGCCTAGGCGGCTCTCTCGAGGGCCACGACTTGCCAGAACCGACCACGCTGGTTCAGCCTGGTCCGTAGCCCATGCTGCTCGGCCGTCCTGACGATCAGATGTGGCGGATGCAGGAAGACCCGGAATTGCCGTCGTGTAATTCGAAGCACAACGTTGGCCAGAGTCAGGGCGAGGCGCGTCCACCACCGATCATTGGGGAAGCTCATCACGAGCATGCCTCGGGCATGATCGGCGGCGGCCCCGGCCAGCTTTGGCATGTCCGGATAGCAGCAAATGACGCGGTTCATCACGACGAGATCGGCAACCTCGACGTCGGCACCGGCCTCCGCGAAGTCCATGACGCTGCGCTCGACGCGGTCCTCGAACCCGGACTCCCGAAGCAACGCGGCCGCGACCTTTTCGTAGGTGGGGGTCAACTCGACGCTCACCGCTCGGCTGAGGCCCTCCTTCAGCAGCTCGATCTCGATGGCGCCGATGCCGCCGCCCACCTCGAGCAACGTCCGACCTTTGGGGTCGTGTCTCTTGAGAAACTCGACAATGCGGCGCGAGGTGGAGTCGAGGCCCCTGCGCCGGTAGCGCTTCGCATCGGCGCGTGCGGATCTCTCGCTGAAAATCTGACGGTAGCCCTGCGGCGAGCAGCAGTCGCTCATGCTCGAATTATCGTGGACAGCTTAGGAGGTTGGTCCTCTCGCCCCAGGAGGATCGCACCTGTAGTGGCCGGGATGAGCGTGAGGCAGCCACCAGCCACCAGAGCGACGGCGACGGCGGGTGAGAGGGCGTGGCTGCTGAGGCCGAGCGCCGCTGCGGCGGACGGCAAACCCAGCTGGGCGGAGGCAAGGAGGCCACTGGGCACTCGCTGCTTCTCCGCCGCCACCGCGGCTGCGATCACGTGGACCACGACTGCCGCGACGGCCATCGCCACCGCCAGCACGATCGCACCGGGGTCGCTGACCAGGCTGCGCAGATTCAGGCCCGCGCCGAGGAGCACGAAGAAGGCCGGCACGAAGAACCCATCGGCGAGGCCTGACAGCTGGAGAGCCAGCCGGGTGGGCTGTCCCAAGCGCCGGAGCACGATGCCGGCGGCGAATCCAGCGACGAGCAGGCTGCCGCCGCTTCGGTCCGCGATTGCAGCCAGTACTAACAGCAGCAGCACCGACACTCGCAGCTGCAGCGCCCAACGGCGCTGCCTCGACGCCCGCCTTGCCTCAGCCACGACCGGCTGCCCCGCCAACCTGCGGCCCACAGCGATGATGGCGGCGCTGAGCATGACGATCAGGACGTCGCCGGCGATGGCCAGGGGGATCCTGGCCGGCCCGGTGAGCGTCAGCGGCAGCAAGAGAGCCGTGACCCCGTCGGCCAGGGCGATCCAGGCAATGAGGAGAGGAACCGCGGGCCCGGTCAGCTTGCGCTCCTGGATGGTTGGGAATGCGATGGCGGCGGAGCTTCCGGCCAGCAGCACAACGAAGAGCTCGACGTGACCCAGGTGGAGCACGTTCACAAGGAGGAGGGCAGCGGGAACGCTTGCCACCGCCGCTACCACGAGGGCTATGCCACCCCGGGCGATGCCCTGGCGGAGCTGTGGGGAGCCCAGGTCCACCTCGGTGCCGGCGCCGAGCATCAGCATTGCGAAGCCGAGCGCAGAGAGGGCGGGGAGCGGCTGCGCGGCGGGATCTATGATCCCGAACCCCGTCCGGCCGATGATCGCGCCCGCGACGAGTTCACCGACCAGCACAGGAACCAGCGGACGACGCCCCGCTGCGAGAAGTGGGCCGAGGAGCCCGGCCGCGACCACAAGTGCAAGCTGCGCGAACATTCGTAGCTAATCTTGGGCGATGCCTGAACCAAGCGAGCACTGGAAGGATCAGCCGGAGGAACACGACTACCCGGCCGCAGCGGACTATCTCGAACTAATGCTGCCCCGCTCCGGGGTGCAGCGCCTGGTGGCGGCGTTGGGCAAGGCGGAGACCATTCACAAGAAGGCCAAGGACCTCAACCGGGCCAGTGGGCTGCCGGTCTTGCCCCCCGACAACCCTCACGTCGCGCAGGATCTGAAGAAGATCAGCAAAGGCGAGAAGCTGTCCCCGGTGCTGCTTGTACGCGGAGTGCTCGGTCAGGGGATCCCGCTGACGGTGGCCGACGGCTACCACCGGATCTGCGCCAGCTACCACCTTGACGAGAACGCGGACATCCCCTGCCGCCTCGTCGACCTCTGACGCCCAGCGCCGCTGCGATCCGGTGTGACACGGGTCGCAGGGGCGCGTCTGGCGGGTCTCCGCGCGGGAGACTCGGTAGGCAACCCTGACGGTTGCCTACCGGCCGCCTACTTCATGCTCCGAGTGCGGCTTTGACCCTGTCGGGGCGAAGGGGAAGCGTGCGAATGCGGACGCCGGTGGCGTCGAAGATCGCACTGGAGATTGCCGACGCGAGCACGTTGCAAGCCGGCTCGCCAGTGCCAGTGGGTGGAATCTCAGGGTGATTTATCAACACCGACGTGACCCTCGGCGCGTCGGCCATGGTCAGGATCGGGTAGCTCTTCCAGTCCAGACTGGTGACATTGGCGCTGTCGAACGTGACTTCTTCGAACAGGGCACGGCTCACCGTCTGGAGCACGGCCGACTCGATCTGGTGCTCGATCGCCATCGGGTTGATGATCAGACCGGAGTCCTGGGCCAACCAGACGTTCTGTACCTGAACCTTTCCCGTGGGGGGATCGACAGAGGCGCTGATCACCGCGGCCGCGTACGTGCCGTCGCGAATCACGAACGCGACCCCGCGTCCGGTGACCGTGCCGCTCTTCGTGCTCGCGCCGGACTTGGGTGACGGCCGGGCGTCCCAGCCGGCCGCCATGGCAGCGGCCTGCAGCACGGCAATCGCTCTTGGATCGGTGAGGTGCTGGAGCCGGAAGTCCAGGGGATCCCTGCCGGCCTTGGCTGCGATCTCGTCGACGAAGGCCTCCTGGGCGAACGTGATCTGGTACTGACCCGGTGACCGCAAGAATGTCGTGCGCAGCCCGAACCCATAAGGGGTGTCCCCAGCAGCGAGCTCGGGCAGGCCGTGGGCGAGCTCGTACGAATTGGTGAACGTGTAGAGGTCGGGCCCTGTCCAGCCGCCGAGACCCGTCGACTTGATCGGCTTTCCAGCCAGGGAAGCCCCGAGCTCAGTGCTGTCGTTGACAGGGGGCATCCAGGCTTCGTGCCACCAGGCGAGGACGTTGCCGCCGGCGTCCAGGGCGGCCTTCATGTCGTGGACCGTCCCAGGCCCGTGCGGTTCCCACTGGTGCTCGTCAGCACGCATCCATTGAACGCGGACCGGCTTTCCAACCGACTTCGAGAGGAAGACGGCCTCGGATGCGGCGTCGTCGTAGTTGGCGCTGAGGCGTCCATAGCAGCCGGGGCCTTCGTACCTCAGCACTCTCACCTGGTTGGGTGAGATGTCGAGCATCGCTGCCACGTCCTTCTGGAGGCCCTGTGGGTACTGCGTGGCGGAATGGATGGTGACGCTGCCATCCGATCGAACATCGGCGATCGCACAGCTCGGTCCGATCATCCCGTGGTTCTCGAACGGCGTCTGGTAAGTCGCCCCCAGCTTCTGTTCGGCGGATTCCAGCGCGCCAGCTGCGTCGCCCCTGTTGGTGATGACCCTGTCAGTGGTCTTGAGCGTCCGCAGCACGTCGTAGACGTTGGTGCTCGTTGGGAGCTTGTTCCAGTTTGACCAGGTGACTTGCAGGGCCTGAGCGCCCTTGATCGCGTCCCATTCACGCTCGGCCAGCACGGCGATCAGATTGCCGACCCTGACCACCTGGGTGCCCTGGACGCTGGAGGAGAGGCTGCCGATCGAGACGATGGTGGAGCCGATCCCCTTGGGGTGGATGACGCGAGCGTGGAGCATGCCGGGCACCTTGACGTCCGTGACGTAGGTCGCGGTGGCAGTGACCTTGCCGGGAATGTCCATTCGTGGCACCGGCTGGCCTACGATCGAGTACGCCGAGGTGTCCTTCGGCTTGGCTGTGCCGAGGACGCCGTTCTGCCCGCCCTTGAAGGTGATGGGAGCCACCCAGGAGAGCACCTGGCCCTGGACCAGCTGGCCATAACTGACCTTCTGGGCACCGTTGCTGACCACACCGTTCTTAACCGTCAGCTGGCTGACTGGTGAGCCGAGGCGTGACGCGGCGAGCTTGAGGAGCGCGGCCCGGCCTTCCGCCGCGATCTGGCGCCACTGGCTGCCAGCTACCTTGATCGACTGGCTGCCAAACGTGCCGCCCTGATCGGGGGTCACGTCGGTGTTGCCCAGGATCATGGTGACGCTGTGCACGGGTACGTCGAGCTCTTCAGCCACGATCTGGGCCAGGCCGGTCTGAACACCGTGTCCCAGCTCCACGTGGCTGCTGCGCGCGATCACTGTGCCGTCCGCGTTGATGGTCAGCCAGCTGGCCAGCGTGCCGGTGTCCGGAGTCGTGTAGAAGTTCCCTGCGGCGATGGCCCTGGCCGCGTTTTCCACCAGCTCGAGCGGAACGCCGGCCATGACGACCAGCGCGCCACCCGCCTTCATGAAGGTGCGCCGGCTGATGTGCTTGTCTTTGATCGTGCTCATCGTCCCGTCCTCAGGCCATCGCCCTGGAGGCGCGCTGAACGGCGGCGATGATGCTCATGTAGGTGCCGCAGCGGCAGAGATGAGGCGAGGGCGGAGTGTTGGTGAATGCGCTCCTGATCTGCGCCTCGCTGGGAGCGGGCGTCCTCGCGAGCAGGTGAACCGCCATGATCATCATGCCGTTCTGGCAGTAGCCGCACTGGGGAACCTGCTGGTCGATCCAGGCTTGCTGGACTGGATGCAGGGTCTTGGCTGCCTGGGCTGCCGAAAGGCCCTTCTGCTTGGCCCAGCGGGCCGACAGACCCTCGAGGGTCGTCACGTCCTCCTTGACGGCCGTCCAGGCGGTGATACAGGAGCGGGTCTCCTTGTTTTCCACAAGTACGGAGCAGGCGCCACACTGACCCAGGCCGCAACCGAACTTCGGTCCTCTCAGGCCCAGCTCGTCTCGCAGCACGTAGAGCAGGGGCGTGTCGGCCGAAGACTGAACACGATGGTCGACCCCGTTGACCCGGACCGAGCCCTCAGGTATCGCCTGCTGACTCCTGACCAACCGGGTTGCCCCAACCGCGACGCCTGCAGCCACCACGGCCGCGGCGCCGATCCCGCCGGCGATCTTGGCCCGCCGAGCGCGATCCACAGGCGGGATTGGGTCAGGAGCGTTCGACGGCTCTGCAGCAGGCCGCTCAGTCTGGTCATCCATGAGACCACCTCCACCTCTGGCTTTGCCTCACAGCGCCTGGGCGGCGACGGTCCAAAGAAGCCACGGTCTTCTCTCGGTGTCGCCTCCCCTCTTGGCCGCCGAGGTCAACTCGATTATCGGCCAGCTGGCGACCCTGGAGGCGCCCGTTTTCGGCGGCGTTCCTAGAATTTGCGTAGTTCCAATCCGGTGATGGATCTAAGGTCACGTGGAATCCTCAACGTCCGGGCGGGCCAGCGCTGGTGGCATAACTCGGTCCACCGTCCGGCGCAGGACCTCGCCGAGCTGGTGGAGCACTACTGGGAGGTGCATTGGGACCTCCGTAGCCGGAGCCATACACACAGCACACCCTTTCCAACGCCTCGGTCCACTTCGTCATGGAGCAGGGCCGGTCCCGGATCCAGGGAGTCATCACCGGCAGGTTCACCAGAGTGCTCGAGGGCAAAGGCAGCGTGTTCGGCATCAAGTTCCGGCCAGCGGGCTTCCGGCCCTTCTTCGCGTCGTCAGTCTCGGCGCTGACGGACAGCACCCTTGCGGTCTCGGAAGTCTTTGGACCGGACGGTGACGCGCTGGCGGGGCAGGTCCTGTCGATCGAAGAAGTCCCGCGGAGACTGCTGATTGCAGACGCGTTCATCCGCGATAGGCTGCCCGCGCCAGACCCGGCCGTTCAGGCCGTGAACCGAATCGTGGAACTGATCGTCAGCAGCCGCTCGATCACCAGGGTCGCCGACGTGGTGGACCGGGTTGGCATAGGCAAGCGGACCCTGCAGCGGCTGTTCCAGGAATACGTCGGCGTAAGCCCCAAATGGGTGATCAAGCGATACCGGCTCCACGAGGCAGCGGGTCGGCTTGCCGGTGGAGAGGAAGTCGACCTCGCTGGTCTCGCGCAGGACCTGGGTTATGGGGTCGGTAGCCAGGCACAAGACACCGCAGAGCGACATCCCCTCGTCGCAGAGCCTGCACCGCCTCGAACCCTTCGAGGAATCGCTGAGCGGTCGCCGTAACCTTAAGACCCCGCGACGCTCGAAGTCGATCGCGGGTCGCGATGTGGCTGCGCTCGATCGGTTTGGTGGTCTCGCCTGTCAGACGATGGAGGCCGGTCCGGATGTGCAGCGAGCCTGGCAGGTTCTGCTCGGCTGCC
>Ga0070699_100000716_pt1 | contig 30815 bp, 27 predicted proteins | sample KBSK1503metaG_FD_65473 | JGI IMG/M metagenome (GOLD analysis project Ga0070699, IMG submission 65473) | Corn, switchgrass and miscanthus rhizosphere microbial communities from Kellogg Biological Station, Michigan, USA - KBS K1-50-3 metaG | ecosystem: Host-associated > Plants > Roots >...
CTGCTGCGGGCCTTGGCGCAGGCCATCCCAGAGCAGATTCCCGCCGCCGCATCGGGAACGATGAACAACCTCACCATCGGCGGCATCGATCCACGGACGGGTGAGCCGTTCGCCTACTACGAGACGATTGCGGGCGGGATGGGAGCGCGGCCCACGAAGCCGGGCGTTTCCGGCGTACACACGCACATGACGAATTCACTAAATACGCCTGCAGAGGCGCTGGAGTATGCGTATCCCTTGCGCGTGCGGCGGTACTCGCTGCGACCTGGGAGCGGAGGAAGTGGCAAGTATCGTGGCGGCGACGGCATAGTGCGGGAGATCGAAGTGCTGACCGATGCCGAGGTCACGCTGCTGGCGGAGCGGCGCACACGCGGGCCGTACGGGCTGGGGGGCGGAGGAGATGGGGCGCCAGGTAAAGCTTCTATCATCCGGCAGGATGGTTCCGTGGAAGAATTGCCCGGCAAATTCAACGTGCGGCTGCGCGCGGGTGAGCGGATTCGGATCGAAACTCCAGGCGGCGGGGGCTTTGGGAGAATTTGAGTTTAAATCTACGAAAACGGGGCGTTTCATGCACACAATCAAGTCTGTCGGAGTGCTTTCTGTGGCGAAGATCATGGGTGCGATCTACGCCGTGATGGGTCTGATTCTTCTGCCGTTTTTCCTGCTGGCCGGTTTCATTGGTTCCATGGCCGGAGAACACGGCAATCCCCTCGGAGCAATTGGTGGGCTGGTTTTTGGTCTCTTTGCGCCAGTCCTCTATGGTGCCATAGGCTTTGTCTTCGGTGCGATCGGCGGGTTTCTGTATAACGTGATGGCCAAGTGGCTGGGCGGAATCGAAGTGCAAGTGCAGCCACCTGCGATGTCACCAACGTCAGTTGGATAGGACAACCCACAGCCGCCCTTGTGGCGGTAGGCGACTATGCATACCGTTCCGACTAGGATCCCCGTGTCGGCAACTGCCGGAAGGTCACCGTATGAATGACACAATCTCCTCTCACTACCTCGACGAAGTACGCCGGCAGTTCCGCGGGCACAAGCGGCTGGCCGAGGGCGCGATATCACAGCTCAGGGACGAAGAACTGTTTGTGGCGCTCGATGCGGAGTCGAACTCGATCGCCGTCATCATCAAGCACCTGGCGGGGAACATGCGCTCGCGCTTTACTGATTTCCTTACCACCGACGGGGAAAAACCGGACCGGCATCGTGACCAGGAATTTGAAATGTATGCTGGCGCAACGCGGGCCGAAGTGATGCGCTGGTGGGAAGAGGGCTGGGCACGGGTGTTTTCCGCGATCGAGACTCTGAAGCCTGAGGATTTGATGCGTACGGTCACGATCCGTGGTGAATCGCATAGCGTGCTTCAGGCCTTGAACCGGCAGGTGGCGCACTATGCGTATCACGTGGGGCAGATCGTGTTTTTGGCCAAACATTTTCGCTGGACCGAGTGGAAATCCTTAAGCGTGCCACGGGGAAAATCCGAGGAGTTCAATGCGCAGATGGCGGCGAAGCGTAAAGGGCGGTAGCCTAGGTCGCCGCAATCCGCAGTCTGCCTGTTAACGTTGGGCGAGAATCAGATTCCACGAGCTAAAGCCGGTTCGGAACGACAATGGTTCTAAGATTTTGGAAGTGCGATCCGAAATTGGACTTTTGTGCGGTGCTAGAATGAATAGTTTTGTTGTGTGATTCAACCCATAAGGTCTTAGTCATGCCCAACACCATGCTGGCGGTCGTAAAGCCGGAGGCCAAGCCGGGCGCGGAGATTCGCGAGGTCAAAGTCCCGGGCTTCGGCCGGAGCGACGTGCTGGTTAAGGTGAAGGTAGCGTCCATTTGCGGCACCGACTTACATATCTACGAATGGGACCGCTGGGCGCAGAACCGCATTCATCCGCCACTCATTCCCGGGCATGAGTTCTGCGGTGAGGTGGTGGCCTACGGCGATGAAGTCACCAGCGTGAAGGAAGGCGACTTCGTCTCCGCCGAGATGCACGTGGCCTGCGGCAAGTGCCTCCAATGCCGCACTGGCGAAGCACACATTTGCCAGAACGTGAAAATCATCGGCGTGGATGCCGACGGCGCATTCGCTGAGTACGTGGTCATTCCGGAGTCCAACATCTGGAAGCTCGATCCGGCAATCCCAGAGGAGTATGCCTCGATTCTCGATCCGCTGGGGAATGCGGTACACACCGTGCTGGCGGGCGAGATTGCGGCGAAGACAGTGGCGACCACGGGGTGTGGGCCGATTGGGCTGTTCTCGATCGCAGTGGCACGGGCGGTCGGAGCTGCCCAGGTGTTCGCAATTGAAGTGAATGAGCACCGGCGGCGGCTGGCCAAAGAGATGAAAGCGGATTTCGTGCTCGATCCGTCGAAAGAAGATGTGCGCGCGATGGTGATGCAGAAGACGGGCGGTCTGGGCGTTGATGTCGTACTCGAAATGGCGGGCCATCCCAGCGCCATCCGAACAGCCTTCGACATCGTGCGGCGCGGCGGACGCATTTCCCTTCTCGGACTGACCTCCAAGCCCATCTCGCTGAACTTCTCCGAAGACATCATTTTCAAAGGCATTACCGTCCAGGGCATCAGCGGCCGCCGCATGTACCAGACCTGGTATCAGATGACTGCGCTGCTCAAGCACGGCAAGCTCGACCTGCACCCGGTGATCACGGATCGGATTGCGATGAAAGATTTCTCCAAGGGCATGGAGCGGATGAAAACAGGCGAGGCCAGCAAGATATTGGTGTATCCGAACGGGACAAAGTAGCGCTCAGCAGTGCGGGCCGTCGAACCAACGCCCTAAGCCCCCGCTGGCATATTCACGATTTTTCTCCGAATGGCGTAGGTCACCAGTTGCGCCTTGTTGTGGATCTTGAGCTTGCGCATCAGGTTGAATTTGTGAGCTTCCACCGTCTTGATGCTCAGTCCGAGCAAACTCGCAATCTCTTTGACCGAGTTGCCTTCCGCGATCATTTTGAGGACTTCGCGTTCGCGCGGCGTCAGCGTGGAGCTGCGCGCCTGCCCATGTGAGCCCTGGAGCTGGGAGCGGAATGCAACCACCTTGCCGAGGACCTGCGGGCTAAGGTACTTGCGTCCCTGGTGGACTTCGCGAACTGCGTTGATCAGCTTGGGAGCCGGAGCGTCCTTCAGCACGTAGCCTGCAGCACCCACGTCCAGGGACTGCAGCAGATACTCTTCGTCTTCATACATGGTGAGGAAGATGAGGCGGGTGCCGGGGGAATTCTTCTCGATGAGCCGTGCCGCTTCAAAACTCGACATGCCGGGCATGCCGATGTCCATGAGCACCACGTCGGGGTGGACCTCCCGGACTTTTTGCAGGGCCTGGATGGCGTCGCTGGCTTCGCCGACGACCTGGAAGTCGGGTTCGCTTTCCAGCAGGCGCCGCAAACCCTCGCGGAACAGGGTGTGATCGTCAACTACTATGCACTTGATTGGCATGCGTATTCTGAGCACTCGGCTTCATCGCACGGCGAACTGTCGGTCCCTGTGGCCGTGTTTTGCTTCCAACTGGCCACCCTGGGGAGGAATCTGCCTAGCCGCCAGGTCCAGCTGTCGGGTTGCTGCTGCATGCGGCAAGGGCAGCATCACTCGGAGACGCGTGCCTTGTCCCTTGCGGGAATGAATGCGCACAGTTCCGCCGAGACCCGCAATCCGCTCCCTCATTCCTAAAAGCCCGAAGGTCTGTCCCCGGGCGCTATCCTTGCCCGAAAACCCAATCCCGTCGTCTTCCACCAGCAAGTCGACCCTTCCGTTGTTGATTTCGACTTGCAAGCTAAAGTTCTTGGCCTGAGAGTGCTTGGCTATGTTATGCAGCGCTTCCTGGACGGAACGGTAGATCGCGACTTCCATCTCGTGGTCGAGCTGATCCAGCGCCTGCGGCAAGCGCAGTTGTGCTTTTATTTCAGTATTCTTGCTGAGCTCCCGGGCTTCCTTGCGGATAGCTGCGAGCAAACCCAGCTCCTCCAGAATCCGCGGCGAGAGGCGCGCGATGATGCGGCGCAGATCCTCGATGGTGCGGTCAAGCATGCCCAGCGCGTCCTCGATCTTGGGCCGTGATTCCGGGCTTGGGCTCTCACTGGCCAGCATTGCCAGGTAGAGCCGCAGTGCCATCAGCCCTTGTCCGGCCTCGTCATGCAATTCGCGACTGATGCGTTTGCGCTCCTCTTCTTGTGCCAGAAGCAGGTGGCGTGACAGCCCGGAGGTTTGCGCTCCTGGCGCATTCTGTTCGCGAATCGGGTTTCGACCCCTGAAAGGGACTCTGCGGGACACCAACACACCTCGAGGCCAGAGGATAGCGGAAGTGGCACGCCCGGACCGGCGTAGACGGTTAACTCTGCGGGTTTTGAAATGCACCCTATTCTAGCAAGGCCCAGCATAAGCTGCCAATTTCACCGAAAAAAAGTTTGGGGGTTCTGTCGCCTTCCAGGGTTGCCCGTCTTATCGGATACAATCCAAGGCGATGTTGCGCTATTTCACCTCAGGGGAGTCTCACGGGGAGGCCCTGGTGGCTTTTCTCTCCGGCCTGCCCGCCGGTTTGAAGGTGGACCAGGCGTTTCTGGACCGCGACCTTTGGCGGCGGCAGCAGGGCTATGGCCGCGGCGGACGGATGAAGATTGAGCGTGACACGGCTCACATTCTCTCCGGTGTGCGACATGGCCTAACCATAGGCTCACCCGTGGCCATACTGCTGGAAAACAAAGACTGGAAGAACTGGCAGGAGTCGTTGCCGGTGGAGCAAGGCGATCCGGCCAAGCATAAACCCGTGGCCTCGCCGCGTCCCGGCCATGCCGATCTTGCTGGGGCCTTGAAGTACAACTTCCCGGAAGCCCGCTACGTACTGGAACGCGCCTCGGCGCGCGAATCGGCGGCCCGGGTTGCTATTGGTGGTTTGGCAAAGTTGCTTTTGCGTGAGCTAGGGATCGAAGTGCTCAGCCACGTGGTGGCGGTGGGCGGAACGGTGCTGGAGAACGAGGTCGCGTGGGAACAGATTTGCGCACTATGGCGGCGTGAGGAGGTCTTGCTCAACTGCGCCGATGCCCAAGCGGAGCAGCGCATGAAGGAGGAAGTGGACAACGTACTCAGGACGGGAGATTCTGTGGGCGGTGTTTTCGAAGTGGTCGCCCATAATGTCCCTCCCGGCCTAGGCACTTATGCCCAATGGGACGAGCGTCTGGACGCGCTGCTGGCTGGAGCGGTCATGTCGCTGCAGGCGGTCAAAGCAGTCGAGATCGGCGCCGGCATTACGGCTGCCGCTTCCCCGGGTTCCGCTGTGCATGATGAAATAGGATATGGCTCGGAAGCCGGATTCACTGGCTTCACTCGCACCAGGAACAACGCGGGTGGGATCGAGGGTGGGGTTTCCAATGGCGAAGAGATCCGCGTGCGTGGATATTTGAAACCTATTTCCACGCTGCGGCGTCCGTTGCAATCGGTGGACTTTGCCACCCGCGAAGCGGTGAAGGCTGCTTATGAGCGTTCCGACGTTTGCGTAGTTCCGGCCGCCGGTGTAGGCGGGGAAGCCATGGTCGCCCTCACGTTGGCCCGTTGTGCGCTGGAGAAATTTGGCGGCGATTCCATGCCGGAAACTCTGCGCAATTTCCGAGGCTACTGCCAACAACTGAAGAACTACTGAATGATCTATCCCATCGTGAAGTTTGGCAATCCGGTTCTGGAGAAGCCCGCTGAACCGGTTGCAGTCTTTGACGACACACTGAAAAAACTGATCGAGGACATGTTCGAATCCATGTACGCGGCGCACGGGGTGGGCCTGGCGGCGCCGCAGATCGGGATCTCGAAGCGTCTCGCGGTCATCGACATCACTTTCAAGGAAGATGCCAATGCCAAACTGGTGCTGGCGAACCCTGAGATCATTCACACCGAAGGCCGGGTCACACAGAACGAAGGCTGCCTGAGCATTCCCGAGTTTCGTGAGCCGGTGACGCGGGCGCGCAAAGTCACCATTCGCGCTCAGGACGTGAACGGAAAGTGGTTCGAAAAAACCGGCGAAGAGCTGCTGGCCCGCGCCTTGCTGCACGAAACGGATCACCTGAACGGCAAGCTGTACATTAGCCACGTCAGCGCCCTGAAGCGGGACTTAATCAAGCGTAGGATCCGCAAGCTGATGAAGGCGGGAGAGTGGTAGAGGATTGGGTAATTTTGTAATCGGCTAATTTCGAATTGAAATGAAGGTTTAAATTGCCCGATTACCAGATTACTCAATGTCTCCATCCCTCAATCTTGTCCTTTGTGGCACACCGCGCTTCGCCGTGCCGACCCTGGAAAAGCTGGTGGAAGCCGGCTTCAATATGCGCCTGGTAGTGACGCGGCCGGACAAGCCGCGCGGGCGCGGCATGGAACTGGCTCCGTCTCCGGTCAAGCAGCGCGCTCTCGAATTGGGCTTGACGGTTACGCAACCCGAAAAAATCAAGAATAACGAGGAAGTTTGCGCCCAGCTCACCGTGCTCCACCCCGACGCGATTATCGTCGTGGGCTACGGACGCATCATCCCGCAGTGGATGATCGACTTGCCGCCGCTCGGCAATATCAACCTGCACGCGTCACTATTGCCCAAGTATCGCGGCGCCGCGCCGGTACAGTGGGCCATCGCCCGGGGAGAAGCCGTTACTGGTGTGACCACGATGCGCATCGACGCCGGCCTCGATACTGGCGACATCCTGCTGCAGAAGGAAGTCGCGATCGCGCCCCAGGATACTACTGAAACTTTGGTGCCACGCCTGGCGGCAATCGGAGCCGACCTGATGGTCGAGACTCTGCATGGGCTGAAGGCCGGAACGATTCAACCGCGGCCGCAAGACAATACGAAAGCCACGCTGGCGCCTAGCCTGAAGAAGGAAGATGGCCGGATCGAGTTTCATCTTACGGCGCAGGAGATCTGCAATCGTGTGCGTGGATTCCAGCCTTGGCCCGGCACTTTCACCAGCTTTCGTGGCGGGAACCTGCACGTATGGGCGGCCACGCCGGTGCAACGCACCTTGGCGGAAGGTGAAGTGATCGTGGATACAGATCGCTTCATGGTGGGATGCGGCGCGGGTACCGCCCTGGCCCTTCTCGAAGTGCAGCCCGAAGGCAAAAAGCGCATGGCCGTGCGAGATTTCGTTCACGGGTACCGTCCGCGCACGGGCGAGCGACTGGGCCGGTGACTCCTTCATAGCAGCTAAACTAGCCACTAACCACTATTCACTCGCATGCCTGTCTCTCCTGCTCGCGCCGCAGCTTTCGACATCCTGCTCCGAGTCGAGCAGGAGAGTGCCTACGCCTCCGAACTTCTGCACTCTTTGCGGTACGGGAAACTCTCACCTGCGGATCATGCCCTGGCGACCGAACTGGTGATGAGTGTTCTACGCTGGCGATCGCTCCTGGACCACGAGATCGCTCGCTTCTCGTCGCAGAAGATGGCGAAGCTTGATCCGGAAGTGCTCATCGCGCTGCGCTTGGCGGCGTATCAACTTGGATTTCTTGCAGGTGTGCCGCAAAGGGCGGCCGTGCACGAGAGCGTAGAGCTGGTGAAGCACGCCCGCAAGCGCTCTGCCGCGCCGTTTGTGAATGCGGTGCTACGCAAACTGGCGGCTGCGGCCTCAAGGACCAAAACCGGTGACGACAACCGGGTGGCTGACATCCTCGGCGCTGAAGCTGCGGCGGAATTGGCGGTGGGGTCCGCACACCCGCTTTGGGTAGTAGAACGTTGGATCCGCGAATTCGGTTATCACGCCGCCCGGCAGATCTGCCTGTACGATCAACACATCCCAGCAACCGCAATCCGCCTGGTTGACGCCGCGGTGGCGGATGAACTGAAACGGGGCGGGATCGAACTTGTTGCTGGCCATTTGTTGGGTTCGGCGCACCAAGTTCAATCCAGTGCCATTACTCGCACAGCGGCGTTTCGTGAGGGGCGGATCACCATTCAGGACGAAGCTTCGCAACTCGTTGCCCTGCTGGTCGGCAAGGGCTCAAACATCCTTGATTGTTGCGCGGCTCCTGGCGGCAAGACCCGGGTGCTGGCCGAGCGCAATCCCGGTGCGACCATCCTTGCAGTAGATTTGCATCCGCATCGCGCCCGCCTGCTGCGAAAGTTGGTTCCGGCGCAAAATGTGCAGGTCATTGCTGCCGATGTGATCGATCTTCCAGTCGAGGTCGGTTTCGACCGTGTGCTGGCCGATGTGCCGTGCTCGGGCACGGGCACGCTCGCCCGCAATCCCGAGATCAAATGGCGGCTCAAACCCGAAGACCTGGTCGACCTTCAGGCGCGGCAACTGCAAATTCTGCGGGCAGCGATGCAGCACGTGACGCCGGGTGGAAGGCTTGTCTACTCCACTTGCTCGCTGGAATACGAAGAAAATTCGCAGGTAATCGACAGCGCCCTGGCTGAAGACAATTCGCTCCGTGTGCTCGACTGCCGCGTGGAACTGGAGCAGCTCCGCTCCGAGGGTGAACTGGTGTGGAAGGATCTCGAATCGCTCACCAGTGGGCCGTATCTGAGGACGATTCCGGGCGTGCATCCCTGCGAGGGCTTCTTCGCGGCAATCCTGCAAAAAGGCTAGCCGCGGATTTCACGGATCAGCAAGTATCAAAACATAAGGAAGATGGTTAACTTTCAATTGCCGATTGCCAATTGAAGCCTGCGTGCGCCGATAACTTGCCGACGGAAATTAGCAATTAGAAATGATTTCTCTGTGTCTCCGTGTCTCCGTGGTTGGCTTTCTTCAGCGAACTTCAAAGTTCACTGCTGCGCCCGCCACTACTTTCTCTCCCGGCGCCGGATTTTGCGAAACGATCATGCTGGCTGGCGATGGCTGAGAAGCTGGCGTAGGGGTCGGCGCAGATGCAGGACTCTCAGGTTGTGCGGCAAAGGCCACTGTTCCCACGCGGAATCCTGCATCCTGCAAAGCCAAGGTTACGCTGCCCAGGGGCTGGTCCACAAAGTTGGGCATGACAAGAGCCTGCGGCTGCGCAGCTTCGGTGACCAACAGGCTGATCTTGGGGGCGGATACGCCGCTGGCATTTGGCGGCGGCGCTTGCGATAGCACCTGGTCTGCCGGAGTACCGGGCATTTGCACTTGGGCGACTGCGCCCACATCCAGTCCGCGTCGCCGGATGTTCATATTGGCCGCGCGCTCGCTCTGGCCGATCACATTCGGGATTTCCACTCGTTGCGGCCCCAGGCTTTCCGCGACACGAATCCGCCAGCCCCGGCGCACCTGCGTGCCGGGCGGCGGGAGTTGCGAGAGAATTCTTCCTTCCGGCACATTGGCGCTGTAGTACTCGCGCTCCACCTCCATCGCCAGCTCACTCTGCTCGACAATTCTTCGGGCTTCCGCGGGAGTTTTGCCCACCAGATCAGGCACCGCGACCTCGCGGCCGTGGATGGCAATGCGCATGGCTGTGAGCGCGGAGACCAGCGCCACCACCAGCAGCACCAGCGCGAGCAGAACGAAGCGGAAGAAGGACTTCATAGTGCGAGATTATAGTCCTCAGCCGGCGATCTCAGGCTTGAGCTTTCAAGCGTCCGCTTTCAGCTTTTCCCTGTCCGACCGCCCGGCTGATTTATCATACAGTGTTTAAGCTGTTCACAATCCACAGTCCATTGAGGTCCGTCATGAGCACTCCTACGATTCCTGCCGAGAAAACACGCCTGAGCCGCGAAGAGATCAACCGCAAGCAAGAGGAGTACATCTTCCCTTCGGTCACCACCTACTATTCCGAGCCCGTTCCGATGGATCACGCCCTCATGCAGCATGTGTGGGATGTGGAAGGCAAAAAATATCTCGACTTTTTCGGCGGCATCGTGACCATCAGTGTTGGGCATTGTAATCCGCGTGTGATCTCGCGCACCAAAGCTCAGATTGACCGCCTGCAGCACGTTTCCACGTGCTTTCCCAACGAACCGATGGTGGCGCTGGCCGAAAAGCTGGCGCAGATCACACCTGGAACGCTGAAGAAGTCCTATTTCACCAACAGCGGCACGGAAGCTAACGAGACAGCGATCCAGGTGGCGCGCATGCACACTGGCAACTTAGAAGTCGTGGCGCTGCGCCACGGATACAGCGGCCGTTCTTCGCTGGCCCGCGGATTGACCGGCATGAATACCTGGCGGCGCGGCACCATCGAAGTTGGCATCGTGCATGCCATGAATCCCTACTGCTACCGCTGCCCCCTGGGTCTGAAATATCCGGAGTGCGAAGTCGCCTGCGTAAAGGACATCGAGAGTGTGATTCAGTTTTCGACCTCCGGACGTATCGCGGCGTTTCTGGCCGAGCCGATCCAGGGCGTGGGCGGTTTCATCACGCCGCCGAAAGAGTATTTCAAGATGGCCTTCAGCATCGTGAAGCAGTACGGCGGTGACTTTATCTCCGACGAGGTGCAGACGGCCTGGGGACGCACCGGCCACAAGTGGTTCGGCATCGAGCATTGGGAAGTTGAGCCGGATGTCATTACTGCAGCTAAAGGCATGGGCAACGGCGTTCCCATCGGCCTGACCATTGCAAAACCCGAGATCGCTGATTCGTTTCAGGGGTTGACGATTTCCACCTTCGGCGGCAATCCCGTTACCTGCGCGACTGCGAAGGCCGTGATTGATGTGATCGAAGAAGACGACCTGCGAACCAATGCGGCCGTGGTCGGCGGCTACTTCCGCCAGAAGCTGGAAGAACTGCAGGAGAAACATCCGCTGATCGGCGACGTGCGCGGCATGGGCCTGATGCAGGCAATCGAGTTGGTGGAAGATCGCACAACCAAGCAGCCGTCGCCCGTAGGCACGAACGCGGTGATGGAGGAAGCACGCAAGCGCGGCCTGCTCATTGGCAAAGGTGGCTTTTATGGCAATGTGATCCGCATGTCGCCTCCCCTGAACATTTCAAAAGCGGATGTGGACGAGGCGGTGCGGATATTGGATGAGGGCTTTGCGGCGGTCGAACAGACGAGGAAGTGAAAACGGGGCCACCGAGTTGCGCCGAATACCACGGATCAGACGGTTCTGCGCCTAGCGTACCTCATCCGCTCCTGGCGCCTGGTCCAGCGTGTCTACTTTTTGAGCTACCGGACTCGGCGGCAGCTCTGGTGGAGGCTCGAATTCTCCGAGGTCTTTTCCGGCCAAGGCAACTTTCATAAAGCCCATCCAGATGGGAAGCGCAGCGCGCGCGCCGGTTTCTTTCGCGCCGAGAGATTTCTTCTCGTCATATCCGATCCACACGCCCGCGGTCATCGAGGGTGAGAAGCCGACGAACCAAGCGTCAGTGAAGTCGTTGGTCGTCCCGGTCTTGCCGGCGAGCGGATACTTCATGGTGGCAGCGGCAATTGCGGTTCCGTGCAACACCACGTCCCGTAGCATGGAGGTCATGATGCGCGCGGTGCGCGCGCTGATTACGTCCTTCACGTCGGGGAAGTCTTCTTCCAGCACACGGCCTTCGTAATCTGTGACTTTCGTGATGGAACGTGGCGTGATGCGCACGCCGTCATTGGGAAAAACGCTGAAGGCGGAGGTTTGTTCGAACAGCGTGATTTCAGCCGCCCCCAGCGCCACCGGCAGGTATGCAGAGATGTTAGAGGTCACTCCGAAGCGATGGGTGTAATCGATCACAGTTTTAATCCCAAGGCCGTCGGCGAGCTTCAGTGCGGGGATATTGCGTGACTGCGCCAGGGCACGGCGTAGTGTGATGGTGCCTTCAAAGTTTTCATCATAGTTGTGCGGCGTGTACGGGCCGGAAGCGGTTTGGAAAGTCACCGGCGCGTCGAGGATGGTGTCGTCCGGCTTGGCGCCTTGATCGATGGCCGCGGTGTATACGTATGGCTTGAACGACGATCCCACCTGGCGAAGCGCTTGCGTGGCGCGGTTGAACTTGGAAAGGTTGGAATCCCGTCCGCCGACCATGGCTTTGATCCCGGCGCTGGCATTGTCGATCGCGATCAAAGCACCCTGTACGCCGGAGTCCTGCTCCAAGCCGACCCGTGCTTTGCCATCGGCGGCGAGTGAAAGAATTTTCACGTATAAGATGTCGCCGGGCTTGAGGATGTCCGGAATTTTGCGGTGCGTCCACGCGGCATCGCCTTGGGTGAGGGTCGCGGTGTAGCGGCCAAACTTGACCGCCGCCGAACCGGGCGAAACTGCCGTGACCAAGGCATGGGTGTAGCCGTTGACCTCAGGTTCGTCATCCCAATCGGGGTGCTGATAATTGACGAGCGTCACCTCCTTCGTCAGCACCTTCTCCAGGCGCCCCTTCCAGCCATGGCGCCGCTCATATGCGGCCAGGCCGTCAAGCACGGCCCCATTCGCGGCGCGCTGCAGATCCATGTCGAGCGAGGTGTATACCCGCAAGCCGCCCTCGTGCACCTGATCACTGCCGTATTTGTTTTCCAGATAGCGGCGGAGGTCCTCAACGAAATACGGCGCCAGCGAATTGGGGTCGTGCTTCAGCTTCAATTGGATGGGCTGGTTGCGGCCCTCCGTGGCCTGTTGCGCGGTGATCTTGCCGTCCTCGAGCATGGAATTGATCACCAGATTGCGGCGCTTCGTGGCCCGGTCGGGGTGATTGATGGGCGAATAGTAGCCGGGCGATTTTGGCAGACCCGCCAAAAGCGCGGCTTCGTCGAGGGTGAGTTGTTTGGCGGGTTTGCCAAAGTAAAACTCTGAAGCCGCTTCGAAGCCATATGCTCCGTGCCCGAGGTAGATCTGGTTGGCGTAGAGGGTGAAAATCTGCGGCTTAGTGAAGCGGCGCTCGATCTGGACCGCCAGCAGCGCCTCCTGGATCTTGCGGTGGAAGGAGCGGTCCGGCGAGAGAAAAAGATTGCGCGCAAGTTGCATGGTCAGGGTTGAGGCGCCCTGCACCTTCCCGCCGGATGCGATATCGTGATATGCGGCACCGGCGATTCGCCAAACGTTAACACCCCAGTGGCTGTAGAAATCCTTGTCTTCGACGGAGATCAGGGCATCGCGAAGGACCTGGGGATAGTCGTCATAGGAGGCTACCACGCGCCGTTGCAGCGCGAAAGAACCGATGACGCGCCCCTGATCGTCGTAGAGCTCAGTGATGGAGCTGGGGCGGTAGTGTTCCAGTTGCTCGACCTGGGGCAAGTCGGTGGAGTAGACCAGCAAAAGTCCCATGGTCGCGCCCACCAGTGCGGAAGCCAGGACCAGCAGCCCGAGCAGCATGCGGCCCACCAGCTTCCTCTTGGCGATTTCCACTGGAGGCAGCTCTTGGAACAGGGACTTCATGGGAGGTTGGGTCCAGAATAGCAGGGGGCGGCCGTTAGTCGTTAGTTCAGAAGGAACCTTAGACCCCAGAGGACGCAAAAGTTTCGCGAAGAACGCTGGGAAAACAGAATCGCGCGCTCGAGGCACGCGATCAGACCAATGACAAAGGACGAATAGCCAGCGACTAACTTGCCTGCTTCTTGAGCACCTGGATGGCCCTATGCAGTTGCTCATCCTGCTGCGGAGGTTGCTTCTTGCCATCATCGGGAGGAGCGATCTCCTGATCTTCATCGGGCAGGGGTAGATCATCGTCGGTATCGGCAACCAGGATGTTCGGCGTCACAGCCGTATCCTGAATCGCTTTGCCACTGGGCGAGTAGTACTTGGCGATCGACAGGATGAGAGCTGACCCATCCGGCAGCTCGATGACTTTTTGGACGGAGCCGTCTCCGAAGGTCTTGTCACCCACTACATCACCGCGGGCGTTTTCCAGGACGGCAGCGGCCACAACTTCGGCCGGTCCTGCTGTTCCCTTGTTCACCAGCACGGCCACCGGCAGATTGGTGATCGCCCTGGAAGGATCGGCGTTGAATGCTTCGCGCGGATACTTCTGGCCCTGCAGATAAGTGATCGTCCCATGATTAAGGAAGAGGTTGGCGGTGGCGATGCCTTCCGATTCCTCGCCATCGGCGCAATTGCGCAGGTCGAGAATCAGCTTTTTCGCTCCTAGCTTCAGCAAAGCTTTGACCTTGCCAGCAACCTCCTGCGCCTTGCCCTTGGCAAAGGCGTCGACCTGGACGTAGCCAATGCCGTCTTCCACCATCTTGTCATTCACGGGTGGGATAGTGACGAGATCGCGGGTGATGACCATTTTCTGGGGCTCGGCGCGACGGGCGCGCACCACCGAGACGGTGACATTGGAACCGGGCTGCCCGGAAAGCAGATTGTGGACTTCTGCGAGAGAAATCTCGCGCGTGCTCTTGCCCTCGATGGCCTCGATGATATCCGTGGCTTGCAGACCGGCTTTATCAGCAGGGCCGCCGGGAATGACCGACACCACCGCGGCATAGCCGAAGCGCTTGGAGACAGCAGCTCCGATTTCGCCTCTTGCTTCCGACCGGTGCGACTTGTATTCCTTGTACTCAAGAGGGCTGAGATAGCTGGAATTGGCATCGAGCGACTCCAGCAGCCCGTGCAGAGCGCCGTCGGTCACCTGGGGGATGTTGGGCTCTTCCACGTATTCGCTGCGCACCCGCGAGAGCACCTCGCTGTACACCTGCAGTTGGCGATAGGCACCATCGTTGCTGGAGGCGCGAACACCGTCCAGTCCACCCACCACCATAAACAGCAAAACAGCGGCGGAAGAAACAAGAATTACGGCCTTGGTCTTTATCGACATCGGATCTAGTCATCCCCGAACGGAGGTCACTTCCTGAGGAAGCTGCTTGATATTATATCTTCTTTGATGCCACTTCCCTGTGCTCTGCTGCGGCAAAATAACGCCCTTCGGTAACCACGACAGTACAGGTATTACACTCGTTCCCAGCTTTGGGTTCGAGCTGGGTCTCCGGCTGCCGGACATTCAGGAGAAAGGACTTAGATGGAACTGCTCTCCGCAGCTAGTGCGGGGCGCCTGAGACAGCGTCAGGAGGCGGGAGCTCAGGCGTTTTACTGGAACTTTGCCTGGCTGTCGCCGGATTGATGCCCACGATCTGATACTCCGTGTAATCGATGGTCAGCAAGGCTTTGCCGCCCATGCGAACTTGGGTGACTGACTGGTTGTGCACGGGAAGCCAGAAGCCCGCGATGTTAGCCCATCTGTATTCGATCTGGGTGTGGCTGATCCAGAAGGATGGATTTTTCACCGGCTCGCCTTCCATGCGCGCGACCGCGAAATTCCGAGCCTCTACCCAGATTTTTCCGCGGTAGAGATACTTGGTCCTCCTCCTCGGCGTAACAGTAAGGACATAGAAGTCGCCATCCGCAGTGTGCTGTGTCTCCGTCAGAGCAAACTCGTAGTTTTTCGGGGTGAGTTCGAGCTCTTGCCGGTTCTGCTGGCGCTGCGCCTCTTGCTCGCTGTCCAGCAGTTTCATCAGCACGCGGCTCAGCAGCAACTTTGAGCCGCTCTCCGAAACGATCTTGAAATCTTTTCTGTCGGGCGCAATGTAAGTAGCTTGTACTTGCATCTCGGCTTCGTGACCGCCAAGAAATCCGTGGTAGTCCAGGTGATAAAACCGCTTGCCGCGATATCCTCGCAATGCCTCGGCACGGCGACCGTTGGCCGCCATCAACCTTTCGACGATGGTGTCGCTGGAAAGAGGCACAGGAGAAGGAGTGCCATCGCCGGCGGAGCACAAAGGTGCAAAAGCGGCGATCAGGAGGACGAGAACCGCCGTTTTCCATGGGTCACAGCGGGGACAGTTCATCTTCCTTCTCTTCTTTTTTCTCGTGTACAAACCTTCGTTCAAGAAATTGCCGGGCTAAGTCACGGCCGCCGATGCCGAACGCCAGAGCGAGCCCCAGCATGAGCGAACCGAACACGATAGAAAATGCGACCAGGACGGTGTGTTCAGCCAGGCCAAGTTCCTCAAAGCCGATCGAAACGGAAAAAACGATGATCAGCGTGCGGATGGTGGAACTGATCAGCCGCGGCGAAGGCAGGTCCGCATTGACTGCTGCGAGCAAAGCCGCCCGGGAAAAGAAACTCGATGCCAGCAGTCCAAAGAAGAACACGAACAGCGCCGCGAACAACCTGGGCAGGAAGCCGAAAAAGCGCCCGACGTGTTCCTGCATCCCCACAATGCCCAGCACGCTGACTCCGATCAGAATGAACCCTATCCAGGCAACCCAGAAAACGAAGCGGCTGAGCAGTTCGGTGGACGAGGGCAGAGCGGCCTTCTTGAGCAGTTGGGTCGCGCCGGCGTGCTCGGACAGCTTGTCGAACCGGGCAAGCCGCAAAATGGTGCGCAGGATGGATTTCAAAATATAGGCGATGACCCATCCTATGAGCACAATGATCAGCGTTCCCATCAGGCGCGGCAGGAATTGCGCAATGCTACGCACAATTTCGTGCGTCGCCTGAGTCAACTCATTGACGAACTTCTCCCACATATTGACCTCACTTCCTTCCGTCCCATTGTTCGAGCAGGTACGGTTTAAATCGTTCGAAAGCCAGGCAGAGAGCTTCGACGTTCGACTCCACCTCGTCTGCCGAGGCGTCGTGGTTTTCGAGCAGAAAGGTATGGGTTTTTCCACGGTACAGGGGCACTAGAGCCTGGATGATGTGGTCGCGGCTGATCACGGTCTTGTGATACGAAGCGGCAAACTCGTACACGGTTCGCACCCATAGCTCGTTCGAATAGCGGAAATCCTCTTCTGCAACCGCGGCTGCGCGTTGGAGTTCGGTAAGGGTTGGGGCGGTAAGAATGGATTTGAGTACGGGCTCGAGTTCGGCCACGCCGTGCACGAACATTTGATGCAGGCGCTTGCGGTTCACGCGAATCGGTTCCAGGCTCACCTCGTGCTCGGCTCCAATGGCAGGGATCGCCTGCGAGTCCGAGAGCGCACCCCAGAACGGGAAATTCTGCTCGAGCGACCAGAAGAGCACGCCGACGGTCTGCCGCATGGCCGGCACGAGGTCGGCGGGAGCGTGTTCCACGCGCGATTTGGTCCCCAAAAAGCTCTGGGCCAGGCGAAAATCTCCGGTGATGGCAGAAATGGTCAGGTAGATCTCTGCTCCGGCGCGGCCCACCTCTTGCGACCAGAATTCCTGCCCCAGAAAATAGCTGCCAAGGCGGCCGGAAAATGCGAATTCCGCCGGGTAGGGTTCGCGCACTCGCCTGGAGTAGAGGGCCCGATTCATGGGATAGACCAGATTCCGCACCAAAAGTCCGTCAAACTTGTGCCGCCGGTAAAGCGGCGTGACCAAGTCGAAGCTGTCACGGCAGACGGGGCGAAGCAGAGACTCCAACCACTCCGGTTCGATGTTGGTGGAATCGGGTGAAATCACGGCACAGGTGGTCGCACGCAGCAGTTCCGCGGCGGCCAGAATGGTGTGTAAGGCTACTCCGCTGGCGGGCCCGCCGGGATACTGGGCACTGATGGAGTGCAGAGTGCGCAAGGCGTGGAGGTTCGGCCCATGCTGAAGGTCGCTGATCGAAGCCGCGCGAACCAGTTCCTGCGTGGCGTCCTTCGAGCCTCCGTCGGCATTGATGATGACGGCACGCTGCCGGGGAAAATATTGCAACAGACCGGCGCGGATCGCCTGCACCACCTGACCGACTGTGCCGGCGTGGTTGTAGGTAGGCACCCCGATCAGGATGTCTACTTCTCCCACGTTGATCAGCTCGCGAAGAAAATCATCCGTAAGAATGCTTTCTTCGGCCAAACGAAGCCTCCCAGCCGCGACGCAGTTTCAAAGTGAAGTCAGAAGTACGAAGGCAGAATGCAGAAGTAACGGCTCCGCAGACTTCTGCATTCTCACTTCTGCATTCTGAATTCTGCCATCCTATCCCGAAAGCCTGGCCTTTAGATCTTTCGCAAGCGAAACCAATAGAACTGGTAAGGGCCCATGGTCAACAGATACGGCAGATCGCCGATGCGCGGGAAAATATTCCTGCCGGACATCTCGATCAGAATATTGCCTTTGTAGGGGCGCAAATCAAGCTCCACAGCCTGGGCGGAACTGGACAAATTGTTTACCACCAGGATGGTGTCTTTCCCAAACTGCCGCACATAAGCCAGCACCCTGTGGTTGGCGGGATAGAGGAACTCCATTGAACCTCTGCTGAATACCTGCATCGATTTGCGAATCTTTATGATGCGTTTCATCCAAAAGAAAAGCGAATGTTCGAACCGCTTTTGCGACTGCACATTCACCGCCTGGTACCCGTAGACAGGATTGAGCATGAGCGGCGAGTAAAGGCTCTCCGGGTCGGCCGCCGAAAATCCGCCGTTCCATCCCCCATCCCACTGCATGGGAGTTCGCACTCCGTTACGGTCGCCCAGGTAGATGTTGTCTCCCATGCCGATTTCGTCGCCGTAGTAAACGATCGGAGTGCCGGGGAGCGACATCAGCAGGCCAGTCATCAGCTCGATGCGCCTGCGGTCGTTATCGAGCAGGGGCGCCAGCCGCCGCCGGATGCCGAGATTCAAGCGCATGCCCTTGTCCCGGGCGTACTCGTCGTACATGTAGTCCCGTTCCATATCCGTGACCATCTCCAGGGTGAGCTCATCGTGGTTGCGGAGGAACAGGCACCACTGGCAGGACTCTGGGATCGTCGGGGTCTGCTGCAGGATTTCCGTAATCGGCTTGCGGTCCTCGAGTTTCAGGCCCATGAACATCCTGGGCATGAGGGGGAAGTGAAATGCCATATGAAACTCGTCACCATTGCCGAAGTACGGGCGAAGATCGGCAGGCCATTGATTGGCCTCAGCCAGGATCATCCGGCCGGGAAACTGCTGATCCAACCTAGCGCGGAAATCTTTGATAATCGCGTGGGTTTCGGGGAGATTCTCGGAACTGGTACCTTCACGCTCGACCAGGTAGGGGACGGCGTCCAGGCGGAAACCGTCGACCCCCATCTCCAGCCAGAACTTCATCACGTTCCACATCTCTTCCCGGACCGCCGGATTGTCGTAATTCAAGTCGGGCTGATGGCTGAAGAAGCGATGCCAGTAATAGGCTTTGGAAACTGGGTCCCAGGCCCAGTTGGACAACTCCGTGTCGACGAAGATGATGCGCGTGCCACGATAGCGGGTATCGGTTTCACTCCACACGTACCAATCCCGCCGCGGATTGGTGGGCGAACTGCGCGACTCCTGGAACCAGGGGTGCTGGTCGGAGGTGTGGTTCAGTACCATCTCGATGACGACCCGAATGCCGTGCTGGTGGGCCGCCTCCAGAAATAGTTTGAAGTCCTCGAGCGTGCCGTAGTTGGGGTGGACGGAGCGGTAATCGGAGATGTCGTAACCATCATCGCGCAGGGGCGAGGGAAAAAATGGCATCAGCCACAAGGCAGTGATGCCCAACTCCTCCAGGTAATCCAGCTTCTGGGCGAGGCCGCGAAAATCTCCAATGCCGTCGCCGTTGCTGTCGTAGAAGGTCCGGGCGTGGACCTGATAGATGATGGCGTCCTTGTACCAGAGCCCGTCCTGTGGCAGTGCCAAGACCCTCTCTCCTGAAGGCTTCTAGGACGGCGCTGGGGCCGTCACTGGAGCAAACGGTCCAGACCTTCCAGGGCATGGATCGTCGCTGCTCCAAACTCGCACACGCGGGTGGCCGATGGGCGAGTAACAACGAAAAACTCTTACGGATTTTCAATCTACCACATCCATAAGGGTGAATAGGAAAAGGACAGGGCGTTACAATTTTGTTCGTGATCCTTTGTGTCCTTCGTCGCCAACGTTTTCGCGATTCCCACTGCGAGGAGTTGGATTGGAGGCCTGGACCCGCAGGGCCTCAACTACCTTGCCGATTTCATTTTTCTGAAACAGCCGGATGCCGGCGATCCCAGCCGCGCCAGCTTCGAGGCAGGAGCGGGCATTTTCCAAGGTAACGCCACCGAGCGCAAGGACTGGGATTTTTTCGAGGCACGCCTGGCGCAGAGCGTCAAGACTGGTGGGACAAGCGTCTGACGCATCTTTCTTCTCGAAAACCGGAGCAAAGACGGCGAAGTCGGCAGCTTGGGAGGCGGCACGGGCAACTTCGGCGGGAGAGTGGCAGGAGACACCGATCACAGCATGGGCACCCCTGCCCCGCCCACACTGATTCCAAATCTTCTGCACTTTGGAAGGCGAGATGTCGTCGGCGCGCAGATGCACTCCGTCTGCGCCGACGACCAGAGCAATATCCGTGCGTGAGTTGATGAGAAGGCGAGTTTCTAGTTTCTGGCTTCCAGTTTCCGATCGCGCCGTTGCCGCGTCACGCAGTACGTCCATAGCTTCACGGGCAAGCGATTCCAGTTGGCGTGCTGGGAGATCTTTCTCCCGCAGCTGGATGTAATCCACGCTGCTGCGGGCGGCCTCGGCAATCTTCTCGAGCAGACGAGACCGACGGGACGGCTCATCGCCGGGGAACTGGGTGCGGTCGGTGATGTAGTAGAGAAGCAAGAGACTCAGTCATCAATCTTCGGTCGTCGCAGCCGAGCTTCGTTCGGCTGGACCGGCGCGGTGCCTGTCCCCACATTGTTCGTACAAGATTTACGGGTTCGTCTTGGCGATTTCCGGCATAGCTTCTCCGATATGCTTAGGTTGCGGGCCGAGATGGTACTTGGTCAGGGCGTTGCGCAGATATTCAAAGCCCTCCTCGGGCGAATCCACCATCCGGAAAAGATCCATGTCCCGTGGCGCAACCGTGCCCGCATCCACCATGGCTTGGAAGTTGATCACCCGGTTCCAGTACTCACTGCCGTAAATAACGACCAGGATCTTCTTGGCTAGTTTTTCTGTCTGGGCCAAGGTGAGGATTTCGAACAGTTCGTCCAAGGTTCCGAAGCCGCCAGGAAAGATCACCAGCGCCTTGGCCAAGTAGGCGAACCAGAACTTGCGCATGAAAAAGTAATGGAACTCGAAGTTCAGCGAAGGCGTGATGTAGGGGTTTGGCATCTGCTCGAAGGGCAGATTTATGTTCAAACCAATGGTTTTGCCCCCAGCTTCGTGGGCGCCCAGGTTGGCCGCTTCCATGATCCCGGGGCCGCCGCCGGTGGTGACGACGAAACGCCGGCGGCGGGCGGGAATCTGGATGGACCACTTGGTGAGCAGGAAGGCCAGACGGCGGGCTTCTTCGTAGTAGCGCGCCATATCAACGGCCGCGATCGCCCGCTTTCGGTCTGTGTCCTGCTGGGCAGCGGAGAGCGGAGACTCGATCCTCTCCAGTTCGGTCAAGTTGTTCTGCGCGTGCGAGCGGCTCTGAAAGCGCGCAGACCCGAAGAACACAACCGTGTCCTGGATCTGCTCGCGACGAAAGCGCGACAGTGGCTCACTGTACTCGGACAAGATGCGCAGGATTCGTCCGTCCGGGCTGCTGAGAAAGGGTTCGTTCTGGTAAGCGAGCGGCGCAGGTGTGCTTTTACTTTCACTCATGATGACGCTGTCTTTCTATGACTCGTTACCGGGGCTTTCAATGCCTTCAGCATAATCAAACGGAAGACGGGGCCAATCGCAATCGGCACACCGGGCGGTTAGGTCAGGGCCGCTTCTCCTCGTGGTAGTGGACCGCTTCCCAAAATCCAATCCAGATATCGAGCAACCCCAAGCCGCTGCACAAGCCGCGGACAAAACCGTTTGCCACGAACGCTCGCAATCCCGGATAAGCAAACAGCAAGTGGTTGTCAGTCCATTCCGGCCTCCAAGGCAGGATGACCAGAAGCACTCCAGCGGCCGCGCAGAGAAATATAAACATCACTACGACGATCCGATGAAGCCAGAGGTTGGCCCGGCTATGACGGTTCGTTAGGGGGGCTTGCGGCGGGGATTGCAGCGCGGTTGCGGAACCGGCGGCGCCATCCGGCTGCGCCCCCAGCGAGCCGGGAGGAATCCGCTGCAAGGGCGTATTGGAATCCGCCGTCACGCCACGCTCCCAAGCGCCAGCGGCGCGAACCGTCGGGCGTGGCGCACGCATACCCGCAGGTTCAGGATAAGGCCCATCGCGCCATTCTACGACTTCAGGGCCTTAATGCGCTCAGCCACATCGCGGTAGTCGATGTTGCTGCCGTATACGTCCATGAAATGGTTCAGAGCCGCAGTCTTGTTTCCTGCGGCCGCATACGCGGAGGCCAGTTCGTAGTGCAGGGCGGTGCGGGTGTCCCCGTCAATATTGGAAAGCTTGAGTGCTTGTTCGTACCAGCGGATGGCTGCTTCGGGGACGCCCTTGTCGAGGAAGCATTGAGCGAGCCAGGTGTAAGTCTGCATGAGCTGTGGGAAGGAATGACCGTGGTCCACGGCCTGGCACACCTTCTGCAATTCGCCGATGGCTTCGTCCAGCAAGCCCATCTCGCGGAAGGCAACGCCGAGGTTGTAGTGGGTTTCGGGATCCTCTTCGGCCGTTGCCGAGCCCCCCTCCAGTTCTTGTTTCAAGTCCCCGAACATGTCAGCGAGGTCCACCCCTGCACCGGAATCGAGCTTCTGAGCTGCCGCAGCTGTTGCGGGAGCTAAGGGCCGGATCGGAGTGGGTTGATAGGTGAAGGACGGAGATGCAGCCGCGGGCTCCAGCGCTGGCGCTGGTGCGGCTGCCGCCATGACGGCCGGGACAGTAGCAGAATGGGCCCGCATGGTACTGGCCGCAATACCACTTCCGGCTTCCGCTGAGACCGGTTCGGGTTCGGCCGGCGTCGGTGGCGGGGGCGCTTGCGGCAGAAAACTGTCGCCCAGCGAAGCTTCCAAGTCTGCCCCAAACTCGCCAAGAGCAGCCGCGTGCTCAGGCCTCGCCGCCGCTTTGGCATATTCTGCCATCGCGGGCTCGGGTGGGGACACAACGTGAGTTGTGGTTTGGGGCACGAAATTCTCGCCCAGCGAGGACTCGAGGTCAGCTACAAATTCGTCCAGCACGCCGGCCGGCTGGGCAGCGGAAGGCGTTTCTACTTTCTCTGCCGGAACATCATTGATCTCTTCGACGGAAATTTCCTCGATGGCTTCGGGCGCGGCGTGGGCGGTGGCAGCCTCAATCTCCTCCCGCACCGCCGCCAGCTTGGCGGCACCGGGTTTTAGCCGTTCCAGCTTGGCTAGCACCGTGCGGGCTTGTTCGACCATGGACTGCGCCACATAGAAACGAATTTCTTCAATTGCTTCATCAATGGCCGCTGCATGGGTATGGGCTGCTTCTGCATCCGTAATGACTTCGACTGCTTCTTTTTCTTTTTCCGTAGCTAAAGCCGCTGTAGCTTGGCCGGAGAGATCGCCCTCCCACTCGTCGGAGATGTCAATTTCATTCTCGGCGGCCGGCGGAGCCGATTGCACCTCGAACTCGGCAGGGTCTTGTGCGGGTGGCACGGCAGAGGACACGTCTGGATGGTGCCAGAACAGTCCGGACACTGCAGAAGCGGCTGCACCTGCAGCAGAAGCAGAGACTGGTCCAGCCGGAGCAGCTATTGATTCAGCCTGCGCCGCTATGGCTTCCTTGGATTCAACCGAGCTGCCGGAAACACGTTCCTCGTACTGGCCGGCGAGTTCGCCGTAACGGGTGGCCTCATCGGGATGTCCGGCGTCGTGGTAGACCTGCTGCAGATTATGGCAGCAAAGGGCAGCCTCAGCGAAGCGGCTCGCTCGCGTGTGCAGGGCGGCCAGACGCTGGTTCAGACGCAAGTCCCGAGGGGCCTTCGGCAGTGCGGACAACAGGGGCCCCATGGCCTTGGCCGGCATGTTGTAGGAAACGAAAAGCTCGGCATCGGTCAGAGCAGCGCGAACGGCAAGGGCAATGTCATCGGGATACCGCTGGTCGATGAAAGGAGCGGTGGCCTCCAGTTCGTCCACCAGAACTGCGCCCTCTTCCGCGGTGATGAGCCTTGAACCGGCACTGCTACCTCCCAGCCGGGCAATCACCTGCTGATAATTGCGGGTGTGTAATTGGTTTTCCGGCTCCAGTTGAGTGAGTTTCAGGTAGTAATCGCGGGCCTTCTCCAGCTCCCCCGAGTGCACGCAGGCGTGCGCCAGCAGCTCGTAAACCTCAGTAATGTGGGAGTTGTCTCCCGCCTTTCGGAACAACTCGAGCAGGGTTTCGAGAGCGGGTGCGCTCTCGCGCACGTGCCCGATGATGGAATGCAGGCTTTCCAGAACCTTGGCTGAATCCGTCGCCAGCAGACGATCGGCGTACTGGTTGTATACCTGCAGGATCTCCTCGAAGCGGCCAGCGGCCGCCAGGGCGTCAGCATAGCCAGTGATTGCGCCAGTGTCGTTGTGGACGGTAAGTAGCTTCGCGGCCAGTGTTCCTGCCTCGGGCAACCGCCCACTCTGCAGGTAGGCCTGCAACAGAGCGCGTAATCCGTCGGGGTGAGTGTCGAGATCCGCGACTTTTTCCAGGTTCTTGATGGCGCCGGCGACGTCGCCTGACTCGAAGGCATTGCGACCACGCAGCAGCAGGGCGTAGCTGTTGCCGGGATCGAGAGTGAGCATACGCTGCAGAATTTCCTCGGCCGGGCCTAGTTGGCCCCGTGCGCGCAGACTGTCGGCCGCGGCGGCGAAGATCTGCCACGCCTCCGTCTTCTTGCCCAGCCGGATATAAACCTCGGCTAGCCGCATCCGCATGGGGACGTTTTCCGGATCCATTTCCAGGGTTTTCCGGAAAATCCGCACTGCCTGTTCCATTTCGCCGGTGCGCAAGAATTCTTCCGCCACTTGCAAGTACTGCGCGCGGGCATCGTTGAATAGACCTTGCTGGGTGTAAAGTTCGGCTAGCCGGAGCACGCCCTCGAGAGTGGGTTTGATCTTGGTCAGCTTCTTGTACATGGCGATGGCTTTGACGGTGAAACCCTGGGTAGCATAAGCATCGCCAACGTTCTTGAAGCATCCAACGGCCTTATCGTTCTGGCCGAGACGGGCGTAGAGGTCCCCAACGGTATTTGCGACGGTGAGGTCTTTGGAGTCAGTTTTGAGGACCTTTTCGTACTCAACGATGGCGTTCTGCAGCTTGCCCTGTTGGACGAACTTCTCCGCAGCACTGAGAACCTTTTGTTTGTTGAAGCCAAAACCAAACGCCATATAAGTGTGGACCCGGCTCCGGTTCTCCTCCCGCCAGAAAACATCTTCTCTTAGGAGGGTTCACCGACGGTTCATCCCACAGCGAGCCTGAAATCACTCGCGGGATGGTCTTTCGGACAGGGCCATTGTAAGGCGGGAGATCGAGAATCGTATGGTTACCAAGGGTTACCGAAAGGGAGTGTACGAAAGGTTACCACCGGAACCCGCGAGCTAACTGGACGCAGAACTAAGGACTCAGGCCAGGGCCGCCTCCAGCGACATGATTGGCAGCAGCTGAGCGGCCAGCACCTCCCACGAATCCGGGCAAGCGAGAAATCTTACGAGAAACAGAGGGACCGCGCCAGCGCACCTGGCGACGGCAGGTAGTGGCGCGATCCCTAAGAATCCGGGAGCAGACAGGGGACCTTTGCTCCGCTGGACGGACTCTGGCTCGGGGCCTTTTGCCGCAAACAACGGTCAGCGCATCGTCGCGGTTACCGGGCCCCGCTTGGCGAGCGGCACGAATTGCCTCACTTCGTGTCCGGTCCACACCTGCCGGGGACGCGCGATCTTCTGCTCGCTATCGGTCAGCATCTCCTGCCATTGCGCCAGCCAGCCCGCCGTGCGGGGAATCGCGAAGAGCACAGTAAACATCTCCGGCTCGAAGCCCATGGCCTGGTAAATGATCCCGGAATAGAAATCCACATTGGGATAGAGTTTGCGCTTGACGAAATACTCATCCTCGAGCGCGATCCGCTCCAGTTCGAGAGCGATGTCGAGTTTCGGATTGCGTCCTGTGATCCCAAACACTCGCTCCGCCGTCCACTTAATGATCTTGGCGCGCGGGTCGTAGTTCTTGTAGACGCGGTGTCCAAAGCCCATCAACTTGCCGTGTCCTTCCTTGATTTTCTTGACGTAGGCGGGCACGTTCTCTTTTGAGCCGATCTGATCGAGCATCTTGAGCACTTCCTCGTTGGCACCACCGTGCAGCGGTCCAGCCAGGGCCGCCGCTGCTGCTGCCGTGGTCAGATAAGGGTCGGTGTGGGCACTGCCCACCGAGCGCATGGTATTGGTACTGCAATTCTGCTCGTGGTCGGCATGCAGGATAAAAAGGATGTCCAGCGCGTGGGCCATCACCGGATTGGCTACATACTTGGGCTCCACCTTCTTCCAGAGCATGTTCATGAAGTTTTCGGCATAACTTAGGTCATTGTCCGGATAGACGTAGGGAAACCCGAGGCTGTGCCGGTACGTCATTGCTGCAATGGAGGGTATTTTGGCGATGAGCCGCCTGATCTGCAGCAGGCGGTTGGCAGGATCGTGGATGTCCTTGGCTTCCGGATAAATGGTGGAAAGCGCTGCCACCGTGCTGACCAGCATGCCCATGGGGTGAGCGTTGTACCGGAAGCCCTCCATGAACTTCTTGGTGCTCTCGTGCAGCATGGTGTGATAGGTGATCTCGCTCACCCACTGCTTCAGTCCCTGCTCGGTGGGGAGGTCGCCAAAAAGAAGCAAGTAGGCCACTTCTAAAAAGGTGCAGTGCTCGGCCAGAACTTCGATGGGATATCCCCGGTAGCGCAGGATACCGCGCTCGCCATCGATGAAAGTGATGCTGCTACGGCAGGAAGCGGTATTCATGAAAGCCGGGTCGTAAGTCATAAGCCCGAAATCGTCGGGACCGGTCTTGATCTGCCGCAGGTCCATGGCCCGGATGGTTCCGTTCTCGATGGGAAGGGTATAGGTCTGTTTGGTGCGGCTGTCGGTGATGGTCAGGTTATCTTGTGGCATATCAGCTGCCTCCTGGTAATGCTAGCAAGGGCCGAAGAATCGGTCAGGCTGGCCAGAAATAGCTCAACGATAACTCATTGTCGTTGCCCCCGGCAATCCTCGGCAGTGAGGGGCGTCACACACATCTGTGCGCAAGGACCGTGCGGCAAGGACTCGTTGCCTTTGTTCAGGACTCTGATTTAGGCGCGCGCCACCGCTACCAGCAGGAAGAACAACGCCAACAAGAAGGGTTTGGGCAGCCTGCGCAGGATCTTCCACGCCATGATGCTCATCGACCCGATCCTCCGCGCGGGGGAGTCCGCGAATGAATCTGCCGGCCAGGCTCCCGGCCCTAGGGGCTAAAATTCGGAGCTTGGCACACCACAGAGTTTCCGTGTAGGTTAGCTGACCGGTAGGATTTTAAGTCAAATACCGTCACAGAAAGCAAGTTCTTTTTATGACCTGGATCCGCACCATTCCCCTTTCCGAGGCCGATGAAAAACTCCGAAAGGCCATGGAAAACCAGACGGTTCTTTATCCCAAGGAGTACGCCATACCGGTGCACCCTATGGAAGGGGGCGGAGCCCAGATAGTTGCTTCCCACAGCCTGATTCCGGAGGCACTCTACCACGCGTTTGCCACCTTCGGCGTGCTGATGTCCCCGGATTTGCCACTGAGCCGACGGCAGCACGAGATGATTACGACCCTGGTCTCGGTGACCAACCGGTGCGTCTATTGAATAGAGTCGCACGCAGAGTTTCTGCGTCGGGTAACGTTGGACAAGAACCTGGTCGAAGCGCTGGAGAAGAACTACACCACCGCTCCGATTACCCAGCAGGAGCGGGTGATGCTCGACTACGTGGTGAAGCTCACAAAGGATGCGACCAAGGTCTGGAAAGATGACCACGACCGGCTGCGGGCGGCGGGGTTCGACGACAAGGCAATCCTGCAAATCACGCTGATCGCATCCTGGTTCAACTACATCAACCGCGTGGCCGATGCGCTGGGCGTGGGGCGACAATAAGGCGGAGACCGCCTTTTTGGGGCGGCCCGCACGCGCGGGCTACGCGTCTCTGGGTGAGCGTGCAGACCACCTGCGCTGCTAAATTGAGTACACTAAATCGGTTGCTGGCCTCGTAAACTGAGCGGTGCTGCTCGCCACGGGAGGTCCGCTTGGAACCGCTGCTCAAGCGAAGCATTCTGCTGAGCGTGTCCGTCTCACTCGCGGCTTCGATTGCTATCTATCTGCTTGCGCTCGGATTCTTGACCGTTCACGAAGAAGTGAATGTCCCAACCAGTGCGGCTTTCCCCCTCGCCGCATGGAGTTTTCCCGTTGTGTTTCTGGTCAGCCTGTTCTTCTTCGCGGTCAAAGGTGCGGGCGCGCGCAGGCACTGAGGCGGTAAGCTTTATCCATGGAGCGCCGCTCTCTTGTCGAATACCTCGATAATTTCCTGCAAAGAGGGCGGGAGTGTGCCTACATCCAGCGCCGCGGCTACCGCAGCCTGCACTGGACCTGCCAGCAGGTGGCTGAGACCGCGTTTCAGTTTGCCCGCGAATTGGGAAAGCGTGGCATCGGGAATGGCGATCGGGTCCTGATCTGGGGACCGAACTCGGCAGAGTGGGTGGCAGCGTTTTTCGGCTGCGCGCTGCGTGGCACGATCGTAATCCCCATGGACGATGCCGCCGCACCAGACTTTGCGCTACGTGTGCATCAACAGGTTAGCCCCAAGCTCCTGGTGTGCTCGCGCGAACACGCCCGGCAGGCGATTCCGACGCTAGTTCTGGAGGATCTGTCGGAAACCGTGGCGGGTCACTCCCGCACATCCTACGATGCGGCAGCAATCGAACGCAAAGACACTTTGGAGATTGTCTTTACTTCCGGGACCACGGCCGAACCCAAGGGCGTGGTGATTACCCACGGCAATGTCCTCAGCAACATCGCGCCACTGGAAACCGAAATTCACAACTATCTCAAATACGAACGCTTCGTGCATCCCGTACGCTTCCTGAATTTGCTGCCCCTGAGCCACGTCTTCGGGCAGTTTCTCGGCATTTTTCTGCCACAACTGATGGGCGGTACGGTGCTTTTCCAGGATGCGCTCAAGCCAGCCGAGGTCATCGGTACCATCCGGCGGGGGCACGTCTCCGTGCTGGTGGCGGTGCCGCGAATGCTGCAATCGCTCAAAGAAAAGATTGAACGCGATCTCGAAGACGAAGGCTGGCGGGAAGAGTTTCAGCGACGATTTCGAACTGCCGAAGGCAACCACTTCCTGCGCCGCTGGTGGATCTTCCGGCGCGTGCATCGCCAGTTCGGATGGAAATTCTGGGCTTTCATCTCGGGTGGCGCGACGCTCGACCGCGTCACCGAGGAGTTCTGGGGGCGACTCGGTTATGCACTGATCCAGGGCTATGGACTCACGGAAACCACGTCTCTCATCAGCGTGAATCATCCTTTTCATCTGGGGAAAGGATCGATCGGCAAGGTGCTGGCTGGCCGCGAGGTCAAACTGGGCCCGGACGGCGAAATCCTGGTTCGCGGCAGCGGTGTTGCCGCCGGGTATTGGAATGGAAAGGAACTCCAGCCGGTGGCAGGGGAGGAAGGCTGGTATGGCACCGGCGACATCGGGGAGCTCGACGCGGAAGGCAATCTGTACTTCAAAGGGAGGAAGAAAGACGTCCTCGTCACGCCCGCTGGAATGAACATCTATCCCGAAGACCTCGAGGCCGTGTTGCGCCGCCAGCCCGAGGTGAAGGATTGCGTCGTGATCGGATTGCCACGCAATGGAAATGCCGAGCCCGCAGCCGTGATGATTCTGCGGGATAGCAACGCCGATGCTGAGCAGGTCGTAAAGCGTGCGAACGAAGCATTGGCCGAGTACCAGCGAGTGCATACCTGGTTCGTGTGGCCGGAAAAGGATTTTCCGCGCACCTCCACACAAAAGCCGCGGACGAACGTGATGAGGGAAGCAGTGCAGGCACAGCTGGGAACGAAAGCCGCGGATCACGCTGCTTCAAGCCCGTTGGCGGAACTGATCACTCGGGTCACGGGGCGCACGGCGGGTGAGTTGCGTCCTGAGGCGAATCTGGAAACCGACTTGAATCTCAGCTCTCTCGATCGGGTGGAATTGCTCAGCGCGCTCGAAGACCGTTACCAACTCGATCTCAGCGAAACGCGGTTTGCGGCGGTGAAGACCGTCAGCGACCTGGAGGGCATGCTGCGTGGCAAGGTTCCGTCGCGGGTCCAGTATCACTATCCGCGCTGGGTGCAACGCTGGCCGGTAACCTGGATTCGGCTGTTTATCCATTACTTGCTGGTGCGTCCAGCGGTGTTCCTACTGGGATGGCCGCGAATCGAGGGACAAGAAAACTTGCGTGGCGTGCAAGGCCCGGCCTTGGTGATCTGCAATCACATTGGCGATGTGGATGTCGGCTTCGTGTTGACGGCGCTGCCGGCGCGACTCCGCCATAAGCTGGCGACAGCCACAGGCGGTGAAGCGCTAGAGGTCTTGCGAACTCCGCCACCAACGCGAAGTCTGCTGGGCAGGGCGTATGACCGGGTTGAATGGGCGCTGGGAGTGTCCTTGCTCAACCTGTTTCCTTTACCGCGCGAAGCGGGTTTTCGCGAGAGCTTTGCCTACGCCGGGGAATCCGTCGACCGCGCCTACAGCGTGCTGGTATTTCCTGAAGGGCATCACACCACGGATGGCAAAATACGTCCGTTCCGTGCCGGTATTGGGCTGCTCGCGAACAATCTCGGGATACCAGTCGTGCCGATGCGCATTGACGGGTTATTTGAGCTGAAGCAGGCAGGCAAGAAGTTCGCGAAGCCCCACGCGGTACGCATCAAAATTGGGCTGCCTCTGAGTTTTGCACAAGGCAGTGATCCAGAGCAGATCGCGCGGGACTTGCAGAAGAAAGTGGAAGAGTTGTGAGCTCGAGGGGCCTGAGCAACCAACCACCTCTGTTTGCCATTTGTGTACCTCTTGATGAAACCCAGCGAATATTCCCAGCATCGAACGGGCCGACCGTGTAGTATTTTTTTATACTCTGGCCGCAATTCCATCGGAGGTTGCGACACATGCATTTCGATCTGAAGCAGTCTGCCCGAATTGTGACGGCTTGCATTCTGGTCACGATTTTCGCGGTTCCCCCAAGCCTCCTA
>Ga0070699_100000717_pt1 | contig 30798 bp, 30 predicted proteins | sample KBSK1503metaG_FD_65473 | JGI IMG/M metagenome (GOLD analysis project Ga0070699, IMG submission 65473) | Corn, switchgrass and miscanthus rhizosphere microbial communities from Kellogg Biological Station, Michigan, USA - KBS K1-50-3 metaG | ecosystem: Host-associated > Plants > Roots >...
CGCGGACCAGTCGCTCGAGCGCCGTCGCGCAGTCGGCGTCAGCCGACTTGCACAGGACGGCGAACAGGGGGTGGGCTTCGCTCATGGTCGAACGCTTCGCTCATGGTCGAACGCTTCGCTCAAACATGGGGTCGAAGATATGGCGGTTCAAGCGGTTGTAAGGCTTGGCCGCTTTGTGTCGACACGACAGGCCGGCCCGGCCTGTCCAATCTGTCAGCAGTGCTGTCAGTGCCTGCGTCAGGATATTGCCCGCGAGGGCGGCTATGAAAAGGTGCGCCCAATGTCAGGGGAAGCTGGCCCCGACATAGAACGTCCGCCCAGGAACTTTGCCCCCGCGCGGGTGTCATGTGTTTGCAATAGAAATCACTGATAAGCGCGCCATGCGCAGGGCAATGAATGCTTGAACGGCTCTCCACTGGCCCGCGGCGGGTTCGAACGCTGTTTCTGTCGGACGTCCATCTGGGGACGCGCGGCTGCCAGGCCGACAAGCTGCTCGACTTCCTGCGCCATTACGAAGCCGACACCATCTATCTCGTGGGCGACATCGTCGACGGCTGGCAGCTCAAGTCCGCCTGGTATTGGCCGCAACTTCACAACGACGTCGTGCAGAAGCTGCTGCGTCAGGCGCGCAAAGGGGTTCGCCTGTTCTACATTCCCGGCAATCATGACGAGTTTCTGCGCGACTATTACGGTACCCACTTTGGCGGCATCGAAGTGGTCGAAGATGCCATCCACGTCGCCGCCGACGGCAAGCGCTACCTTATCGTTCACGGCGACCTGTTCGACGTGATCATTCGCCACGCGCGTTGGCTCGCGCTCTTGGGCAGCAATGCCTACGATCTCGCGATCTTTATCAACACCTATTCCAATACGGTGAGACGCGCGTTCGGTTTGACCTATTGGTCGCTGTCCAAATGGGCCAAGCTGAAAGTCAAGAACGCGATGGCCTTCATCGGCGAGTACGAGCGCACGCTCGCGGCGGAAGCCCGACGGCGGGGCGGCCTCGACGGGGTCGTCTGCGGCCACATCCATCATGCCGTGATCCGCGACGATCTCGGCTTGCGCTATATCAATTGCGGCGACTGGGTCGAAAGCTGCACCGCGGTGGTCGAGCATTTCAACGGACAGTTCGAGATCGTGAGGTGGATCGGGCCCGCCCCGTTGACGCACGAGCAGGACTTCGCGGCGGCGCTTGCCTCCCGGGTGTAGGCACATGCAGACGCAACAGCGGCAAGCGGACGGGAGAATTGCATTCACGGCAGCCGCATCAGCGGTTCGCCGACACGAATCGTGGCGTTCTCCCGCACATTCTCATGCAGCGAGAAGCCGTCGGGAGCGAAGACGATGATGGTCGATCCGTGCTGGAACCAACCTATTTCATCGCCTTTCCTGAACGCCGCGTCGCAGGCGATGACATTGGGTCCACGATGCTTGAGGCCGAGCAGCACATCGAGAAAGTGCAGGCGTATGCTGGCGACAAGCACGGCCGCGACCGGGACCAGCGTAATCGTGTGGCCGGTGGCGGTCAGTCTCGTCCGCAACAGCGCGCGTTCGTTCTTGCAGAACAGCTTTTCGACCCGCCGTAGCGCGATCGGATTGACGTTCCAGGTGTCGCCCGAGATGTAAGTCACCTGATCGACGCGGCAATCATGCGGTGCGTGGAAACGATGATACATGCTCGACGTCAGGCGCAGCGTCACGTATCGGCCATCGCGATGAGCGTCGGCGAGCGCACGATCGCAAAACAGCTCCGCCAACGTGTAGGGAAAGCCCTTGATCTGATAGAGACGGGTGCCGGCGATCGTACCGGATGCGCCCACGATCGCATCGCAGGGGCTGACGAGGATTTTGGGATCGTCGTCGATCGGGCGCGCACCCTCCTTGAGCTGCCGGATGAAGCAATCATGCATGCTGCGAAAGTGCGGTTGCTTCGCCTCGCTCAAATCCAGATCGGAGAAGAAACGCCACAGCCCGATCGACAGGTCGCGCACCAACGGCTGCTGGATCCGGCTGAACCAGCCCATGAACTGCGTGGCCAGCCGGCGGGGAATCCGGTTGGTGAGCAAGAAATTGAGGTCCTCCTGCGCCAGCAAACGCAGAATCTGGGCGCGGAGCGTCATCGTGCCGTAACCTCCTTCGGATAAGGCACGATTCGATGGAATGGGCCAGCACGACACTGGCATTCTACGGGCTTGGCGCTGCCGCGCTGGCAACGTCGTTGGTGACATTGCGCCGGCGGCTCGAGCTTTCGAAGGCCAAGCACAGGACGCTGACCGGCCATGCCAGGATGGCGCGGCGGGTGGCCTCGCTGGTGCCGTTCTACGACTACGACGATAGCCGGTTCTTCTGTTCCGACGATGCGCCGGAGGAGGTCGCGGCGCGCCGCCGCGCCGGCTTCGAGCGGCTGGCGGCGCTCTATGACACGCGCTTTGCCGAAACGATCCGCCGCACCGCCGAGGCGACCGACGGCATCTCCGATCTGCAATTCACCGACGCCTATCGGGTGCCGTTCCAGTACGGCCGCGTCGTGCGCCAGCACCTCAAATCCGCAGCGTTCGTGCAATCGTCCGCGGGCGTCATGCTCACGGATCTCGACGGCAATCAGTTCTACGACCTGACCGGCTCCTACGGGGTCAATGTCCTCGGCTACGACTTCTACAAGCAGGCGATAGGACGCGCCGTCGAGCGCGTCGGCGAGCTTGGCCCGGTGCTCGGCCCCTATCATCCGGTCATCGCCGACAACGTGAAGCGTCTGAAAGAGCTTTCCGGACTCGACGAAGTGTCGTTCCACATGTCGGGCACCGAGGCGGTGATGCAGGCCGTGCGGCTGGCGCGCTACCACACCCGCCGGTCCCACCTGGTGCGCTTCTGCGGCGCCTATCATGGCTGGTGGGGCGACGTGCAACCGGGTATCGGCAACCCGCTGCCGGCGCACGAGACCTACACACTGAAGGACATGTCGGACGATTCGCTGCGCGTCCTGCGGACGCGACGCGACATCGCCTGCGTGCTCGTCAATCCGCTGCAGGCGCTGCATCCGAACGCGTCCGCGCCGACGGACTCGTCGCTGGTCGACGGCGCGCGCAACGCACATTGCGACAAGGACGCCTATGCCGAGTGGCTCAAGCGTTTGCGCGCGGTCTGCACCGAGCAAAACATCGTCTTGATTTTCGACGAAGTGTTCGTCGGCTTCCGTCTCGCCATGGGCGGGGCACAGGAGTACTTCGGCGTCCGGGCCGATCTCGTCACCTATGGCAAGACCCTGGGCGGCGGGCTTCCCATCGGCGTCGTCTGCGGACGCAAGCACCTGATGAAGCGGTTCCGCGACGATCGCCCAGCCGACATCTGCTTCGCCCGCGGCACGTTCAACTCCCATCCTTATGTCATGGCGGCAATGAACGAGTTCCTGCGGTATCTCGAAACGCCACGCGCCCGCGAGCTCTATCGCGACCTCGACCGAACCTGGAATGCAAGGGCGCAGCGCCTCAATCGGCGCCTGCGCGACGAGGCGTTGCCGGTAGAGGTGGCGAACATGTCCTCGATCTGGACGGTCTGCTACCTGCGGCCGTCGCGCTACAATTGGATGCTGCAATATTATCTGCGCGCCGAAGGGCTGGCGCTGAGCTGGATCGGAACAGGCCGCCTCATTTTCAGCCTGAACTACACCGAGGCGGACTTCCAAGCGGTGGGCGACCGCTTCGTGGCCGCAGCAAGGGCGATGCAGCAAGATGGCTGGTGGTGGCACGATCCAGCGGCGACCAACACGTTGATCAAGCGCCGTATCCTCAAGGAAATGATCGCGCACCGGCTGTCCCCGAAGCGCGATTGTACGCAACGTCGCTGAAGGCCTTCCGGCAGCCATCAGGTCGCGTGCGGAGCCTCTGCGGCTTCGTCGGCGATCCACTCGTCACCTTGAGCGTGATGCGGATCGATCCACTCGCCGCGCAGCAGGGAGAGGGGAGCCTTGTAGTAGAGTTTGATGTCGTGGAACGGGTCGGTCAGGATTTTCGTGGCCCATACCAGTCCGGTCTGCACATCCTTGATGAAGAACAATTGCACGGTCCGGAACAACAACCCGCCGATTCCGATGACTAACCAGATCTGCGCGACATAGCGCACGAACTCCATCGTGCCTGCGTGCGGGGTGAAGATGCCGAAAAAGGTCGGATCGAAGTAGAGCGGCAGCGGCGACAGCGCCCAGATCGTCATCAGGACGACCTTGCGCCGTAGATTGTAGCCGACCTTGATTTCTTCCTTGTACTCATGCGTCGCTTGATTCACCACGTCGTAGTCTCTCGGCTCGAAGAAGAAGTGGCCGATCTGGCGGCTGGTCATCGCCACGAGCCAACCAATCAGAGCTGCCATCGCCGGATCGCCGAACATCATCACATAGGCGGACAGAAAGCTCACCGCGCTCACCAGATGAAGCGATTGATTGATCCGGCTGTGATGATAGAAGCGATGATCGTCCCAACGCTGCACTCTCAGGGCCTCGAGAAACGGCTGCATAACAGCTCTCCGTGTTGTCGTCGTGTGTCGATGGTATGGCGATTCGATGAATCCGATGTGACAGGCGCGTCGATCGGCGGGGAAGAGGCATTGCTTGCGGCGAACAGGGAGGGTCAGACCGCGGCGCGCGCCGCCGGCTTCTCCGCGCGCGCGGCGCTCGCTCCGCCGGCCTTGGAGAAGCGGATCAGCGAGAAGTGCCCGAACGGCGGCATCGCCCGCCGTTCGACCAGCCGCATGCCGCGCGAGCGCTTGGCCCAGTGCGCGTAGCGTTCCCAGGAGAACTCGGTGCGCCAGCCAAGCTTGCGTGCCGCAGGCGCAAACCATCGCTCCAGGGCGCGCCGCAATCCCGCTTCCGCGCCCACACGGCTGACCAGCACGATCTCGCCGCCCGGCTTCAGCACGCGGGCGAATTCGTCGAGCGTCGCCTCGGGATTGGGAACCGTCGTAATGACGTATTGCGCCACGACCACATCGAACGACGCATCCGGAAAGGACAGATGCTCGGCGTCCATGACCCAAAGTCCCTCGACATTGGCGAGCCCGAGCTCGACGACGCGCTGCTGTGCCTTGCGCAACATGGGCTCGGAGATGTCGACGCCGCAAAGGCGGTTGGCGCGCGAATAGTCCGGGAGCGATATGCCGGTGCCAACCCCCACCTCGAGGATGCGTCCGCCGATGCGTTCGGCGGCGGCGATCGCGGCGTGGCGGCCACGCTCGAAAACCGCGCCGAACACGAGATCATAAACCGGCGCCCAGCGCGCATACGCCTTGGCGATCGTCTCCTTGTCGAGCTCTGCGCGCGACAAATCGGTCATGGCAGTGTCTCCTTTTCGCCCCACCCGCTTTCGCCCGGTGACCGGCAGCGAAAACCTTTGCTCCGTCCTCATCAGCCGCGCGCGGTCGCCGCCAGCGCCATTCCCGCGTCGGATTCGCGATATCCGCCGATGGCCACTTTCTGGATATGCCCGATGAATTGACGCGCGCTGTTTTCCCAGGAGCGGTCGAGTGCGAACGCGCGACACGCTGAGCGAGAAATTCGAAGCGCCTCGATACAGGCCACGCCCAGGTTTTCGTTCAAAACTCCGACCGGACTGCCGCCCACGACGTCCTTCGGCCCCGTGACCGGGAAGGCGGCGACCGGAACGCCGCTGCCCAGCGCTTCGAGCTGCACCACGCCGAACGTGTCGGTGCGGCTCGGGAACACGAAGACGTCCGCCGCCGCGAGATGCGCGGCCAAGGCGCCATTCTCCAACAATCCGAGGAACTTCGCGTCCGGAAAGCGCCGTTTCAGCGCCGCCTCCTCAGGGCCGGTGCCGATGACGACCTTCGTGCCGGGAAGGTCGAGCGAGAGGAATGCTTCGAGGTTCTTTTCGACCGCGAGCCGCCCCACGCTGACGAAGATGGGGCGCGTAAAGCCGAGTTCGATCGCGCGATCCGGCCTGAACAAATCGGTGTCCACGCCGCGCGTCCACATCCCAAGGTTGGAAAAACCCCGCTGGCGCAATTCGGTCATGAGCGATGGCGTCGACACCATCGTCACGGTTGCGGCGGCATGAAATCGTCGCAGCGCCGCGTAGATCCACGCTTGCGGAATCGGTGCGCGCGCCGAGATGTATTCAGGGAAGCACGTCGTGTAGCTGGTGGTGAAGGGCCGGCCGTGCCTTCGGCAATAGCCCGACACCACGTGGCCGATCGGCCCTTCGGTGGCGATATGGATCGCATCCGGCTTGGCCGCTTCGATGCGGCGCGCGATCCCGCGCCGGCGCGGCAACGCCAAGCGCAATCCGGGATAGGTCGGTATCGGGATGCACCGAAAACCATCCGGGGTAAGGAATTCAATACTGACGCCGAGGCGTCGTGCGCTGTGTGACAGCGAGGTCAAGGTGCGGACCACGCCGTTGACCTGCGGGTGCCAGGCATCCGTTGCGACCAGAACCCGCATCAAGCCGCTCTCGGTCGGGCCAGCTCAGCCATCTCGTCATCGAATCGCATATGACAACATTGCGATTTCATATCTCAGCCGTGTGACGGCGTGACGTTCGCAAGTCACATGATTTGAACTTTCGCGCCGCTGCGACCTGTAACAATGGTGTTACAAACGGATGAGACACTGCCTCCGCGATTCGCCGAGCCGCGCCGACCCGCATCGCCCGGAGCCCATGCCAAACGTGACGAGGGTCATCTCGCGGGCGATACGACAGCGGCTCGACTGGAACAGGATTGGCATCGCGATCAGCCTGCTGATCGTGGTGATTGCCGCCGTCACCCTGGTCCAACTGCTCAGAGACATCGAGATCGACAAGGTTGCCGCTGCGCTGCGGTCAAAATCGATTCGGGAGGTCTTGATTGCGGGCGTCTTCGTTGCGGTCGGTTATGTCGCGCTGAGCTTTTATGATTTCTTCGCGCTGCGCACGATCGGCCGGGATGCAGTGCCCTATCGAGTCGCGGCGTTTGCAAGCTTCACCAGCTATACGATCGGCCACAATCTCGGCGCGACCGTCTTTACCGCCGGCGTCATCAGGTTTCGGATCTATTCCGCCTGGGGCCTGAGCGTCATCGACATCGTCAAGATCGCCTTCGTCACGGGACTGACGTTCTGGCTCGGCAATGCGTTTGTGCTCGGGGGCGGCATGGCATACGCGCCGGCGGCCGCGAGCGCAGTCGATCAATTGCCGCCGTGGATCAACCGGCTGATCGGCGTGTCGGGCCTGATCATCATTTTCGGTTACCTGCTCTGGCTGATGCCACGGCCGCGGGTGATCGGCCGCTCGAGTTGGCAAATCGTTCTACCGAGCCCGCGCTTGACTCTCGTGCAGATCGGGATCGGGGTTTTGGATCTCGGCGCGGGAGCGATCGCGATGTATACCTTGCTTCCGGCGCATCCTGCGATCGATTTCATCACTTTGCTCGTGGTGTTCGTCACGGCGATTCTGCTCGGATTCTTAAGCCACGCGCCCGGAAGTCTCGGCGTCATTGAAGTGGCGATGCTGGTCGGGCTTCCGCAATTCCCCAAGGAGGAGCTGCTGGCATCGCTGCTGATCTTCCGCTTTCTGTATTTCGTTCTTCCGCTTTCTCTCGCCGCCCTGTTGCTTGGCCTGCGCGAATTGTGGCTGCTCGCCACGTCGGCGAGCGACCTCGGCGACCGCAATAGGTGGCAGCTTTGGAAAATGCGGTCGTCCGATTGCACGCGAGCGCTCTGGGATTCGGCCTGGGCTAGCCAACGCGACCGCGTCCGCGAACGCAAGCGTTCGGAGTCGCAGTCGAATTGAACCTCACCAAAACCGCCCCGTTGCGAAGCGCTCATCCGGTGGACTTGGTCCAGTCGGCCGGACCCTATCGATCAATTCGACTGCGCGCGGGCGCGCGAGTAGGCGCGGGCTAAACGCCGGTCGCGCGCGGTAGTAAGACAATCGGTCCCTGATCAACACGAAACCGCAAAGCGCCAGACTGGTCCAGACCGCCACGCTGCTCAGGACTGCGGCTCCAGCAGTTGCGCAAAGCCGAAGTTGTAGCGCCTGAGTTTCGGATTCTTGACCCTGCTGTAGCGGCTGAAGTCGACGCCATCAAAGCCGCCGCTGAAACGCTCGATGTAGCGGTCGGCAAGCAACGGCGTGAACTCTGCGAACATCGGCCGCCGCAGCTCGAGCCCTTCGTCGGCGAAATCGCGGCCGTGATGGTAGTCGTAGATCATCACCAGCGCCCACGCGCCGGTGATGAAATGGCCGCCGGCGAGCGAGGTCAGCCGTCCCGATTTGATCGCTTCGAGCGCCTCGGTCGAGGTGTTGACGCCGCTGAACCACGCGTCCACGCCGGGCTTGCCGCCGCGCTTTTCCCAGGCGGCCATGGCGCCGAAGGCCATCAGATCGTTGCCCGCCCAGACGAGCTTGACATCGGGATAGCGCCGGCAGAGCGACTCGGCTTGCTGAGCGGCGTTCTCGCGCGCCCACGCCGCATAAACCTCCTCCTCGAGAACGACCATCGGGGCTTTGGCGACCGCGCGGTGCATGCCCTGGTTGCGATTGATCGAGGAGGGTGTGGAGCGATCGCCGGCGATCGCCAGCATGTGAAGCTTGCCATCGGGCCCGAATGCTTTTTCTCTCTTGCCGCGCTCGATCAGCGCACGCGCCGTCAGATAGCCGGCGTCCTCCGCCTGCGGCTCCAGCGAGCCGAGCCAGCCCTTGTACTTGCCGCGCGGCGACCCGATGCCGCCACGCTGATCGACGGGGATCGAGCTATAGGCGAGAAAAGTCTTCACGCCGGCAGGGTCGATGATCGCCAAGAGCCGGTCGGCCACAGAATAGTCGTCCGTGAGTACGATATATTCGGGCCGCTTGCCGGCGGGCCGTGCGACCATTTCGCGGGCGATTTCGAGCGTCTTGAGAGGCTCACGCTGCGCATACTGCACTTCGAACGTCATGCCGAGGCTGTGGGCGGCGGCCTGCATGGCTTGCGTGGCGGTCACCCAGTAAATCTCGCCAGACTTTCCAGGATTGATGAACGCGACGGACTGCGCACGGGCAACGGAGCCGCACAGCAAGACGGTTAGACACAAAGCCAGGCCTAACTCGACAGCGCGACGACTAGACTGCCGGGGCTGCGGTGCCTCTGCGATCATAGCGACGATCCTCTTCCGTGCACGTCATCAGTCCAAGTTCGGCGGCTGCGGTGCGCTGCGCATCGTCATCTGCGGCTCACCTGCCACCATCGCAACTCAAATCGAGTGTTTTGCCCCCGACCCGCCCCCGGATCAGGCAGCCGCGGCAAAACGGTTTCCGGATCGATATTGTCAAGGTGGCGGCGGCGAGGTGTCAAGCACTCGAGGCTCGTTTCCATCGGCGAGCGACGAAAGGTGTGCGGCACACGGCGGGCGATAGCTTGGCTCAGCCGGCCTTCTCTTCACCCGCTTCGGGTCGCGTCGCCACCTCGGTCGGCGCCAAAGACGGAAGCCGCTCGATGTGCGGCGGAGGAGCGCCCCGCAGCGCCAGCACCAGTTCACGGCCGCCGAGAATCACAAGCGAAAGCGCGAACGGAACGATGTAGTAGAGCAGCCGGAACAAGAGCACTCCGGCAAGCACGTCTTCCTTGTCGAACTGCCACAGCGCGACCAGCATGGCCGCATCGAAGACGCCGATGCCTCCGGGCGCATGGCTGGCAAAGCCGAGCAGCGTGGCGGAGACGAAGATGACGGCGAGCGTAACGAAGCCGATATTGGGCTCGTCCGGCACCAGCATGTACATCGCCAGCGCACAGAAGCCGAGGTCGACGATGCCGATGCCGATCTGCAACAGCGTGAGCGGCCCGCCGGGCAGGGTGACGCGCCAGCCCTCCCGGCCGACGACGCGCGGCCGCCGCCATACCCAGCCGACATAGAGCGCCAGCACGATCACAATCAGGACCGCTCCACCGCGGTTGAGCCATGCGGGCAATTGGTCGATGGCCGTGGCGGCGAGCGGCGCATAGAGAATGCCGAGCCCGAGCACGGTGGCATTCCCGAGCCAGAAGGTCAGCCCGGCCACGAAACAGATTTTCGCGACCTCGATGGCGGTCAGCCCCCAGGCTGAATAAATGCGGTAGCGGACCGCGCCGCCGGTGAATACGCTCGCGCCGACATTGTGACCGACGGAATAGCTGGTAAAGGCGGCGAGCGCTGCCGCCCAATACGGCACGTCGTTCCGCCTGATCGTGCGCAGGGCAAAAAGGTCATAGAAGGTCAGCGTGAAGTATCCCCCGGCGACGAACACGGCGGCGAGCGTGATGTGGCGCAAATCCGTGGTCACCAGCGCTTCGACGACCTCGCTGGGGTCGATCGTGCGCAAGATGCGATAGAGCGCCACCGCCGCGACCGTGATGATGGCGATGCTGAGCGCGAGGCCGATCCGGTTCCAGCCGATCCTTTGGTCGCAGAACACCGCCGCCCGATGCAGCGCGTCGAGCACTCTGCGCTCACGATCCCGTGTTCTGGGCTCCATCGATCGACCCGTAACGCGACTTCCCGCACTCCCATATCGTCGTTGCAACGTCCGAGTCCAATCCCGCCGTTGCGACGGCCCCTCGCGTGGGCGTTTCGAGCCGATGGCCGGTAACGACTAGCAAACTGCGCGCAGGCGCGCGAGGGCTTGCGCGGCGGCAGGTGGCTTGGCCGCGATCGGGATGTGCTCGGCGCATCGGTCCGCCGCCTTGGCGGTCTTTGGCGATCTGATAAGGTCGCCTGCCGACCCAGGAGCGGCCTGAGAATGCCGAGCGCCCCTGGCAGTCACGCGATGGGCAGCGCGCTCGCGCCGAAAATCGGAGGACGCCATGACCGAAAGCTCGTTGCCGCCCGATCATGCGCTTGCGCGCCGCGCCATCCTCAAGGGAGCAAGCCTCGGCATCGGGGCGGGGCTCGTGTCCGCCTTCACCGCGCAGGCGCAGACCTCGGGCGCGGGGGTGGCGCAAGCGAGCGACGGGGCGATCTGGAGCGCCGAATACTGGGCCAAAAAGGGTGACGTTGCACTCAACCTCTGGCGCAAGCGCGTCGGCGCGCCGAAACCGGGCGAGCCGCCGCTTCCGCTGCTATTTCTGGTGCACGGCTCCTCGAACTCCGCCCGCTCAGCCTACGACCTCACCGTGCCGGGCAAGGGCGAGTACTCGCTCATGAACGTATTCGCGCGCTACGGCTACGACGTGTGGACCATGGACCACGACGGCTATGGCCATTCCGGCAGTTCCGGAAACAATTCCGACGTCGCCAGCAGCGTCGAGGACCTCAAAGCCGCGGTGCCGGTGGTGGCGCGGGAGACCGGGCGGGCGAAGATGCATTTCTACGGCACCTCCTCCGGTGCCATCCGCGCCGCCGCGTTCGCGCAGGCCGAGCCCGAGCGGGTGGACCGGCTGGTGCTGGTCGCCTTCACCTACAAAGGCACCGGCGCGCCGGAGATCGGCAGGCGGGAGCAGCAGGTCGAGTTCTACCGCAACAACAATCGCCGCAAGCGCGACGCGGCCATGATCCGCTCGATCTTCACCCGCGACGGCCACGCCGCGAGCTACGACATGGCCGTGCCCGAGGCCATCGCCGCCGTGGAACTCAAGTTCGGCGAACAGGTCCCGACCGGGACCTATCTCGACATGGCCGCCAATCTGCCGCTGGTCGATCCCAAGAAGGTGCTCTCGCCGGTACTCATGATCCGCGGCGTCCATGACGGCAACTCGACCACCGAGGACCTCATCGACTTCTTTCGGCAATTACCCAACGGCGACCGCCAGTTCGTGATCCTGCCGCACACCGCGCACAGCCCGGGATACAGCAACAACCGGCACCTGCTCTGGTACGCGACGCGCAACTTCCTCGCCGCGCCGACGGCGGTCGCCAGTTGATTCGCTTATCCAGCTTCATCGGTGGCTGCGCGCGTGCGGTCAGCGGCGAGCCGGCTGAAACAGCTCGACGAGATTGCCGGAGGGGTCCTTCAGCAGGATCTGCGATCCGCCCGGCCCGCTCACGATGTCGTTGCGGAACTCGACGCCGGCGGCGCGCAACCGGGCGACCTCGGCCGAAATATCATCCACGATGAGATGAATGCGGTTCCACCCGCCGGGACCGGGCCGATGGCCATCGGGCATCGGCCGTCCGGCCGAGCTTTTCGGCCCGCTGAGCAAGAGCCGCAGCGATCCCAGCGTGACGTCGGCAAACGCCGGCGCTGCGTTGGAGAGGAGCTTGAAGCCGAGGTGTTGGGTGTACCACGCGACCGCCGCGTCGACGTCATCGACCATATAGCGGACATTGACCGTCGTTGTCGGTGTTGTCGCCATAGCTACCTCCCGCAGCTGAACGCACCAAATGATGTGAATACTGCGGCATGCCGCAGTATTCATTTGACCCGGCCACGACTAGCGGCGCGCGTGCCTTAAGCCTTCCCCGGCTCCGCCGCCGCAAAGAACTCGCGCAGCTCGCGACAGGTTTCTTCCGGCGCTTCGTCCGAAAGATAGTGCCCGCAAGGAAGCGCCTTGCCGGCGCGAATGTCCGATGCATAGCGCGGCCAAATCTCCATCGACTTGTGGTTGCGGCCGACGCCGCCGGTCGCGCCCCACAACAGCAGCACCGGACAGGTAATCTTGCGTCCGGCGGCGAAATCCTCGCTGTCCATGGCGAGGTCGACGCCGTGGGTGGCGCGGTAGTCCTCGCACATGGCGTGAATGGTCGCGGGATTGCGGAAATAGCGCTTGTATTCGGCGAGCGCCGCCGGGTCGAAGAAGCTCAGGCCCTGCTCGGTCTTGGCGAGCTTCTTCTCGATGAAATAGTCGGGATCGGCGCCCATCAGCCGCTCGGGAAAATCGTAAGGCTGGATCATGAAGAACCAGTGCCAGGAGAAGGTGCCCCACTGACGCGTCACGTTGTTGAGCAGATGATGCTGCGGGATGATGTCGAGGATGGCCGCGCGCGCGACCTTTTGCGGATGATCGAGGCACATGCGGTGGAGCACGCGGGCACCGCGATCATGGCCGGCGGCGTAGAAGCGCTCGAAACCGAGCGAGGCCATCACCTCGACTTGGTCCTGCGCCATGGCGCGGAACGAGTAGCCGCTATGATCCTTCCCGCCCGGCGGCTTTTCCGAATCCCCGTAGCCGCGCAGGTCGGTGGCCACCACGGTGAATTCGCTCGCCAAACGCGGCGCGACTTTGTGCCAGGACAGGTGGGAGAACGGATTGCCGTGCAGGAGCAAAAGCGGCGGTCCGTCGCCGCCGCGCACCGTGACGATCCGCGCGCCGCTGGTCTTGATTTCGGTGCGGGTGAAGCCTTCGAACATCCGATGCACGTCTTGCTGCGCCGCCATCGTCCGGGCGGCGCGAAGATCACTTCGCCGCGATGCCGGCGGCCCTGGCGAGCGCTACGGCGATCGGCGCCTCCCGGGCGATGCGCGCGTCGAAATCGTCCGGCTGCATGATCATCTCCTCGACGCCGAGCTTGGAGAGCTTCTCCTTCACCGACGGATCTTGCAGCCCCTTCACGGTCTCCTGGTGAATGCGAGCGACGATGTCGCGCGGGGTCTTCTTCGGCACCATCATCCCGATCCAGAAATCGAAATCGGACTCGGGAAAACCCGCCTCGAGCGTGGTCGGCACCTCCGGCAGGGCCGACGCGCGCTTCGAGCCGCCCACCGCGAGCGCCAGGACCTTGCCCTCGCGGATGAAGGGCATCGCCACCGTGAGCGGACAGAAGTAGAAGTCCACTCTTCCGGTGATCACTTCCGTCAGCGCTTCCGGAGCGCCCTTGAAAGGAACCAGCTGACCCTCGAACTGGGCGGCGAGGCGAAAGCGCTCGGCGGTCAAATGGGGCGGGGTCCCGATCCCTGCGGCGGCGTAGTTGATCGAGCCCGGCTTGGCCTTGGCGGCGGCGACGAGCTCCTTGACCGTTTTGATGTTCTTGTCCGGCGAGATCACCAGCACCAAAGGCACGTTGCCGAGCGTCGTGACGCCGGCAAAGTCCTGCACCGGATCATAGGGCATGTGCTGGATCGCCGGCGCGGTCACCAGCGCGTTGGAATGGACCAGGATCGTATGGCCGTCCGGATCCGCCTTGGCAACGGCGCTGACGCCGATGGCCCCGCCCCCGCCCGGTCGGTTTTCGATGATGATGGTCTGACTGACGTTGGCCGCGACGTGCTCGAACACCGTTCGCGGAAGCAGGTCGGTGGCGCTGCCGGGAGAGAATGGCACGATGATCTGGACCCGCTTGGTCGGCCAAACCTTGGCCGTCTGCGCGGTGAGCGGCCCAACAATCGTCCACACGGATGCGGTGGCCGCCATCGCGGCAAGCGCAGCCAATCCGCATGCTTTGCGTCTGTGCACGCTGTCGTCCCTCCCGTGCCCGCCGAGGCATGCAACGACGCCGACTGGCGGCCGCATGAGCCTAGCCGATCGCTTTTCGCACCACCACCGTCAAGGCGATGGTTCGCGTATCGCATGAGTGCGCAAGCTATGTAGGGCGAGGCGGCGCACCAAATGCGCGCAGCCGTGGCGCATCAATCACAAACGGCCTGCGCTAGCGGGAAAGCACGATGAATTCCGTGTAGCGGCCGGTTTCCGGACCGAGGCCCTCGTCGGAGACCACCAGCGACGAGCCCGGAATCAAGATTTCGCCGATGCGGTCGGCCGCCTCCTGCGGGATCTGGATGCGGTTGAGCGCTTCCGCCGCGGTCGCCGGCGGCTTCGAACGTGCGGCGGGCTTGGGCGCGTCCTTGGATTTCTTCCTGGCGTCCCTTTGTTCGGTCGGGACGGTCATCACATTCCAGCGCATGCCGCTGCCGTTGTCGGTCACTTCCATGGCGGTGAACACGTGCGTGCCGAGCGGCTGATCGGGCTGATCGATCACGACCGGCATGTCGAACAGCGGCACGAAGCCCTGTCGAACGAAAATCTTTTGTTCCTTGCGGCTGACGAACACCGCGACCTGACCGGCGCGTTTGATCGGCTGCTCGGCCGCCTTGATCGGCGGCGCAACCGGTTTCGCCGGATCGACGGTCGGGGTGGGCTTGACAACGTCGCTGCCGCCGGCCGCTGCCTCGGCCGGCCGCGGCTCGGCGACGGCGGGCACCATCTGCGCCGGCGCCGCCGGCTCGCTCCTCTGCGGCGTCTCGGGAGTGTCGCCCGCATCGCTCGGCGCGACGGGAGCCGCGACCTCCATGGATCGGATGAGCTCGGGCAGATCGGACGCCTTCGCGTCGTCGCCGGCTTGAGCGGGCTGCGCCTCGGTCGCTACGAGGTCCTCGCGAGGCCCCGTCATCGGCGCCGGAGGCATTGCCACCTGGGCAGCCTTTCGGTCGTCGGTCGCGGGCCAAGCCGGCGTGGTTGCCTCAGCTTGCGGCGCCGCGTCGATCGCATCGATTGCCGCGTCCGGGATTGTCGCCTGCGCCAGCACGATTGCCGGCGCAACATCGCGCCCGTCGGTCCTTCCGTCCATCGCGATTGCGGGCGCGGGCGGTTTCGGCTTCGGCGCGAACAGCTTGGGATGCTCGAATTCGACCGGGGCGAGCTCGTGGTGAGCGACGATGACTCGTACGCCGAGGTTGGTGATGGGCCACAGCTTCTGGGCGAAGTCATGCGACATGCGAATGCAGCCGTGCGAGGCCGGATAGCCCGGCAGCACGCCTTCGTGCAGCGCCACCCCCGACCAGGTGATGCGCTGCATGTATGGCATCGGCGCGTTGCTGTAGAGGTTGGAGTGGTGGTAACGGTCCTTCTCGATGATGCTGAAGACGCCCGTCGGCGTCGGATGGCCGGGCACGCCGGTGGAGACCGGCCCCTGCGCCACGCGCACCCCACTGCTGAAGAGCGTCACTTTCTGGGTGCCGATCGACACGACGATCTGCAGCGGACCTTTCGGCATTTGGCCAAAGCCCGCATCCTTCTTGGGCTCGGCCTTGTCCTTTCTCGTGGGCGCAACCCTGGCCTTGCGAGCGGGCCTTGCCGCCGCCGGCGGAGCGTACCAGCCGTCGTACCAGCCGTAGGGGGCGCCCATCCCGGGCGTGGCCGCGTCCGCTAAACTCGCCCAGCCCACAAGGCAGCCCCACGCCGCGCCCGAGACCAGCGCGATGCGCAGCGCCTCAAGCCCACAACGGCCGGGTGCCAGCGGGGCGGTCCCCGTGAATTTCACCAAACGGTTCTCCTGATTGTTGGATTTTCAGGCAGCTCCGGGTTTGCCCATGCTCCCTGTAGAAATAGGTGTTGCGCGCGCGAAGTCGATCAACTCGTCGGCATCGCAAGACGCGCGACGTCGAGGCTCTTCTGATTCGGTAAACAATCGCTAAGCCGGCGCGCTCGCAGAGAGCCGCCAATCACTCGGTTGAGGTAACGGAGTAAACCGATCGAAGGGTTCGCTCAGCTCTCGAGCGCGCGGGTGGTATCGTCGAACAGGTCTTCGACCTCGATTTTTCGCGGAATGAGTCGCTGCTGCAGCGCGTAAGTGATGATGGTCTGCAGCGCCGGCCGGCAGGCCTGGAGGCCGAACGGAAGAAAATCGATCGCGCCCGCCTTGGGCAGCCCGGCGGCCTTCTTGGCTTGCAGCAACAGCCGATAAATTTCCTTCACCGTTTGCGGGTTCGACTTTGCGAGTTTTTCCGTCACCACCACCATGTGGTTGATCGGCACCACCTTATGCCGCGCGTACCATCTCTGCGCCGCGGACTCGGCATCCGGGATCAGGCTTTTCAGCGTGGGGTCATTGGGCAGGTCGGCGCCGTAGATTGCGGCGTCGAGCTCGCCCGCGCGCAGCATTTTGAGGAGATTCTTGTCGGCGCCCGCGCGTTCGACGCGCTCCGGCTCGTGGTACTCGGCGACGTGGCCATCTTCGAACGTGACCCAGCGCACCTTGTCGAGGTCGACGCCATAGTCGTTCTCGAGGATGCCGCGCACCCACACCGCCGTGGTCTGGCTGTAGGAGCGAACGCCGATGCGTTTGCCGGCAAGCTCGGCCGGCGTGAGCGGGCGCGCCGCGTTGCACAGGACGGTGCCGTGCTGGAACCGCCCCATCATGGTCGCAGGCATGAGAACGAGCGGCTTGCCGTAGGCCTTGGCCTGCACATAGGTCGCAATCGCCATCTCGCTGACGTCGAACTTGAGCTCGCGCACCATGGGCTTGAAGAACCGGTTCGCCGGCTTGATGTCGGAGAAGGCGAACGCGACGCGCGGCGAGTTGATCTCGCCACGCTTGAGCGGCAGCGTGTGCGGGTAATCGTCGAAGGCCGCGCTCAGCGTGGTAACATGAGTGTCGACGCTCATGAGCTCATTCCTTGCAAAGCGGACGGGCACGGCGCCCCGATCCATTCTGAAACATTTTCCGGGCCTGACGCGAGCGTCTTGTAGGGCACTCCAGCTCTAGGCGCGCAAACCTCGGGGGAGGGCTATCATAGCGCCGCGCCGGCAATCGATGGCGCGATCCGGAATGAGGAAGTCACTGCTATGCTGTCACAGCCATCACAGGCGCGATGCCCATGACGCTGATCCTCTCCAACGACGACGTCGAGAAGCTCCTCACGATGCCTGAATGCATCGCGGTCATGGAGGAGGCCTATGTCGAATTGGCCGATGGACGCGGTGTGTCGCGCACCCGCTCCGACTGCTTCACGCCCACGGCGCAGGCGGACGCGCTCTACAGCCTCAAATCCATGGACGGCGTGGCTCCGAAGTTCGGCGTCGGCGCGGTCCGCATCAACTCCGACATCATTACTTGGCCCAGGCGCGGCAACACCATGCGGCGCGAGAAGGTCGCGGCCGCGCCCAACAACCGCTATGTCGGACTGGTGCTGCTGTTCTCGGTGGAGAACGGCGAGCCGCTCGCGATCCTGCCCGACGGCGTCATGCAGCGCATGCGCGTCGGCGCCGCCAATGGGCTCGGCATCAAGTACCTTGCCCGCAAGAATGCGAACAGCGTCGGTATTCTAGGCTCCGGCTGGCAGGCGGGGTCGCAGCTGATGGCCGCCTGCGCCGTGCGCGACATCGAGACGATCCGTTGCTTCAGCCCCAATCCGCAAAGTCGCGAAGCCTTCGCCCTGGCCATGCGCGCGGTGCTCGGTGTCGAAGTCATGCCCGTCGGCCTGCCGGAGGAGGCGATCCAGGGCGCCGACATCGTCATGTGCGCGACCAATTCCATCGATCACGTTTTTTTCGAACGCTGGATCGAACCCGGGATGCATCTGAGCTCGATCAAACGGCCGGAAATCGAGGTCAAGGCCGTCAAGCGCGCCGATCGCGTCATCATTCACTGGAACGATCCGACTCCGATCCACGTCGCCGCCAAGGACGTCGTGATCGAGGAGAAGGTGGCGGGCCGCGGATGGCAGCTAGCCGAAGAGATCGACTTCGACAAGCTTCCGACCTTGCCGCAGCTCGTCGTCGGCCGGGTCGAAGGTCGCAAGTCGGACGCCGACGTCACCTGCTTCATCAACAATATCGGACTCGGCTATCAATTCGCGGCCGCGGGGTCCGTGGTCTACCGCAAGGCGAAGGAGTGCGGCCTCGGCCATGACGTGCCGACCGACTGGTTCACCGAGGACGTGCATCCCTAATCCGTGAGGTGGGTCCGCACCGTCCCCACAACGGGGCCTCGCCGGAACATTCCAGCGTTTTGGCCGTTTATTGAACAGCGTTGCGCGCAGATCGCAGAACGCGGCGCGCGCTGCGACAATGACGGAGCACTGCCATGCTTGGTTGGGCTTTGACGTTTCTAGTCGTTGCGCTGATTGCGGCCGTACTCGGCTTTGGCGGGATCGCAGGTTTCGCGGTCGAGATCGCAAAAATCATCTTCTTCGTTGCGATCATCCTGTTCGCGATCTCCGCCGTCGTCGCCCTCATTCGGGGCCGTTCGCCGACGGTTCCTTGAGTAAGCTTCCGCATAGTTTTCAGGCGCGCGCGTGCTTTCGCGAGAGCTTCTTCCTTGTCCTGAATTGATGCCGGATGGCGCGAGGCGGTTCAGCCGCGCCCGCCCGCGGACAGAATTGCGCGCGTCGTATGATCCGGACCGAAGTCGTCGGCACCGTCGATGGAGAGCAGGTCCGACAGCCGAGTGCGTGCACGATTGACCCGGCTCTTGATCGTTCCCACCGCGCAATCGCAGATGGCGGCCGCCTCTTCATACGAGAAGCCCGATGCGCCGACGAGGATCAGCGCTTCCCGCTGGTCCGCCGGCAGCTTGCTGAGCGCCACGCGGAATTCCTCGAATTCCACCCGACTGTGCTGTTCGGGATGCGATTTCAGGCTCTCGGCATAGCTTCCGTCGGTATCCTCGACTTCGCGACGGCGCTTGCGATATTCGGAGCGGAACAGGTTGCGCAGAATGGTGAACAGCCACGCCGACATGTTCGTTCCCGGTTGGAACGAATCGATATTCGCCATGGCACGCAGCAGAGTTTCCTGCACCAGGTCGTCGGCGCGATCCACATTGCCGCAGAGCGAGATGGCAAACGCGCGCAAGCTCGGCACCGCTGCGAGCATCGCGTCACGTACGGATGATCGCATCGTCATGATCTCGACCCCTTGTTGTCGAATGCCTTGGCCCTAACGAGATGATCGTCCTCCCGCCCGCTTTGCCCGCGCATCGTCTCGGCGACGCCGACGTCTTTGTCGAACTGGTCCAGCAGGTCCTTGAACCGGTCGGGGACGCCTTGGCGCAACACCTCGTCGTAGACGCGCTGAAGGATGTCGCCCAGCCTTCGTTGGTCCTCGCGGCTGAGGCGCCCCCCAGCCTTTCTCACTTGCGCGTCGGTATGCATGCTCGCCTCTGACCTCGGGGGCTTGGGTTGCATCGCGTCCGGCCGTACAGCCCTTTCCCCCGCCATGCCCGCCCGAACCGGCTTGCGTTCGCTCATTGTCTTGTTCCCGGGCGAAATCCCCCCGCCCGGGCCCCTCAGTGCTTTATCTCAGCATAACGTGACGCAGAACGGTTCGTTCCGTGACATGGAACTTTTTTCCCGCAAACCTGTTTTTGCCGCGTAAGCTTAGCAATCGAACGGGAGGGTTCCGTGCCCAATTCGTCCGCTGCGGTAGCCCAATACCTGCCATTTTTGCGACGTTATGCAAGAGCCCTGACCGGAAATCAGGCGTCCGGGGACGCCTATGTCGCTGCCACGCTCGAGGCCTTGATCGCGGATCGCGCCGTGATCGAAGACCCCACGGGGCCGCGTGTTGCCCTCTATCGCCTATTCACAAAAATCTGGAACTCGGTGGCGGTCAACGGCGCCGCCACCTCCGGCGAAGGCGTGCTCCCTGGAGAGCAAAAGCTCGCCAACATCACGCCCCTCCCCCGCCAGGCTTTTCTCCTGGTCGCGCTCGAAGGCTTCTCGGAGCCGGATGCCGCGCGTGCGCTCGACATCGATGTGATGAAGCTACGCGGGCTGGTCGAAGAATCCGGTCGCGAGCTTGCGGCCGAGATCGCAACCGACGTTCTGATCATCGAGGATGACACGTTCATCGCGATGGAGCTCGAAACCCTGGTGGAAGGTCTCGGTCACCGGGTGCTCGGTGTTGCGCGCACCCACGCGGAGGCTCTCGCGCTGACCAAGAACAAGCGGCCCGGGCTGATTCTCGCGGACATCCAGCTCGCCGACGGCAGTTCGGGGCTCGAGGCGGTCAACGAGTTGCTCGCATCTTTCGAGGCGCCGGTGATCTTCATCACCGCCTATCCCGAGCGCTTCCTGACCGGTGAGCGGCCCGAGCCGGCGTTCCTGATCGCCAAGCCGTTCCAGCCGGCGACGGTCTCGGCGGTGGCGAGCCAGGCGCTGTTCTTCGAGCGCACGGCAAAACGCCGCGACCGGCGCGTCACGGCGTAACTGCAAAGCTGTCGGCCACGGCAGGCGGCGTTAACGGCGCCGAGGGCGAGTGCGTTGATGGCTGGGGCGGCTAGCGCGGCGCTGGCTCGCCAGGCCGACGAGAAGTCCAACGCCAACCGCAACTGCAAGCGTGACCAGCGGGCGATGCTCGACCTCGTTGGACAGGCGCCGCAGCGCAGCGTTGCCTAGCTTTGCCGCCTCGCTGCCGATTTTCGCCGCTTCATCGCGCATGGAGTTGGCCCCGCCGCGAAATCGTTCGGCCATGCCGTTCAACGCCGAAGCGATGGTCTCGCCGACCCGGTCGGCGGCCTGCGCAGCGCTCGCCGCGGAGCGGCCGCCGACGCGCTCGAGTTGCCGCTCCAATGCGCGCAAGCGCTGCTCGATCTCACCAAATTCGGCGGAGATCGCGCGAGAATATCCCGATCGAGGAAACATGCTTTCACCCAGCGCCGACGCCTGCTGCAGGGTTGTCGTCGTCAATTCACGCTCTTGAGCCAGCTGTCGATTTGGCGCTCGGCCTCGTCCTTCGCGACGCCGTAGCGCTGCTGAAGCCGGCCGGTGAGTTGCATGCGCTTACCCTCGATGACGTCGACATCATCGTTGGTGAGCTTGCCCCACTTCTGCTGAACCTTGCCTTTGAACTCTTTCCAATTGCCTTCGACACGATCCCAATTCATCGCTTCGCTCCTGTTTGCTTCGTCCCCGTCGCTGGAATGTCCAGCCGGAGAACCCAGCCCGCCAGCAAAAGTTCCGATGCGCGATGCGGGCTCCAACGCCGTGCCGTCCCTGCAAAAGACGGGGGCGTAGCCGACCTCTGTGTCGACTACGCCCTAGCTAACCGGCCGAGCACGGGGAGGGGGAAATGGGCGGCCGGCTACCCCTGACAATGCGTGTCGCGTCGATTGGTTCCTGGGGATCGGCCGGAACGCCGAAGACGCGGCAATTGGAACAGCGAATTTCTCAACGCTGGCATTGCCGCAAACGCCCCCTGCCGCGAGCCATCGCCAGCCCTATCCCGGCTTGGAAGCCTCGCCGGTTCGGCGGAGAAACTCATTTTCTGCCAAGGCGTTAGCCGCGGGAGCCATCCCGGTCGACACCTCTGCACAAATCGCAGCGCGGCGGATGAACCTAAGCGAGGGTTAGCGCGACTAATGGGGACAGGGATCGTGGGGAGCAACCCATGCGGCGTTATTCGGGATATCTCGTCGGCTGCGGCGGCGCGGTTTTCGCCATCGCGATCTTCCTCGTTGGTCTGGAAGTTTCGTCCACCACCGCTGCGCCGTCGGTCGCGCGGAGCGCGCCAATGGTGAACCGGACGCTCAAGAGCGACCGTATGCCGCTCGTTTCGACCAAGAGCCGCAATGCGGTGAACGGTCCGGCCGAAATGAAAGCCCCGCCGGCGCCCGCGCCCAAGCCCAAACTGCTCGATGGCTGCGAGCCGGTGGTCAGCGCGATCGGACACTCGCCGTTGGCACAGATCCCGGGCCGCTGCGTATCGTAAGCATCCCGGCAGGTCCCCTTCTCGGACATCGAAGCTTTTTTGCGCCCCGCGCGGTCGCGCCGTGCCCAGGGCGCATATGGCCGTCGGCCCGAGAACCCGCCGCCGAAACTGCCGAGCGCCACCGCGCCCCAGCACGGAACCTTCGAAATACCAGCGGCTTATAGAGGGAGACGGGCAATGGAGGCTGCGCGATTTGCTTCTGGCACACTGTCGGCCTGATGGGGGCGGCGATCCCCGTTCGCCGTCCGCTTCCTTGCGCCTGGACAATCACTGTCGGGCCGCGATCTGAACCAGCCGCGCCGCAGGCAGTACCAAGTGAATGAATCCGCTGTGGTCGTCCTCGACCTCTCACGCGTGCACGCAACAAGAAAGGCTGCTTGCAAGCCGCGAGCCAACGCTTGACTCAACCGGACCCGAAGGAAGAATTCGCATGCACGGTCCCCTCGTCGGCGAACTGCTGCGTTGCCAGCGCGCCCGGAACCTCCGCTGCGGATCAAATAGAACCGTCGCACCGTGGATGTGAAAGTGCCTCAAGCGCAAGACAAAGGTGAAACGGGCGACACTCCTGTTTGCGAACGAGCGTCGCCTTCCCCTTCCGATCTTGAGTCGTTTCGATCGGCGCTCGATGCCGGCCGCGTCGGCCTATGGTCGTGGGATCTTCGCTCCCATCAGATGGCATGGTCGACCAACCTCGAAGACGTCCACGGCCGTCCCGAGGGCACTCTCGAGGGCACGCTCTCGATCGTCCCGCAGGACTTGGAAGCGCAGGACGCGACAGGCGTGCTGGCGGCGATCTGCAAAGCCTTGCAGACGCACGAGCCGTGTCGTCTGGAGTACCGCCTGCCGGGACGATCGGAGCACGAGGAGCGCTGGTTCGAAGCCTCAGTCACCGCCATCGTGCAGGACGGCACTGCGGTGCAACTGCTCGGCATGTGCCGAGACGTGACCGAACGCCTGCGCGTCAATCGCGAGGTTCGTGTCCGTGCGCGCCAGCAGGAGACCCTCGCGCGGCTCGGCGAACGGGCGCTGACCGAAGGCGACTTGCAGAAATTCCTCAACGAAGTGGTCACCACTGTCGGCGAGATTCTCGACGTCGAAATGGCGAAAATACTCGAACTGGTCCCGGGCGATGCCGAGCTCCTGCTCAGGGCCGGCATCGGCTGGCAAGCGGGGCTGGTCGGCACCGCCAACGTTTCGACCGGCCGCGACACGCAAGCCGGGTATACGCTCGCGTCCGGCCGCCCGGTGATCGTGGAGGATCTGGCGTCGGAGACCAGGTTCACGGGCGCGCCGCTGCTGAAACAGCACGGTGTCGTGAGCGGGCTCACCACGCCGATCGCGGGGCGCGATGGCCGCGCCTACGGCGTGCTCGGCGCGCACACGGCTAAGCGGCGCAAGTTCAACGACTACGACGTGGCATTTCTCGCGGCGGTTGCGAACGTGGTGGCAGGCGCCATCCAGCGCCGGCAACTGGATCAACGCCATGAACTGATGATCCGTGAGTTGCGCCACCGCTCCGGCAACCTCTTTTCACAGTTGCTTGCCCTGTTCTCGCAGACCGCCAAGAATTCGCGTGGTGTCGCCGACCTTGTGGCCAAATACGAGGCCCGCGTTCTGGCGCTGGCGAATGCCCATCGCCTCATTACCGAGGGCGGCTGGAAATCAACCTCGCTCAGCGAGCTGCTCAACACGCTGCTCGCTCCGTTCCTCGACCGCATCTCGTTCAGCGGACCCAACGTCTTCCTCGAGCCCGATCCGACCTTCGGGCTCAGCATGGCGGTGCACGAGCTTGCGACCAATGCCAGCAAGCACGGCAGCCTTTCGAGCGCGTCCGGCCGCGTCGTGCTGTCCTGGTCGGTCACGCGTACGCAGCAAGGCCTCACCCTCGTCCTCGATTGGAAGGAAAGCCGCGGGCCCGCGCCCAGGCGGACGCGGCGAGCGGGTTTCGGCTCGCGGCTGATCAACATGGTGATCGAACGTCAGCTCAACGGCCAGGTGGAGCAATCCTTCGCAGCGGAGGGATTGCATGCGCGGCTGACCGTTCCCCTCACCCATGAGCGATGGCCGGGCGGCGCGCGCTCACCGTCGCGCACCGACCTGCCGTAGCGGGGCCAACCGAAATTCGGTCCTATTTCTTCTTTGCGTCTTGGTAGGGATAGATGATGTTGCCGGTCTTATATTCCGGCGGCCACAGGATCACCTGGTGCGTGGTATCGCGGAACTGCGCGAGATCGTTCCCGCTCACGCCCTGAAATTGGGTGAAGAACTGCCGTGACTTCGTCCATTCGCCGTCCTTCCCGAATGCGATTTCGCCGGCCACGGTCGAGAATTTGTGGGCATGGATGTAGTTCGCGAGCTTGTCGTGGTCGAGGCTTTTCGTCGCCTCGACCGCTTGCGCCAGCACCTGGCCGGCGGCGTAGGCGAAGGGCGTAAACCCATAGCCCAAGGGATCGATGCCGAGCGAAGGCGCCTTGGCCTGATATTTGTCCAGCATCGCCTTGAGGCCCGGGAAATCAAGCGTCGGCGCGGGGATGAAACTTTCCATGATGACCAAGCCGTTCATCAGCGGGCCGAGCTGCACCTTGATCGGCGTGGCGAGCAGACCAATCATCGCGCCGCCGAACATCTTCGTGTTCAAGCCGATCTCGTTCGCGCCGCGCACGATCCCCACCGTATCGGGCGGATAGGCGCAGGCGAAAACGAGATCCGGATTGGTCGTCTGAATAGCCCGCACGATCGGCACCATGTCGGTGGTGCCCGGGAGATAGCTCTTGTCGTAGACGATTTCGAAGCCGCCGGCCTTGGCATTCTCGCGCGCGCCGTCGCAGGCGGTCTTGCCGAATTCGGCGTCGGCCGCGATCAGCGCCACGGTCTTGGGCTTCGGCGTCTGCGCGGCCGCAATCTCGAACCAACCCCTCGAAAAGGCCAGCGTCCCTTTATCGCCGCCCGGCACCATCGAGAAATATCTCGAATAGTTGAATTGGCGATTGACGTTCACGCCGAGCATGCCGATCGTCATCTTGTTTGCCTGCATGACCACCGGCATTGCCGGCGCGATCATGTTGGTGGCATAGGGCCCGATCAGCAGGTCGACTTTGTCAACGCTGATGAGCTTGGTGTAGATGCCGGGCACGCTGTTGGGATTGCTCTGGTCGTCGTAATAAACGAGCTCGACGGGACGTCCCAAGAGTCCGCCTTTGGCGTTGACGTCGTCGCGCCAAATTTCCAGCGCCAGGAGATTTTGCTTGCCATTGGGCGCAACCGCGCCCGTCAGCGCCATGCTCAAGCCGACCTTGATCGGATCCGTCGCGCGCGCCGGCGCCATGGCGCCCAGGACGACGGCGAACAAAATTGCGAGCAAGGCGCGCGAAACGGCGCGTCGTGTGGTGGCAAACATCGGCTGATCTCCTCCCGCGCCCGTGACGGCACCGACCGCTTGGCGCTTCGCGCTTCTGGTCGCATCGGCAAAGTCTAACGCGGCCCGTTGCGGCGCGACACCCTCTTCATCCCATGCGGCTGATTTGCCACGTCCGGTTGACCAAGAAGTCACGGCGTCACGAGTGACCCCTGAAGGCGCATGTCCGAATCGCCGCTTGCGCCCGACAATGCGGCATCCTCTGCGCCAGCGACCCCACAAGAGCCGCCCAAATACGGCCACATCCGGGGCTCCCAACCGGGCCCTTCCGTTGCTGGATACCTATCGCACGGCGTGCCGGACTGCAGAGCTGCCGATTCGAGAAATTTTGAAGAAAATTCGAATCGAGGCGAGCTTCGGACTCCTCGTAAAAACGCCACGGAAAGCGCCGCGCTGACCACCACAAGGCCGGATTCGGCTACCGCCGTTTCCAAAACTGCGATCCGGACGGCTTCCGCGGCTTGAGTGCGTGCTATTCGTGCAACACTCTCCCGAAAAGGATCAACGGTGCAGGTGATACAGGCGCTTTTTGGTTGTGTCGTGAGTGCGGTTAGAGCATCGTTAAGCGTGCAGCGGTGGAAACCGCTCTGGCTAAGTGGTGATGGGAAGAGGGGGGCGTCCCTCTTCGGTTGCTCTATCTCTGGGGCTTCCGGAAGGCGATGCTGTCCAGACACAAGGGGAATAGTCATGATGAAGATCGTTGTACTCGCTACGGCTGCATCCTTGGCCATGCTAAGCGCTGCTGCCGCCGCCGACCTGCCACGGAAAGAGCCGCCGCCTCCGGCACCGGCTCCCGTTGGCAAGTATCCAGGCAAGTATCCGACAGGGTATGTCGGCAAGTATCCTGGCAAATACCCGACGCCCGCGCCCGTAGTGACCAAGGGCTAAAGTGTCACCGAAGGGGTGCTCGCACAAAATTGTCGCGAGCACCCCCCGGACACTGTTTCAGGCAGCGCAAAACGCCAGCCACTTCGGCCGTTGCCGAAGTGGATCATGATTAGGGGAGCCACCAATGCGACATCTCCGGACCAAGAGGCGCGGCCTAGCCTTCAGGGTGGGCTTGTATGCCGTCGCGCTCGCCGCGGGGCTGCAAATTCAGGCGACCAGCGCGCAGGACAAACCCGCCGCGACGCCGACCAGTGCCCAGCCGCAGACGAACAACCGGGCAATCTATTACGTCGATTTCCGGGCGCGGACCGCCGCCAGCTACGGCCATGCCTTCGTGTGGTATGGACGAGTCGACCAGAAGCAGATTGAAGTCGCCGGCCTCCATCCAGCTACCGAGAGCGTCATTCCCTACGTCCTCGGGCATGTTATTCCGGTCCCGTCCGAAACGGGCAAGAGCTATGGCGACCTTGACGACGGTTATGTGACCGCGAGTTACCGCGTGTACATGACGGAGTCAGAGGCTAAGCGAGTCTTCGCGTATATCAAGCACAAGCAAGCCACGTCGCCGCTGTGGAACGCCGCGACCTACAATTGTATAGCCTTCATTCAGGACATTGCGCGATACATGGGCTTGGAGGTTCCCGGGAACTGGTTGTTGTATCCGGAGGACTGGGTCAAGCGTCTCAAGGAGCTCAACCACGGACGGCGCTATATGTCGAGCCCGGCAGTCGCGCAGGCCGCTTCCGCCAAGCCCTCCGCCTCGGCGCAGAAGCCCGCGGCGCCTGCACACCCGCTGACCGCGGCGGCGGGCTATTGATCGCCACCGACGACCGCCATAACGGGTTGGCATACGCTGTGGCGGATGCGTTTCACGCCTCCGCTTGTTCATTCGGATCAAGCGAGCAGCCTAGCCTTAGGCGCCCCCCTGCCGCGCACCACCGCGCGGCTCAAGGCGGGCGACGTTGCAGTTGGTTCGTCCTCCACGATCGGTCTATGGGTCTTGAGTCCTGACGCGACCTATCCGGAAGTGCTCGCGCGGTTGCGTCCGACGACGCGCATCAACAGCGGCCGAATCGGCGAGACGATCACGGGCGGCATCGCTCGCTTCCAGCGCGATGTCATCGCTTACAGTCCCGACCTCGTGGTCTGGCGACTCGGCACCAACGATGTCGCCTGGGGCGGACGCGCCGCTGCCTGCAGAATCGGGTCACGGAGGGCGTGCGCATGCTGAAGGCAAACGACGCCGATGTGATTCTGATGGATCTGCAGTATGCGCCGCTCGTGCTCGCCTCCCCGCAACATCCGAGCATGCAAGCTATCATTGCCGACGTGGCGCGGCAGGAGCACGTTGGCCTGTTTCCGCGCTTTGCTTTGATGCGCCGCTCCATCGACGCCGGGCTGCCGGCGGGCGCGCCCATATCGTGGGACGGGCTGCACAACTCCGCTGCCGGCTATGACTGTGTCGCTCGGGCGCTGGCGCGGGCCATTCACGCTGGCGGGCGCTGAGGCCGGCAACGATCTATGCCGCTGCGGCCGTCTTCCCAGGCCACAGCCGGGCAACGATGAAGAGCAGGAGGCCTGAGCCGAGGCAGGCCGGCACCGCACTCCACAGCCACGACTCATTCCCACTCGTGAAGTAGACCGCTACAGCGATCAGTCCGATAGCCGCACCAAAACCGAGAATGACGAGAGCCCATCCGGAGCTCACCGTTCCAAAGCCCCCGCTCCTTCGGCCAATGACCGGTCCCAGTATGAGAGGCACAAACGAGAGTTGGGCACAATAAAACGCGAATAACAGGCCGAGGAACTCGCTGCTCGCGAAGCTCATCTGAAGGTACGCGTCTGCGATCAAAAATCCCGCGATTGTCATCACGAGGTAGAGCGCGCCCCCTGCCATAATGGTACGTCGCGTTGCCTCCTCCGCTGCCTGCGCCTTTGCCGACGCCAGGTCTGGCCAAAATGCCGGCAGCACATCGTAGCGAACGGTGCATAGGCTCGCCGAGAACAGAGAGCTCATCGTCGATAGCGCGATCGCAAACACATTCACCAGCAACAACGACAAGGCGGCGGTGGCCATTGCATTTTCCTCTGCGGCCAACTCACGAATGAAAGCCTCTATTGCGTCCGCGCCGCCTGGCGTTGCCATCGAGACGACTGCGATAACGCCGAACATGCACATAAACAGCGACATGAGAGGAGTCTCGACGGCATAGATCCGCAAGATCGCCCTGAATATCGCAGGCCGTTGGCTCGGCTCAAAGTCACGCGAGGCCTTCTCGAATGCCGCAATTCTTTGCCAGTTGGTCATGTCGATGACCGGGTAGAAGAGAGGCAGCAACAACAAGGCCACCAGTCCCACGCCGGACAGGCGTGTCCCTGTTTGCAGCGCTGCGGCGCTTTCGCGCGCGATAGCTGGCAGACCGTCGGAGTACAATTCCATTGCAGCAAGCACAATGACCCAAGCGGCAAACACGGATATGCACGCATTGAGAATCTTCTCGAACCTCCGGAATAGCCGAGCACCCGACGGCTCGCGGCCGGAATCATCGGCGCTGTTGGAATTAGCCTTCCGAATGGGGCCGGTATCGACGTATCGTGAACGTCGGTAAAAAGGCATGATCGCGCAACAAGCAGCAACAAACACGATTGCGAATGTGCTGTGCGGCGACATGGGGCGCAGCGCCGAAATCAGCAAGTACAACAGCAGGGCAGTCGCGCCGAATAGGCCCAGATACAACATACCCAATTGCGACTGGGCGGAACGCATCACGCCAGAATTTCCGGAAAGCGTCGTGTACAACGCCGTTAATGTCACAATGCCCAACACGAAGACATATGTGGAGACGGCGTCATCTGACAGAATCGGCTTTAGAAACGTCGCCAGGACAAGCGCCTCGCCGATTACGAGAGCAAGGGAAGCGAAAACCGTTAGACCCGACGCAAGCAGCCGAACTCGGGGATCGTTACCGTGCTGTCGCGCTATAAAGTCATGTACCGTGATCGATCGGTCCCCATTTAACGCACTCTCCATAAACTCGAGCATCGGGCGACGCAGGATGTAGATCAGGCAGACGCCCAATCCAAAGAACGCTGAATTGATGATTGCCGGCCAAAAATCGCCGCTCGCACCCCAGACGAAGAACGGACCGAATGTCGTCATCTTTAGCGCATATGCGACTGAAGAATTTCGAATCACGCCGGGTGGGGTGAGTTCAGATGAGACGAAATAGTTCTGCGCGCGCGCATATGCTTTACGCCGCAGGAGGTAGATCGGTATCAGGTAGATTGCGAGGGAGACGAGGGGGAGAAATAACACAAGCGGCATAAGGATTTGCTACGTTTCGCCGATCGCGGGCGTGTCCAACCGCGACCGCAATAATGGGGGAGAAATCGACCGGGAGCAACGGATGGGCACCGCAATAGGCCATGAACGATCGGCCGGCTGCAGGCAGAATCCGATTGCTACAGCGCTTATACCTTCGAGGCCGAGGACCGTGGTCGACAGCCACGCGACGATCCATCCGCCCGCGGCGAACGATTGAAAAACAGGAAAAAGATAGCGTAGCGCTGGTTCGCAGTAATGTAGCGAAACATAGTACCGGTGACGATGAAGTCGAGATATGCGCGCGCGGCCTTGAACAGGGCCGGGCGAAATCGCCGCGCACGATGTCGTCCCACAGCAGCGCTTCATCGAGCTAGCGCGCAAGCCGCCGGTATTGCGCGCCGGCATTGATCGGGTCGTATCCCGCCAGGTGATAGATGTGTCGCCGCCTGATCCTGAGCAACACGTAGCAACAAACTCGCTCGCAGCGTCAACTAGCCAGTGTCAGGTCAGAATTGTCGATGGATCGATGACCCGACTCGCTTATGAGCTCTTGAGACCGAACTGCGCCAGAGCAGAATCATCTACAGTTGCCCGCTATCTCAATGATTCGGCATATCAACGCGCCATGCTGGCGTGACCTGCGCGGTATCCGAGTTTAAGAACGTGGGTCAACACCGCTTTTTCGCGCGCATGTCGCGGAGGTCGCGTCAAAAGAGTAAGCATCCCCCGGCAAAGCCGGGGGCTTGTCGCTGACGCGGCCCCGGTTGTTTGTGGCCACCTGAAGGTGACCGTCAGCGCCACAAGTTCATCTGCTCGAGGCGCATGTCCTCTTCTTCTTGCTTTCTGATGTAGTCCCGTATCACTT
>Ga0070699_100000718_pt1 | contig 30763 bp, 26 predicted proteins | sample KBSK1503metaG_FD_65473 | JGI IMG/M metagenome (GOLD analysis project Ga0070699, IMG submission 65473) | Corn, switchgrass and miscanthus rhizosphere microbial communities from Kellogg Biological Station, Michigan, USA - KBS K1-50-3 metaG | ecosystem: Host-associated > Plants > Roots >...
CCGGGCTTGATGCCGATCGCCCCGGGATAGGTCGATAGCAGCCGGTCGATGTTGATCGGGTTGAACGCCTTGTGCTGCGGCGTCGCGTAGATCGAGGCCTGCTTGGAGCCGACGATCGCCCGGACGTCGGGGTAATCGGCGAGGAGCGTCGCGCCCACCACGGCCAGGTCGTAGGCCGAGCTGTAGTGCTCGGCGTCGTCCAGCCCGCTGGGGTTGGTGAAGTGGGTCGCCCGCAGATGCAGCGCCGCCGCCTTCTGGTTCATGAAATCGATGAACCTGGCGCGGTCGACGATACCCATGGCGATCGCCTCCGCGGCGTCATTGCCGGAGTCGAGCAGCATGCCCTCGAGTAGCTCGCGCACGGTCAGCTTCTCCCCCGTGCTGATGCCCATGTGGTTGGGTTCGACCTGGGTCGCCGCCTGCGGGACGGTGATCACGGTGTCGAGTGGCGTAAGGTCCGCCGCCACCATCGCCGTCATCATTTTGGTCAGCGAGGCCTCCGCGTATCGGGTGCCCTGATCCTGCTGGTAAAGGATCTGCCCGGCGGTGAGGTCGACGACGATGGCCGCGCGGCCCTTGATCGACGGGATTTCGGCGATGGGGTGGGTCCGGAGCCAGCTGGCGCTCAACACCGGGACCTTGACCTGGGGCAGCTGGGCGGGCACGGGTGGCCGGGACGGCGATGGCGTCGCCGTCGGCGCCGGTCGGGTTGTCGGCCCGGGGCGTCCGGCCACCGCCGGTTTGGGGCTGGCGGTGTGCTTGGTGGCCGCGACCACTCGCATGTCGTGATGGCTCTGCAACATCGAAAAGGCTCGGCTGCCGAGCAAGAGGACGACGACCACGATCAGGAGCCGGATCAGGGGCGTGCGCCGTCGCGGACGAGCACGGAGACTGCGGGCCGATCGGCGGCCGCGCGTCCCGAGGCTGTAGCCGGACGTAGGGTAAGACGTTCGCCTCAAGAAGTCGCCTTATGATGGCCAGATCAAGCGGTATTGTCAAGGAAGGAGGTGACCGGCATGCCACAGAGCGCCTGGAGCCGCAAGCGCGAGCGCCAGTACAAGCACATCAAGGACAGCCTCGAGGAACGCGGCACCGGCGAGGACAAAGCCGAGGAGATCGCCGCCCGGACGGTCAACAAGGATCGAGCCAGGGCCGGCGAAGCGAAGCAGGCCAGCCGGACGTCGATCGAGGACATCTCGTCGGAGCGCCGCGGAGGGCTGCGGTCGCACACCGGGTCGCTCGGCCGGACCTACCGGCAGCTGCGCAACGAGGCCCGCGAGCGCGGCATCAAGGGTCGCTCTCGGATGAACAAGGCTCAGCTGCAACGCGCCGTCGACGCCAAGAAGCACTAAAGGTGAAACACCGCCCGTAAAAGAGCAGCGACCGCGGCGCCGGCGATGACGCAGACGATGAAGGGTGCCCGAAACGCCGCCAGCACGGCGGCAACTAGGACGGCCGGCACCTTGACATCCAGGTGGATTACACCGTTTGGGCCGGTGAGCTGGATCGCGACCAGGGCGGCGAGCAAGGCTGGGGCGAGGCCGCCGGTCCGCGCTGTGATCGCGCCCGGCAGATTGGGCAGTAAGGTGCCGGTTGCCCGCATCACGTACGAGAGGCTGGCCAGGCCCAGCACCAGCGTCAGGGCTAACGGGCCAGCCATAGCCCAACCACGGCGGCCCCGGCCAGGGGAATGCCCGGCGGCGTGAACGGCGCCAGGACCAGGGCGACCGCTGCCCCGCCGATGGCGCACCGAACGGCGTGCCGCCCGGACAGCATCGGCCAGAGCAATGCCACGAAGCCGGCCGGAAATGCCGCATCGAGTCCGAGCCGTTTGGGATCACCCAGAACAGGGCCGAGCAGCGCGCCAATCAGGGTCCCTAAGACCCATACGAGGTATAGGCAGGTGCCCGTGACCAGCAGCGTCTTACCGTCCGGCCGGCCGGGTGCGCCGGCGCGAACCGACATCGCATAGCTCTCGTCGATCGAGAGTTGGGCCAGCAACGACCGCCGGAGCCGCCCCCGGGAAGCGATCCCGCGACCGCGATCCCGGTCGCAATGAAACGTAGGTTGAGAAGCGCGCCGGCGAAGATCGCGGTCAGCACGCTGCCGCCCGCGGCGATCACCCCCAGCGCCGCGAACTGGGCCGACCCGGCAAAGACCAACGTCGACATCAGCACCACGGACCACGCAGGAAGGTGCGCCGCCACCGCGAGCACACCAAACGAGGCGCCAAACACGAAGACCGCAATGGCGATGGGCGCGGCGGCAACCAGGATTTGCCGCATCGACCACGGGGCTCGCATTCCCGCCATTAAATAAGAAAAGACGAGTGCCCCCACCCTCCCCTCCCCCGCCAGCGGGGGAGGGGATTTTCGGCGGGGACGTCAGGGTCGGGGCTTCGCTCTATCGGGCGCCGACTGGAACCTTCTCCAACACCTTGGTCGACTCCCGGATGAAGGCCGGGATGTCGCTTGGCTGCCGCGAGGTCACGAGGTTCTTGTCGACGACGACCTCCTGGTCGAGGACGTTCGTCCCAACCTGGGAGAGGTCATCCTGGATCGTGATCCAGGCCGTCATCTTGCGTCCCTTGACGACCCGCGCCGTCATCAAGAGTTGTGGCCCGTGACAGATGGCCAGCACCGGCTTGTCGGCATCGAAGAACGTCTTGGTGAACTTGACCATCCGCGGATCGGCTCGAAGGTGGTCCGGCGAATAGCCGCCCGGGATGAACAGCGCGTCGAACTGCTCCGGCCGCGCCTGGTCGATGCCCAAGTCGGCTTTCGTCGTCACCTTGCCCTGCTTGCCCCACAGCTCTTTGCCGGACTGCAGGCCGACGATGGTGACCTGGTGACCCTGGTTGCTGAACGCGTCGAACGGTTGTTTGAACTCAGAATCCTCATAGTCGACATCCAGTACACAAGCAATCCTCACAGTGATACCTCCCTGTGCATATTTGCTGTTACCGGTCGCCCAGCCTACCGCGCCCGGTCCGATATCGTCAAGCTGGTACTCGGCCACTAGTATTTGGCTATTGTTTGAGCGCATGCTTCGCCGCTACCTCCCCTACGGAATCGCGGTGGCGGCCGTCGCCCTAGTGGCCGCCGCCCTGGGCCTGATCGGCTGGCTCCTGCAACTCCCACGGCTCGAAACCTTCCTGGTGGTGTTCGTCCTGTTGGTTGGGGCGATCGGCTGGCGCTACGGCCGCGGGCCGGCCATCGCCGCAACGGTCGCCTTTGTGCTGGTGTCCGACTACTACTTCCTCGCCCCGCAAGGCGCCTTCAAGATCGCCAGTCTCAGCGATGCGGTGCGGCTGCTGACTGGGATCCTCGCCGCGGTGGCCGTCATCTGGTTCGTCCAGGTCAGCCGCAGCCGGCAGGTCCTGCTGGAAAAGCGCAAAGACCTGCTGCAGGACGTGTCCCCCATGATCCTGCGCAGCCTCGACGCCGAGGAGATCCTCAACACGGTGGCCGACGCGACGCTGCGAGTTATCGACTACCAGCATTTCCGCCTCTACCGCTGGGATGAAGGGGCCGAGCGCCTGGTCCTCGTCAAATCGGTTGCGCGGGCCGACCCATACACCAACATCGACTGGCACCTGGTCACGCTTTCTCTGGGCGAGGGCATCACCGGGATCGCGGCGCAGACCCAGCACTCGATGCTGGTTCCGGATGCCAGCCGTGACTCGCGGATGGTCTATCCGGCGGGCACGGCGCCCATCGAAGAGAGCATCCTCAGCGTTCCGATGGTGACCCGGGGCCGACTCTTCGGCGTGCTGTCACTGGCGCGTCTGGGCGTCGGATCACTCAGCACGGAAGACATGCGCCTGATGGAGTCGATCGCCGCACAGACGGCGCTCGCGCTGGCCAACGCCGAGCAGTATGCGGAGGCGGAGCAGACGATCAAGGCCCTGGCCACGATCGAAGCCCTGCAGCCGAGCAACGGCGCCGATTCGGTAATCGTCGCGAGGATCCTGCAGGGTTTTGACGACGTCAGCCAGCCGGACCTGGCGACCTTGCGCGTGCTCCAGGCGGATGGACGCTACCACCTGGGGGCGACTGGCGGCCGGCTGTGGCCAGCGGAGGATACCCCCACCGATGAGCCCTTGTCGGCTGCAGACGTCGCGTGGCTCGCCGATCCCAAGGTGACCATCTATGTCGCCGACCCGCAGACCGATGAAAAGCTGCCGGACTGGGCGCTCGGCGGCAACCGGCTGGCCGGCGTCAAGTCCAGCGTCTTCCTCCCCATGCGGGCCGGCCAGCGACTCGTCGGCTTCGTGGCGCTGCATTGGCGACGGCCTCGCTGGTTGCGCCCAGAGCAGCTCCGTCGCCTGCAGCTGATCGCGGCCCAGGCCGCCATCGCACTCGACACCCGGCGGGCCCTCGAACGGGAGCGCGGTCGGGCTGAGTCGCTGGCGGAACTGGAGCGGGCGCGACGCGAGTTCATGCAAATCGCTTCCCACGAGCTGCGCACGCCGCTGACCGTCATTCGCGGCTACGCCTCGCTGCTGGAAGAGGGATCGCTTGGCCCGATGCCCCCGATGGCCCAGCGAGCGCTGCGGACCCTTTTGGAGAAGTCGAGCGAAATGCGCGCCTACGTCGAACGGATGCTGCTGCTGGCTCGGCTGGAAGACGACGCCACCCCGCCGACCATGGCCTCCCTCGACTTGCGGCGCGTGGTCAATGATGCCGTCGAGCGGGTCCGGCCCCAGGTCGAGCTGAAGCAGGGCACGCTCCAGGTGGAGCTGGCGGCGTCGCCGCTCACGGTGCTGGGTGATCCGGAACGCCTCGGCACCGCCGTCGACAACCTGCTGCAGAACGCCGTGAAGTTCAGCGACGGGCCGCCGCGCATCGAGGTGAGCGGCAGTCGTGAGAACGGCAAGGTCCATCTGGTGGTCAAAGACCATGGGCTCGGCATCCCGACCGCCGCCCAGGATCGGCTGTTCCAAAAGTTCTACCGGGTCGACAGCCCTCAGCTGCGCAACGTTGCCGGGACCGGGATCGGCCTCTACCTGGTTCGCCAGGTGATCGAGGGCCACGGCGGCCGGGTTGGCGTCGACAGCCATCCCGGCGAGGGTTCTGCCTTCGAGATCGCCCTTCCGGCCGTGCAAGACTGACCGGTTTTCCGGGTTCGCTCTTATATGGCGAGCCATACCGGCCAGAACACCGATAGCATGGACGCCGCACTGGAGATCCCGACCGACTGGCTCATGCCGGGACTTGATCTCGAGGCTGTCAGGCAAGCCCAGCGGCCAGACACGACCGCCACCATGACCGGCGACTTCCTCTTCCTCGCCGGGGTCGAGCTGGTCGTCGAGCGGCGCTGGCTGCGCGAAGCCAACTGGCGCCAGATCAAGCAGGCGATTACCCGCGGCTACATCTACCGGAATTCGGCGATCCAGGTGACCCTCCGGGGCGAGCGCCGCGAGCACGAGCGGCGCGGCGCCAAAGCCGCCTGACCAGCCCAACGTCTCCGGTCCCCGCCTAGCGGCGCATCGCTGCTACAGTCAGTCACGACCATGAAAACGGTGCAGCCGACTGATTTCCCGATCAATCAGGCGCCGTCGGACCTCGATCCATCGCGCGATCTGCCCCACGGGTTCCACGAGTTTCTGCTTCCGCTCCACCGGGCCTTTACCCCGCGTCAGCAGGAGCTCGCGGCCCGCCGCCGGCAGGTGCTCGCGGACGCGCATCGCGGTCACCTTCCCAACTACCTCCCGCCCTCGGAGGCGACCACCGGCAGTTGGAAGGTCGTTCTCCCGGGATGGTGCCAGGACCAGCGCAACCAGATGACCGGCCCGGCCGACGATGCCGAGCTGGTCGTGAAGATGCTGAATTCCGGGGCGCCGGGCGTGATGCTCGACCTGGAAGATTCGGTGGCCAACGCCTGGCCCAACATCACGAGCGGGATCGCCAATATCATCGCGGCGCTTCGCGGCGAGCTAACTTACCACGACAAGAAACGCGATCGCAACGTGGCGATCAACGAGAGCAAGACCGTGACCTTCACGCGGCCCCGTGGCCTCCACCTCGAGCAGGCCGGCGTCGTCAAGGGCGAGCGCATGGCGGCGCCCCTCTTCGATGTGGCGATGGTCGCCTACCAGGTCGACCCGGGTCGCCTCAAGCATCCGCTGTCGATCTACATCCCGAAGTCGGAGTCCGCCGACGAAGCGCTCTGGTGGCGAGACCTGTTCCGCGCCATCGCGCAGGCGCGGGGTTGGCCGCCGGACTACATCAAATGTATGGCGTTGGTGGAATCACACCCGATCGCATACCAGATGGAAGAGTTTGCCTACAACCTGCGCGAGCACATGATGGGCCTCAACCTGGGCCGCTGGGACTACATGGCCAGCCTGATCGACTTCACCCTGACCGATCCGAACTGGGTGCTCCCCGATCGGAACACCATCCCGCACGACGTCGCCTTCTTCCAGGCGGTGCGCGAGGTCATGCCCGAGGTCTGCCACAAGCGCGGCATGCTCGCCATCGGCGGCATGACGGCGCTCTATCCGAGCCGCGAGGACGCGGAGCTCAACGCCCGCGCGCTCAAGGTGCTCGAGCAGGACAAGAAAAACGAGGCGAACAGCTTGATGGACGGCGCCTGGACCGGCCACCCGGACCAGAACGAGATCGCCGTCAACCAGTTCCCTTACCCGAATCAGCTGAACGCGCGGCGCAAAGACGCCGACATCCACCGCGACCTGCGGCCCAGCCCGCAGGGCGTCGGCAAGCGAACGCTCGACGGCACCCGGGCCGCGGTTCGCACCGTCATTCGCTACCGCAACGGCGTGCTGAGCGGGAAAGGCGCCAGCTTGTTGGACGGCTACATGGAAGACCTGGCGACCGACCGGATCTACCGCTACATGATCGCCCAGCGGACGCTGCACCAGGTGCGAGTACCCGACGCTGAGGGCCGCGAGGTCACGCACTCGCCGGAGCTCGTCTCGCGGCTGTTCGATGAGGAGCTCGACCGCCTGCTGCGTGAGACGGCGAAGGAGGGCGATCCCTCATCGGCAGATTCGTACCGAAAAGCTCGCGAACAGAGCGAAGGGATGATCCTCGGCGTCCTCGAGGAGCAGGGAGTGTCGATCCGCTAGGGTCTGCCTTCCCATGCAGGCGCCGCCCCAGCCGCCCGCCGACCTGCTGACCGTTCAACGCGAAGCCACCCCGATGTTCCGGTTTCTCCGCATCACAGTCGTGCCTCTCTTGCATGCGCTCTTTCGCATCAAGGTCGATGGGTGGGAGCGGATTCCAACCGATCGCGCCTACGTGCTGATCGCCAACCATCTCAACTGGCTCGACTCGTTCGCGATCCTGGCGACCTTTCCGACCGAGCCGCGCATCCATTTCCTGGGCGACACGACGTTGCTCGTCACCCACAAGCTGCAGTGGGCGCTCGTCAAGAGCGTCGGTGGCTTCATTCCAGTGAACCGCCAGGCGCGACCAGACATCGTCCTCTTCCACCACGCCAATCGATGCCTGCAACGCGGCGGCGTCGTCGCCATCTATCCCGAGGGCAATTACGGGCCGGCGGAAGGCCAGATCATGCCGTTCAAGAAGGGCTTCGCGCATTTCGCGACCGAAAACCATGTCCCGGTGCTACCGGTCGCGTTGTCGGGGACCCAGCAACTCTGGCTCCGAAAAACGGTGCGGCTGATCGTTGGCGAACCGATCGAGAGCGACGGGCAGACCGTCGACTCCCTGGTTGCGCTCGCCGAGACCCGGATGCGGGCGCTGCTTCCCCCCTACCACGACCCTCGCGGCACCAAGCTATTCCGCCGGCGCCTGACGCACCTTTTCTAAGGTTCCGCCGTTATTCGGGCGGATGAAATCCTGGTTCATACAGCTGGCCGGTGCCCTCCTGGTGCTGGCCTTCGCGCTCACCGTGGGTGGGTTCGTCATGGTCCTCCGCGCCCAGCAGAACGGCCTGGCGGCGACCATGGCGGCCGCCAACATCCATGCCGTCAGCCCGGCGGATGGGGCCGTCAACGTGCCGGTGAGTGGCGAGTTCCGCGCCGACTACATCAGCCGCCCGACGCAGGATCCGACCATCAAGGTCGAGCCGCCAGTCGGCGTCGCGCTCGGCCCCGGGCACTGGGACGGAACAACCTTTGTCGTGCCCTACAGCGGGCTGGCCGAGAACAGCCTCTACCATGTCGAGCTCGATCAGGACGATTGGACCGGCAAGGGCGAGCACAAGCAGATCAAAGTCCGGTGGTCGTTCCGAACCGGAGCGCTGCCGACCACATCGGCGACACCGAAGCCCACCCCAGCAGTCTCCCCAACGTCGACGCCGTCATCCCCTCCTTCAGCAACGCCCAACCTCATCTGGTACAGCGGGCAGAACGGTGCCAGCGCTAGTGGCCAGAACGGTATCGACTGGAACGGGCAGCTGGTCAAAAACCCGAGGTGGGTCGGCACGACACAGGCTCCGAACGGCCGCCGGATCTACGACGGGATCACGCCGAGCACCTGGATCAACGACGCCGACGGCAACCACGTGGGTTCGGTCGCCGGCTCGGGGATGTGGGCCGACGACAGTTCGCGGTTTTGCGGCATCGCCCATCTAACGACGTCAGCTCCGTACAGCCTCATCATCATGCCGCTCGACGGCAGCATGCACACGGTCGGCACGATTTCGATGACACCCGGAACGAATCAGTCGCCACAGGTCGCCGCCTGCAGCGTGCTGAGTGGCCGCGCGATCGTCATCGGCGAATCCAACGGCTACGTTTGGAGTGTCTCGCTGGTGTCGCTTACCGATGGCAGCGTCATCTACAAGCGGAGCTATCCCAACCCGCTCACCCGCCTGGTCGCGAGCCACGATGGGCGCTATGTCGCGGAGCAGCTGGCCGGTAACGCCAGCGGCACCTCTACCACCATCATCCGCGAGTTGCCCAGTGGTAACGTCGTCAGCCAGCTGACGGGTATCAGCGTCCAGGGTTTCTCCTGGGATGGCTCGCTGGTCGCCGGTGGCGTCCAGAACAACAGCGGACTCACGGGTGCGGAGGTCATCCGCTGGCAAGACCGTCAGGTCTTATGGAACCGGTGCGGCTGCGCGTCGCCCTATACCGTGAAGGTGATCGCCCAGCCCGGGGGCAACAGGCTTGCCATCGGGGCATACGACCAACATGGCGTCGGGTCGCTGACCATCGTCGATGGCAACGGCGCCATCATCGCGGTGCCAGTGAGCTACGGACCGTTTCTTCCGCTCTTCTAACTAGGTCCTGCCAGACCGAAGGATGCTCCAGGCCACATAGACTCCAAGCACGCTCGCCAGCACGAAACCCGCGATCAAGATGGCGGCCGTTTGCGGATCGCTGCGGACGTGATAGGCCGACAACAGGACCGCGAGCGCGACCACGAAGGCCGCGGCGAGAATCCCCAACACCATCCGGTTGGCGATGCGTTCGAGCCGCCGCAGGAGCGGATCGAACCCCGACGGCCGGATCGCAAATTCCGTGTCGCCTCGCTCCAGCGAGCTCAGCAGTCGCCGCACCTGCTGGGGCAGTTCCAGTCCGAGCCGCGCCAGGTCGATGCCGGCCTGACCGAGCGAGCGTCCCCAGCCCAGCGGCGAGAAATGCCGCACCATCATGCCGCGGGCGTACGGAACCAGCACGGCGGTGAACTCGAAGCCTGGATCCAGCCGGGTCACGAGGTTTTCGTGCATCAACACGGTCTTCAGCAGCAGCGCGTAGCCGGCCGGCAGGTGCAGTCGGTGGCGGCGTACCACCCCGAGGACATCGTTGACCACCGGCCGGATGGCGATCTCTCCCACCGGCCGGCCATAGTAGCGAGCGCGAAGGTGCTCGACGTCCCGCTTCAGCGCCGCCCGGTCGATGTGACGGCCCGCGACCCCGAGCTCGTAGAGCGCATCAACCTGGCGATCCGGATCCTCGCTGGTGAAGGCCAGCAGCGTCCACACCAGCTGCTCCTGGACGCGCGGCCCCACCGTCCCGACCATGCCGAAGTCGACGACGCCAATCCTCTCATCCGGTTGGATGAAAAAGTTACCGGGGTGCGGGTCGGCGTGAAAGAACCTGTCCCTGAAGACCATCTTCAGCACCATCCGGGCGCCATTCACCGCGACTTTGCTTCGGTCCAGCCCGGCGGCGTCGAGGGCGGCGAGGTCATCGACCTTGATCCCGTCGATCCGCTCCAGGGTCAGCACCCGGTTCGTCGTCTCTTCCCAGAACACGCGCGGGAAGTACACCGATTCGTCACCGGCAAAATTGGCACTGAATCGCTCCGCGTTGCGGCCCTCCTGGATGTAATCGGTTTCCGCCGTCAGGGTGTGGGCAAACTCGTGTACGAGGCCGACCGCGTCGTACTCCTCGGCCACCGGCCAGCGACGGCTGGCGTTCGCCGCCAGCGTGCGGAGGATCTGCAGGTCGAGCTCGATCTGATCGACAACGCCGGGTCGCTGCACTTTCACGACCACCGGGGTGCCGTCTCGCAGGGTGGCGGCGTGAACCTGGCCGATCGAGGCGGCCGCCAACGGCACCGGATCGAAACTGCCAAACACGTCACCCACCGGCCGGCCGAATTCCGACTCGATGACCGAGCTCACCAGGCCGGTCTTCAACGGCGGCGCCGCATCCTGGAGCTTTGCGAGTTCGAGCTGGTAGGCGGCGGGTAGAAGGTCGGCGCGCGTGGAAACGATCTGACCGAGCTTGATGAAAGTCGGGCCAAGTTCTTCCAGTGCCCGGCGCACGTGCTCCGGGCGCGATAGCGGTTGCTCGTAGCCGCGGTTGAAGATCCGCTGCAACGGGACGAAGCGCTCCAGTCCGGCGACGCTAATGAAGAAGCCGAGACCATGCCGGGCCAGGACCCGGCTGATTTGCCGATAACGCTGGGCTTGCGACTGGGCAGCGATCTAGCCAGCCTAGCAGCGCCAGAAATCGCCTCCCTCTCTGGGGGGATCAGAGAGTCGAGGGCAGCCGGACGAATTCGCACCCATTCGGTCAGTCAATGCGATCACAGCCCGGGTCCGTTTGGTCTTTCCGTGCCGGCTCCGAGTAATCGTTGCACTGCGTGGCATCAGGGCTGGAGCTGCAACGGCAGAGTTCGTTCGACCTCTCTTGCGCCAAGGGGTGATAAGCGCACGGTTTTAGCGGTCTGGTTGTACTCGATGAGTCGGCTGTTGTGTGCCGGAACGAGAATATCCCGCCGGAAGACCGAGGGGTTCGAATGCTCCAACCAATCAACAAGCGTAGCTTCCGCCACGACGCTTGGCAGGGAGTAGAGAAGCAGTAGCATCTTCTGCTTCATCTTTAGAGAAGAATCGAGCACCCTACGCTTTCCGTCCACCTCCCAAACGATTGGAATCGTTCGCTCGACGAGAGCGTCTACCGCGTCGGTGGCAGTTCGGGTATCTGTTCCATGGAAAATGCGCACGAGCTCCGCCAAAATCCACTGCGCCATCGCAAGAACTACGGTGGCGTCCATATGATTTGGATCGACGTCGCCGCCAACGTGTCCGACGCCTCGGTTATTCCTTATCTCGTACAGAGCGATAAGCATGCGGGGTATCTGTATTCGCACGGATCTGGGAAATCTACTATCTGCCTTAGCTAGATCCATGCAGGCTTGGGCCATGTTGCTGGGCTTCGATGGTGTCGGGGGAAAGCTTCCATCCACCTGGCCTTTAAGGATCGTGTAGACCACCTCACAGAGCTTGCCGCCGTCCAGCTCGCTTGCGGCCCACCTTCGCTCCCTAAAGTTGACAACGACCTCGTTAAACGAGGCCAACAATGGATCGCGCAGTCCGCTAGGTAGCTGGGCAAGCACGATCGCGGGATCGATGGCGCTTGCGACTGGCATTAGGACGACTTGCCCTTGCGAGGCAGGTCGTGCTCAACGAGATTTTCTCCAGGAACAGTCACGCGGAGATTTTGCATGTCCTCGGTATTGAGCCAGCCTTTCTTGTTCGCGGTAACGGCCAAGCTGTTCGCCAGATTGGGCGGCACCTTCCAATTGGCTTCCTTGTAGCAGGTGTAGACGTGGTCGATAGTTACCCCGCTTACGTCCGCAATCTGGGTCAGCCAGTAGACTGAGACGGCGCTGCGCTCGTGGTTTGACTCTGGCGACTTAGTGGCCGCGAAATCCTTGAAAGACTGCTTCTCCTTCGGCCTCAAATCGAGATCCCGCACAAACGTAGGCGTCGAAGAACGGCGCTTCCGGCTTGCCGGCTTACCCTCTCTCATTTCAGCGCGTTCCCCAGTAGGACCACGTCTCCGTATTTGGTTTCGTGCCTGAGGATTTGACTCGTCGATACTCTCGCCAGCGTCGCCCGCGAACGAGCGAATCAACGCCTGGAAGGCCAGCTGCTGTACGCCCTCGGAGGTGAAGGCATTCACCGCGTTGGCAATAGCGGGCATCCTTGCCATTAGGTCTTCGAAATTGGCATTGGACATCTGCACTATCCCTAGATCGGTGGCTAATGCGGCCCGGCCAGTCGGCCGATTGTTTTCCCGGCCTCCTCGAACCCGTGGCGTGTAACCTTGAATTCGCGATCCTTGCTCCCACCTCTGACGACGAAGACGTCGTCGGCTTCCGCTAGCCGAGCCCAGAAGTTGGCGCTGTCCAAAACGCCGAACTGTCGACATTCCTCGCGGATCCGTTCCGCCGAAGTCCATTCGCTGTCGTAGCCACCGGCCTGCCGTCCAGCCGCGGAGATTAGAGCAAGCATCCGCATTGCGGGGCCCTTCTGGATGGGGAGCTTCGACCGCGGCATCACCACCAGGAGCTCCTTCTCTCCGGCATCGTAGACGTGTTCTAGGAGCTCTTGTGGAACCCCGAGCCTAGAAGCGATCCTACTCAGACGTGAATCAGATTCTTGCTCTGGGGCAGCGTGACGCCGACTGGATGGATCTGCTGAGGACTGAGGGCCGGACCGACCATGTAGGAGATCGACTGCCTTGTTAAACGCTGCTGCACGCAGATCTTGAGGAAGGTCAGCATCCTCGACGGCACCAAGCGCCTCGCGTAGCACGCGAACAATCTCCGTACGGTCACTCGCCATTTGCGGTTTCTCCTCGGACCATCGCGTTTACCCGGTTAACGCCCTCGCGGGTAAGCCGGTACTTCTTCCGTGCTTGCTTACTGCTACCGCTCTTTCTTGTCTGAATAGCGAGCTGCGGCTTCCGGTTCATTAACTCCGCGAACGCCATGGTGATGTTGAGAATCCGGTGGCCGAGCTGCTTCAATTCGGCGTTAATCTGCTGGGCATCGAGGTCCGTCTGGCCCATGATTTCCTGAAACCAATAACCCGTGACGAGTGCCTTTTCGCCCAACGTCGTCGGATTGGCTGCGTGATACAGAGATGGAAGGTCGTCGAAGCCGTCGCTCGTTGATTTCGCTGGTGCTGCCGCCTTCGAGGCCGTTCGCGTGCTACCAACAGCGTGCGAGAGGTAACGGTCGTTAGCCCATCGCAGAACGCGTGAGGCAGCAGCGTCGTCCAGCCCGGCGAGCACCTCGCCCACGGTCGCCATTGCTCGGATTTCCTGGTCCTCGACCTTTCCGTCGCGCTTATCATCTGCCATGCATCAGGCTCCTTGGCGATAAAAGACGTAGCCCCTAGTCACGTTTGGAGGGCCATCATTACCAACCGATAGGCTACCATGTGACACGCTGCGCACGCAAGTTTTAACCTACTGCGCAACAATCTAACAGGCGACGCACCGTCGTTCACATGCACTAAGCATGGGGTGGTTCACGGAGATCACGAAAATGAACGACCCGGCCTAATTGCGCGGGCATTGAGCGTGGACGTTCCGATCAGGCGTGACCACGGCGAGGTAGCGACTCACACCGAAAAATCGCGACTACTCTTGGCGGCCGGTCAGCTCTCTTGTGCTCCGCCCACGAACAAAACTATATATAGGTGGCGATTCGACTCAATCACACGCCGTAAGGCAATCGCCTGGGCCAGCCCGGCGAATGCCTCGCACACCGTCGCCATTGCCCGGATTTCCCGGACGGAGGACTTGTCGTCGCCGCTATCATCATCGAATCATCGGTTACCTCGCGCTCAGAGCTATGCACACTATTGAATGTCAATGCGAGATGTATGATGCTACTCCGAGAATCGTATAGGCTCCACTCCCGTATGTTACTTCATATGGCCGGGGATCCTGAATACCTACTCGCTTTTTAGTGCCGTCGACGAGCTAGCATTTCCACAATCGACTTCGGTGTGGGTTCGGCCGATCTGTGACATTGGCCCGGCTTTACTTAGATCCGCTGCATGTCGGTGTAGCGTACGAATCGGTTTTAGGACAAACCGGCGGGCTGGGGATCTGTGGCCGGCGAGGATCGGTCCTTACCAGCAGCAACCTCGCAACGTCAAAAGGAGCGGGTCCTCTCGCGGCTACGCTATGAGCGATGCGAGTGGAACTCCTTAATGGGGGCGTGATGGATCGGGTGCCCGGTTGGGCGGGTCGCCCGCGAAAGGTCGAGCCGCTGAGCGGCGGCATCACCAACCGGAATTACCGCGTCGAGGTCGACGGCGATGTCTTCGTGGTGCGCATCCCCGCGGAGTCCGGCAGCCTGCTCGGCATCGATCGCGGACTCGAGCACCAGGCCAGCCGGGTCGCGGCCGCCTGCGGCGTTGGCCCCGAGGTGATCGCCTTCATCGAACCCGAGGGTGTGCTGGTGACTCGCTTCATCGTAGGAAGGCCGGTCACCGACGACGCGGTCCACCAACCGGTCATGTTGGAGCGGATCGCGCAGTCGCTGCGACGAATTCACCAGGCTGGAAGTATCGCGGCCGGGTTCTCACCCTTCCGGGTCGTGGAAGCGTATGCACTCACGACGACCCGGCATGGCGGCCAGCTGCCGGCGGCGCACGAGCGGGCCGAGCCGATCGCCGTCGACATCGAGCGCGCGCTGCGGGCGGAACCGGCCGTTCTCTGTCACAACGATCTGCTGAACGCGAACTTCATCGACGACGGCTCGTCGATCCGCATCGTCGACTGGGAGTACGCCGGCATGGGTGATCGTTTCTTCGACTTCGGCAATTTCGCCGTCAACCATCAACTCTCCGAAGAGGATGAGGGACGGCTGCTCTCGGCGTACTTCGGCCGTCTGGCCACCGGCCAGCACGCCCGGCTCCGGCTGATGCGCCTCATGTCGGACTACCGCGAGGCGATGTGGGGCGTGCTGCAGCAGGCGATCTCCGAGCTCGACTTCGATTTCGCCGGCTATGCCGGCAAGCACTTCGACCGCTTGCTGACATCCGCCGGCGATCCCCGATTCGACGACTGGCTGCGACAGGCGGCCGGGTGACGCTGCCCGAACGCGCGCGGGTCGTGATCATCGGCGGCGGCGTCGGCGGGACCAGCATCGCGTATCACCTCGTTCAGCGCGGCTGGCGCGATGTTGTGTTACTCGAGCGGGCGCAGCTCACCAGCGGCTCAACCTTCCATTCGGCGGGCCTCGTTGGTCAGCTTCGCTCCAGCATGCCGCTCACGCGTCTGATGATGGATAGCGTCGCGCTCTACCGCCGCCTGACGCAGGAGACCGACGTCGACATCGGCTGGCGTGAGGTCGGAAGCCTCCGGCTGGCCTCGTCACCCGAGCGGATGGAAGAGCTGGAACGCCAGGCGGGTTGGGGGACGAGCTTCGGTCTCCCGCTGGAGCTCGTCAGCCCCGAGGAAGCGCAGCGACGCTTTCCGCTGATGAGACGGGACGGCGTGGTCGGCGCCGCCTTTATTCCAACCGACGGCTACCTCGACCCCAGTGGGCTCGCGCTTGCCCTGGCCGAAGGGGCGCGACGTGGCGGCGCGCGGATCTGCGAGGGCGTGCGGGTCACCGCGATCAAGACCGATCGCGGTCGGATCCGCGGCGTCGAGACCGAGCGAGGTCACGTCGAAGCCGAGGTGGTGGTCAACGCCGGCGGGATGTACGCACCCGAAATCGCGGACATGGCCGGCATCACGCTTCCCATCGTCCCGATGGCGCACCAGTACTTGCTCGCCCGTATCGCCGAGCCGATTCCGGAGGACCTGCCGACCATGCGCGACCCGGACCGCCTCGTCTACTTCCGTCGCGATGCCGGCGGTCTGATCATGGGCGGCTACGAGCGCGATCCCTTCCCCTTTGGCCTGGACGGAATCGCCCCGGACTTCAACAACCGCCTGCTGCCGGAGGACTGGCCACGCTTCGAGCCCCTCTCAACCAATGCGATGACGCGCGTGCCGGCGCTCGAGCGCGGCGACGTCGTCAAGCTGATCAACGGGCCGGAAGCCTTCACGCCCGATAACGAATTCGTCCTCGGCGAGTCGAGTGTCCGCGGCTTTTACGTGGCGGCCGGGTTTTGCGCCCATGGGATCGCGGGCGCCGGCGGAATGGGTCGGGCGATGGCCGAGTGGATCATCGATGGCGAGCCCAGCCTCGATCTCTGGAAGATGGACTTGCGGCGTTTCGGCGCGGCCTATCGAGACCGCGCCTACACGCTCGTCCGCACCGTCGAGGTGTACTCGACCTATTACGACATCCACTATCCCAATGAGGAGCGCCAGGCGGGGCGACCGCTGCGCGTCTCCCCTATCTATCAACGCCTGAGCGAGCTCGGCGCCAGCTTCGGCGAAAAATCGGGCTGGGAACGTCCCAACTGGTTCGAGCCGAACGCGGCCGCCGCCGGTGGGCTCACCCGCCCCCCCGGATGGGCCGGTCACCACTGGTCGGCGGCGATCGGCGCCGAGCACCGCGCAACCCGTGAGCGAGCCGGGCTCTTCGACGAAACCTCTTTCAGCAAGATCGAGATCAGCGGCCCGGGCGCGCTCGCCTTCCTCCAACATCTGTGCGACAACGAGATGGACCGCCCGGTCGGCAGCATCACCTACACCCAGATGCTGAACCGCCGCGGCGGGATCGAGTGCGATTTCACGGTGACGCGTCTCGATAGCAGCCGGTTCTTTATCGTCACCGGTACTGCCTTCGGCAACCATGACCTCGGCTGGATGCGCAAGCACCAACCGGACGATGGGTCGGTCGTGATCGACGAGGTGACCGCTGAGTACGCCTGCCTCGGCATCTGGGGGCCACGCGCCCGCAACATCCTCCAGCCGATGACCAACGCCGACCTGTCGAACGAGGCGTTTCCGTACCTGAGCGCCCGGCGCATTGCGGTCGGGCCAGTGGCCTGCCTCGCGCTTCGCGTCACCTACGTCGGAGAGCTGGGTTGGGAACTCTATTGCGCGACCGACGATGGGCTGGCGCTTTGGGATGCGATATGGACCGCCGGCAGCCCGCTTGGCATGGTGGCGGGCGGCTATCGGGCGATCGACACGATGCGCCTGGAAAAGGGCTATCGGGTATGGAGCAGCGACATCACCCCGGAGGACAATCCCTACGAAGCCGGACTCGGTTTCGCAGTTCGACTCAACAAGGGGGCCGATTTCATCGGGAAGGAGGCGCTCATCAACGCGAAGGCCAGGGGAATCACGCGGCGCCTGCGGCCGCTGCTGCTCGACGACCCGGACGCGATCGCGCTCGGCGGGGAGCCCGTCCGGGTCAACCATCGCATAGCCGGCCGCGTGACGAGCGGCGGCTACGGCTACAGCATCGATCGCAGCATCGCGTACGCCTACCTTCCGTCCGCGTGTGCACCGGGAAGCGCGGTCGACGTCCAGGTCTTCGGTCGTTGGGTGCCGGCCACCGTTGCCAGCGAGCCGCTCTACGACCCGACCGGCGAGCGAATCCGGTCATGACCGAGCGCACCGACTTCACGGCGTTCGCCCTCGAGCTGGCTGACGCTGCCGACCGAATCTCGATGCGCTCCTTCCGCAAAGCCCCGCGCGTGGACCGCAAACCCGATCGGACCTTCGTGACCCAGGCGGACACCGCCATCGAGCTGGAGCTGCGAGAACGGATTGCCAAGCGATATCCCACGCACGGTGTGCTGGCCGAGGAGTTCGGCGATCGCTCCTCCGACCAGGAAATCCGCTGGATCATCGATCCGATCGATGGCACGCACAACTACATGCGAGGCGCGCCGGTGTTCGCGACGCTGATCGCACTCGAGCGCGCCGGTGTGATGGAGCTGGGCGTGATCTCGGCGCCGGCGATGCGCGAACGCTGGCACGCGGTGCGCGGCGGCGGCGCCTGGTCGGGCAAGCGACGGCTCCAGGTCTCGCTGGTCTCGGACCTTCAGGATGCGCAGGTCTTCTATGCCTCGCGCTCGGCTTTCGTCGCGGTCGGCAAGGAGCGCGGCTTCGACGCCGTGACCGGCGCCGCGTGGCGCGATCGCGGCTTCGGCGATTTCTGGGGCTATGCATTGGTCGCTGAAGGCGTGGGTGAGGCAATGTTCGAACCGGAGCTCTACTCCTGGGACCTTGCCGCACCCCTCATCGTCGTGGAGGAGGCCGGCGGACGCCTGACCGACTTCGCGGGGCGGCGCACCTACGAGGGCGGCAACGCTCTGGCCACCAACGGTCTGCTCCATGCCGCGATCCTGGAAAAGCTGAATAAGCCGTGACCTGGGTTTGCTAGCGACGCGCCGCCGCGACCGGACGCAGCGCGTCGGCGAACGCGTCGACAAACTGCCGCACCAGTAGGCCGTCCGGGTCGTGGTCCGGGTTGATCTCCGTCACGACCAGTGCGGCCAGCTTGGGGGTTTCGACGAAGACGCGCAGGCACCGCATGGCGTCGCCGAAGGAGAGCGCACCATAGTGCGGCCAGTTCGCCAGCGGGATCTCGGCGGAATCCATGACGTCGACGTCGAAATGCACCGCGATTCCGTTGGCGCGCTCCTCGAGACGCGCTCGCGCTTCCATCGCAATTCGACCGGCCGGTCATCCAGCGATGTCACCGGATACTGCCGGATTGCCGACTGCTCGAGGAGGAGCCATTCCCGAGGCTCGACCTCATAAGGTTGAAAGCCAAACAGGGCGATCCGGTCGGTCGTGAGGAGGGGAAATCCTGGACCGATTCGGGCCAGCTCGGGATCGCCTTAGCCGATCAGGTGGGAGACACCCATCGAGTCGAAGATCCCCGAGTGGGTCGTGTCCGGGGTGGTCAGGTCGGCATCGCCGTCGAAGTAGATCAGGCCGAGGTCGGGTTGCGCTCGCAGCAATCCGGCGACGACGCCGAGCGTGATGTTCAGTCGCCGCCGAGCACCAGAGGAACGACGTCACGCTCCACGGCCGCGGCCACCCGATCCGCGACCTCGCGCGCGACCTTGATCACCGCAGTCCGGCTCTGGCGCTTGCGATTGACCGGGTCCGGCTTGAAGCGCGTGACCGGCAGATCGCCGAGGTCTTCGACCGTAAGACCGGCTTCGCGCAGTGCCCCGAGCAGCCCAGCCTGGCGCAACGCGGCTGGCGCCTTCTCTTGACCGGGCCCGTGCGCGCCGGCGGTGGACGGCACGCCGATCAGGCCGAGCATCTCCCTACGCTACCTCGACGCGAACCAGCACGTGCGAGCGATCTCGAAGCATCCGTCGCAGGCCCTCGGGCGTCGTCGCGCCCCACATTCCCCACCGGTCCACCACCAGGTTCTGGACCGCCTCATCGACCGCGGCGGGATCGATAAACCGCACCTCTCCCTCCACCGATGGCCCGCCCCCGGGAACCGTTAACCGGACCCAGGGATCGTTGTGCCAGCGGGCGACGCGAAGCGCGTGGGCGTAATTGAATAAGTAAAGGTCACCGTCGGCAGTGACGACGAACCAGGTGTGAACCGCCCGCTCCCGCCCCGCTTGGCGCGAGCTGACCAACAGCGTTTCGGCGCCGTCGAGCGCGCGCCGGAAGTCTGGCGGCAGCACGCACGTCAGAATAGGCCGGTGACGCGCGTGGTGATGCTCGGCCTGGACGGCTTCCCCCATCGCGCCATCGGGCCGGAGCTGACGCCGCGGCTGTGGGACCTGGCTCGCCGCGGCGGTCGAGCGCCGGACGGTGGTGTCACCGACCTCCCGTCCTCAACCGACCCTGGATTCTGCTCCCTGCTGACCGGCTGCAAGCCGCCAACTCACGGCGTCCTCACCACCTCCTGGCGTTTTGCTCAGCTGCCGGACTGGGCCGGCGCCCAGACGCCCCGGGTGCCGGCGATCTTTGATGCCTGCCGCGCGGCCGGGGTTCGCTCCGCCGCCATCGTTGCCGACGATCGCGGCCTCCTCTGCACCGGCTCGGCCGACCGGCGATGGCCCCCGGACGGCGTCATTCCGCCCGGGACGCCTCTCGACACCCATGGCTATCCGGTTAATGCCGCCGTCCTCCCCCATCTCCTCGAGGCCATCGCCGATTCGAGCCTTGGGTTCGTCTTCGGCCATATCAACGAAGCCGACACGATCGGACACGACCACGGCCCCGAAAGCGAGGCGGCCCGCGCCTGCTACCGGGCAACCGATCAGGTCGTCGGCGTCGTGCTCGATGCGCTCGCCAGCCGCTGGGCTGACACCATCGTCGTGATCGTTTCGGATCACGACATGCAGCCGCGGACCGCGTTGCCGCCGGTCGACCCGATGTCCAGTAGCGCTGACGGCGGGTGGGACGCCTACATCCCCGATGGCGGCTCGGCGCTGGTTCACCTCAAACCGGGTGTCGAACCGGACCAGGCCGGCGCGGCACTCGGGCGCATCGACGGGGTCGAGACCTGGGTGCGATCGAACGACGCCGTGCTGATCGCCGGCCTGAAACCCGGACGCATGGCCGCGGCGCCACGCTATTCCACCGGCGGCTTCCACGGGGCACCGATCACGGCCCGCACGGTCGCGCTGGTTGGCGGCGGGCATCCCACGGTCAGCAGAATCGCCGGTGCCATCGCAGGGCGGCGACCACATCTTGCCGACTGGGCACCGACGCTCGCTCCGCTGCTGGGGATCGATCTCGGCCGCGTCGACGGCCGAGATATGTTGCGTTAGGACTGACCCATCGCTGGCGCTGCCACCAGCCCGCGCCGCGTCAGGAAGGCGTGGATCCCCTGATCAGCACCCGTAAGAATGGACGGTCCGTGGCCGAAGTGGGCCTGCTCGAAACGCAGGCCCTCGAGCCGCCGTGGCGCGAGCCTGGCGCGCCCGTGCGAATGATTGACGTTCCAGGGCGGCGTGCGAATGCCGCGCTCGTTGTTCAGGACATCTCCCAGAAAGAGGGCGGATTCCGATTCCGAGTAGAGACAGATGCTGCCCGGGGTATGACCCGGGCCATGCACCACGGTCAGGCCGGCGATGAGGTCCCCATCATCGAGGAGCCGTGACTCACCCACCGCGGTGCTGATCAGGTAGCTCGCGAGCCGTGCCGGCAGTCGTTCGGCCAGACCCCACAGCGTCATCCGATCCCGCGGCCGGCCGCTCTGCAAGTATGGAGCGTCGTCGCGATGCACGGCCAGTCGCGCGCCGGTTGCCTGGCACAAGGCAAACGCCGCGCCCGCATGGTCGATATGGTGATGGGTGAGGATCACCCAGTCGATCGGTCCCGGGGCGTGCTCGTCGAGAAAGTGAAGCACGGCCGTAAAGCTTCCCGTGTAGCCGGGATCGATGACGGCAATCCCTTCGGCGGAGCGATGCAGGTACGCCTGCGCGCCCCGGACGCCGGGGATCCGCTGGATCACCCTGCCATTATTGGCCCTATCCGGTTCCTTCGAGAGCGCGAACCTTCCCGATTATTGCCAGTTTACCCGACATACCCACTATAATGTTTGAAGCCTAGTATCGTTCTGCGGCGCTCAAGGAAGGAAGGAGGGCGTTATGGATTCTGCTCCCCGGGCTTCGGCCACGGAGTCGGCAAGCGCGACCAACGCCGACGGCCGGCGTGGCCTGATCGATCTGGCTCGGGTGGCGGTCGAGGATACCGTGCGCCTCGTCCAGCAGGAAATTCAGCTGGCCAAGATCGAGATCAAGGAGATGCTCGCGAGCAATCTCAAGGCCGCCGTCTTCCTCGGAGTCGCCGCGTTCTGCGGCCTGCTCTTCTTTATCATGGCGCTGGTCACGATCGCGCTGGTCATTCCGGCCCATGCGCTGGTCGCTGGGATCGAGACCGTGCTGTTCCTCATCCTGGCGGTCATTCTCGGGCTGATTGGTAAGGGCATGCTGAAGCTTGGTGCGCCACCCAAGACGATGACTACGCTAAGGGAGGATGCCGAGTGGGCCAAACAAGTAGTGAAGCGAAACGGGAAGTAGAGCAGACCCGCGCCCACCTCGGGCAAACGCTGGAAGCATTACAGCTGCGCGCGAAGCGCAACCTTGATGTCAAGACGCAGCTTCAGACTAACCGCGCTCTTCAGTTCGCCATTGGCGCGCTGATCCTCGCCGTCACCGGCTTTGCGGTCTTCGGCTATCGCGCGCGGCAGCGCCGCTCGCCCGCCGAACAACTCGTTCGCAAACTCAAGCTGAATGATCTGCGTGGGCGCCTGGACGATTTCCGCAACGACGCGCAGGCCTGGGCATCCGCTCAGAGGCGTATCGGAAAGGCCGATGGCAAGACAAAAGTCGAAGTCCAATCCAAGGAGAGCATCGGGCGGCGCCTGCTCGTCAGCGCCGCCGAGGCCGCGCTCACCGCGCTGGCAGCCGGCTATGCACGCCGGCTCGTGGGCGGCGCGAGCACCCCGCACGAGCGCGAGCACGCGGCCGTCTCGAAGAAGCGATAGACACCCCCGGGCCGACTTCACCCAAGATTCCCTCCCCCTTGGGGGGAGGGCAGGGCGGAGGCACGCGCAAGCGGGCCTCCGCCGCGACCGGAGGCGGCTGGATCCCGAGCGAGTGGTGGGAGAACGGTAACCATCGTTGGCTGAGGGTTGCCGCGATCATCGCCGGACTTCTGGTCCTCCTTGTGCTGGGCACCCTCGCCTACGCCGCCGCCACCCTACCCGACCCGAGCAAGCTGGACCTCGCCGCCGGCACCATCGTTATCCAGGACCGCCACAACACGCCGATCGAGGAGCGCAACGCACAGGGTGCGCGCGTCAACCCCGTCACCCTGGCGCAGATCAGCCCGCTGCTGCGCAACGCAACGATCGCCGTCGAGGACAAGAATTTCTACCAGCACGGCGGCATCGATTGGGCCCGGCTGGTCAAGGCGGGGATCATCGACACCATCGCGCGCCGTCCCGAGCAGGGCGCCAGCACCATCGATGAGCAGCTGGCCAAGATCGCCATCCTCCAATCACCGAAGAAATCGATCCTGGTCAAGCTCCGCGAGGCCATGGTCGCGGTCTCGCTGGAGTCGCGTTACACGAAAGACGAGATCCTGAGAATTTATCTCAACACCATCTTCTACGGTCACCACGCCACCGGCATCGAGGCGGCATCGCAGGTTTACTTTGGGAAACACGCCAGCGACCTCAACCTTGCCGAGGCCTCGATGCTCGCCGGCTTACCCAACGCACCGAGCTATTACGATCCGGTGCTGCACAAAGACCGGGCCAAAGCACGACAGGCGATCGTGCTCGACGCCATGGTGCGCCAGAACGTCATCAGCCAGGCGCAGGCTGAGGGGGCGAAGGACGCGCCACTGACCTTTGTGCTCAACGAGAGTCGCAGCAGCCAGGCGCCGCATTTCGTCGACTTCGTCTTCGAGCAGCTCGAAAGCCTCTACGGCCCCAGCATCGTCAGCCGTGGAGGCTTTGTCGTCAAGACCACGCTCGATCTCAACCTGCAGAAAGCCGCCGAGCACGCGGTTGCCGTGGGGCAGCAAAAGTTAGGGTCGCTAGGCGCCGACAACGGCGACTTCCTCGCCATCGATCCAAAGACGGGCGAGATCCTGGCCATGGTCGGCTCGGCTGACTTCTTCAACGACGACATCAAGGGCCAGTTCAACGTCGTGACAGGGCTCCGGCAACCGGGCTCATCCTTCAAACCGTACGCCTACGAACAAGCCTTCCGGTCGCACAAACTGACGATGGGCAATCTGCTCGACGATACGTCGCGCCATTTCGCCGGCGGGCAGTTCCACGACTTCGACTTCCGCGACATGGGCATCATCACCGCACACACGGCGCTGCTGCTCTCGCGCAACATCCCGGCGCTCGAAACCATGCAGATGGCCGGTTACGGCAACGTGATCAATCTGGCGCACGACATGGGAATTACCAGCAACCTCAAGAGCGAGGTGACCACGGCCATCGGCTCGAGCGAGGTTCGACTGCTCGACCACGCGGTGGGGTACGGCGTCTTCGCATCGGGTGGGACTCGCCACGACCCGGTGTCGGTGCTCGAGATCGACGATATGCAGGGCAAGACCCTCGACAAGCCAAATCCGCCGCAGGGCAAGCACGTGCTCACGCCCCAGGAGGCCTACCTGATCACCTATATCTTGAAGGACTATTCCAGCGCCTGGAACCTCGGCTGGAACAAGCCGTTCGCCGGGAAGTCCGGGACGACGAACGACTACCACGACGCCTGGATGATGGCCTACGCGCCGAACCTCGTCATCGGCGCCTGGGTCGGACATACCGGTCCGGGCGACAAGAACATGCACGGTGTCTACGGGACCATGGTGGGAAGCTCCGTCCTCCGCGACTTCATCAACAACGGCCTGAGCCAGGCCAACTTCAAGGTGGAAAGCTTCCAGCGCCCGAGCGGATTGGTCGACGGGGCCGCGTGCCAGAACAACACCAACGTCGGCGTATCTCCTTCGCCGTCGACGTCGCCGTCGCCGTCGCCAACCTCAAGCCCATCCCCGGGGGCCTCCGAAAAGGAGCTGTATTTGCCGGGCACCGAGTGCGTCGCGCCGCCCCCTACGCCTTCCCCCTCGCCGTCGCCGAGCGCCTCACCGTCGCCAACCCCGTCGATCGTGCCGAGCGGGAAAACGCCGAGCCCGAGCCCGACTCCTGTCAGCAGCCCGACGCCGCCAGCACCTCCCCCGGGCGCGAGCCCGAGCAAGAGTCCGTAGCGAAGCGACCGCTCGACATCCTTCGCCCCATCGGCACGCCCCACGAGGCCATTAACCCGGTCTCCCCGTGGAAGACGTCTGGTGGCTGCGCCAGGGCGAGCGCCTCCTCGGGAGCGACCCTGACCCGCCGCTGCGGCTGACTCTCGCGAGTCTTACGACGCTTACGTCGGGGTTCGCACTCCGGGCCGACGAGGAGTGGCGAATAGCATTGCTGAGGTCAGAGGAATCCGCGCTCGCGGAAATCCGGCGGACGCGCTGGCCAGCGAATGGCTGCTCTTGGAAGCACGCTACTTGGTGGCGGACTGACGATCGTTGGTGGGTTCGCAGCTACCATCTTCATTCGCTGGCTCGACGACCGCCGTGAAGATCGCCGAGAGGACCGGCAGTTTCGCGCCGCGGCGGTACTGGTCGACGACGAGATGAAGGCGAACCTCTCGATGCTGCAGGCCTCGGTCAACAACCGCTCGACCGATTACGCGCCGGAGCTGCAGAGCGAGGCTTATCAATCCCATCGGTTGATCCTTGCCCTGCGTCTGCCTCGCGACGTCCAGGCCTCGGTTGCGAGGGCGTACTCGTGGACGCAGGTGCCGGACGTCCAGGCATACGCGAAAGTACTGGACGCCCGGGACGAAACCGAGGCAGGGCGTAAGGCGCTCCGGCCGTATGTCGGTGAGAAGGGCCGGCCCGCGCGGACGTCGTAAAGAATCCCCAAAACGAAAAAGCCGGCCCCATCGGGGGCCAAATCTGCGCTTCAACCGGTCGACGGAAAAACCCCGTCGGAGCACGCGCCTAACCGACGCGTGACGTTTGATTGAATCAGCTGGCCATGGTACGCCACGAGCCGACCAGCGATCCCACAGCGCCGAGACGACCCAGCTAATGTTCGATCAAGCTTCGGCGATCAGGCTAATTACGCAAGGGCGTTGCGCATGCGAGGCTTGCCCGGGATCGCTGACGGACCCGTCGCTGAGTAAGGGAGGCTGGGGATTCTGTCGTTTGTGTCGATGCGCATGGCAGGTCGCCATGCCCGACGGCCATGCCTATGCAGCGACGGTTCCCTCCGATCGACATCGTCCGCCGCCGGCGACGCCGAAGACGCGAATCTCCGACAATCGGCATCACTGAAGGCAGTGGCACACTCTGCCTTCGCAAGCCATTCCGCCGGCTGGAATCGGGGAGGGGTCTAGTGGCTGGCGCGACCGCGCGCCGCTTTGGAGGGAGTGCGAGCCAAAGTAGACCGCGCCCTAGAGCAAGTTCAACTCCCTTGAGGCTGAGATCCGGCTTTGGATTGCAGGACAACCTCAAGAAATTCGGCATGACGTCGACGCGAACACCGGACGCTACAGTTGGGCCAGGTGCTGTTCGCTGGCCTCGCCCTCGGCCCGGAACTGACTCTGCGGCATCAAGCCCATGCGGAACACGACGCGGTTCGCTGCCTCCGTTCTTAGAGCTCCTTGAACGTGTGGCGCTCATCCCACTCACGGGCGGGGACGCGCTGCTGCCGAAGACCACGCTGCACAAGGGAGCGCGTTGCAGCCTCCAGCCGGTCGTCACGGTGGCAGGTTGAGAGCCACTCGACGAATGCGGCTTCTAGGGCCTACGCGCTCGCTGAACCGCTGGATCCTCAAGTCGGCCTCGGGCAGCCCGAAAGTCAAGCTGCACGGCGGTGCTGGTCGGCGGCGTGCCTCGTTGGCCAACCGGGTGGCCTGCACGGCGATTCACTTGGCTTAGTGACGGAAAAGGACGATAACGATAACTGTCCAAACGACCGCAAGTACTAGGCCGATGCCAATCCCCGTCCCGATAGCTGGGCGCAAATCTAACCAGGGTAAAAGGTCAGGGGTGTGCAGCGGTCCGGTTGCTGCCTTTTGCCGAAGCTCCGTGAGGATCCGGTTTCCACGCCATCGGCCCCGTATGCCCGCAACAAACGTTAGCACCCCGATACCGAACACGAAAGCGCTGGCTATGGCAGCATGTGTCAAAAAGCCAATCATCACTCCGCCGATAGCGGCAAGTCCACCCATGATAGCCATCCAAGTGGATACGGTCACGAATTGCTCTAGATGCGGAAATCTCACGGTGAATTGCACGGACTCATGTTCGGGCCTTTATCTGAGGTCAGGCCCCACGCTATAGAGGCAAACCCGAGAAGGCCAGCGGTAATAGGCACTAGCGCGACAAATGGCAGAACCGCAGCAAGATGCAACCCCTCGGCCAGACCTCCAATCTCTGCCGCATCAATCGCGGCGAAAGACACGACCGCCAAGTCCACCACAACCACAGTAAGAGCAACTGCTCCTACGATTGCTACTGCGCCCACGACGATGGCTGCCGTTTGCCACGGATGCTGTGTAGCCCAATTGACCGTCGTTGCAGCTCCCAATGCTACCTTCGAAAGGGGTTTGCCCAATGGCGTATGAGATAAGGCCTGATAGCCGCAGAATCCGCCTGAAAGCGGATTCCAGTCGCACAGACCTGATGGATCCGCTCCGTTGAGCGGATTGTCGGCGATATAGGAGTAGGGTTGCCGGGTCGTCGCGACTGCGGGGTCGCGGCTCAGGAACTGCCCAGTGAGTGGGTCGTAGTACCGCGCCCGTAGGTAGTAGAGGCTTGATTCGTTGTCGTTGTACTCACCGGCGAAGCGCATCGGATTGGTTATGGTCCCCGTGCTGGCCGTTACGTTCCCGTAGGCATCGAATGTGTAGGTCGCTTGACTAGTCCCCGAGCTGTTCGTGACGACCCTGGTGCTTCCCAGTTGGTCGTGGTGCAGCCAAAGGACGGTTGAGCCGTTGATTTGTTCCAATGGCAGCCCGCCCGGACCATATACGTAGGAGGTCGAACCATCTTTCAGGAGTAGAGGGAGGGTGGAACCAACGTCCCAGAGAAATTGACTGGTGGAACCACTCACCGTCTTGCTCATCCGCAGACCTTCGCCGTTGTAGGCGTACGTAGCACTGGCACCATAGCCAATCAGCCGGTTGGCTTGGTCGTACGTGAGGGTGGTTGCCCCTCCCGACGGCGGCGCAACCCTTGTGCGGTTCCCTCGGTTGTCATAGGTGTAGATGGTGGCACCGGTGGGTGGAGACGCGCAGGAGCCGGAGCTAGCGGCTGTCCAGCAGAGCTCGTCCGTGTTGTTGAACGCCTGTTGCGTGCCACCCATCTGGACCAAGTTGTCCGCCAGGTCGTACGCATACGCGATCGCCCGCCTGGGAGGCGAGGCGCAGGCGGAAGAAGTCGAGGAACCGGCGTAGCACAGCTGGTTCAGGGCGCTGTACTTGTACGCACCGGTGTTGCTGGGGATCGACGAGTCCGCGCTGAGCTGGTTCGCGTTGTCGCGGGTGTAGGTGGCGGCGAACAGGGTGGTCGTTCCCTTCTTGTCCGAGATGGAGGTAAGCCTGTCGGCGGCGTCGAACGCGAAGGTGTCCATCACCCCGCTGGCGGTCGGCAGGGTCTCGGTGGTCAGGTTGGAGTTGACGTCGTAGCCGAAGCTGGTCGTATTGCTGAGCCAGTCCTGCACGGACGTCAGCCGGCCGCCGTTGTCATAGCCCGGGGTCACGCTCAGGCTGCCTGGGTACGTGATCGTGGTGGCCAAGTTACGAAGGTTGTAACCGTACTGCACCTGGGCGCCGGCACCGTTGGTGTAGCTGGTCAGCCGATGCAAACTATCCCAGACCCATGTGGAGGTGCCGGTCCCATCGGTCATTCCGGTCCGTTGTCCGTCATTGTCGTAGGCGATATTGGTGACGTTGGGGGTCGCGCCGTCGCTATACGTAATGGCCTTCAACTGGTTAGCCGCGTCGTAGGTAAAGGTGGTACAGCCCGTGGGTGGCATGGCCCCGCAGTTGGCACCCGGATCCTGCTTGGTTAGGCGATTGCCGGCTCCGTCGTAGCTGTAGGACGTGACGTTGTTCAGAGCGTCGGCCATCGAGGTGACGCGAGCGAGCGCGTCGTAGCCGTAGCTCAGGATGGCGTTGTTCTTGCCGTCCTTCTGATCCAGCACCGTGCCATCCGGGTTGTAGTCGGTGGCGAGGGTGATGGAATCGGCCCGCTGGATCTGGGTCTGCTGGTTGGCCAGGTCGTAGACATACGTCGTCCGGTTCGCGTCGCCGTCAATGAAATAATCCTGGTTCTGGTCGGCGTCGTAGTGGCGGACGGTCTGGTGACCTAGGGAGTCCGTCACGGTCGTCAAGTCGCCGAATGCGTCATGGGCATAGGTCGTCGTGTAGGTGCTCTGGCAGCCGCAGCCTGTCACGTTTCCCTTGGGGCTCACCGAGGCAGTCATCCAACCGTCCCCGTTGTACGCGTACGTCGTCTTATTCCCCAGCGGGTCTGAGACACTGGCCCGGTCGCCAGTTGCGTCGTAGCCGTAGACCCACGTCTTGATATCCGGGTCGACCATGGACGTGACATCCCCCAGATGGGACGCATCGGTGTAATTGTAGGTGGTGGTCTGCGTCTGGCTGGTTCCGGTTAGGGGCCGCGAGGTGCTGGTTAGGTTGCCATTGCTGTTGTAGACGTACGTCGTCGTGACGCCACTGGGATCCTGGGTGGTCAGGAGCTGGTTCAACGCGTTGTAGGTGTTCGTCGTCAGCTGCCCAAGGGGATCGGTGACCATCAGGGGATTGCCTGCGGCATCCACCGTGTAGCTGGTCTGCTGCCCTTTGGGATCAGTCACGCCGGTCAGCGCCAGGGTGTTGGGGTCATAGAAATACTGCCAGGTCGCAGCCAGTGCGCTCCCATATCCGTAGGTGACTGCAGCGCGCAAGCCCTGGCTGTAGTAGTCAACTTGCTGGTTTCCTTTCGGATCAACGATCGTGGTCTGGTTCGTCCCGTAGGTGAAAGTCGTCTGCCGATTCAGCTGATCCTTCTGCCACTGGACTCGTCCGCTGCCGTCGTACGAGTTCTGCACCCCGGGGCAGCCGGTGGTCGCGTAGCACTTCGGATCCTTCATCACGGTCATTCGATGGTTGGTGTCGTAGCCGAACTGCCAGTGACCGGCGTTGACGTCGATCACATCGGTGAGATTGCCAGCGCCGTCGTTGTACTGGAAGTGCACGACCCGCGATGGGCTGACATTGGCATCCGTCACACTGGTGATGTTGCTGCCGGTCCAGCCAATGCCCAGACTTCGGCCAGCCGGATCCGAGACGCTGCTGAGATTGCCGCCGGTGTAAGTAAGGGTCGTCGTATAACCGTTGAGGTCTCGCTCGGCGGTCAGTTGCCCGGCGGTGTTGAAGGTATAGGTGTCCCGGCCCGCGCGGACAAACGTCCAGGTGCTGTCCGGGTTCTGGGTCAGCGTCGCAATGAAGCGCGGAGCCGACGGACTCCAGGTGCTGCCCGACTGCGTGAACGTCGCCTGGCTGGCGTTCTCCTGGGTGATCGTCACCGTGGTGCCGTTCTGGTTCAACGACATGGCGTCGTTGAACTGCCAGCCGAAGCCGAGCGGCGAGTTGGTGCCGGCCGATTGCGAGTTGTAGGTCCGGGTAAAAGCCAGCGGGTAGCTGCGGCCCGGGATGTTGATGTCGGTGAACACGTGCCAGAAGTTGCCATTGCTCGTGTCGACCGGATGGAATGTGAAATTGCCATGAAGGATATTCGCGGCGAGGCAGCCCAAGCAGAGGTTGACTCCGCCACCTGCGGACTGAGCGGCCGTATAGGAACCGCCCACCGGATTGCCGGCTAACGGTCCGATCGACGCGACCGGGAGACTCGATTGCCAATACGCAACTTCGGAGAAGAATCCATGGAAGTTATTGCCCATATAGATTTCGCGAATCGGCTTGACCGGCTCAGTGCCCGTGCAGGGCGCGGTGTTGGGCTTCGCAGCGGTTCCTACGAGCGACCCGTCAATCCAGAGCTCGGACCGTGGACTCGAGCCATTGTCGTAACGCCCCAGCACGTAGTGCCACCGGCCGTCGTCAAGAACGGGGCCAGTGCTCG